>FUFK010036996.1_pt1 | contig 79043 bp, 52 predicted proteins | sample 1021851 | NCBI WGS metagenome assembly FUFK01 (sample SAMEA51879418, study PRJEB19060) | metagenome | reverse complement strand
TAGATCTTTTACTGTTGGAATAAAGTCAATTTGATCAATGCTGTTGCTATAAACTGATTTTTCTAAATCTAACATTGCTCTTGGTGTGTTTGTTTCCATGCTATAAATTAATTCAATTGTACAAATCAAAACCTAATCTAATTGTTAGTCAGCTCTTTACGATTGTACATTTGATATATTTTATAATCAATTTGACTTTAATGAACTGATGGATGGACTTAATAGAATAAAATTTCTTGAAGATCGCCTTCACCGCCTTAGTGAAATAGGTATGGCTCTTTCAACAGAGAAGAACACTGATGTGCTGTTTGAAATGATCCTTGAAGAAGCCAAAAATATCACAAATGCTGATGGAAGAACGCTTTATTCAATGAACGAAAACGGGGATCTTGAATTTGAAATTTTACGTAACGATTCTATGAATACAATCATGGGAGGTACATCTGGAAATGAAATTCCATTTTATCCTGTGCAACTGTGGTTAGATGATAAAACACCTAATCAAAAAAATGTATCTGCCTACGTGGCTCTCACAGGTAAGACTGTAAACATAAAAGACGCGTATGAAGAGCAAGGCTATGATTTTGAGGGAACAATTAACTTTGATAAAAAAAATGGATACAGATCCAAGTCTTTTTTAACAGTTCCTCTTAAGAACCACGAGAATGAAATTATTGGTGTAATGCAGCTAATTAACGCTCAAGATGAACATGGCAACGTAATTAGTTTTAACCAAGAGATGAAAGAGCAAATTGAGTCGCTGGCATCTCAGGGAGCTGTTGCTCTAACGAACAAAAGATTGGTAGAGGAGTTAAAAAAGCTTTTTGAATCATTTATAAAACTCATAGCAACAGCAATTGACAAAAAATCTGAGTACACAGGCGGGCATTGCGAAAGAGTACCTGTAATTACAATGATGCTAGCTGATGAAGTAGCAAAAGTCAAGAAAGGGAAGTATAAAGACTTTACAATGAATGATGATGAAAGATATGAGCTATACCTCGCTGCTTGGCTACATGATTGTGGTAAGGTTGCAACTCCTCCTCATGTTGTCGACAAAGGTACAAAATTAGAAACCATATTTGACCGAATAGAATTAATAAAGACTAGAATGGAACTGTTGAAAAAAGATGCAGAGATTGCATTTCTAAAGAGACAGCTGAACGGACGTACCCCTGAAGATTTTGATCAAGAATACCTAGATATAATGAAGAATATAAATAGCGATATGGAATTTTTGGAACAGTGTAACATTGGTGGTGAGTTTATGAAACCTGATGACCAAGAGAGGGTTAAAGACATAGGCTCTAAGAAGATAGAATTTAATGGTTTAAAGCAAAATTTCCTGTCTGATAATGAGATACAAAACTTAAATATTCCCAAAGGAACATTACTGCCTGAAGAACGAGAAATCATCAATGATCATATTGTAATAACAATTGAAATGTTAGAACAATTACCCTACCCAAAAAATCTAAAAAATATCCCGGAATTTGCAGGCGGGCATCACGAAAAGATGGATGGAACTGGTTATCCCAAAGGCTTGAGCGAGCACCAAATGTCCACACAAGCTAAAATAATGGCAATAGCGGATATTTACGAGGCACTAACTGCTGCAGATCGTCCCTACAAAGAAGGCAAAAAACTTAGTCAAGCAATGAGAATAATGGGGTTTATGAAAAATGACTACCATATTGACGAAGAATTGTTTGAAATATTTGTAAAATCTGGTGTCTATAAAAAATACGCAAAAGATTATGTGAATATTGACCAAATTGATAATGTTGATGAAGCCGCAGTTATTGGCGTCAAATGAAACTGAATGAGTTAAACCGACATCAATTAAAGTCTGAATTAATTCTTTTAATGGATAAAGTGGCAAGCCATTTGAGAAATGAATCCGACGTAGATAAATTTCTTGATGAAACAAATTTATTTGATGATTGGGAACTTATACTACCCGAGTCAGAATTTTCGATTTTTATTATCACAGTTTTAAACGACATCAGGAAAGACTCTATCATGGATACAATCATTGATTCATGTAAAGAAAAGAAAAAGAGAAGTACTCAAAAAAACAGTTCAAATCTCCATGTCGAACCAGATCCAAGGACATCAGAACTTTGTGACCATCCATTTAACTGACCGCATTCATTGCATTAAATAACTAACATAATTTTTATGACACCAGATATTATTTTTGTGATCGCACTGTTGCTTGGAGGTTTTGTCCTTTTTGTTACCGAATTGTTCTCCATTGATGTTACCGCAATGATAATGTTGACACTTTTATTTACTACTGGATATTTAACCGCTGAAGAGGCCTTATCTGGGTTTTCTAACTCAGCGGTTATCACTATAGCGTTTCTGTTTATAATTAGTAAGGCTCTCCAAAAAACAAGAATACTAGAGTATCTAATTATTAAAATTAGAAGACTGGCAGATAAGTCCATATTACTTGGTCGCGGTGTGTATCTATTTACTATTGGAATTGCCTCAGCGGTAGTTAACAATACCGCAATAGTCGCAATCTTTATGCCTGTGACAATAAGGCTTGCACAGAAATATAAGATCAGCCCCTCTAAAATGTTAATCCCTTTGAGTTATGCAGCGATTCTTGGCGGAACTCTTACTCTAGTTGGTACTTCAACTAATTTACTTGTTAATTCAATTTATACAAACCTACCGGGTGTAGAGCCTATGGGCATGTTTGAATTTATGAGATATGGTTCTTTACTCATGTTTACAGGCTTGCTTTATGTCCTTTTTATTGCGCCCAAGTTAATTCCCTCTAGAACCACTACCTCAAGTTTGACAAAAAGTTATCATCTGGGTGGCTATTTAACGGAGATGAAGATAACAAAGGATTCGCCATTGAACGGTAGGACATGTTTAGAGAGGGGAATAAATAAGAACTATGATGTAATGGTGCTGGATATTCTTCGTGATGGAAAAATGATAACCAGCATGATAAGACTTACAAAACTACGCGAGGATGATGTGCTTTTTGTGCGAGGTACATTGGAAAATTTCCTAAGGATGAAGGAAGTGGAAAAAGTCGCGCTGTTAACAGATGAAAAGTTAACTCAAGAAGAATTAGAGCAAGAAGACAATGTCTTAATTGAATGCTTGATCACCAATAAGTCGAACATGATTGGGAAAAGTTTAATGTCCGGTAATTTTAGGAGGCGATTTGGTTCTTTCATTCTCGCTATAAGGAGAGAGGGCTCCATACTTAGGAAAAAAATAGCCCACGTCGTTCTCAATGCGTACGACACTCTCTTGGTATATGGACCCGAAAATAAAGTAAAAGAATTATCAAAAAATGGAGAGTTTATTGTACTTGGTGAAGTAGATGTAGAATTAAACAAGCAAAGATTATGGTGGATGACTATCGTTGTGATAATTGGAACTATTTCCCTAGCAGCTTCGGGACTGATGCCCATCGTGAAAAGCGCAATGCTTGGTGTTATATGTTTACTAGCTTTGAAAATATTGACACCTCAGGAGTGCTATCAATCAATAAATTGGCAGGTTATTGTACTCATTTCCGCTCTAATTCCTGTAGGAATTGTGATACAAAAAACTGGGACAGCGGTTTGGATAGCAAATATAATTTCCTCCGCTACGACCTCTGTGCCGGTTGAGTGGCAGCCAAAAGTGTTACTTGCGTTAATTTATTTAATGACTGTTATATTAACCGAAGTATCCTCAAATGCGGCAACTGCAATAATTATGACACCCATCGCAATAGCCGTTACCCAACAAATGGGGTTTGACCCTCGTGCATTTGTTTTTGCGGTCGCATTCGCTGCTTCTGCCTCATTTATAACTCCAGTTGGATATCAAACTAATTTAATGGTTTATGGACCAGGAGGTTATAAATTTAGCGATTACATACGTGTGGGCTTTCCCCTTGCCTTTATATTCTGGGTTATGGCAGTATTTTTTTTGCCAGTTATCTGGCCAATTTAAGAGCTTTAGAAAGTAGATTTTAAAGCCTTACTCTCTATTTCAATCATATAGATGGATACTCTACAAAGCTCAGAATCAAAGCTCGAAACCTTTTTAGCCAATCCTAAAAAGTCACTTTGGGATCTTGCAATACCAATAATGTTTGGATTAGGAATTCATACTCTGTACAATATTGTAGACATGTTATTTATTGGTCGTTTAGGAGGTGAGGCAATAACAGGTATTGCATTTAATATGCCAATATTCTTTCTCATGCTTGGATTGACGATGGGTATCGGTACAGGCGTTACCGCAGCAATAGCCAGACATATTGGGGAGGAGAGTAAAGCAGATGCAGACAACAGTGCCGAGCATGCGATAGTTATTGCTCTTTTTATTTCAGTTACATTTACTCTATTAGGCTCAATCCTTGGGGATGAGATCTTATTTATTCTAGGGGCAAAAGATAATATTCTCGCCTTAGCATCCGATTATTTATCGACGATTGTTGTTGGTTTACCATTTATGGTTTTTGGTGCATTTTTCAGGTCCATACTAGCAGGGGAGGGAGACATGAAGTTTCCCATGGCTGTAGCTGGTTTTGGTACTATACTGAATATAATCTTAGATCCAATTTTTATTTTTGAATTAAACGATTTTGGTAGTATCGGACTAGGTCTCGGAATTAAAGGAGCAGCACTAGCTACTGTTCTTTCACAGTTAGTGGTTTTTATTATTTTTGTATACATGCTCTTCATAAGAAAACATGCATACGTAAAGTTTAACCTCAGATATTTTTCACTCTCTTCGACAGTTTTTTTTGACATAATAAAAATTGGCTTACCTGCCTCACTGTCTATGATCATTATGGCTGTTGGGCAAGGTATTTTTAACAAAATTCTTATTTACTACTCTGCAAATACTGTTGCAGCTTACCAAGTGGCTGGCAGATTAGATATGCTTATATTTTTGCCAATATTTGCCATAGCTGGTGCTATGACAACCCTAGTTGGCATGTTTTATGGAGCTAAAAAAATTGATGCATTAAATGAGATTATAAGATACGGAATTTTAAGTGCTTTTATTATTACATTAATATCATCAACCCTAGTTTACATTTTCGCGGATTTATTTTCCTCCTGGTTCACTGATGATAAGATTATTATAGATGTTTCCGTAAGTTTTTTAAGAAAATTATGTCTAGTCTACCCACTTGTAGCGATAGCAATTACCTCCGGAAGAATAATGCAAGGACTAGGCAAAGGGATACCTGTCCTAATTATAACTATTGTACGGGTACTTGGATTGAGCGCTCCACTAGCCTATTATTTTAGTATAATTTTAAAAAAGCCAGTAGAATGGAATTGGTATGCAATGATTTTTGCAGCTTTCATTTCATTTTTAATCGCATTATACTGGGTCATGCGAGAATTAAAGAAAATTAATAAACGATACAGGTAATATAAATGGCCTTAATACCCAAAAGCGAAATAGATGATTTTATAAAAACTAGTCATGGATGGAACTACATTGATGAAAAATTAAAAAAGACCTTCCATTTTAAAACTTACATGGAGAGCATTGAATTTATAAATGAGTTGGCAAAAGTTGCTGAAAGATTAAACCATCATCCAGACATGGTAGTAGGTTGGTGTAAAATAGATATTTATTTTACATCACACGATTTGGGCGGTGTAACGGAGGGTTGCCTTCATATGGCGAGGGAAGCAGATAAGGTATTGTAAAAGCTTAAACCCTTCTCAAGGATATAATCAGCAGTGCAGCAGCTGCGGATTTTATAACATCACCAAAAAGAAATGGGTAAAAACCAAGTATTAGAGCATCATTGATACCTTTGAAAAAGGATAAATAAAGAGCACCGGATAATAAAATTATTGTAGTGGATATGAAGCATGAAACAAAGCATTGGACTGGGTTTTTTGTGAAGCCTTTTTCAGAGATAAAACCTGCAACGTATGCAGCTATGATAAACCCGTAAATGTAGCCTGCTGTCGGTCCAAGCAGTACATGCGGTCCAGCTTTCATTTGAGCAAAAACCGGAATACCTATTACGCCTTCAAAGATGTATAAGCAAATAGCGGCGGCTCCTTTTTTCGAACCTAACAAAGAACCAACTAATACAACTCCTATGGTTTGACCTGTGATTGGCACCGGGCTAAATGGTACAGGAACAGAAATTTGTGCTAATACTGCAATAAGAAAAGTGCTAAATAGGACCATGATAACATTTAGACTTTTGGTATCAATCTTCAAAATTCCCGAGCTATTAAATGAGATAACAGATGTTTTCATAATGATAAATTATTAATTTTTTTCTTATTTAACTTCACAAACATTTTTTTATTATAAAAGTGTACAATCTTTTTGGTACGACTTTTGTCAAAAAAATTAAAACTTTGTAGTACCATGGGTAAATAATTGTTCTCTTACCTTTGTTTATGAAATGAATGAATTTTTCTGCCGCCTTTTTTGGGGACACCATTGGGATTTTTCTAGCAGGACCTTTCACAATGGGGGTGTCAATAAACCCTGGGCAGATGCAAATAGTTTTTATACCATCTTTTTCAAGTGTTGGTCTCCACGAATCAAAGATCATTCTGAGTGCTATCTTTGAACCTGCATAACCTCCATGAAATGGAATTGGAATATAACCAGCCACCGAACTTATACACACTAGCTTACCTTTTTTCTGTTCCCTCATCTTAGGAATAAAAGGGATTAAGATATTATTAACTCCTTGTAAATTTGTATTAAGGATATTATTTATGTCATTGCTTGATCCAGAATAGAGATTATCATCTCCACCAATACCAGCGTTGGCTATAACGCAATCTATACCACCAGCGTCTAGCATAAAACTATGTGCTGCCAGTTTACAATCATCGGAGTTTTGGACATCTAATTTATACATGAATGGTGAACCACCTAGCTTTTTGCATCGTATTAAAATACTTTTCAATAAATCAACTCTTCTGGCTGACAATCCTACAATACATTTACGTTTTGAATATGCATATGCAAGTGCTTCACCAATGCCAGATGATGCGCCTGTTATAAATATCTTCATCATAAGCGAAAAATATCACCCTCTCTAGAAATATTAAACCCTTGCTTGTAAACATTAATCCATTCCGGGCTATTCAATTTTAAAGTGGGATTGGAATGGTTTAGATGAATAAAATAAATTTTTTTTCTGTTTGGGGTATTTAAATCGAAAAATAATTCCATCGACTCTGATATAAATGGATGGGGGATTTCTTTCATATCTCTGTTAGGTAATTCATTTTGTGAATAGAATGTTCCATCTAGGAGTGCAATATCAATGTTGAGAATAATTTTGAATATATCGTGCTCCCATTTATTCCATTTATCTATATCCGGGATATATAATAAAGAATTATTTTGACCCGTAACTTGGTATCCAACAGTCTCTGAGTATTCATCGCGGTGCGGTACCAAAAAAGGTTCTATGAAAAGACTATCTCCAATTTTAATGTTTACATTTTCTTTAATTCTATTTAGTTGAATATTTTTTAGCCTAATTAATTGATCCCAGGGGCCATTACTTTTTAAAAATTCTTCCATATTTTCCATAACAAAAACAGGTACATTTTTTTTCCCCATGACCTCTCTTCCTAAATGTATAAGGCCTGTATAATGTCCAATGTGTGCGTGGGTCAAAAAAATACCTGCTAACTCTGTGTCATGTTCAACAGTTAGTTTTCTATATTGTTGAGGAAAATCAGGGGTTGCATCAATCATCCAGCTTTTTCTTTGCTTGGGATCGATTATCCCAATGGATGATATTTTTTCTTTCTTCCCATGTTGCCAAAGACTTTTACAACATGCATTCTCGCAACCAGCATGTGGAGATCCACCATCTTGTGTAATTCCAAGAATAATAACATACGGATCATGGGCTAGCTGGCTAGAACAGATTGATGAGAGAAAGAATATTGTGAGTTTTCTCAATAAACTCACAGCTTCACCTTGATTTTATTTATGTATAACCAAAATAAAATAACCCAATAAAATAGAACATGAGCAAAAGCGAATAGCAATGAGCCATTCATGTCTCCGCCAATCGGATAAAAAACGGTTTTATATAAATAGTGATAAGCGCTAACCGTGTTTCCACCTAACTCCAATTTAATTCGAGTGATTGTTTTTATCCAAAGCCCAGATAATATGAATAAAAAAATTGCATTAGATCCAAATACCTCAAATATCCAAAAACTTTTTTTCCAATTTTTAATATCGATTAAATATGTAAGAATTGATAAAAAGGTAGCAGCTATGCCACCTGTAAAGAGGACATATGAACTAGTCCACAAGGGCTTATTGATTGGGAGTGCGAACCCCCACACATATCCAACTATTGATGTAATGCATCCAAAAATAAACATCCTCTTTGCGCAATCATTATAATTTTTTGTTGTGTGTAACATTCCTCCCATTAAATATCCAATTATAACACTACCAATTGATGGTATTGTACTTAGAATTCCCTCTGGGTCAAACCTAACACCAAATCCCCTATACAAATGATCTTTGCCCAGGACAATTAGATCAATCTTTCTAACCAAATTATCTTCAAGGCTATATGGGAATTCTCCACCACCAATCCATAGAATAGCCCAATAGAAAAGTAATAGTGATGCAAGAATCTGGATCAATTGTTTAAAATCAAATTTAATTATTAATAAAGCGCTAAGTCCATAACTTAAGGCAATACGCTGGAGAACTCCGAGATATCTAAATTCGGACCAGTCCCAGTCCTGCCGGATGAAAGGAAAAGCATTTAGCATTATGCCAGCAAAAAATATTGAGCAGGTTCTTTTAAGTATATGGCTGTAAAACTCCTTTGACGGATAATGATGCCACTTGACAAAGGCAAATCGCATTGATGCGCCAACAATAAAGAGAAAAAATGGAAAAACAAAATCAGCTACACTACAGCCGTGCCATTTTGCATGGCTAAGTTGTGAATAAACAAATGCCCAGCTACCTGGAGTATTTACTATGATCATCAAGCATATGGTAATTCCTCTGAATACATCTAGGGAGTAAACTCTTCTAGGCTCTGACATACAATGGCCTATTTAGCTGAATCTTTGATTATATTTGTTTCCCAAAATTTTCCTCAATAGGAATATACTTTATCATTATCAACCCGGGTAAGGTTGAGAGAATTACCCAAAAAAAGAAATTGTAGTATCCAATGTATTCTTGTAATGCACCACTAAACATACCAGGGATCATCATACCCAAGGCCATAAAACCTGTACATATGGCATAGTGAGCTGTTTTGTGTTTTCCATCAGAAATCATCATCATATAAAGTAGGTAGGCGGTAAAGCCAAAGCCATAACCAAACTGCTCAATCGAAATCAAACAGATAATAAGAATAAAATTGCTTGGCTGAACGCCCGCCATGTATACATACACGAGGTCTGGTAACTTCATTGCTAGCGCCATCCATAAAATCCATGTTTTGAGGCCATGTTTAGCAGCAAAAAAACCTCCTGCGATTCCTCCAACTGTCAGCATTATGGTGCCAACAGTGCCGTATGCAAATCCATACTGAGATGTACTTAAACCAAGACCGCCGGCATCAATAGGGTCAACCATAAATAGAGGAGCGACCTTGACAAGCTGCGCCTCTCCAAACCTGTACAATAGTATGAATGCAATTACCAAACTAATTTTAGGTTTATTGAAAAATGAAAGTAAAACTTGGGAAAAACCGTATAGGACTGATTTGAATTTTTGTTTTGAATAATTTTGATCTGATAACGGCTTTGGTAAAATCAGCCAATGATAGACGGAGAAAACTATGAACATTATACATAGTACCCCGAAGGTTATTGACCAAGCTGTAACTGGATCTCCAGCCCATATTTCCAACTTTCCTGCAACGATAATTAATATACCTTGACCAAAAAGTATAGCAAATCTATAGAATGTATTTCTAATTCCTATCATCCATGTCTGCTCATGTTTAGAAAGGGCATGCATGTAAAATCCATCTGCAGCTATATCATGCGTGGCTGAGCTAAAGGAAATCAACCAAAAAAAGGCTAGACTAAATCTTAATGGATTTGAAGAGGGTATTGTAAATGCAACTCCAGCTAATCCTGCTCCAATTAAAAGTTGCATCAGCACTATCCAGGATCTTCTTGTACGCAGTATATCGACTATTGGACTCCATATTGGTTTAATAACCCATGGCAAGTAAAGCCAGCTAGTGTAGAGTGCAATTTCTGTGTTTGATATATCCAGTTTCTTATACATAATCACAGAAACAAGCATTACAAAAGCATATGGTAATCCCTCAGCAAAATAAAGTGAAGGTACCCAAAGCCATGGGCCCTTAGAGTATTTGTTTGACATAATTAATAGATTTTAGTTATTTCTGAATTCCTATAATAGTGCATTAAAACTTCATCTTTAGACTTCCCTGCCATAGCCATCCCTAAAGCACCAATTTGGCATAATCCGACACCATGGCCCCAACCTGCTCCAAACAATTCAAAGTTGGGATGTGTAGAATTGCCCCCACCATTTGGTACAACGATAAATGATGAGCTAAAAAGAAAGTCCTTATGAAGGACACGCCTTATTTCATACTCGCTGGATATAATTATTCTATCTATTTTACCATTTATTTCACCTGTTATTTCTAGTTTCAAAATTCTTCCAGAAATACCTCGAGTAATAGGGTCTAGGTTATGTACTGATCCAAAGTTGCACGCTAAATTTTCAGACAAAGTTTTGACCAATTCTTTTTGACTTAACTTTTGCCTCCATCGAAAATAGGCCCTATCTTCATCAACACTACCTAGATAATTCTTAATCACTTTTTCGTTCACAAAACCTGGTCCGCAAAAACAGTCTTGGCTATCAAAGTACCATTCTTTTAGGTCAGTTGGATTATTAAAATCAGGGATTCCTAATTTGATTCCATCAAAAACACCTCTTAAGTATTGCTTGGGCTCTTCTGACCATACATTTTCGTTATTTTCTGACACACCGCCACAAGACTTAGAGTATCTAGCATCGCAAATCTGTTTTTCATGGATTAAAACCTGGCCTCTTGTTTTGTTACCAGCATCAAAAGCAGATTTCGTTAAGTTTGCGATTCCTTGATATCTTTGGCAACAATCATCATTACATGCATCAATATCTATATCTTTATGTTTCTGCTCGAATGCTGCCAAAAGCCAGGAGCGAGCGGCTATAGTTTGTGCTTCAAGAAGCGATGGAGGACAGCTACCACTCATTTCTGATGTTGCTACGCACATTAGATAATTTTCTAAAGGTAGGTGATTTATAACAAACAGATATCCATCATGTATCTTGACCTCAACGTTGCCTAAGACGCTGATAGATATTTTTTTTCCCCAATGAAACCCTCTGCCAGCATTTACCGGTGAGATTCTGATCTCTGAATCCATTTTTTTATTTTTGACTAAGAATTCCGAGATCAATTTTCCATTCGAAAAAAGTGAATTATTGATTGCCTCTATTTTAAAATTGCTATCCGATGATGAGTCAAAGATCTCAACAATATTTTGTTTATCTATTGGTAGGATTAGACCAACTGAAATTAAAGGTTCTTTATTAGGAATTTTTCCCCTTATTAGCATACTCTTTTCCATGCAGCACCAAGTGCTGCCGTTCTTCTATCGTCTGATAAAACTATGGGAATGTTTGTTTTATCTTGAAATATCTTTATCAGCGATGTATCATTTTCTTTAAAAAATTGACCAAGTCTCTGCCCGATAACTATTTTTTCTATCGTTTTTCCTCTGGAATCAAAATATCCCGCTCTGTTCTTAATAAGCAATGAAAACATTTCTGAGGCTTTTTTAAGTAACAGCCTTAGATCATTGTCATTGTCAATTAAAGAAAGTTTGGTATAATTCGAGTTACGTAATTTGTTATAATTGCTTATGATTCCTTTTGGAGACAACATGGACTCAACGCTAAATCCTCTTGGAGCCTTGAGCTCCCAAGAACGTTTAAGAATTTTTACTTTATTAAAATCAATTAGTTTATTATCACATATCAATCCGTCAGCAATGCCAGTTCCTCCACCAATATAAATCCCATTTTTTATATTTTGCATTTTCCCGATTGTAGACTTCCATTCCCCAATAATACAGCAATCAGAATCGTTAAAAATATTATCAACGTTACTTATTTTTTTTTTGAATTCTGGAATTCTAGGGCCATTTGCCATGATGACTACGCCTGTTTTATTTTTCACGCCAGGGAAACATACTCCTATCCTTTCAATAGAAAACTTAGATAATATTGAGATTAGAATATCACATATTACATCTCCTTGCCTCTTCTCAGTATTGGAACATATTATCGTCTTGTTTTGATAATCTTTTTTTTGTTGTGTTAGACTAATGGGCTTAAAATTATGATTCCAATCTGGATGATCAGAATACAGAGTTTCTGAGCTTGTACCAACAGGGGAGATTCTCATTAATTTTTTGTCAATTTTGGCCGATTGAATCAATACTTTAGATGCACCACAATCAATTCCTGTGTAATTATTATTATCCATTAATGTTATATTTGCTTTTAATTTTATTTATCCTGTCAACTGCATCTAAAATTCGCTTTTCAGTTATTTTTTTTGTTTTTACGAGATTAAAAATTGCGTCTATTGATTTTGGGACGTAATCTGGCTCGTAGTTTAAATTGTTACCAAGGCAAAATAAATCTATGCCAGCGTTTAACATTAATTCATATGCATCGCTGAAATCATAATTGTCAGATATAGCTCGCATGCTTGGGTCATCACATATTATCAAACCATCAAACCCAAGATCCTTTTTTAAAACATCATTCACTATAACTTTAGATAAAGATGCGGGGTAGGTAGGGTCTAAACTTTTAATTATTGCATGAGAAATCATAATCATATCAAGACTATCATCTTGTATTAACATATTAAAGGGCATGAGATCTTTTACTGACCAAGTTTGGGATATGTCTGTTTTTTCTTCATGCGTATCTAGTTTTCCTGAACCAATGCCTGGAAAATGCTTTCCGCATGAAATTATACCTTTAGCTTTATGTGAATCGACGAAAATTTTTGCATGTTTGGCTACCATTTTTTCATCGCCAGAAAAAGACCTCTCAGAATCAAACATTATTTCACCAGGGCCAATGCTAATGTCTAAGACAGGAGCAAAGTTCAAGTTTATTCCACAGTTTGACAAGACTAATGCGATTGAATCCGAGTGTTGCTTCGTTATAAGTGTGTTATTTAAATAACCGACATGTTGCCAGGAGGGTGTATTTTTGAAGCCATACACCTGCTTCAATCTGTTTACCTTGCCTCCCTCTTGGTCTATGGCAATGAATAATGAATTTTCTGAAATATTTTGTAGTTTATCAGTAAGATCTTTGAGTTGATCCGGCGACTCTATATTTCGAGTGCCAGGAGTGCCAATTTCTAAATCTTCATCAAAAAGAATTACTCCGCCAATGTTATACTCTGTTATGAAATTTAACACATCAGAGCACTCTCCTAGGGTTTTACCGCGGAATCCAGAAATGATTAGTTGCCCAATCTTACGCTTTATAGAAATTGACATATCTTAAAAAGAAATTGAATAAATTTAAACGCCAATGAAAACCTTTTTTTTATCAGCTAGAAATTATTTCAGTTTATTTTTTTTAGTATTTATTAACCTAGCTTGTATGTACACAGGAAAAAACATCAACCAACGCGTCCAAGAAAATGCTAATTTTTTAAATGGGCTTGATGCTCTAGAAAAAAAAGAATTTCAGGATCTCAAAGGAAAGCGAATTGGTCTTGTAACTAATCAGACTGGAGTCAATAAAAACTTGACTCAAAACATTAAGTTATTTGCTAATTCGGATAATGTTCAGCTTAAAGCGATTTATACCCCAGAGCATGGACTATATGGTTCTGTACCCGCAGGCGAGAAAATTAGCTCAAGTAAAAATAAAATTTTTGATGTGCCTATTTATTCACTGTATGGCGTTACAAAAAAACCTACGCCAGAAATGCTTAGAGATATAGATTTAATAATTTATGACATACAAGATATTGGCATAAGATCATATACATATATTTCGACGATGGGTTTAGCTATGGAGGCTGCAGCCGAGAATAATATTGAGTTTATGGTTTTAGATAGACCAAATCCGTTAGGGTTAAAAAAAATAGAAGGTAATATCTTAAAAAAAGATTTTAGCTCTTTCATTGGTAAATACCCGATTCCTTACGTTTATGGTCTGTCTTGCGGAGAATTAGCTAGATTTATAAATGAATCTGGATGGCTAGGACCACAAAAATGCAAGCTCACGGTGGTAAAAATGGAAAATAATCATCGACATCAAGTGCCAAAAATTTTGGATAAAAATTGGGTTCCAACTTCCCCACACGTTCCCTCTCCTAATACACCTGCCTACATGGTTGCAACCGGTATTCTAGGAGAATTAGGTGTTTTTTCAATCGGCGTGGGTTATACTCTTCCGTTTAAGACAATAGCTGCACCATGGATTGATAGTGAATTAATAACGACTGAATTAAATGCACTAGGATTAAAGGGTGTGATATTTCGACCAATTCAATACTCTCCGTATTATGGAATATATAAGGGCCAGCAAGTGAAGGGTGTAGAGATTTTTATAAGCGATAAGAATTTGGTGAAATTAATTACAATCCAATTTTATTTCTTAGAGGTTCATAATAAGCTTTACCCTCAAAAAAATCCATTTGAGATAGCTACAAAAGAGCAGCTAAAAATGTTCGATAAAGCACTAGGTACAGATACAATAAGAAAAGCGTTTTCGGGTTCATTTAAAACAAGTGATGTGCTCAGTAGCTTAGTCCCAGATCTAAAAGACTACAGGGCAAAAGTTAAAGACTATTACATTTATGATTAGAGTTATCACCGTACTCCTTTTTTTTACATTTCATTGTGGCAGCAACGGTAGTCCTCTGCTTTGGATAAACCAGATACCAAAGCCATGGAAAATAGATGAGAACGATTTTGATGAATATCTCGAGGAATTTCAAATACGTTTCCCTGACTTCCATCAAAGAGTAAAGGCGATTAATCTTTGGCGGGTTGGTACTCCATATGGAATATATTGTTTGGGCGAAGAAATAGGAATCGATGATGACCCGATATTGCGCGCTGACACCTCCGATTGTACAGTTCATGTACTCACCACATTGGCTTTTGCCAGTAGCTCAACCTGGAGCGAAGCTCGAAATAAAATGATTCAAATTCATTACAAACCAGATTCATTGCATAATCATCTACCTAGCTTTCAAAGCCGATGGCATTTTACCTCGGACCGAATATTAAATCATAATCAAACGGTTGACATCACCAGTACTTTATTTGAGCCTCGAATTACCGAACAAGTTTCCATTGAATTAAATATTAAGGATAACGGTGATGAGTTTTTAGATTTAGATTGGTCATCTTTGCAAACTATTACCTACATACCCTCTGAATTAATAACTTCTATCGTAACTCAAAAACTACCACAAGTTTGTGGTGTTGCTTTTGTGAAAGTTGATTACTTTAAGCTAGGTATAGTAATAGCTCATGAGGGTTATTTGATTGATCAAACAAACCTAATACATGCATCATCAGAGCATGGTATGACAGTGCAAATCGACTTTATGGATTATCTGGTGCAAGGTAATTCTTACAGGTTCGATGGCGTGATGTTTTTTAAACTAAACCAAGCTAGTTAATTATTACCTTTTACTGATAAAATGTGCTTTGCAAACATAAAAGTGCTATCTCGGTAGTGATTGTATAAACTCGAATTGGGGTCAAGCGAGTGGATATCTACTTTTCCCTCAAACCTCGATCCCTGATGTATAAATTCCAATCCACCCAAGCATATTGCAACGTGTCTAACTTTTTCACCATCACCAAAAAAAAATAAATCTCCTGCTTCTGCTTCTGTTTTATTTACATTCGATCCAAGGACTGCTTGTTGTCTGGCATCTCTTGGAATTAAAATTCCAACAGAGGCAAAAACAGTTTGAGTGAAGCCTGAACAATCATTGCCCTTTGAGGAATTACCTCCCCACAGATATGGCACTCCTATCATTGTTTTGGCTGATTTGAGAATGTTTTGTATTAATTGGGTATTGTAAATAGGTTTTTGTATGTTTTTCAAATCTGACTTCTTCACATATCCGATTCTTCCATCGGGGAGGTGTGCTTTTGCCCATTCGGAAGCAATACGATCTATTTTTAGTCGACTATTTAAAACTAAATCTGTGACCGGATGGCTATACTTATTTGAATCAGAGTAAACCATAGAATGAACCTTGTTTACCATATACTTTGACTGTGTTAACCAGCTATCAATACCTTCAGAAGTACAGCGATATACTGAAGGTATTGTAATCCATCCAATGTATTTGTAGTGATTTTGTATCAAGTACCAATTACTTTTCTCGTGTAAAATTTTTACAGTGTTTCCCATTATCAATTGGTCAACCATTTGTGATAGGTGGGATGGATCTTCGCGCATTGGTAAAGCGCTTACATTGACAATCCCGTAGATACTATCCTTGAGGGACGAATCTGGTAAAAGTAAGACATTAAATTTTAAATTAAGAGAATCAGAAAAAATCATTAATTCATTGTATAAATCCTTGCTTGTTGTTTTTCCCCTTATTTCCAAGTCCTGACCATTTTTAGTAATTAATGTGCTATTAAATGATAAAGATTTATCTACAATGAACCGTTGACTTAACTGATCTATCTCCTCATTAAGAAGCATAATCTTCTTGTCATTACTTGAGCAGAAATTGCTGAAGGAAAGTATAATTAGTAGGAAACTTAGTTTTTGGATTTTTTTCATTTCGTATCCTTCATCAGCCATAAACAGATTTCATCTTTGAACTTTCTGTAGGGCTGGACCGATCCAACAAATCCGTTTATCATGATTGAAAAAGCTAATGGTCCATATTGAGGCGACACAATATAGCCTGATAGACATGATACACCAGACAGGGTTCCTGTCTTAGCATTTATTCGCTCAGAATTTACCTTAAATCGATTTTCTAATCCGGAGTCTTTCATATCTCCATGTGGTAAAAGAGCTTTATACATCTTTCCCATTTTTGTATTGTTCATATGCTGCAATAATCCAACCACTTGGTTTGGGCTAATAAGATTGTATCTTGAAAGTCCTGAGCCATCCACAATACGCAATGCATTTGTGTCTAAATTAACTTCCTCATGCAAAAATAATTTCATAGTATTCATGCCATCACTCCAATTACCAACCGTAGAATCGTTTGCGCTGATGTATTTTATTAGTGATTCCGCAATTAGATTATCACTCTCAAACATCATTTTTGTTAGATACTCAAGTACAGTCTTAGATTTATGTAACGCTAATGTATCTGAGATACTAAATGCATTCTTTTTATGTACATGGTTTACTTTTACTCCTAAAGCATATAATTGCTCCCTGAAAACTGTTGATACATATGCAGTCGGATCTTGAATGTTTTTTGTCAAAGTATCATTTTCACTGTTCAGCCTCATAGACCCGATAATATTGAAATGGTTCGTCTGATTTAACCAGTCTCTATCAATTCTGAGAGTATTAGATTGTAGTGTATCACTAACTGTCATTGAATTATTTGTAAATGAAATATAATCTGTTTTCGGGTATAGTTCTATTTGGACGGTTTCACCAATTACATTTGGTGAACATATAAAATCAATACAGTTGCCATATAAATTTAATCCACCAATTGCTGCTGAATATTTTTCAGATCCTTCGTCCCACATCCATCCCTCACCGTACCTGACTAAATCAAAAATTCCATCATCAATAAAAAGAGTATCAATCATATTTACTTTTTTACTAACAATTCTTGATAATGAATTAAGTTCTTCGAATGACAAACCAGGATCAGCTCCACCGCGGAGAGTAAGATTATTACCACTTAAAGCTAAGATTGTTTTAAACGAATGACCTTGAGGCAAATGATGTATGGATACTGCTGATGTGAATAATTTATTTGTACTAGCTGGAGTCATGAGCTTATCGCCATTGAATTCATAGATTGTAGCACCATCAGGTAATGAAACAATTTTGATGCCTAATTGCATCTTTAATTCAGAGTTTTTAATGTGCTTGTTTATAAAAGCATCAACCGTTCTTTTTTTATGGGCTTGGTTAAATGTTTTGGTGGCAGTACAGGAAAATAACCAAAGTAGGCCTATCATTAAATAAATATGTTGCACTGTTTTAATCCAAAAACTTAAGAAAATTTCTTTCGTCATTCTTGATATGTGCTGTATGAAATTCAACATTATCAATCAATTTCATCGCACGGATTTGATAATCACCATGGCATAAAATTATCTTCATGATATAAAATCAAAGGTTTGAATTATTTGGCAGTTTTGATTTTTTTGCTGATTGGACTTTCCTTGCCAAATGGAATATGTATAATACAGATTCTCTTATTTCCGCCTCAGAACAAAGATTGCACAGGCCCTTGGGAGGCATCAAGCCCTTTTCCCCGTCCTTACCATTCCATACGCTATCAAATAATTGTTCTATCCCCTTAGAAGCAACACTGTCCCAGTATACCTTTTCTTCTAAAACTACCGCACCGTTAGTTCCATACATATGGCATCGGAAGCATGCAATTGCCCAAATGGACTCGCCGGAAAGTATTTCCTTACGGCTCAGGTTCTGGTACTCATCTGAATCGTAAATATTGATTGCCGGCTCTTTTTTTGTACAGCTGTATACAGCTATCAAGCATAGGAGAATGTTTATCCTAAAAAACTTTTCAGAAGAGCATTTATTAACAAAAACAAAATCCATCTCGATATTTACTTTATACCAATATCCAATATATCATGAATGTGAACTATACCATAAGGTGTGTTGGTATTTTTTTCAGAATAGACAAATAAACTGGTGATAGAATGTTTCTCCATGGTCTCGAGAGCAGATATAGCTAGCGTGCTGGGCATCACCCATTTTGGTTGGGCAGTCATAATTGACTCGGCAGGTGCATCTAAGATTCCATTTCCTAATTCTTCTAGACCCCTGCGTATGTCACCATCGGTTATGACACCTATTATTTTACCATTATCATCCAAAACACCTGTGAGCCCCAATCCCTTTTCTGATATCATAAATAAGGTTTCTCGTATAGATATTTTATGAGGAACAAGAGGCATGTCAGACCCTTTGTGAGATATTTTATCCACAGTTAATAATAAGCGCTTTCCAAGCATACCGCCTGGATGGAGTTCTGCAAAGTCCTTTTTTCCAAACCCTCTCAACTCCAAGGTTGATATTGCTAACGCATCCCCAAGTGCTAGTGTTGCAGTAGTGCTTGCAGTAGGAGCAAGTTCAAGAGTGCACGCTTCTTTCTCAACGGACGTATCCAACCAAATATTGGATTCTTGAGCCAGAGTGGAACCTTGTTTTCCAATTAGGCCGATAATTGGGATCTTTTTTCTTTTTATCGATGGGATTAATTGTACAAGCTCAAGAGTCTCTCCGCTGTTGCTTATGATCATGAATACATCCTCTTTAGTTATCATACCCAAATCGCCGTGAATAGCTTCACTTGGGTGTACAAACTGTGAGGGTGTACCAGTGGAGGACATTGTAGATGCTATTTTTTTTGATATCAATCCAGACTTGCCAATCCCGCAGACTATTAATCGGCCCTTACATTCAATTATCTGTTTTACCACAGCTTCAAACTTTTCATCAATTCTGTTCCCTAGCACTGCCACAGCTTCTGACTCAATTCGGATTACTTCTCTTGCGATATCTATAACTTTTCTTTTGTTCATATACGAAAATTTAATACTAATAACTGAAAGACCGCGTTAGTTTATATCATGTTAAACAAGTCGCAAATTAAAATAAGAGTGCTATCACTTTTTATCATAGCTTCTATACTTACCGCAGATCCCATTATTGGTAATAGAGCACCAGAATTTTCACTACCCGATCAGGATGGTGTGATTAGAAATCTTGGTGATTTTAGGGGCAGAAAATTAGTTGTATACTTTTTTCCAAAGGCTGACACCCCGGGTTGAATCAAACAGGCGTGCGGGTTCCGTGATGAATATGACAAGTTCGAGAAATATAACATTTCTATTTTAGGCGTTAGCTACGATAAAATAATTACACTAAAAGCATTTAGAAATAAATACAGACTAAAATTTGACCTTTTATCTGATCAAAAAAAGATAATGGGAAAAAATTATGGGGTAAATAGATACTATTTTTTTCCCAAACGTAAAACATTCCTCATAGATGAAAATGGTATTTTAGTTTATGTATATGATGAGGTTAACCTGCATACTCATCCAGATGAAATTTTGAAATTTTTCAATTAAATAGTGGAGAGAGATAAAATGAATATATCTATAGAATACTGCGCAGTATGAAACTACTTACCTAAAGCTTCCAGTTTGGAAGCTGAGCTTAAGGAAAAATTTTCCGATTCAACAGTTACATTGATACCAAGCGGGGGAGGAGTTTTTGAAATTTCAGTTGATGGGGAATTAATTTTTTCTAAAAAATCGCTAAATCGGTTCCCTGAAAAGAGTGAAATCAGTGGTATACTGAAAAGTAGAAGTTAAGCTTTGATAGCTCAAATTGAACATAACGGTGCGTTGCGATCCATTAACTTGGACAACGGAATTGACCTCTCAATAAGGAATGATTTCTCTGGCAATAGTCCCATATTCTACAAATCAGAACATCCCAGCTTGAAAACCTATTCTTATGGAAATTTCATAGGAGACTTAAAAAAAGGAGGAAGTTGCAATGTAAATCAAGTTAACCTTAACATACACTGCACGGGAACGCACACGGAGTCTATTGCTCACATATTTGACTCTGATGAAACAATTTCTGATGTTTGTCCTATTGGTCTAGTACCTGCTTTTCTAGTGACAACAGATTTACAAGAAAAGTCTCAAACTGATGAAAGTTATCATTGCGATTTCTCTGACGAGTTATTAATTACAGAAAAAAGTCTAAGGAAGAAGAGTATTAATTCTTGCGATGCACTGATTGTTAGAAGTTTGCCAAACGATTCATCAAAAAAAAATAAAAACTACGATGTTAATCCTGCCCCTTTTTTCACCAACGATGCTATTGATTATATCAATGAACTAAATGTCAAACATTTGCTAGTTGATATTCCCTCCATAGATAAGGCAGATGATGGTGGTGAGCTGGGGAATCACAAGAGATTTTTCAAGCAAGGAAAGACTATTTCTGAATTACTCTACATTCCAAATAATTTGAAAGACGGTTTTGGTTTTCTAAGCATACAAATACCCAACTGGGCCTTGGATGCTGCCCCAAGCCGTCCGATATTCTACCCGACATAATTTTATTTCTTTGTAAAGATTTTTTAATGTAAATTAAAAAAATTAATGAGGACAAAAAGGTCAAAATGAGCAAAAATATAAAAAGCGTTATTACATGTGATTTAGATGGAAAAGTAGAGACATTCAGCGATGGTGCAGAAACGATTTTTGGCTACAGCCAAAATGAGGTCGTTGGTAAGATGAGGGTGAGTGATTTTAGTGATGGCCAAGTTGTTCTAGGCCACGTAATAAATTGGTTGGAAGAATCAGTCAAAAAAGGTAAGTGGGAGGGTGAAACTGTCTTTAATCGTAAGGATGGAAGTGAGTTTCCTGCCAGAATAAAAATAACTCCAACCAAGGATAAAGAAGGTAACCACAATGGCTACTGCGGTGTTACAACTCCACTAGAAAATAAAAAAACTGAAGAAGTGAAGCCTAAGATCAATCTAATGACAAAAATCTTTACATGGGTGGTTATCATGCGATTACCATTTTTATCTGCTACAATCATGCCAATTCTCGTAGGTGCTTCCGTAGCAAAATTTATGGGCTATCCTGTTGACTGGTTCTGGCTAGGTATTACCTTGCTCGGTGGTTCACTGCTCCATATCGGTACTAATACTTCAAATGATTATTTTGATTTTTTAAGTGGCACAGACAACATCAACTACAATTATAGCAATAAAGGTTTAAATGGTGGAAGTCGAGGAATCCAGATGGGACTTATTTCGCCCACTGGGGTTCGAAATTTGACAATTATTGTTTTTAGCCTTAGTGTGTTGGTGGGTATTCCACTAATCCAAAAGGCGGGTATGCAGGTATTATGGTTAGGGCTTATCGGATTCTTATCTGGTCTATTTTACACAGCTCCTCCATTTAGATTCTCATCAAGAAAGGGTTTAGGTGAATTGCTCATTGGACTAAACTTTGGTCCGTTGATGGTAGCGGGAAGTACGCTAGTGCAAACAGGTAAGCTTTTACCCGAAGCTTTTCTAGCAGGAATCCCACTAGGTTTTTTGATAGCTGCTGTTGTATATATTAATGAATTTCCAGACCATGATAGTGACAAAGCTACGGGTAAAAATACTCTCATAGTTGTATTTGGACCGGAGAAGGCAAGGGTGGGGTATGTTGCGTTAGTAACAGGTGCTTTCCTAAGTATAGTATTCTTAGTGCTTAATGGTACTTTTCCATCATTAGTCTTAATCACATTGCTGGCGTCATATTTTGGAGTGACATCTATACAAACATTATATAAGTACTATAATAATAGGCTACTCGAACCAGCGAACTGGGGTACTATTATTATGCACAGCGTTACGGGTTTACTCCTTTTTCTAGGACTCTGGTTAGGTGCTCCTATTATATAAAAATCAATACGATAAATAGAATAAAAAGCCCCTCTTAAAGGGGCTTTTTATTTGGATACTATTCTAAACAGTTGTAATATACTTACGAGTAACTTACGAGTAAAATTTATATTAAGGTGATAAATGAATAACTTATTAAAGAAACAAAAGAATGTATCAATATCTGTAATTCGTGCATTAAATAGAATCAACGGATATATAGAGAAAGAAGCTGTTCCGTCTAAAATTTCTGGCAAGATAACAAAAATATGCTCATTTAAATCATGAACAAAACGTTGTCTCCAAAATTGAATAATTTTCTAAATTTCATTCAGCGCTTCACACTACTTCAGGGTCAAGCCCCCTCTTATAAGGAAATAATGTCTAGCATGGGATTTGGTTCATTAGGAACAGTAAACTGGTATGTAAAAACTTTAGAAGATCAAGGTTTTTTATCACGTGTAAAAGGCCCTAACGGCAAACGAGCGCTCGTTTTAGCCCACAAAGAGCACGCCACAACTACAATAAATCGTTTGCCGCTTTTGGGCCTTGTTGCAGCTGGAGAGCCTATTGAAGCACTGGAGAATCCTGAAATGATTGACATACCACCTTCTCTTGTACATCCAGACAACTATGTTCTACAAGTCAAAGGCGACTCAATGGTTGATGAGCATATACATGATGGAGACTACATTGTCGTTAGAAAAACTAGTACTGCTCGCTCTGGCCAGATTGTTGTTGCATTGGTTAACGGAGAAGCAACTCTTAAGTGTTATATTAATAGTCCGGGAGGTATAGAGCTTCATCCACGGAATAAAAATTTCTCAATTATAAAAATTAATTCAAGTGATAATTTTAATATCAATGGTGTGCTACTTTATTCTTTCAGGAATTATTTGAACTAGGTACACCATCCATGATTAAAAGGGACGTTTTTCATATACGTCTTAAAGACATAGAGATTCAAACAGAACGTATTGTAGATCCTCGTTTGAATAGTAAACCAATTGCCATTATCTCATCCTCCCATCCTAATGGGAGTATTATGTTCTTATCTAGCGAGGCAGAACAAGAGGGTTTGTCAATTGGGATGAGAGTATCATCAGCAAAGAAGATTAGTCATTGTACACAACTATTACCCTATAACTACTCTCTCTATGATCGTATCAATCACTATATATATCGTATAGTCTCACTATTCACTCCTTTAATAGAGCCCCAAGGTATCGGTCAATTTTTTTTGGATATGCATGGTATACGAGCTGTTAAAGGCAATATGGATAACGTAGGATTATCCATTATTGATCGTATCCAACAACAAACTAGCCTTTTTGGAATAGTAGGCATTAGTACAAATAAATTGATAAGTAGTATCATTACTAATGTTGTTCCGGGTTACTTTCATAAAGTGGAGGGAGGAGCAGAAAAACAATTTTTATCACCTTTACATCCTATAGTTTTACCAACAGCACAAGAGGAATCTGTCAGTCATTTATTAAACTTTTTAATGATTAAAAAGGTAAGCCAGATTCAGTCAATGGTAAAGCAAATAGATGTTTTCCATTTAATGTTTGGCAGACACGCCGGCAGTCTCAGTGAAGAGTCAAAAGGCTATGATACATCGCCGGTAAAACCATTAAAAATAAGAGATCATATTGTTGAGCAGACCATACTACCAAATGATAGTAACGATTTAGTAATCTTAAACGCTATTGTAAAAAATATTGCAGAGAAAATTGCGTTAAATCTGAGAAAGCGTAAACAGTTAGCAAAAAAAGTTAGATTAGATATTTATTATACAGATGGCTATAAAAGGCATAGTACTGGCAGTATTAAAAAAAATGACACTAGCTCAGTTACTGCAATACTACAGTTGTTATTTTTGAAAGCTAATCAACGTCGTAATCGTGTACGAAGTATATTAGTAGATGTTTGGATATTGCACCCACATTCTATACAATACGATTTATTTGATCAAGCAGAAAGACGTAGTAGTGATTTATCAAAAGCAGTAGAAATCATTAGAAACAAATATGGGAATGGAATAATACAGACTTGCGATGTATTCCGGGCTCTTAAACATTAATAATGTTTGTACATTTAAACACACACTCCGTTTACTCTGCAATGAGAGGTTTATTATCAATTACAGATTTATTAAATCTTGCTAGATCATTATCAATGAATTCGTTAGCTCTTACAGATGTAAACGGAATATGGGGATTAATTCATTTTATTCAACAATGCCGTTATCAAGATATAAAGCCTATTGCTGGGGCAAATATTATCACACCTAATCAAGAAGCGTTAATACTAGTAGAAAGCCAGTGCGGTTATGAGAATCTTTGTAAAATACTTTCTTCTTTCCATAATAACGTTAATCAAAATTTAGCTAGCGTCTTAGATGGTTATACTAATGGATTATTTTTTATGTCTCACGATAAAAAAGTTTTACAAGAATTGAATTGTTTTGTACCTAAAACCCATTTATTTATTGAATTACGACCCGGTGTTAGCGAACGATATGTAAAAGAATTATCAAGTCATCTCAAACTAGAAATGGTTGCAACAGGCGATGTTTATTTCAAGCAAAAAAATAATCACAGAATTCATAAAATACTTCGTGCTATCGATTGTAATACTACACTAGGAAATTTATCTCCATCCGAATGCAAGTCAGATGGTCACTGGTTTAGAAATGAGAGGGAGATGGTAGAGCTTTTTCCGAATAGCTTAGAAGCCCTTAATAACAGTCAGTACTTGGCAGATAGATGTAAAACTGACTGGCCATTTATTAATACTATTTTTCCGGGTTTAAACTTGAAAGATACATATATCGCAAATCATAATCTGAAAAAAAAAGTTTATGAAGGTGCAAAAAAACGATATGGTAAAATTAATGATCAAGTACATTTAAGAATTGACAAAGAATTGAATATTATTACTCAGAAAGGATTCGCTCCCTATTTTCTTGTTGTAGAAGATATTGTTGCAAAAACACAATCTACAATCGGTCGTGGATCTGCAGCAGCATCAATTGTCAGTTATTGTCTTTTTATTACGCAGGTTGATCCAATAAAGTATGGACTTCATTTTGCACGATTTATCCATCCTGAAAGAGAAGATATGCCTGATATTGATATCGACTTTCCATGGGATGAGAGAGACGAGATCTTGGATTATATTTTTAAAAAATACGGTACTCAACGTACAGCAATGGTCGCAAATCAAGTTTTCATGAAATTTAGATCTTCTGTTCGAGAGGTCGGGAAAGTTTATGGGCTATCTAACGAGGAAATAAACAATATTACAAAAAATATTAATCGGTATACCTCCAGTCATGATGTGTATAAGGTGGATGATGAGAATCAGAGATCTACTGGCAAATACTTAGACAAAGATGTATCAAGTATATTATATGATAGTAATCAAATAGTAGGTGCATTTCGTTATCCATCTGTTCATCCAGGTGGAGTGATAATTGTTCCCGATGAAATTTGTAAATATGTTCCAGTGCTAACAGCTCCCAAAGGGGTTCAGATAGTAGAATGGGAGAAAGATCAAGTAGAAGACGCAGGGCTTTTAAAAATAGATATTTTGGGTAATCGCAGTCTGTCAGTAGTCCGCGATTCCATTCGAAATATTAATCTCAATTATGGGAACAATTCTTTAAGAAATAAATACTTAGATTATCATACAATTCAACCTGTGGGCGACAAAAAGACACAGATATTAATGAATTCAGGAAAAACAATGGGTGTTTTTTATATTGAAAGCCCTGCTACTCGACAGCTTCTAGCTAAAACAAGTATAGTAGATTTTGAGCATGTAGTTATATACTCATCAATCATTCGTCCAGCAGCAAATAAATATACAAATTTGATGTTATCCCGAATTCATGGAGAGCATTGGGCGATACCTCATCCTAGTTTAACATTTTTACGAGAAACCTATGGCATAATGGTTTACAAAGAGCAAGTCTCTATGGCTGTTATGACTATGGCTGGCTTGAGATATAAAGAAGCAGAACAATTAAGAAAGGCAATGAGCAGAAACTCGATGAGTCATTTGATTTCATCATGGAAAAAAAAATTTACCCTTGGTGCAAGACGTAGAGGATATTCCCACCAAATAATTGCACATGTTTGGGATATGATAGCTTCTTTCGTAGGGTATTCTTTTTGCAAGCCTCATTCTGCATCATATACAATGCTATCTTTTACATGCGCATATCTTAAAGCACACTTTCCTGCAGAATTTTTAGCAGCTGTAATATCTAATCAAGGCGGCTATTATTCATCGTATGCTTATATGAGCGAAGCAAAAAGATTTGGCATAAAAATACTTCTGCCTGATATTAATGAAAGTCACTATGAATGGCGAGGCGCTTACAATGAAATCCAAATGGGTTTTATGAGTATAAAAGGTATAAAAAGGAAGGCAATCAACGAAGTCTTAGGAGCAAGAAAAACTGCAAACTTTGATTCGTTAGATGATTTTCTATTGCGTGTTAATTTAGATTTATCTGACGCAATGGCTTTAACGAATGCCGGATGTTTCGAGAAAATTGCACCGCAGTCAAGTCATCAGAAGATAGCATATCAGGTCGCAGGATTCTATCTCCAAAATCAATCTAGATCGCCCATCACGAATAGTCCATTAGATCAGAAACTTACAGCACGCGATCGGCATAGGTTAGAGATTGATGTGTTTGGTTTTCCCGTGTCTGCACACCCCTTATCCAGATATCGATCAATAATGAATTCTAGAATTAAATATGCAAAAGATATACCTGAATTTTTTGGTCAGTCAATTTATTTAATGGGTGTTTATATTACATCTAAAGCAACTACGACTCGCTACTCAGATCATATGGATTTTTTAACGTTAGAAGATGAAACTGATATCTACGAGTGTATCTTATTTCCAAGTGTGTACAGACAGTTTGGAAGCTTATTAAATTGGGAAAGATTATTTATTATACGTGGTAAAGTGGAAAAATCTTTTGGAGTCCATAATATAATAATTGAAAAAATAGGGAGCCTCCAAAAAATATCAAGGGAAAAACTATCTGCTCCATAATTCATCACTAACTTTTCGACCATTTTTCCATTGGATAATATCCGCTGTGAATGATCGAACTAATTCTGGATTGGACTCTGCGATATTAAAATTATTATCATGGTCAGTTTTCATATTAAATAATTTTTTTTCATTTTTTGTAGCGTTCCACTGGAAAAACCAATTTTCATTCCTTAGCCAATAACCCTCTGTTGGCTTTCCCATCATATCATCAAAAGATCTTGTAGTTGTTATATTACCAATAATTTTTTTACGACTAGAAAAACTTTTACCATCAATAAGTGGTTTATATGATTTTCCGTAGTAATTAGTAGGTTTTTCTAGGTCTAGATAATCAAGGATGGTAGCAGGAATATCTGCACTATGTATGAATTCTTCTAGGTACTTATTCTTTGCAATCTTTCTTTCCCATGCAAAAATGATGGGGGTTCGAAATGATTGATCGAAAATGGATATCTTACCTTTATCACCACCATTATGTGATCGCATTGGATCATCCCAAAAATCTTGGCTAGGGTTCTGCTCCCAACCATTATCATTTACATATATAAAAAGAGTATTCTCATATTCTCCAATTCTCTTTAAATATTTCACTAACTCACCAACGCCATCATCAAACCAAGTGCAATTAGCGTAATATCTCTTCGCTGATTCTGTCATGTCCTCGTTTTTATAAATATTATAATATTTTTCGGGCGCATCAAATGGGTAGTGAGGAAGCTCAGGTGCATACCAAAGAAAAAAGGGATCGTCTTTATTTTGGTTTATAAAATCATATACTGGCTCCATGGTAGCTCTACCTAATTCAAGTCCATTACCACCCATGAACTTTCTAAACCAATTTTTACTATTTCTTTCCTCTTTTGTCCAGCCGGTTGCCATGCCCTTATCAAAACCACCATTTTCATAGTGAAATTCCCACCATTTTCCGCCTTGGAAGCTGGTATATTTCTTTTTTTTAAGTAGTTTTGGTAGGGTAATAAAATACTTCATAGCATGGTGACTAAATTCAATTTTCTCGCTATCGTCATCTATACCATTTTTTAAAATCATTTTTTCAACTTCCATTCTGTGATTGATTGGTAGTATTCCAGTCACTAAGGTTGCTAAGGATGGTCTGCAATGATTATCGGGAACGTATCCATTTCTAAATACTGTGCCATTTGATGCAAGCTTATCCATATTTGGTGTTTTAACATATTCTGAACCCATGAAACCGAAGTATGGATAGCCATGATCATCACCAATTAAAAGAACTATATTTGGTAATTGATCATCAACGTTGGTTGAATTACAGCTAAAAAGTGTTAGGATGCATATTATTTGCAAGAGCAGACATTGAATAAATTTTCGTAACATAAAACCCTTTTAATTTATTTTAATTCGCTGTAAATCAAATGAAAAGTCGTTGTAGGGCTCAAATGAGTCATCGTCACCTGGTATGTTTACTAGGGTGTAGAGATATTTTTCATTGGGATCAATACATATACCCCTCTTTGATAAATTACCTGCAGACAAGTAATAGTTCGTTTCTAATTTTGTATTTTGAGAAAACTCAATGATAAATACTCCTATCTCATCGGAATCTTTTGGAGCAGCAAAAATCCTCTCACCATCCGGAGTAATAGTCACAGCAAGGCCTGGAGACTTAATCTGATATTTTCCTGCAAAAGTCATATCATTTGCATTGTAAGAATAAACATGCTGGATATTTGCAACATTCTCTTTGTCACTAATGCATGTCAAGATAATATCTTTTTCACTATTATAAATGAGGTGATTAATATTGCCAACGAATCCATATGGGTCTGATATACTTGGGTCTTGGTAAAACCTATTATTCACCCAGTTATACTTTTTTAGCGATGAAGAGGTTGCAACAAATAGTGTGCTATTTGAGGTATTGATTGCAAACTCCCCATTAAGGACTGATTGAGTGACCTCTTCTCCAGTGTTTATATTCAGTGTTACGCAAGATGGGTCAGTTTTTGAGGATAAAATGAGAGTGGTATCATTAACGAAAATAAGATCATTCATGTTCATTAGAGAAATTGGAAAAGAGTTTTCGATAGACATTATTTCTGTGTTGATCACCTTTACTACTGATTCGCCCTCGTGGGTAATAGCTAACTTTGAATCATCCGCGTTGAGATCAATAGCGATTGGATGAGATCCAACAATAACGATGTTTGCTAAAATCAGGTCTTTTTCAGCATCAACATGCAGAATTGAATTGTTATTGTAATCAGATAAGAATATGTTTTTCCCGTCATCTGAGATAGCCATATCCGAAAAAGTTCTTCCAAGTTTTAGTATATCAAAATCAAGAAATTGAAAATATATATCAGGTTCCTCGTTGTCCTGATACAGTCCGCATGAAAGGTTGATAATAATCAAAGATAAAATAGGTAAAATTCTTTTCATGATCCAAATCTGTACAATGATCCAAACTGAATTATTAACGGTGAAACCAATTGACTCTCATTTAGCATTTGGTATACTGGTATTTGTAATGTCATTTCAAAGTCTAGTTGATCAGTGACTTTGGTTCCTATCTTACCAGTAGCAAAATAATTTGTACCACCTCTATCCCGCGCGACTTTACCGTATTCATAATAATCTCTAGTCGAAAAAAGGTGGCTGAATTGAATACCACCATAAATTAATGGGCTATCTATATAATCAAGATTTATTAAAGTTTGTATCTCATTTCCGTATCGGTAACCGTAAATATTCTCCCCGTTTGTTATCCTTGCGAAAATTCCTCCAGATAATATATAATGCTGTATGCTCTTACTAGTGTATAAAGATAAAATTGGGTCTACTGTTCCTGTTCCGACTTGTAGGTTGTCACTGATTCTTTCCCCAAATTGATCAGTCATATTTATCTTGCCATTACTTAGCTTAACTCCTAACCCAAGAATTAATGGTGTACTCTTAAAAAAAGTCCTCTGAACCCTGGCTTGTAGAATTACATCTCCTAAACCATAAGACTCCCTGAAGTATTTCCCACCATCGTACATGTTTGCATTTTGGCCCCTAAAAAGGATTTTTTGATTGAGTATATATTTAAAAGGAAAAAAAGCACTAAGACTAATATGATCCGTGATACCATATGAAGTTATGATAGTAAAACTGCTATTATCTGTACGTTCCTTATTGTAGTTGGGTATGTACTTATCGCCGTATTTTGCTCGATCTAGCTTCTCGTGCTCATAAGAAAAACCAATTGATAATTGTCCAGTTTGTGAGTCATTATATTCAAGTAAGCTCCCACCTGGGAGTAGTGGACGCCTTCAGCTGATGCCACCCTGTGCGTAGGCACTATTAAGCTGGAATGATAAGAAAACACTTACTAGGCTTAATAATAAATTTCTATAACCGATAAATATATGCATAAAGTTTTTGATAAATACAATCTGAAAACATCACTCCGTATATTCCATAAATAGATGATTAAGATTCCAATTAAGTTTAAATTTGCAATTGTAAACAGCAAAGAATCCAGATTATTATTAATATGATAAAATATAGTATAAAATATACCCTTTTATTAAACATTGTGGTCTGCAGTGTCTACTTTGAGGATATAACAGTTGATGCTGGTTTATCTTTTTCAGGTTTCTCGCAGGGTGTGTGTCTATTTGACTACAACAATGACGGCATGGATGACATTTTATTTACCACGAGGACCGGTGGGGCTATTCATCTCTATAGGAATGATGATAATATGGAATTTACAGATGTCTCTATTCAATCAAATCTTAGTGTAAGCATGGAAGCTAGAGCCGTAATCGCCGCTGATTATGATAACGATGGGGATCAAGATGTTTTCATAGGAGCCACAGATGGGATTAGTATTTTATTTCAAAACGACGGGTATGGAAATTTTCAGGATGTAACTAACCTAGCAGGGATTATCATTAATGATCGAGTGTCAGGATGCTCATGGTTAGATTATAATCAAGATGGGTTTTTAGATTTATACGTGGGGCTCACTTATATTTCAAATCTGCTTTTTAAAAATAATGGTGACGGTACTTTTATAGAAATTGCTCAAAACATTGGAGCAACTGGTCCGCATTCGGGCTGCGTAATTATGGGGCTCGGCAGTATTGACTATGATAGAGACGGGGATCAAGATATCTTTATTACGCAAGACAATTACAACGGTAATATTTTATTAAGAAATGGAGGAAATGGGGCCTTTTTTGATGTTTCGTGGCAGTCACAAACAGATTTAGAGGTTATGGGAATGGGGGTAGCATTTGGTGATATAAATCGAGATGGATTTTTTGACTTTTACACAACAAATCTTAATGAAAATTCCTTGCTACTAAATTCCTCAAGCGGTGTATTTACCGATATTAGTGAAACATCAGGCACCCAAGACATTATAGGCAGTATGGGGTGGGGTACTTTCTTTTTCGATGCTAATAATGATGGCTGGGTTGATCTCTATAATAACAATGAAACAGCATATGGCGGCGTATATAATTCTCTAATGCTCAATAATGGAGATCTTACATTCTCAATGTCTGGTCCGGAATGTGGTGCAGTGATTGCAAACAATGGATATGGATCTGCATACAGCGATCTCGATCAGGATGGTGATCTTGATATTGTATTAGTTGGAAGTCCATCAAATATTGGATCAGTTCATTTATTAAGGAATGATTCTCCGGCAAACAACTGGATTGTACTTAGATTGCGGCAGGATCAAAAGAATTTATTTGGCATTGGTTCTGCTGTAGAAATATATCACAATGCAGCGAAGCAAGTTAGCTACGTTGCGTCAGGCAGCAGTTATTGTAGCCAAAATACTTTAGATGTCCATTTTGGTCTATCAAACGAAAGTTTAGTGGACTCAGCCATAATTCATTGGCCGGATGGAAATATTGAGTCATTTTACAGTCTCCATGTAAACAATATTAATTACCTCATGCGAGGAGATGGATATGCAACACTTAGCGTACAAAAGGATAATTGGTATCCGAAAGATTTTTACATTGCGGGGGCTTATCCAAACCCATTCAATGGAACAAGCGTAATTGAGATAGCATCAGCTAATAATATTAAATCCAAGGTTGAGATCTACAATTTATTTGGACAAAAAGTTTTGTCCAATGAGTATAAGCTTTTTTCTGGTGTACACCAGCAGATTAAGCTCTCATTAAATGGTCATCCATCTGGGGTATATTTTTTAAAAGTATCAGCAGATAAAAAAATGGATATTGTACCAATTACCTTGTTAAAATAGTATCGTACAGAGGCCAAACTAAGTTGCAATTCAACATTCCAAATAGCAATTAAAGTTCCTGGTTGATCAATCTAAAAAATGGAGCAAAAATGATAAATAAGTTCAAACTCTATATAACTATTTTTTCTATAATGTTTACACTTTCCGGTTGTTTAGAAATGGAGGTTAACCAGCCACCAAACAGTCAAACGGGTTCAACATTTACTTCTACCGCAGAAATAGTATTTATAGTCGATAATCAGGTTGATTGGGGCAGAAGAATGATATTCGCTGTAAATAAGCCTATTGGCTGGACTATAAATAGCATGACGTATGATTCTCCTGAACATGGTTCAGGCGTTTTTGATTACAAGGGTAATAATGATGTAGATCCTGATTGTCCAGATTGTGGTACAAATGAAAATTGGGAGCTAGAGCTTGAACAAAATTTTCCCTCCCTTGATGGTATGCATTGGCAAATGTATTCCTCTGATCGCAGCGATGAATCATCATCTACATCAGAGAACCCAGACACGTTCCATGTAGACATTGATTTTACCGTGGATGATAATCAGGGTTCATACATGCTAAATTATTTTTCTGCATTTTCTGATTTAAATATGGCGGATGAGACGGACGACTCTAAATATGCACTGGTTAGCGATGCTCACGTTGTATTTGATCCCTCCTCCACAATGATGGTCACCCTTTCTATTACTGATCATACCTGGACCAAAGATAACGTAAAGATGAAGGGCTCTATGTCAGACTGGTTGCTATTTCCTGCCAATGATGATGGAATTGAGGGGGATGAGGTTGAAGGTGACCATGTTTGGACAGCGCGCTATCCTATTTTTGAAAATGGTACCCACACCTGGGGAGCTATCGAAGACGATGGATCTGAGTTTGGAATATGGCTCATAGAGGGAAACGATCCAGAGTTTACGGTCACAGGAGATGTCGTTGAGGGGCAGACTAATTATGTAATACCCGCTGAAACCGCTCTGTACCCTGGCGCTGTTCGTTTTACTGTTACTGATTTAACTGAAAATTATTGGGATCTTCAGTGGAAGGGAACCCCAACAAATGATAATTGGCAACCTGTTCCTATGTATGACAATGGACAAAACGGTGATGAAGTGGCCAATGATCATGTATGGACCGTTGTTATAAGCAATATCTCCCCAGGCGATCATGAATGGGGTGTTTCAGAAGGTGAGGTTTGGGTAGTTGATGGAGGTAATTTATTATTTAACCTTGAGCAGGATATGATGACGCTTCACGGACATACCGACTATACTATTCAGGTGCCAAGCGGAGACCCTGTTACAAAAACAGTTTTGTTTACCGTCGATATGACAGAGTGGCTTGATCAGGATGAGAACCAGGGGATGGGTATGTTTAGTAGCAGTAGGGGTGATGAAGTACAGGTGCGGGGTAATTTTAACAATTGGGGTAGTTGTACCGAGTGCACAATGACAAGAGCACCTGGCACCAATGTTTACAGCATCGCGATAAATGTGACTGATGTGGAGGACAGCGAACACAAGTTTGCATACTACATGGATCTGAGCCCGGCTACATTAGAAATACTAGCTGAGAGATACGGAGCTGCACCGGTGGACTGGATTGGCTGGGAGATATCACCCTCAGTAGGAGGTAATAAAGGATTTAACCTTGGGTTTGAGGATGGGTACAATATAATTCAATTACCTCAACATGCTTTCTATGATGTTTTACCCGGCGCAGTTCTTGAAGTAGATGAGTCTATGGAGCTTACTTTCACGGTTGATATGACCGCGGCTTCTGAGGCGGGCTTTGATTCCGATGACATTGTTTTTTTAAGAACCGATGATAAATGGTTAAACTATCTTCAGGGGTATAGTACTGGAGATGGTGTGAATCACTATGGTGCAACATCTAATGAAGATGGAACGTATTCCTATACACTTTCACTTGTTGGACCATTGCCTTGGGCCATTTCTTATAAATGGGGATTCACGGACTCCGAGACAAATGCAGATATTGAGGAAGCAGGAGGTGGGCTAGGTAGTGCAGCACGAATCAGATATTTTCACAGAAATGCAAATGATGATTGTAACTGGCCTGCATCCTATTCATTTCCTTTAGACGCACCCTTTGCAGTCTCCGACGAGTTAGAAGCTTACAAAGAACCCTGGGATCCAGAGTCAATATGTATAGCATTATTGGATGTTGATACTGATAAGTTAGTCCCGGAGAAATACCACATCAGTGACAACTATCCGAACCCTTTTAATCCTACCACTAAAATGCAATTCACACTTCCAGTTATATCAGATATAACATTTAATATATTTAGCATCAATGGATCTTTGGTACATAAATACAATGAGAGAGGTCTAAGTCCAGGACAGTATGAATTAGAATGGAATGGAAGAGATATGGGGAACACCCCAGTCGCAAGTGGAGTTTACATTTATGAATTTAGGGCAGGGGATGCATTTCATGTGACTAAAAAAATGACGTTATTAAAATAAAAGTCATATCTCTTCTACTAATTTTTTTGATGTGATTAGTGGTCATGTTTTTTGGAAACGAAAAATATTACTCTGACCTAGGAAGGTCTTATCATTAAATCGATTGTTAAAATTTTCCTAGAAAGCATGCTCTATATTTTGGCATTGTTTACTTTTTTAGGCGGTCAACCTTCAGTAAATAAAATAGAGCCTCCATCATGGTGGACACATTTTAAAGATAAAAACCTTGAGATTTTAGTCTACGGTAAAAACCTTAGCTCGCTGAATAACGTTAAAGTTTTTGATAAAAAAAACAAGATAGTAAAGTCTATCAAATCTAAAATCATTGGTATTTCTGACAATGGTAATTATCTTTTTTTAAATATAGGAATAGGAAGATCCCTAAAGCCAGATGATTATGTATTTACCTTAACCAATGGATCTAATGAAAAAGTATCTTTCAATTATCAATTTAAGGCTCAACAAAAAAATAGAAATTATGCCCAAGGTTTTAATTCCTCAGACGTAGTTTACCTTCTCATGCCAGACCGTTTTGCAAACGGTGATAGGGAAAATGATAATGTTAAAGGTCTTCTTGCTGGCACGAACCGTGCGGAACCTGGTGAGCGTCATGGTGGTGATTTGAAAGGCATCATTGAACGCTTATCATACCTTGAAGAACTGGGTATAACCGCAATTTGGACGACACCAGTTTTCGAGAACGATATGCCAAGAATTGTTGGTGAATATGATGGACATGTATATGGTTCCTATCATGGATATGCAGCAACCGATTTTTACACAATAGATCGTCGTTTTGGTACAAATCAAGATTATAAATTATTGGTTGAGAAAGCACATAAAGCTGGGATTAAAGTTATAATGGATGTTGTTCATAATCACGTTGGAGATAAGCACCCATGGTTTTCGGACCCTCCAAACTCAACATGGTTTAACAACAACGATAATTTCTCCGTTACTAATTATGAGACTGGTGTTAACAATGATCTGTATGCGTCAGATTTTGACCTCAGCCAATTAACTAATGCACCTTTTGTGCCCGAAATGCCAGACCTCAACCAGATTGATCCTAGGGTTTCAAGATATCTCATTCAGCACTCGCTTTGGTGGATAGAGTACTCTGGTATTGATGGTATACGTATGGATACCTATCCCTATGCATCCAAAGCGCATCTATCAAACTGGTGCAAAGCTTTACTCGATGAATTCCCCAATTTTGGTATTGTTGGAGAAATTTGGCATAATAGACCCGGAACTGTTGCCTATTGGCAAGATGGATTTGATACCTACGATGGATATCAGTCCAATCTGCAATCTGTCATAGATTTTCCACTTAGTCACTCTATCGCGTCCGCCTTTCAAAGGGGATCAAAACCAGTGGATATAAGAAAAATATATGATATCCTAACCCAAGATATTATTTATCCAGATCCAAAAAGTAATTTTATATTTCTAGATAATCACGATTCAGATAGGTTTTTTAATATTGTGGGAGAGGACATTAGGAAATACAAAATAGGCATCGCACTTATACTGACTCTCAGAGGCGTACCTCAATTTTATTATGGTACTGAAATAAATTTAACAGGAAAGCGTTCTAAGGGTGATGCATTCGTGAGGAAAGATTTTCCAGGGGGATGGATTGGTGATAAAAACAATGCATTTATACAAAGTGGAAGAAGTCAGGCTCAGAATGAAATATGGAATTTTTGCTCAAAACTTTTGAATTGGAGAAAAAACAACGATGTGATCCACAATGGGAAAACAAAACATTTTTCACCACATCAACCGCACAATACATACGCTATATTTAGATATGATGATAAAAAAACAGTTGGCCTCTTTATTAACCCCAATAATTATGATGTTGAACTAAAAACTTATAGGTATGAAGAGATCATTGAACAAGGTAAAGATTATTATGATGTAATAGGTGAAAAAACATTTAAAATGCAGGACACTTTGAAAGTTAAGGGAATGAGCTTTAGGCTAATAGAAATTGAAAAATCATCATAAGCAAATCATAGCAAGTCTAGTATTTATAGTCGCAACAGTTATCGCTATCAACAGTATTGAGGATGATGCAATTGCCAGGGTCAATAAATTGAAAATTTCTGATGCACAGTTTGAATCGAAATATAAACAGTTTTTAAATGATAACTATCTAGCAGACAATATGTTAAACCGATATGCATTAATGAATAGTTTGATAGATAGTTTGTTAATATTAAATCATGCAGAAGAAATTGGCTTATATCAGAATCCCTCACTAATTAAGGATGAAAAGGATGCATATGATCAGCTACTTTTAAATGAATTTTTTGAGAGTGTTATTACTATTGAAAAAGATATTGATGAGGAGGAGCTAAGGAAGTTTTTTATCTGGAAGAATACAACCTTCCGAATTCGCCATTTATTCGCACATAATATTAATCAAATGGATAGTATCGTTGCTAGGTTGAAATCTGGTGACAAGTGGATGTCTGTAGCCAATGATATATTTCAGGATCCTAAGTTGAGGGAAAATGGTGGTGAGCTAGGTTGGGTGAACCTTGGTGATTTAGAACCTGTTTTTGAGATGAAAGCTTTTCTCTTAGAGCCTAATCAAATTTCTGAACCAATTAAGACTAAGAGCGGATACAGTCTCGTTCAAATGATGGATAAAAGAAAAAATGGGTTTTTATTGGAAAAAAATTTTGAACTAGAAAAAATCGGCCTATCGTCTTTGGTTAAAGGCTACAGGAGACAACTTTATTTACAAAAATACATGGAAAGAAAAGAGAAGGAACTTGGTATTTCATTTAATGATAATTCTATCCAGTCTGCGTATTACCATTTTTTTTCAATTTCAGAAATTTCTGAAACAGATTTAAATAGCATACTCGTAGAATTTAAAGGAGGCCAGTGGACTGTTAATGATGCAATGTACCGCGTAGAACAGCTCTCTAAGACCCAGCATAAGCAAATTAATTCTTTACCAGATCTCAAAGATGCTATAACGGGATTGATTTGCAGAGCGGACTTTGTACATGGTGCAAAGAAACTAAAAATTCATGAAAGCGGAACATTTAAAAATAAAATTGCAGGCCTAAAAAACAAGATTATTTTGAGAAGCGTTTTGGATAAAGTATACAGCAAAGTAGATAGAGAAGATCCTCACTACATAGAAAAGAAAAAAACTGTGTATCTTCAATTTAGAAAAAAACTTTTTGAAAAAAGTGAGGTCGCAGTGGACTCTCTGCTGATTAAAACTATGATTATTTCGTGAAAAATAATTGTCTAATTGCTGTTTCTCTATTTATGATGCCATTAATCGCAGGTACCACTGGCAAACTATCAGGGACAATTTTAAATGAAAAGACATCCGAACCATTAATTGGATGTAATATAATAATTGAAAACACCTACCTTGGAGCATCCTCCGATTTAAATGGCGACTATACAATATTAAATATCCCTCCTGGAAAATTTGATGTAAGGTTTGAAATGATAGGCTATAAAAAACTGAGGCAAGAAGGAGTTTTGATCTCTGTTGATAAAACAACTCGTCTTGACATAACTCTGGAACAAAGTGTCATCCAGGGCGATATGGTAACCGTAAAGGCAGACAGAAAACTTATCCAGTTCGATGTAACACAGTCTGAAGCAATAATCACATCGGATATTTTAGAAGAAATGCCAGTTACGGAGGTTAGTGATGTGTTGCGGCTACAGGGTGGTGTGACACAAGATGCATCGGGTGAAATACATTTAAGGGGTGGCAGGGCAAGTGAGGTTTCCTACATGGTAGATGGTATGCCTGTATCTGATATGTATGATGGTGGAATATCTATTCAAATAGAGAGTGATAATGTGCAGGAGTTACAAGTTATTAGTGGCACGTTTAATGCTGAGTATGGTAAAGCGTTAACTGGTGTTGTAAACATGGTAACAAAAGATGGTGGCAGCGAAATAGTAGGCTCAGTACATGCCTACAGCGGTGATTACATATCGAGGGATCCTGTTTACCAGAATCTTCACAGGTTTAATATCAATGATGATCGGAGTATCTCGGGAAATGTGAGTGGTCCAATTCTGCCTGGAAGAGTCACGTTCTATTCAAGTGGCAGGTTTAACAACTCGAATGGTTGGCTGAATGGGCTACAAACATTTACCATCTATGGTGATACTGTTTTTGAAGATAGAAATAATAATAAATATTTTGATATAGGGGATATCAGGAAGACTCCTTTTTACCGAAGTTTAAATTGGTATAAGTCCTGGTCTACTCAGAACAAAATATCACTACAGATAAATCCATCAACAACACTGAAGCTAAATACTGTTATAAACAGTAGAGCAGGGCAAGATTATAATCACTCTCTCCAGTTTTTAGATAAAGCCCAATTAACAAATTATGATAGAGGACAACTATATATTCTGAGTTTATCACACTCTCTGTCCTCAAAAAGTTTTTTTCAAATTAATTTTAGCAGTTTCAACAAAAAGTTTGAGTCCAATTTGTTTCAGGATCCGCAAGATAATCGCTATGCAACGCCTGACAGCCTGTACTGGATTAACACACAAGGTATAGTCCCAGAACACATCATTGATTTATACGGCGAGGATGTTAAATTTTTTCCACCCTACTCTTTATACAAAGCTGGTGTTGATAATCGAAGGTTTGAAAGAGAGACAAATACCCAGACAATAAAAGCCGATTATACCAGCCAGATAAATAAATACAACCAGATAAAATTTGGTTTTGATTATACGGAGGTAGATCTGCAACTAGATTCGTATTCAATACTAGACTCTGTCCAGACTGATCAAGTGTATACTCCTTTCATTCCTGAAGTTGGTAGTATCTCAAGAACAAATTATAAAAGAACGCCAAAAGAAATAGCGGTGTATATCCAAGATAAAATTGAATATGGTGATATGATAATTAATCTAGGTATGAGGTATGAGGAGTTTCATCCGAACAGCAAGACTCCGATGAATATACACGAACCCTATATTAAAAACCCCAGGAATCCCGCACTCGATTCCTTAAGCATCTCAGAATTGGAAAACATAGACTGGGGTTCTACCTCTCACGTTGATGAAGACAGCACTGGAGATTCAATAGCATTTTCTTACGCCGACTATTATGCAAGATTTAATGATCAACCCAACTTAAAAAGTCAGACCGGTTGGTGGAAAAAAACCTCAAAAAAAACACAATTAAGTCCTAGAATGGCTGTGGCCTATCCAATATCAGATAAAGGAGTAATACACTTTGCTTACGGATACTTCTTTAAGGTTCCAGATTATTCATTCTTGTATGATGATACAGATTATAAACTAACAGAGGCTGGCACGAACTTTGGAATTTTTGGTAACCCAGACCTAAAACCTGAGACTACTGTCAGCTATGAACTAGGTATCAAGCAGGAGGTTTATAGCGGAACAAGATTAGAGCTAAGAGCATTTTATAGGGATGCCAGAAACTATGTGGCAAGTGGAATACCTATTGATCTCGGCGATGGTAAAACCTATTACACCTATGTTAATAAAGACTACTCAAATTCTAGAGGTTTTATAGCAACGTTTTATAAAAGGCTAGATAGATATTTTGGTGGCCAGTTAGACTACACATATCAAATAGCTGAGGGTGCAAACTCAAATCCTGAGGAAGAATTCGGCGCTGTTCTAGCAGGGAATGAGCCTACAAGATCTATGGTTCCGTTGGATTGGGATCAAACACATAATATAAATGGTAGTATTTTTACTTTGTATAAAAACTGGGCAGCAAACGCAACATTCCAATTTGGAAGTGGTTACCCGTACACACCCGAAATAACCAATTATGAGATGCAGGGGTCTGTATTATCAAATGTACTTGATCGAAATAGCAGAAGAAAACCGTACAATTTTAGGCTGGATCTTAAAGTCACAAGAAAAATAATATTTAATGGTTTATCAGGTAAAATTTACATAAGCATAAACAATTTAACTGATCGAAGAAATGAACTAAGTGTCTATGGTGATACTGGAAGAGCAGGGGAGACCATTGAAATGCGACGCGCGCAGTTGGTTAGTCCGTTCGAGCCCATGAGACCGAACACCATATCCGAATTTTTCAAAAGACCAGATTGGTACGATTCTCCAAGAAGGGTTCAGTTTGGAGTACAGATTGGTATTTAGTCTTCCTAAAAAAATCAGGTATTACACCCTGTTTTTTGTTTGCACCCTATTCTCACAATCACTTGAGCGTGGTGACCCGAATTACAGAAGACATACATCAATTGATGTCAACAAAGTAAGAGGCTCAATTCATAATTTCGGATCAAGCGGAGGTGGAGGTGCAGTTGGTTTCCACTATGAGTGGCCAACAAACTCTGATCGAAGTTATATAGCATATCAGGCTCTTTACGTCGGTACGGAGGTTGTGACGAATTCTGGTGAAATTAAGCCGCTTGTAACCATCACTCATCGCAGTGACCAAGAAGGTAATTCAATGATGTGGGAGCCGATACCCAGTTACTTAAATCCCAATTCAACTAAAATAGCAATCAGTGATGATGAGAGTTCTTGGCCAGGTACCTGGCCAGACAAAATCTCCGATGAAAACGACCCTGGATGGAGTGGTTCATGGAATGGATACTTTGGTAAAGATCAGTTTAATGCAGGCCAGGAGATATTTTATAAGATCTCGGACGACAGAAACTATTTAATTGGTAGCCCATACAGTCCTGATACAACAGATCTTAGTCGCAGGGGTGCTGGTATTCAAGTAGGTGTTAGAGCAATGGAGTGGAAACAGATTCTTATTGAAGACGTAGTGTTTTTATTGCATGAGGTAACAAACGATGGGTCATATGATTATGACAAGGTTGCATTTGGATACTGGCTTGCTAATTGTGTTGGAGGCAGTGGAGACTGCGATGATGATAGAATTGATTTTGATCTATTGACCGACATAGCATGGTCGCTTGATAATGATAATATTGGTGGACCAGCATTCGGTTCTGATCCTGTTGGAGTTGGTGCTACCTCTTTTATTGAAACACCTGGTAATAACAGAGACAGAATTGATAATGATGGTGACGGTGAAACAATGAGTCCCGAAATAGATGAGTCTATTATTTTTAACGAGATACTAGGTAATTCTATCGATGATAACAATAATGGCCTCATCGATGAAAACCTTAGTCACGTTTCTTATGGTGATCAATCGGGCGTAGGATTTGCTGATCACATAGACAACAATAGCAACGGTGAAAGCGGCAGTCCATTAATTACACAAGCAATGATAGATGCTGTAGCCTCCCAAACATGGAAGATATGGCCTAATCCAAACGACGAATTTCAAAACGGGAAAATACATTTAATCGAACTGGATAATGATGATCTAGGATTAGCCTTTAAGGATGGGATTGATAATAACGCGGACCCGGATGACCCATACATCCTTGAATATCCAATTGGAAAAGGAGCTGACGTTGGTTCACCTCTTGTAACATATGAAATGGTATCACAAGCAGCCAATGACCAATGGGGCAGATACAGAGTTCCGGGAACAGAAATCATTCTCTATTATCTGGATACTCTAGATATTGGGAAACCATACTCTGATGGGATTGATAATGATGGTGACGGTGCAATAGATGAAGGAATTGATGAGGGTATTGATGAGATGATTGATGAATCTAGAGATGATTATATCGATAACGATGGCGACTGGTCTTTGGCGGATGATGTAGGAATTAATGGTGACCAGTCAGGTGGCATTGACGCCGGCGTTAATGATCAGGCCCCAACTTCAGGTTCCGGAACCGGTTTCCCGGGAGAGCCAAATATTGATAAAACCGATGTCTCTGAATCTGATCAAATGGGATTAACGTCCGTTCAAAAAAACGATGGTGGATTTAATACCTCAAATGATTATTCACTATGGAATTTTTATCTAACCCCAGGGAACATNTGGGAACCCCCACCAGGNGGGGATGAGCCGGGTAGTGTAGATATGCAAATTTCNTCAGGATTTTTNCCTNTNAAAGCAGGACAAACAGAGAGAATAGCTATGGCTATAATAATGGGCAACGACAAGCAGGACGCTGTAAGAAATAAATACGTAGCACAGTTGACATATGAGAGCGATTACCAGTTTGCAAAGGCNCCAAATCCGCCAGTAGTGACCGCAGTTACTGGAGATGGCAAGGTGACACTGTATTGGGATAGTGGTGCAGAATTAACGCGCGATAAATATATGGGTAATATAACTGATGGTGCTGACCTATATGATTTTGAAGGATATAAAATATATCGAGCCACTGATTTTGAATTCAGTGACTCATATACGATAACGGACGGCGATGGTAACCTTACATTTATGGAGCCCTATGTCCAAAATGGTGTACCAGCTCGCTGGGATCTGGTTAATGGTAAAAAAGGATGGCATCCTGTTGATCTAAACGGAGTGAAATTTTATTTAGGTGATGACACAGGTCTTGTGCATTCGTATGTTGATAACAATGTTGTAAACGGGCAGAGGTACTACTACGCTGTGGTTTCTTACGATTATGGAGGCGATCTAAATAATAATATTATACCTAGCGATTCTCCTATGAGACTAAGAGTGCATCCCGTCACTGGTGCTATAGAAATGGGCCCTAATGTGGTTGCCGTCACACCGTCTCCTCCATCATCCGGTTATGTCGAGGCAAACTTAGATGGAAACTCTATAGAACATGTCCTCGGAGCTTCAAGCGGAGAGATTAGCTATGAAATAATTGATCCTGCTAAAGTAAAAGACAACAATCGTTACCGCATAACATTTAAAGACACTATCTTTTTAAACCAACAAGGTCTAGCCGGATATGACACGGCAACTACGCAGTCCTACAGTCTGATAAATGTTACAAATGATGATTCTCACGATACACTACTAAGAGATGTCTCGTCCTTGCCTATTTCTGATGGGCCAATTGTTGATGGGATACAGCTATCATTCAACAATGTTGAGGGCCTGGGATTTAACCAAAATCTCTCGTATTGGTCTAGAGATAGTTTATGGACGTTTGATGTTGGCAGGTACTATACATTCAACGTAGTTGGATCCATGTTGCCCTACGATTACAGAGTCATTTTTATGGATGAAAAATCTGATTCAAGTATTGATGTTTGTATGCGGTACCTGCCTAATGGTACAACATGTTGGCCAGGATTTTTACACCCAGCAAAAGAAATAAATTTTAAGGTGGAGCGACAGGTATCTTTAACTGGTGTTGACAGTATAGACTGGGAAAAAATACCTGTTGGGTTCATTGACGTCATACCGTTTGGTGATTCGGATGGATATTTTAATGCAGATGGGGACCGTGAGAGTGATTGGATCGTATTCATGGATCATACAAATAACAATGGAAATCCTACCCCGTCATGGAGATTCCTATTAAACCTTATGCCAAATAACGAGGACCTAATATACAGTTATCCACAACCGGGTGACACAGCATATATTGTGATTGACAAGCCATTTTTAAGTACGGACGTATACGAATTCACAACGAACGCATCCTTAATAGATAAGGAACAATTCCAATCCGATTTAGACAAAATTAAAGTTGTGCCCAACCCTTATTTTGCTGCATCAGCTTTTGAGGGGCAAAATACTTTTAACTCTGGTCGTGGTCCCCGAGAAATTCAATTTCGCTATCTTCCAAGCAATTGCACTATACGTATATATACTATTTCCGGAGAACTGGTGAGAACTATTAAACACTTGTCCCCTATCGAATCAGGCACAGGGAAATGGGACTTACTAACTAATGATAATTTGTCGGCAGCATTTGGTGTTTATGTCTACCACGTTGATGCCGGAGGACTTGGAGAAAAAGTAGGAAAGCTGGCTATAGTGAAATGAGAAAAAGTTTATTTTATATTACTCTATTTTTAATCATTTCTATATCCTCATTATACTCCGTCAATAAAACGGGTACTACCTCGGCGAAATTTTTATCTATTGGAGTTGGTTCAACCGCTGCAGGTATGGGGGGTGCATTTACTTCTGTAGCCAATGATGCTACAGCACTATATTGGAACCCTGCTGGTATAGGATACTTTAAACTGCGAGAACTCTATATAAACCACGCCTCTTGGATAGCTGATATCTCCTTTGATTACGTTGCTTTCACATCACCTGTAGGGACTAAAAGCGCAATTGGTTTGAGTGTTACTGCGGTGACAATGGATGAAATGGATGTTACTAAATATAATAATGAAGATACTGGAGAAACTTTTCGCGCAGCAGACTACGCATTTGGGCTAGCTTTTGCATTAAATCTGACAGATAGATTTTCCATTGGCTTTAATGGAAAATACATTCAGCAAACAATAGCTGATAGTTACGCAAAAGGGGGCGCTATTGATGTTGGTACGATGTTTAAAACTCCATTTGGATTTAGGCTTGGAACAACTGTAAGTAACTTTGGACCTAAGCTAAAAATGAGTGGAGACGATCTTCTTATAGCGGCTGACGTTAATCAAACCATCGAAGGCAACAATGAGAGTGTTACCAGCGTATTATCTACCGATTATTTTAATCTTCCGCTTGTACTACGTTTTGGTATCTCTGACGAAATAAAGATAGATCGCTTATTAAAAATACTTTGGTCATTAGATGCTGTCAGCCCAAACGATAATAGCAACTATGTAAATGCAGGAATGGTATTGAGTACATTCAAAGACGCACTTTATCTAAGTGCGGGAGCCAATTCCTTATTTTTAGAGGATAGTCCAAAGGAGTACTCCGTGGGGATTGGTTTGAGAGTTTCTAATAAAAGCACTAGTCAAATTTCAGTGAACTTCTCGTTTGAATCACTAAAATATCTAGGGAATACACATCAGCTTGGAATATCATTAAGATACTAGCATATATGCGTAATATTGCATTAGACCTATGAGAAAATATCTATTCCATTATTCTTTACTAATGTTATTCTCATGTACTCAGATAGATCTAATAACCGATCCGAATAAATTAGATGGTATTATTGATAGATATGTTTCAGAAGATTTTTTTCCATTTCTTTATGTCAGGCTAGAGGATCGAAATGGCGTAGTTATGTATGAGCACTCTGCCGTTAATGATAGTGCTCTATATGGTGTGGCTGTTGATGGAAGCACGTTAATTAGAATATGGTCCATGAGCAAAATTGTTACCATCTCAATCATAATGGATCTAGTTGAGAATAACACAATAAGCCTAGATGACCCTGTATCTAATTACATTCCGGAATTTAAACACCTTAAGGTTGCTCAATCTCCAGACGGGAGAACTCTCTCAACATTTGGAACGGGCAGCACATTTGGTACTCCAATGGATTTAAGAACTGAACTTGCCTGTCCACTAGAGCTTGTTGAGAATGATTCTGTGATGCTAGTTCGTCATCTCATAGACCATACCGCAGGCTTCTACTATGCCAATACAAAAATGGAGTGTATAAATGATCTCATAATTAATGAAGATCCGGTGATGGCATCTAACAGTGATTCATTGATCAACATATTATCAAGATTGCCACTAATTCATCACCCTGGCGAGAGATCGCACTATGGATTAAATACAACAGTTCTAGGTCTCGTTGCTGAGCGCGCTACTGGTTTAACATTAGAGGAAATGATCTCTAGATTAATTACCGGCCCTGGNAAAATAAGTGGATTAAAATTTAAGCTAGATGAAGGGGACCAGCTTATACCAACTATGACATATAGGGATGGATATTTTCGAACACCCGAAAAAGGTGAAATGGATATTCTTGGCAACAATACACCTGGATATGACAGAAAACAAAAATTGTATTTAGGTGGCTCTGGCTTGATAGCAACAGCCAATGCATTTTGTGATTACCTAAGGCTCTGGATCAATAATGGTAAAATTAATAATCACAAATTTTTAGATGAAAAAACAATAAGCCATATAGCAACAAGTGTAAAAACAAAAACTAAACACGGAACAGATACTGGTTTTTTCTTTTTTATAACCGGTGACTCTACATTAATCGAAAAGAGAGGTGATAAGGGGCTTTGGCAGGGAGGAGGCTACGAAGGAACAAATTTTTGGATAGATAAAAAAAGAGGATTTGTTGCAGTGACCATGACACAGACCTGGTGGCCCAAAGACGGAGCGTATGAATTTCAAGATGAATTCAGGGGCGAGATATATAGGCAGATCTTTTTAAGTGAAAAGTAATAATAGCACAAAAAGTAACATATTTTTGATTGCACTTATATTTGTTTTTCTGGGTTGTGAAAAAACAAGTAAGAATGTTATCAAACTAGATAGCACCAAACTAAATGAGATAATGGATCGCTACGTGGATGAAGGAATATATCCATTCTTATTTGCAAGAATTGAAGGTGACCATGGTGTTATTTACGAACACAGTGTTGTAAATAAGAAAATTCTTGGTGATATAAATGTCAGTGCTGATTCCTGGATGAGGATATGGTCTATGAGCAAGTTAGTAACTATATCTATAGCCATGGATCTTATCGAGGACGGCTTACTTAGTGAGAATGATCCAGTTATAAAATATATACCTGAATTTAAAAATCTCAAGGTTGCAGTTGACAGAGATCAAAAAAGTATTAGCCACCCCGAGTCCATTTTAGGTGACTGTCCGCACAGGACTATTGAAATGGAAACTGTGATGACCGTTAGACATTTGATGAACCATACAGCTGGTTTCTACTACGCTTTCACAAATTCCAATTGTCTTAATTTGTCTTTGGGTGCACTTAATATACCATTACTAGCGGATAGTGAAGAGCTTGTAAAAGCACTTATAAGAGTTCCTCTAATTCAGCACCCAGGAGAGAGATATCACTATGGATTAAATACTGCTGTATTGGGGATAGTAATTGAGAGAATCACTGGTAACAATCTTGGTGAAATATTTCAGAAGAGAGTAGCAGAAAAATTAGATCTCAGTGGCTTGCAATATACAAACCCAGATGGGGTAAAACTCATTCCTGGTTTTACTGGTAGGAATGGTTACCTAGAAGTTGCTGGAGAGGGCGACCTACCAATTTTTGGTTTACATGTACCAACATATAAAAGTGATCAAAAACTATTTCTTGGGGGAGTGGGAATGCTCGGAACTGCCAGAGGTTACATAGAATTCTTAAGGCTGTTACTAGATCCTGGGAAAAGTTTTTTGAGTGAGAGTACCCTTCATGCTATGACCTCAAAGCCTCCAGAGGTAAAAAGTAAACAGGGTTATCAAACAGGTTATGCATTTTATATAACAGGAGAGGGTGATACATACAAAAACGAAGTCCTCACAGTTGGTGGGTATGAGTTTACAAAAGGATGGGTTGATAGGGAAAACAACATTATTGGCGTATTATTTTCTCAGGTTAATGGAACTACTGATGGAGAGGGTTTAGGTAGCCGAATGGAGAATGAATTTAAAAAAGAATTATTTAACCAATTAATGAATCAATGAGATAACTTTAAGGTGGCAAGATGAAAATATATATATTTATCATTATTTATTATTTCTCACTCCTCTTTGCGATGGATGGGCATTTTATTAATCCAATCATCAATGGTGCACATCCCGACCCATCAATATGTCGTGTGGGCAACGATTATTACATTGTTAACTCATCTTTTGAATATTTTCCGGGACTTCCAATCCACCGTAGCAAAGATCTTGTTAACTGGGAGCTAATAGGCTACGGTCTTCACAGAGAAGACCAGTGTAATGGAAAGATGAGTCTTGTTGATGTACAGTCTGATGGTGGTATACATGCTCCAACAATTAGGTACAACAAAGGAACATTTTATATCATAACAACGAACGTATATAGTCCAGGAAATAATCTCCCTGCTGAAATGATCAACTTTATTATCACCGCTAAAGATCCCTCAGGGCCATGGTCTGAACCGCATATAATAGAGGGTGCGCCTGGGATAGATCCGGACATCTTCTTTGACGATGATGGGAAGGTGTATTTTGCAGGCACCCATGGTCCAGGCGACATGAATTCAAATGGGATCGGTGAAATATGGATACAGGAGCTTGACATAAAAAAATGGAAACTTATAGGTAAGAGGCACTCGGTATGGGATGGTGTATTTGGTTGTTGTACTGAGGGTCCACATATTTATAAAGAAAATGGCCTGTATTATCTACTTGTAGCCGAGGGTGGGACAGGGAAAAATCATGCGGTGATGATAGCAGCAAGTAAGGAGATTTTTGGCCCTTATGAGGAAAACCCTAGGAATCCAGTCCTTACCTCACGCCATTTGAGTGATAATTACTTTGTTAATAGCACCGGTCATGCAGATATGATTGAATTACCGGATAAAAGATGGTATATGGTTTCTCTTGGTAAGCGAAATGATCTTGATGGTGATGCTAATATGGGAAGAGAAACCTATCTATTACCCATGGTATGGGAGCCAACAATAGTGAAGTGGGAGCAGGTTACAGATACCAAGTGGGAACCTGTAAAATTCTTATTTCCCGTAGCAGCGCCTTCCACCGGAAAGATCGAGCGATACACTCCACTACCATTTTCAAATATGCCTCAATATATTGATAACACATTTATTGACGACTTTAATAGCCAAAGTCTAGAGCTAGATTGGACATTTGTTCGAGTGCCTTTCAAGCGCGCTTATACACTTTTAGAAAACCCAGGCTTTTTAAGGCTTTACACAAACCCCAATAATATTGAAAATAGAAAAAGATTTAATCTAATGGGATTTCGCCAAAAAGAGAGTGACTTTGACTACGAAATAAAAATGAATTTCTTACCCAAAGAAGACGATGTTGAGTCCGGAATTATTCATTATCAGAAGGAGTGGAACTATCTCTCCAATCTTGTTTATAAAATGAATAAACGATATTATCTAGAGCAAAGATTAAAACAGAAAGATAAAAAGATTGTTTCACTTAAAAAAGTTGTTCTAAAAGATTATGATGGAAGTATAATCCTTAAAACCGAATCAAGAAAAGACAGGTATACTTTTTATTACTCACTTGATAATGGAAAACAATTCAAATTCTTTACCTCCCTGGATGCTATAAAAGTCCTTGACAGAAATTATACCGGTGCTTTATTGGGTGTCTTTACAACAAGTAATGGTAGGGTATCTAGAGATTACGCTGATTTTGATTGGGTCAGATACAAGGATTTCACGAGATAGACACTTATCATTACGGCAAAATCAAAATGATTTATTTTTTATACATTTTTGCTTTTATCCAATTCAGCTGCAGCTCAGGAGAACAAAATGGTTCACCAAATTTTATAATTATTTTTGCTGACGACCTTGGTTACGGCGATCTGTCCTCATACGGACATCCAACGATCCAAACTCCTAATCTTGATAAAATGGCGGATGAAGGAATGCGCTTTACGCAGTTTTATAGTGCATCTTCTATTTGCACACCCAGCAGAGCAGCGTTATTGACTGGAAAATTACCAATTCGTACCGGGATGTATGGAAAAAGGAGCGTGCTTTTTCCAGATAATGCAAAGGGCTTAGACCCTGGTGAAAAAACCATAGCCTCTATCTTAAAAACCTACAACTATAAAACCGCATGCATAGGGAAATGGCATCTGGGACATCTGAAAGATTTTATGCCCTTAAACCATGGGTTTGATATTTTTTATGGGATACCATATTCCAATGATATGAGGCCAGAAGGAAAATGGGATTACGCTAGGGACAATTTTCCACCTCTCCCATTTATTGATGGCCATGATACAATTGGTGTGAGCTTAGACCAGGGAAAGTTCATTGAAATGTTTACGCAGAAATCTGTGGAGTTCATACAAGATAATAGGGAAAAACCGTTTTTTTTGTATCTTGCTCACACAGCCCCTCACACACCACTTGTGTTGCAGAAAAAAAATAGAGGGAAGAGCATTCGAGGAGATTATGGTGATGTTGTCGAAGAGCTAGATAGGAGTGTAGGCAAAATCTTACAAACATTAAAAAATCTTAACCTCTCCAGAAATACATTCGTGATCTTTACTAGCGATAATGGTCCATGGTCATGGGCAAATGTAGACGGTGGATCATCAGGATTATTGAAAGGCAGTAAGGGAAGCGTATATGAGGGTGGTTACAGGGTACCAGCTATTGCGTGGATGCCTGGCAGGATAGATGAAGGGATTGTTTCTACAGCATTAGCATCAACATTGGATCTATACCCAACCTTTCTTGCGATGACTGGAGGGCGGAACCACAGCGAAAAAGAATTAGATGGAGTGAATATTGTTGATACATTTTTTAAAAATGAACCTATTCGAGAGGTCATACACTACTACAGGCAGGACACCCTTATTGGTGTAAGATACAAGCAGTGGAAAATGTATATAAAAGATCCAAATCCTTGGGATAATGATCCAGCACAAGATGCACTACCATTACTCTACAATATTGAGCACGATCCATCTGAAAAGTATAATGTGGCACTCGACAATTCAGATATTGTAGATCAAATTTTTTCGATATCAGATAAACATGTTAAGGAAGTACCTAGGAAGCCAACGCAATATGATGATATCCTTCCCAATTATCAGAGCGCGTATGATGTCTATAATAAGAATAGGTAGTGCATTATCGCTGATATTGCTTCTCTCTTGTAAAAGCGAAAAGCATGATAATATAGGCCAAAATGTATTGTGGCTGGTTGCTGAAGACCTGAGCCCGTATTTACCACCATTTGGCGATTCAACAGTAGTTACACCAAATCTAAACCGTCTTGCAAACGATGGAGTGCGCTATACCAATGTATTCTCGGTGTCTGGGGTTTGCGCACCTAGTCGCTCTGCAATCGTGACCGGAATGTATCCAACTAGTATAGGCGCACACCACATGAGGACTTTATCCCAGCAACCAGCTGCCAGAGAAAAAGGTCTCATAGATTATGAGGTTGTGCCTCCACCTGACGTTAAAATGGTCAGTCAAATCTTGAGAGAAGAAGGCTATTATTGTACGAATAACAAGAAAGAAGATTATCAATTTCGTAAATCTGTTTTAGCCTGGGATGAGTCTAGTATTTTTGCGCACTGGAGAAATCGGCCAGAGGGCTCAAACTTTTTTTCTGTATTCAATTTTGGTGTTACTCATGAGTCAAATATCTGGGATCCTTGGTATCGTCAATTTGATCTCTTACCATTTCCTCCTGAGCGAAATATTGGTAAATGGTGGGAGAAGTTCGCTGCAATAGAAAAGCCACTGTATGTGACCGATGATATTGACATCAAGATACCACCTTATCTTCCTGATAGCGACGTTGTTAGAAAAGATATGCACAGAATGTACTCTAATATTGTAGAACTAGATGAAAAAATCGGCCTCATCATTGATCAATTGGAAGAAGATGGTTTGCTGGAAGAAACAATTATTGTTTTTTATTCAGACCATGGAGGACCGCTACCGAGGCAAAAAAGGTTGCTTTATGATTCTGGGATAAAAGTACCATTGATCATTCGGTATCCAAATAAAATTAGAGCAGGTGAAATTGATGAGAGACTAATCAGTTTTGTAGATTTTGCTCCAACACTTCTTTCTCTAATAGGTGTAGAGCCCCAAGATTACCATCAAGGATCTCCTTTCGAGGGAAAATATAAAAGTAATGTAGAGAGAAATTATATCTTCGCTGCTGCTGATAGATTTGATGAGCACTATGATCAGATACGCGCTGTAAGAGATAAACAGTACAAATATTTAAAGAATTATTACGTAGACAAACCATATTATCTACCGCTGGAGTACCGGGAAAATATGAATACAATGAAGGAGTTACTGCATTTAGAGGAGGAAGGTAAGCTGGATAGTGTCCAACTACAATGGTTTAGAAAATCAAAGCCAAAGGAAGAGCTTTTTGATACTTTCAGCGATCCACACGAGATTCATAATCTAGCCGATAATCCAGACTTTCATGAAAAACTCATTGAACTAAGAGGGCAATGCAATATGTGGATTCAAGCAACTGATGATAAAGGATTTATCCCAGAGGCTGAGCAAATAAAAACATTCTGGCCAAATAATATTCAACCAAAAACGGTAGACCCTGTGATTAAAATAGTTGATGGATTATTATATGCTACATGCGAGACTGAAGGTGCCAGTATAGGATATAAATACCACAAATCAAATTTTGAACCCTATCTGGGATGGATACCTTACACCAAGCCTGTAAAAGTAGAAAAAAACAAAAAAATAGACTGGATTGCACATAGAATCGGTTTTTCACCTAGTCAAGTAAAGAGTTATAAACATGAGCATTAGAACACTGGCAGTTATCGCTTTTGTATTTTTATCGTGCAGTGAAGATAAGATAAATCAGAAACCTAATGTAATTCTTCTCCTCGCGGATGATCTTGGGTACAATGAACTTGGCTCATATGGACAGAAAATTATTCAAACACCCCATCTAGATAACTTAGCAAACGAGGGTATGCGTTTTACAAACTTTTATGCTGGAAACGCAGCCTGTGCACCATCAAGGGCGGTACTCCTAACAGGTAAAGAACCGGGGCAATCTTCGGTGAGAGGGAATGCGGGTTTTTTTGGTAGTGACAAATGGGAAGGTGTGGCCATAGATAAAAATGAATTTACACTTGGTAAGATATTCAAAAAGGGGGGGTATGAGACCGCCTTTATTGGCAAATGGCATCTCGATAATCCTGACAGTATCAATACCTGGGCTGTTGGACATGGTTTTGACCTTGCGGTTCAGGAGCAATGGTCAGCGCGTTTTGGAAGCAGAAAATTTCCTCCTAATAGATTATGGGTTAACGGTGATAAAGAGTTTATCCCATATAACTACAAGCAGTATGATTGCAAGGATCATTTAAGAACGGAAGTGGCATTTGATTTTCTAGCAAAACGAGATAAGCGAAAACCCTTTTTTTTATTTATGTCCTACAGAGCCCCGCATAGTTTTGAGGGACCTATCAGAGACACACTTTTATATGCAGAGGAAGGATGGCCAGAAATCGAGAGAGTTCATGCAGCAAAGATTACTTTATTAGATAAACAGGTTGGTAGATTATTAGATAAACTAAAAGAAATAGGAGAACTTGAGAACACCTTAATACTGTTTACAAGCGATAATGGTCCTCATTTCGCAGCCGATGGCCATGATCTTGAATTCTTTGATAGTAATGGTGCACTGAGAGGAGGTAAAAGAGATCTATATGAGGGTGGAATTCGCGTGCCTCTTCTAGCATTTTGGGAGGGGAAAATATCAAAAAATAGCCGCTCCGAGCATATCGCTGCTTTTCAAGATATCATGCCAACATTTTTGGAGTTAATTCAAATAGAAAAACCAAAACAGGCTGACGGTATTTCGTTTCTTCCGACGCTATTGGGAAAAAAGCAGGAAGCCCATGAATACCTCAATTGGGAATTTCAGTTAAGTGGATGGTTTCAAGAATTACCCACTGGTGGGTTTAGACAATCTGTCCGGATCAATAATTGGAAAGCTGTAAGGTACGGAGTGGACAATAAAGTAGAACTCTATAACCTACAAGATGATCTTTCTGAATCCAAAGATTTAGCAATGCAATATCCTGAAATAGTATTGAGAGCTGAACAGATTTTTAGAGAATCACGTACGGATGTTAAAGGATTCCCATACGGAGGAGTTGTGCAGAATCATAAATCCCTTGATAAAATAGAGTTAAAAGAATAGTGTTTTTAGTACTTTCATTTTTTGAAATAGAGTCGTAGTTCATATCATGAAAAAACCAATTATTATAATAACAATAGCAGCACTTTTGCTTCTACTATTCTTTCTAAGCAATAATGCATATAGCGGGATGGTTTTAGTTCCAGGTGGGCAATATAACATGGGTAGTAATAGTCTGCATTCCTATCCCAACGAGCAACCAGTCCATAAGGTGCAAGTGGATTCGTTTTATATGGATCAGTATGAAGTAACAAACTATGAGTTTTCAAGGTTTATCAGAGAAACTGGATATGTTACTACGGCAGAGAGACCTATTGATTGGGAAATCATGAAACAGCAGCTGCCTGCAGGATCTATAAAGCCTCCTGATTCTCTACTTTACCCTGGGTCCTTAATTTTCAGGTCTACAGACTATCCAGTAGCTCTGAGCGATGCATCTAGTTGGTGGAGGTGGGAGGCAGGAGCAAATTGGAAAAAACCCGATGGTGGACAAAGCACTATCATAGGTAAGATGGATCATCCTGTTGTCCATGTATCCTGGGAAGATGCAAACGCTTATGCTAAATGGTCAGGGAAGAGACTACCTACTGAGGCAGAGTGGGAGTGGGCAGCCAGAGGCGGTGATAGAAATGCAACATATCCTTGGGGTCATGAGTCAATCAATTCTAAACCTTTACTTGCAAATTACTGGCAGGGGCACTTTCCATATATAAACACAAGAGACGATGGATACTACTATACTGCATCTGTTGGATCTTTTCCACCAAATGATTTTGGTTTATATGATATGGCAGGAAATGTGTGGGAATGGTGCTCTGATTATTATCATGAGGATACCTATAGCATCGATAGCACTAGAGGTTTATCAGTAAATCCCAAGGGGCCAGAGAGTTCATATGATTCATTAGAACCACATGCTGTTAAAAGAGTTATTAGAGGAGGATCGTTTTTGTGCAACGACTCGTACTGCTCAGGTTATAGNGTTAGCAGGCGAATGGCATCAAGTGAGGATACCGGACTAAGGCATACTGGTTTTCGGTGTGTTAGAGACGCAAAATAGATTTTGCACTAAGGGTGTAGTTCTGCTATTTGTTAGAAAATAATAGTTCCATGTTTTTATTATAAATAGTAACAGTGATCTCTTTCTTAAGAGCTACGGTCATTTCTGCAATCTCTTTTTGTGAAAAGTAGTTTTTTGCGTTACTAGGTGATAAAGACAGTAGGTAACGTTGGGCAAGGTATTGATCCTCTGCAGACTTAATTTTCATTTGTACACGTTCATTATTAGTTAGTCCCATTTCTAATGCTTTTGATGTTAAGATTTCATCTCTGAGTGCGGTGTAAAAGGCTTGAATGGGATCATCAAGAAATTTGCCAGTATTAGAATTTCTGAGATTGTTGAGAAGATTATCAACAGTAAATGTACCTCCAGGGTATGTTGCGAGCACCATATTCTTATTAAGCTTCAGATCTTGAACCACGTTTATTATTTTTTCTTTATTTGACTCCTTAAGATTATTGTTTAATATTTTTTTTTCAAACACAACAAAATTGATTTGTTCTAATATCTTGAAGACAAGCGAATCTTTAATGGAAACTCCTGACGTCATCAGATCATTGACGCTGTTATTTGCAATAATTTGAGATTGCTTCTTAGAAACTAGTGCACCCAACTTTTTTTTTGAAACTTGGTAATCATATTCTCCTACAATCATTTCTTTTTTCTCATCTTCCTTCACAATGATATGCCAACCATAGCTTGATCGAACTGGACCATGAACTATTCCTACTGGGATGGAAAACGCTGTTTCTTCAAGATTGGGATCAAGAGTATTATATCCTATCCAGCCAAGCATTCCACCAGAATTTTTTAGTTCTTCATTCCTAAATAATTGTTCGGCAAAGGTGTAGAATTTTTCAGGGTTCTTTTGGACTTTAGTAAAGATTGTGTCCAAAACTTCTCGGTCAGTGTGGAATAGGTGTCTGAGTTTTATTTCTGTATGCTGCCAGTGAAAATGTTGTCTTATAGCAGAATCACTGGCGGCTAACCTTTTAGAGCCTATAATTTTCTCATACAGAGCCTCTCTTAAGGCAGATTCGGTTGATAGCTTTATAAGATCTAGCGCGCTTGAATCGAGATTAAGGTTGTTTGATCGAGCAGCCTCGGCAAATAATTTTGTTCGTATTAGGTCATTTAATGTCCGTTCTCTTTCAAACTCTGAATCTTTAACCTGGTTTTGAATAAGTTTATTAGAGTAGGCATCAACAAATTCATTTGTAGTTACATGGGTGGAACCTACTAGTGCGAGAATATTTGGGTCTGTTGCATCTGAGCATCGGAAGAAAAATACAAGACAGAGAGGAATTATAAATTTATTACTTTTTCTCATGGAAAAAATATAGGAAGAATGGTAAACAAAAAAGGGGAGCTTTTGCTCCCCTTTCTGTTAGTTAGTTTAGGTAAGCTATTTCAATAATAGCATCTTACCTGTCAGCATACGGCTGTCTGATACAACCTTATACAGGTACAGACCTGATGGCACACGCTGACCGAAGTCATTTGTTGCGTTCCATCTCATGGAGTGTCTGCCTGCTTTCATTTCACTGTTTTGTAACGTCTTAATCTCGTTACCGTTGATGTTGTATATTGTAACCGTAACATCTGAGGTATAGTCTAGATCAAAACGTAGAGTAGTGACTGGGTTGAATGGGTTTGGATAATTACCTAATAGTGCAAATTCCTGAGGTATGAACAGCTCATTTTCATCAGCAGCTAACCAGGTATTATCTGGGTTGTTTTCACCAAATAGGACTTCCAAAACGACTGTACCAGTTGTTGTTGGAGGCAATGCATTTACTCTATCTTCTCCGAAACCGGCTTCGTTGTCCATTTGTCCATTATCTCCACCTTCATTTTCTATGCCAGGATAGTAGGCACCCATCTTCCATACTAGGACATTTTGAGTACCAGCTGGTAGGACCCATGGCTCAGTTAAAGTGTAGATCATATCACCATCGGGGTCTGTAAGCCTTGGTACATCAGGTGATGTAGGTGTNGCACAATCAGGACCCATACAGCTTCCCCATGTGCCCCAACCTGCGCCAAAGTCTCCATTGACGATCAGAGTATCTGGAATAGCCACAAACGGTAGATCTGTGTTAGAGTTCAGCGTACCTTCTCTCCATTCAACATGAAGATCAATTGTAACATCACTAGCGAACGCGCCAGTTATGTAGATACGTGGTGCCATAGGATCAAGCATCAAGTCTTCGCCAGTAAAAGCGAGCACATGGTCTCCACCAACTTCCCAACCACCATTTGAAAATGGATTATCTGCATCAGGATCAGCCATCTTAGCGTGGAATTTCCACATTATCTCGCTTCCTGGAGAGGCCTCAATAGTTTTCTCTAGAACATAGAGGTTTGGATCTGTCAGATCAGCGCTGAATGCGTCCCCAGCGCCCCATCCATTCATACCACCACGTAGCTCAAGTACGTGCAATGAGGGATCCCATCCAAAGGCATTGAGCTCCGTCATGTCAGCATGGAAGGTTACAGTTGCAGATACCGGTGGTGTGAAGTCACAAGCGTTACACGATCCAAAACATACTGGTGGGATATCCATATCCATATCCGTGCCACTAAGATCAATTTCACGATCTCCATATGCACCTACAGCACACTCTGCTGGGACAGTTTCCCATCCACCTGGTCCGTTCATGTACTTATAGGTATAGATACCTGGTTCAAGAACAAGTGTAGCAGCAAAGACTGATGTTGGATTGCCATCTGCATCTTCTACAGGCATCATAGGTATTTCTTGTGGGTAGAAATATCCACCTCCAAAGAGAACACCGCCTGCGGCAATCTCTGTATCACCCATGTCTACGTGGAAAGTATACAAGTTCTCTGAACATTTGATACATTCACCATAACATACTGGGGGCAGTTCCATATCAACTGGGTCTACATGTAATTGCCTATCGCCGAAACCACCTTCAATGCATGGACCTTCAATCTGCTCCCAGTTTAGAGGACCACCGTCATTATTTGCACCGTAAGTGAATTTGTATGCGTGATCATCACCGGGCATGAGGTCGATTTTTACTGAGTAGACACCATCACCATCTGGATCAGTCATCTCTACAGCACCGGATCCCCACTCTGTGAATGTTCCTGCTACACGTACTGGACCGTCTGAAAGATCGGATACCTGTGACATGTCTACATGGAAGGTTACTTCAACAGGGCCATCAGCTGGTGGTGGTCCGAGGAACAGGTGTACGTCATCTGCATACAATGCACCAGCGTCCGCCTCTGGTCCATTATAATATGATACACCAGCATTCATGTGTACAGCACCTGGAGGTACCATACCTGCGACCATCATGTGATGCCACATATTCGGATCCGAATCTGCATCAACCTTATCTGAATAATATGTTTGAATGGAACCATAGTCACCATTCAAAAATTCAATAAATAAATATCCAGTGTTGTCGTTCATTAGCATCTCAGCCGCATCAACCATTAAATGTCCATCTCCATGGACCCAGTCTCCTGGCATTAGACCATGATCTGCTACTGAAAGTGCTTGGTATATAGGTGTATGAGGATTTGCGTCTGATGCATCTGCCCTTGGAAGTACTTTCAAGCTGTGCGTGCCCATGTGTGCAAACATGTCAGATGCAGAAAAGTTATCAAGGTTCGTGGGCCATACTTGCCAACCGTTCATACCATCTTCAAATCCACTGTTGACAAGTTCATTTTCAAGTGGCACAAGCCATGGATTGTCAGGATTGTTATCACCAAATACAGTTTCTAGTACAATCGTGCCAGCTGTTGTTGGAGGAAATGCATTTACTCTATCTTCTCCAAAACCGGCTTCGTTGTCCATTTGTCCATTATCTCCACCTTCATTTTCTATGCCAGGATAGTAGGCACCCATTTTCCATACTAGGACATTCTGAGACCCTGCTGGTAGGACCCATGGCTCAGTGAGGGTGTAGATCATATCACCATCGGGATCTGTAAGCCTTGGTACATCAGGTGATGTAGGTGTTGCACAATCAGGACCCATACAGCTTCCCCATGTGCCCCAACCTGCGCCAAAGTCGCCATTGACGATCAGTGTATCAGGAATAGCAACAAACGGTAGATCTGTATTAGAGTTCAGTGTACCCTCTCTCCATTCAACATGAAGATCAAATGTAACATCATTCGCGAAAGCACCAGTAATAAAGATTCGCGGTGCCATAGGATCAAGCATCATGTCTTCACCAGTAAAGGCGAGCACATGATCTGCACCAACTTCCCAGCCACCGTTAGTAAATGGTGCATCCGCTTCTGGGTCAAGTGGTCTTGCGTGAAACTTCCACATAATCTCGCTATCTGGAGAGGCTTCAATAGTCTTCTCTAAAACATAGAGGTTTGGATCTGTTAGGTCAGGAGCAAAAGCATCTCCAGCGCCCCATCCATTCATGCCACCACGCAGCTCGAGCACGTAGAGTGAAGGATCCCATCCAAAGGCATTAAGCTCAGTCATATCAGCGTGAAAAGTAACTGTCGCTGTGACAGGAGGAAGACCACCACATGGTAAGCACGATCCAAAACATACTGGAGGCAAAGAGACATCGCTGTCAGCAACGACCACCATGCGGTCGCCCCATTGGCCGTGAGCACATTCAGCGCCTTCTGGAAGACTTTCATAATTACCCTGACCATTTTGGAATTTATACATGTATTCACCTGGTTCAAGACCTAGCCATAGGTGCCAGACAGTTTCACCTTCTGCAGGAGGGTGAAGTGGCTTTGGGTTGTTGTGCCATGGTCCACCACCAAGAAATACACCGTCTGCTGCAACAGTTTGTTCCGCCATGTCTACGTGAAACGTAACAAGATGCTCTGAACATCCTATGCAAGAGTTAAAACATACCGCTGGTACCGTCATGTCAACGGGAGGGACGTGCAACATTCTGTTACTGAATCCATCTCCAGTACACGGACCCTGGATATCTTCCCAGACTACTGGGCCAGTATCATTACCATCGTCATCTAGGTTTACACCTGTAGTAAATTTGTATTCATGATTATCACCGGGTGTCAATTCAACGGTTATTGAATAAACACCGTCGGCATCCTCATCCGTCATCTCCATGGCGCCAGAACCCCACTCTGTGAAAGTACCTGCTACACGAACAGGACCATCAAAAGTAGTTTCGCTACTCATATCGACGTGGAATGTCACCATAACGACTTCTAGCGCAATATCACAACTGCCAAACAATACAGGAGGAAGTATAATATCATCGCTGCCAACCGTTACCATACGGTCGCCATAATTCCCATGAGCACATTCAGCGCCCTCTGGGAGACTCTCGTAATAGTCGCTATCTCCTCCGTTGCTAAATTTGTACATGTAGTCACCACTCAAGGCAGCGCCATCTGGATCAGTTGAAAGCGTTAGAGACCAGATAGTCTCACCTTGATCCGGTGCTTCCATTGGTTGGGGATTGCTATGCCATGGTCCTCCCATGAGGTAGACTCCGTTTTCGTGGACTGTCTGACCTTGCATGTCAACTTGGAAAGTAACACTTGCTTGGGAATATGATAGGCCTAGAAGTAGTAATACGCTTAAGATATTTCGGATATCTCTCATTCGAATTTCTCCTTTGGTTGTTTTAGTACGGAATGGTAGGAATATAGGTGATACATTAACACTTAATTATATTCTGCTCCATTTTTATAATTATATGCTCCATTTCAGCTTGAAACCAAGATATGCTGAAAATTTTAATAAGGTATGTAGTGATGTAATATAGTAAAGAAAGTGTATAAATCCAGATAGATTTTTACTCGTCTAAAATGACGTTGTTAATGTGATTTTGCTAGGGTGTCCTAGAAGCCCCATGTCCATGTACGTATAGTCTATAAAATATAGGTTATTTGCCATCTTAATTTTAATTCCACACCCTATGGATAGGTTAGCAACATTGTCTCTTTGATAAAGATTGCTAGCGCCGGCTCTGATAAACAGAAAATCTCTGAATGTTAGTTCAGAGCCTAAGTTTATGCTCTCAGTATTATCATTGGGGTGTAGAGCATCCGCAGCGAGTAAGATTTTCATCTGCCCAGGTAAGTTTCTAACGTATGATAGGCCAATGCGAAAAATTAGCGGCAGTTCAAACCTGTCGGTTGAAAAGTTCGCGTTAATATTAATTGGATCGGATTCTAGGCTTGGATCTACCTCTGTTTGCAGTAGCATATCTCTGCCTTCCATTTGCATTTTTGTGCCGTAGTTAGATATGCTCATTCCCATCATAAGGCCTGGTATCTGGGTTTCATAAAGTGTGCCTAAATCAATGGCAAGTCCGCTTGCGCGTGAGTTGTAGATGCTTTCTCGTATTATTTTTCCCGATATTCCAAATGAAAATCGATCTGTCAGTGATCTTGAAAAGCTGAGTTGTCCCATGATTGATCCCGCGCTGAACTTCTCTCCAGTGCCGTCTGGAAATTTAGTTGTAGTGACTTCCATTTCACCCATGGACATGGAGCTCAAGGCAGCCCCTATAGTCCCAAATGGGGTTTTAAACAACGCCCCTGCAAAATCGAGGTCAACATCTAGTAACCAATCTTGATGATCAAGAAACAATTGATTTTTGTCAATCCTTGATAACCCTGCCGGGTTCCAGTAAAGGGCAGAGGCCTCGTTGGAAACAGCTGAATATGCTCCACCCATAGCTATTGCTCGTGCTCCGACACCAATCTTCAAAAATTGACCAGCGGTAGTGCCTGTTTTAGAAACGCTCTGAGCTAAGCATTGACCACATAGGATAAGGTATAGTATTAACTTAATCATTTTATAACAGCAAATTTTCCAAGATGAGGTTGAAAATCATATGAGTCTTTGTTCATTGGCTCCACATGGTAAAAGTAAACGCCATAGGCTATATCTAAATTATCCTTTGTCAGCATATCCCACTCATAGGATCCATCATCTACTCTTGTGTTGTGGTATAGTGTATTTACTAGCTCTCCCGAAAGTGTAAAAATTTGGATTTTACAATCAGGAGGCAAATGTGTGAAGTGGATAGACCTTGGACCTCTGCCATCAGCATATGGGTTTTGTCCCTCCCAGCTTGCTGCAACAATGTATGGATTAGGCACCACCTTTATTTTCCTGTTGTAGTTTGAAAGCAGATTAGGGTCATATGAATCACCCTCTGATACGAATTCATAAATATCTGCGCTGGAAAAAGCTTTGCTTGTGTAAAAAGAAAGCGTATCTCCAGTCATTGGCGAATTCTGGTTTGGTATATCATCATATCCTGGAGTTAGGTTCCACGTTACTATTGACGTATCGCCAATATCTTCAAGAAACATGACACGATCTGCATAAGAGAAATGTCCGGGCCTAGAGAGCTGTACTTTAATTGCATAGTCAGTACCCCAAAGAGGAGAATATGAAAATCCTAAATCTGACCATGTTCCAAGCACAGTATCTGTGACGTGGAAATATTCAAATTGATCTGGATTTAAATAGTGCTCATTATCTTTGATGGAATCAAGAGGTATGGAGTCTGGCAAGCCTGGAGCCAGGCTGTAATAGCTCCATTGCTGGTCAATTACTGCTACACCAATCTCTCTGTTGGGATCATCCAAGTCTATCAATCGATAATTGACCATCAGAGGATCAATCGTGAGAGTCTGTCCATTGGTTCGTAGCAGGTCTACTGATCTTGTTTCATAAATAGCTGAATCAGCAAACACCAGACCATAGTTGCGAGGATATTTGACACCGGTGGTAGCAATGCCTCCAAAATTAAATGGACTGAATATATATGAATAATCATTTTCAGATGAAGGGTGAAAACCTGATGGGTCAGGCAATACGTTCACATTTGTCTGGTTGTTAATATCAAGAACCATACCACTAAATTGTCCCAAATCTCCATCAAGGTCTGTTCTCCAATCTACAACCGTATCGAGATCAGAACTGTTTGTAATATTAACAACCATAAAGTGGGTTGTTGTAGGAATAGCCTCTTCCAAATCGAGGATATCAATGTTTGGCTCTCCGATGTCTGCAGTGCCATTTTGTTCTGTTTTTTCACCTTTGTCGTATCTATTGTTTTGTTCTGTTCCAAAAGGGTTGGTGTTGTAATCGTAGTTATCACCATTAGGGTCGGGATTAGATACTACATCATATCCCTGTTCCTCCTCATCGCATAGTCCATCGGATCCGCAGTCTTGCCAGTTGTCGTCGTTTGGGTCATCAATTCCTTCGCCTGGGGATAGGTTACAGCCTCCATAACCGTCCTCAAACAAATCGCTGCAACCATCAATACCAACATCGTGGCTATCGGCAGACCAATCTCCATCGTCATCCAGCCCATTCATTCTTGTATCTTTAAAGAAAATGCGATAGGTGTTTTCATTAGGAACTTTAGATGGGTCGATATTTCGTATGTGCATAGTCCCAGTACCGACAGGAGTTGTTATGGGATAAACATTCTTTTCATGTGGAGCTAGAACGTGGCCAGAAGCAGGAGCATCTGGCACTACCGAGATTACATTCTTCGCAGTAATCACATTTCCTCCTTTATCCATTGTCACGAACTTTGAGGTCTCTGCAGGAAGAATTTCTTTTTCGACTGAACCATGGTCATAGGCTGTCACCGCATAAAAATATCGATGCCCGTTGATAACATTTGTATCTGTCCATGTATGAACCAGGCCACTATTATTGCCTAGATAGAATTGTACGCCATCTACATGCCCAGGATAAAAATCTTCATGCTCGTTCACGAGATCATACTGCTTAATTGGTATGTTAAACTTTTCAGTCCCAAATGCATCGGTTACTACCCCTGCATCCGTAAACTGGGTGTCGGTTGCTTTATAAATTTTATATCCTTCAAAGTCTTCACCTGTTATTCTGTCAACTGAAAATTCAGCTGTTTCGTCCCAATACAGAGTTACATAGCCATCTCCAGCATAGGCTGTAAGTCTCGGAAGGTCCGGGGCTTTAGCAAAGTTGTAGTTTTGATTGTAGATCGTCTGGACAGTTTGTTTGTTTCTCACTAAATCAGGCAGGTTATCCCCAAAGAGTAGCGCTACCGAAAATCGCTCTGTCTGATCTGCTCTCAGAGGAAAATACCCAGAACTAAATAAAAAGTCAGCATCAGTATTTTGAATGGAATTGTTAAAATATCCTGGTAGCATTTCTTTCCAAAGCCTGGGATCATCATTCATCTGTGGTCCGATGCCAAAGCTAAAATAATAAAAGCTGGAGAGGCCTATCTGGTCTGACTCATCAATATCTGTTTTATCTATATTAGGTTCTCCAGGCAGGTCAGTTCCGATACCTGATGTCGGGATACCATCGCCCTCGCCAAGGTCTCCACTTCCTGGCATGCCATCGATACCGACATCATCTGTTTCAATATTCCAGTCACCATCGTTGTCTATTCCATCTTCCCTGCTTTCGTCAATAAGACTATTGGAAGATCCAATTCCACTGAAGTAGTCTACGTATTTGAGGCCATCGCCTGTCAGGGCATCAAAATACAAATATGTATCCTCAAAAACACCCGGTGCAAATTCAATGGAGGCGCCATTATTTTCATCGATCAGACCATTTAAATTATCATCTATGAGNTTACGTGGTATTTCCTCAAGCTGTTCCCCTGGTTTGAAAACTAACATGCTGTTCTGTGTAGGTATAATCAGACTGTCTGATGGCATCTGAACTAGAGAGCGTTCATATGTTTCATAGTCTATTGTCACCACTGTATCTCCGACGCTGTAGGCCCTGATAGCGAATACATCCTCGGTCATTGTGAGCCCCTGACCATCACTACCGTCCCCATCATTATCAATGCCATCATAAGGGTTACCGGGGCTCTCAAGAAACGCATAGCCCGCAATCCCAACAGGAGACCACCCTGAAGCTCCAACACCTCCGAGACCTGTTTCTAAATCTGTACCATTATCGTAGGAGTAGGCTATATCATCTGATTTCTCAAAATCTGCCCAGTCATCACTGCTATCTCCATCCCCGCCTGTAATGGTACCCACAACATAGCCAAAGACCATTTTTTCCATGTTCTGATCGCTAATATTTTTAATGTCATACAGCCAAAAAAGAACATCCTCTGCAAGTATGTGGTTCCACTGTAAGCCTCGCATGCTACATCGTAACCCCATACCTCTGCGTTGCAAGTCTGTTGAGTCAGGGTAGTAAAAAAATTCAGCATCTTGCGCATCATCCATTACGAAATAACTCTCCTGCTCAGCATTTTTTTGATCCTTACCAAAATATCCATTCCAGGATCCTGCCCAGCCTGGATCTAACGGGTCTGTGAGTTTATCGGGCCATTGAGATGGCCATGTACTTACGATAGCGTTATTATCATCAGATGGCCCCATATGACTCATCGCAACGAGCGCTGTATCCGGGTTATTGTAACCGGGTAGAGGCTCCCATCCCCAATGGGTATCCAGATTGATTTCACTGCCCCTTGGACTCTCTATGGTAACCACACTTTTTCTTTCCACGCCATCAAGGTCTGTGAACTGGGTTCCTACCATATGACCAACGTCTCCAACATATTCGTGGCCTGAGTTTATAGGCCACTCGCCGCCAATATCCGCTGGTTCGCCACTCCACCTACCAACGAGGCCATAGTTGTAAAATGTGGTTCGAACTTTGTTTCCAGAGTGATCATTTTTTGCTCTTGATAGGGGATTACCTTTTGGAGATGCAGCAAATAATGCGGTAATCAGGGTTGTAATTGCCAAACATATGTGGAAGAGATTTTTCATTTAGAACGAAATATTTAACCCTATATTGATTTTTCTAGGCTCACCATACCAATCAGGTCTAATGAGATGTTCATTGAGGTGACCGATTCGTCCAGGATCAGAGGGTGTCACATCCTTAGCTGTGAGAGTGTATGTTGACCTACCTGTATCGTTCCAGACCGTGAATTCATTTCTTACATCAAGGATGTTGTAGACGTTGCAATATAGGTTTGTTCTGAAGCCTAAAAAGTTTATTGAATATGATGCGCGAAGGTCTAGGTCAAATACATTTGGCTTGCGAGCACTATTATCTGCAAACCCTGCAAATGCGCCTGCGCCAGAAACAACACCTGTCTTGAACTCTGGAGTGTATGGTTTGCCTGTCCAAAATTTACCGATTGAGCTTATGATCCAGTCCTTCCCGCCAACCGAAAGTCTGAAATTTAGAGTATGTGCTTGATCCCAGTCTAGGGGTATCATGCTTAATCTAGGGGCCTGGTCATTCTGTGCATCAAAGTAGGCGTCCTGGGGATTTGAGTAGGTGCCCTCTGCAATCATCCATGTGTAGTCGATCCCACCTCCAAAGCCATTGGTAAACTGGCGATCTAAAACAAGTGTAAAACCCCTTGTGTTGGCATAGTCCTTATTTTCGTATCTTCTGTAGTTGCCCACGGGGTACTTACTAATGGTGGTTGACATACCCACCCAGTCTCTCGTATCACGATAAAACACAGTCAGATCCAGAGCTGTTCTATAAGCAATTTCTTGCTTAAACCCTATTTCGTACATGACTGTTTTTTCTGGTTTTAGTGCTGCATTGCCTAGGACGCCACCGTTATTATTGTTTGTTATTTCAAATTCAGGGTTTTCATAAAGGAAGCTAAAGTTTGGAACCTGAAAAAAATGCCCATAAGAAACATGTATAACACCTTTGTCTGTAATGGGATAAGCAATTCCAATCCTAGGACTAATCTGGTAGGATGGTTTGACAGATTTGTATCCATATTCCCATCTATAGAGGTTTCTGTAGTCAGATAGCTGATTATTGAACGCTTCAGAATAAGTTTCCAAAGTTGAGTCATAATCAACACCAGCATTAAAAAGATTTTCAACGGCAACAGCTCCTTGCTGATCAAGAGAGTCAATAATTTGTAGATTACGACCAAAAGTAGAAAAATCATGCTCCCAGAACACCGATGTATCATTAGGTGTAGATGCGAGATAATATTTAAGATTTCCAGGAAATCTTTCATTTGTTGGTACTTTCCACTTTGGATCGAAATAGTCAAATCGTATGCCTGCATTTACGATTAATTCATCCAACTCTATTTTATCTTGAAGGTACAAGGATATTTCCAATGGGTTTGTTATAAAATAATCATGCTCTGAGGTATAGGTTGGATTAATTACGGGTGTAAATGGATCTACACGTGCTCCGGCCAGCGGATTATATCCTAGTGTGTCCCCGTTCTGAGAAACAGACCATTCACCAACGGTTTTATAGTTTAGGAATTTGTCATCCGCCCACATGTCGTAAACTTTGTACAAAAGACCGGCTTTGACAAAGTTGTTGGAGTTAACCTGTGATGAAACATCAATTTTGATTTGTTTAAATGAGGTATTACGGCTGAAACGTCCGTTTTGGGTGCCACCCATTCCGAAGGACCAAGCTGGTGTAATAAACTGATCTCCAGGAACATATCCTGTGATATCGGTTCGATCTATCACTTGAAATGTGCCATCTCCGTTATCCGTTATCTGATACCTGGGTATTTGTGTGTATGTTTCGTAACCGGTTCTAAAATATATGCTGTCACTGATGCCAATGGCATTAACCTGATTTTGATCAAAGATCATTACGCCCATGGGCACATCTTGTTCTTGGTACAGCGATTGATTGTAGCCGCTACTGAAGTCAAGGTACTTCACCTCGTAAAATGTATTCTGATTGAGGCTATGTGTAAGTGATAGCATCTGCGATTTGTCGGACTCGTAATGGTTCATAAGCCCATCGGGGTTGTATTTGTAATAGCTGTCGTAATTTTTATACGATTTTTCTGTTACATAACTAGTGTAACTTGCTTTCATGCTGTTTTTAATTTTATAAGTAAGTTTAAACTGTCCAGATACTCTTGCGAAAGGTGAGAGTGGCACTACCGACTCATCCCCAAAATAACCCGTTGGAGTAAATAATTTTTTACCATAAAACCTGCCAGATGACCGCAAGAATCGTGCAGTTGAATAAAATGTAAGCTTGCCCTGAGTGAGAGGTACTGGCCCACTTAGACCTCCTGAAAAGTTTGCCTGCTGGAACAAGTTTTCAAATATATTCAGATACTTTGTATATCCCTCATTGTCGAGGCTAAAATTGTGCTCACCCCAATCTCTTAGACCATTGCCCTCGCCTGGACTAGCTTCAGTGGTCTTTCCATTGTCATTGTAGTCGTAGTAATCGCCCAAATAGCCATCATACCCTACGTCACTATTCAAAGGCTCATTATTATTGTCACTGTCCCAAATTTGATTATTATTGCTATCCCAGAAAATTTCTCCCTCGTCCCATGTTCCATTACCATTCATATCGTATAAAATCTCGCCTGGGTCCCACAAACCATCGTTGTTTAAATCCGTAAATGGTATCCAGCTTGTAAACGGTGAGGAAAGTGATGATAGTTCTGAGTCTAGAGTGTGATATCCTCCTACGTAAACATCCAGATTTCCTTCGTAGTTTTTCCCACCATCCTTTGTGACAACGTTGACAATGCCTGACATTGCCTGCCCATATTCAGCGTTGAAGGTGCCTGAGATCACTTGAACCTCTTGAATACCTGCGTTCTCTACCTCGAGACCAGAGCTGCCATCATAAGAATCTGTTGTGGCCACTCCATCCACCCAAAACGAGACCTCGCTGCTTCTGCCGCCCCTAACATGGAAGCCGCCGCTAGGATCTCTAACAATACCTGCCTGAAGCTCAATAATATCTCCAACATCGGTCACCGGGAGATTTTCAATGTCCTCAGAGCTAACAACCGCAGACATGGATGTTTGATCGAGCCTGACAGTGGGTTTCTCTGCGGTTACGGTTATTTCCTCGCCCTCAATTGTTTCAGTATTCAATGTAAAATCAGCCTTTGCTGTTAGGTCAACAATAACCTGCACACCCGTTATTGTTACTGTTCCATACCCAATCATTGATGACGAAATTTCATAAACTCCAGGAGGAATATTTAAAATGAAATACTTACCATCCAGATNACTTGCTGCACCAAGTGAGGTTCCCTTTATAATAACGTTACAGCCGATAAGGGGATTATTGTCTTCATCAGTGATTCTACCTGCAATCTTTCCAGTTGTACCAGAATAAAGGGGTTTAAGAAAAAATAAAATTACGAGAGTACGTATTGTGTTAATTACAAATTGTTGGAAGTGCATTTATTAAAATGTTGATCTATCTCAAATAATTAAATTTTTTATTAATAACTGATATTAGAGTTGTTAATTTTATATTAATTGATACTATAGAAAAATTTACTATCATATTTCTCTATTTGCTCTATAAAATATGATTTCTTGAATTATATTGACAATAAAAAAATTCTAACTCTCTAATAACATAATAAAAATTGAACATGAAAAATAGAGGCTGTGGAGTTCTTTTACACATTACTTCTCTACCAGGTCCTTATGGAATAGGCGAGATAGGCAAAGAAGCATTAGCGTTCATTGATATGCTAGATGAAATGGGTCAAAAATATTGGCAGTTTTTGCCCACAAACTGTCCAGCACAATACAACAGCCCGTATGATACAGACTCTGCTTTTGCTCAGAATCCATTATTTCTAAGCATTGACTCGCTCATTCAGGATGGTCTGATAAGTCACCATGATATTAAAAAAGTACCGGAGTTTGCTGTAGAAAAAGTTGACTATAATGCCGTAAAAAAATGGAAGAGACCTATTCTAAGTAAAGCAGTAAATAACTTTTTAATGCAAGACAATCATAAAAATGATGTACAATTCAAAAAATTCGTTAAGAAAAATAATTTCTGGTTAGACAATTACGCAATATACCTATTGATTCAAGACCTACAACAAAATAAAAACTGGTTCGAGTGGGACAAAAAATATAAAAACCCCAATAAGGCAACCCTTGAGGAGATGCGTGATAAAAACAAATCAAAAATTGAGAGCGTAAAAGTTCTACAATACTTATTTTATAAGCAATGGAGTGTTATCAGAGAACACTCCGTAAAAAAAAATATTAAACTAATAGGGGACGTCCCTATATATGTTTCTTATAATAGCGCAGACGTTTGGGCAAACCAAAAATTGTTTCGACTTGATGTTGATGGCAGCATGAAGTATCAGTCTGGATGTCCACCTGACCTATGGAGCGAAACAGGGCAGGTATGGGGTCACCCGACCTACGACTGGGTTGTTCATGAGAAAACAAATTTTACATGGTGGCTGGAGCGTATTAAAAACCTGATGGAATTTGTAGATATCATTCGAATTGATCACTTTAATGGATTTGCAAAATATTGGGAGGTAAGTGCAAAAGATTCCGATGGATTGAATGGCAAATGGCTCAAAGGAAAAGGCGAGCAGCTTTTAAACGTTGCGTTTAAAAAATTACAAGGGCTGAATCTAATTGCTGAAGACTTGGGAGAAGCTTGGAGGGAAGCAGCGGTGTTGCGCAAGAAGTATGGAATCCCAGGTATGTTCTTGCTTCAATTTGCATTTCACAAGGACAATCCATTTGATATGATGGAAGAAAATATGGTAGCCTACACTGGGACCCATGATAACGATACTCTTTCTGGGTTCTATGAAACAATAGATAAACCTACCCGAAAATACTTGGAAAAAGCCTTAATCGGAGAAAGTTCCTTCAAGCAACTTTCCGATTGCAGCAACGATGATATTAATTGGCTCATGATAGAATATTGTTTAAGATCAAACGCATGTATGGCCATAATACAAGCACAAGATATATTATGCCTTGGCAAAGAGGCTAGAGTAAATACGCCGGCAACAATAAGCGAAAAGAATTGGGCGTGGCGTATTGATATTTCAAAACTAACGAATGACAAAATAATAAAAATGAGAAAGATTGTTAAAAGGACCGGCAGATTATGAACGACAAGTTTGATATCGCATACTTTTCAGCAGAGGTTGGCATAAGCTCAAGCTTACCAACATACAGTGGTGGACTTGGTGTATTGGCAGGGGATCATATAAAAGCCTCTGGCGACATGGGACTAAAGATGTGCGCTATCACACTACTATACAAAGAAGGATATTTCAAACAACGCGTTGATGAGGAAGGTGTGCAAACAGAAACTTATCCTAAGTTTGATCCTCACCCTCTATTAAAAAAGCTGGATATTAAGTTTACTCTGAGGCTTAGAAACAGGGATGTTTGGATTCAAGTTTATCAATTTGATTACTTGGGCAAAGAAGGTCACTCTGTGCCGATATACTTTTTGGATACAGATTGCGAGGAAAATTTTAAGGATGATAAAATAATTACCCTTAGGCTATATTCCGGTGATAAAGATCACAGAATATTACAAGAAGCGATTCTTGGATTTGGTGGTATGAAGCTTCTAAATAATTTAGAACAGAATGATGTAAGGACATACCATATGAATGAAGGTCATTGTTCATTCCTGGTTCTTGATTTGCTTGACAAAAGCAGGGGTGATGTTGAAAAAGTTCGATCTAAGTGTCATTTTACGACCCATACTCCAGTGCCTGCGGGGCATGATCATTTTGCCTACGAGCGTGTGAAGAAGCTTTTGAAAGGGTTATTGCCAGAAAACCTCGACCTCCCATCATTAGTTCAAAATGGTCGATTTCATATGACCGAACTGGGACTTTATTTTAGTAGATCCGCAAATGGAGTTTCTCAGCTTCATGGTGCAGTAGCTAAAGACCAGTTTAAGTGGAAAGACATAAACTACATAACGAATGGTGTTCATCATAGCTACTGGATGGGTAGCCCCTTGAAGAGGCTTTTCGACAAAAGACTACGAGGTTGGCGATACAACCCTGAGCTCCTGCTTAAGGTTGATGAAATTCCAAATGATGAGCTGTACAATGCTCACCTTGATCAGAAAAAATATCTTCTAGGCTATGCAAATTCCCAAGTATCGAAAGCACTAGCCTTGGATACATTAACCATTGGTTTTGCGAGGAGGGCTGCAACCTACAAAAGAGCTCAGCTAATTTTTAATGATATGGATAGACTAATGAGCATTGGAAGAGGAAAGGTGCAGATCATTTTTTCAGGAAAAGCCCATCCAAAGGATGACGGAGGTAAAAAACTAATCAAAGAAATTGTGACAAGCTCAAAGTTCTTTACCGGGAATATTAAAATAATTTATCTTGAAAATTATAATATGTGGCTTGGACGTATGATAACATCAGGAGTTGATGTGTGGTTAAATACACCTCTCCGACCCAATGAGGCCTCTGGCACAAGTGGAATGAAGGCTACTCTCAATGGTGTCCCTAATTTTTCAATTTTAGATGGCTGGTGGGCAGAGGGGTGCAATGACAAGATTAATGGATGGTCTATTGGGGACCCTAAAGTAACGAATGATAAGGCTGATGCGGATGATCTTTATCACACTCTTGAAAATAGGATAATTCCTAAATTCTATGATGACAGAGATGGATGGATCGTTATGATGAAGGAGGCCATTAGAACCGGGGTCGCGTTCACGGCTCACCGTATGGTCGATGAATACAACAAAAAGTTTTACAAAAACTAAAAAAAGATAATATGGATAATATTGATATCATAATCGTCATTGTTTATCTCTTTGCTATCGTTGTTGTTGGACTACTGGCACAGCGCAAGGCATCAAGAGGTATCGATTCATTTTTTCTCGGTAACAGAAAGTTGCCATGGTGGGTTCTAGGTGCCTCCGGTATGGCATCAAACACAGATATCGCGGGTACAATGATCAACACAGCCTTTATCTACGCTCTGGGAACAAAGGGTTTTTTTATTGAAATCAGAGGTGGCGTAACCCTTATTATGGCATTCCTGATGGTGTTCATGGGAAAGTGGAACAGGAGATCCCAGGTGATGACACAAGCAGAGTGGATGCATTTTCGCTTTGGTACAGATAGGTCTGGGGACGTTGCTCGAGTCATTGCCGCAATTGCATCGATAATAATGACAATTGCAATGGTCACCTATTTTGTGATCGGCGCAGGAAAATTTGTTGGAGAGTTTTTAGGTTTAGAGCCCATATTTGCTTCCTTAATAATGGTTGTTCTCGCCATGATTTATACTGTTGCTAGTGGACTCTATGGTGTTGTATGGACAGATGTTTTTCAAGGNNNNTTNATATTTTTTGTCATNATGTANATATCNATTATGGCGATGATGAAAGTTGATCTTCCAGAAGAATTTTTTATATCCGTACCCATGGTTGATGGCTCCTTTAGCCAAATAAAGACGAGCTTAGCAGAGTGGACGAGGATCACACCGCCAATGGAAATGCAAATGCCTCAGGGTTCAACTTTTGAGATTTATAATTTATTTGGTATTGCCATAATGTTTTACTTGTTTAAAGTTACCTTGGAGGGTTCTAGCGGGGCTGGTAATTATATGCTTCAGAGATACTTTGCAGCTCGCTCTGACAGGGAAGCTGGTATTCTTTCTCTATTTTGGACCTGCTTGCTCGCATTCAGGTGGCCTCTTATAGCATCGTTTGCTATGCTTGGTATTTATCACGGTATGCTTCCAGAACATAATGTCATTGCTGACCCTGAGCTTGTTTTACCAACCGTCATTAAGCATTATATACCAACTGGAATAAAGGGTTTACTAATAGCAGGGTTGATGGCGGCAGCTATGTCAACATTTGATTCCACCGTTAACGCCGGAGCAGCATATTGGGTCAAGGACTTGTACCAAACATATTTGCGGCCAGAGGCTAGCGAAAAAGATTTAATTTTTCAAAGTAGGCTCGCCTCTCTTGTGATTGTGGCATTAGCACTTTTATTTAGCCTTACGATATCGAATATAAATGAGATCTGGGGTTGGATCACTATGGGCATAGGAGCAGGAATGTTTATACCTCAATTGATTCGCTGGTATTGGTGGCGTTTTAATGGCTATGGCTTTGCAATAGGAACTGCATCTGGTATGATTGCGGCAGTACTAACAAAAGCATTCGCTGGCCATATACCTGAGTATACCTCTTTTATGATTGCTAGTGGCAGCTCACTTTTAGGTTGTCTCCTAGGTACTTTTATGACATCACCAACAGATGAAAAGGTTCTATTTGATTTTTACAAAATAACACGACCCTTTGGTTTTTGGGATAGAATACGTAATCAACTACCAGGTGACACTCTTGAGCGCATTAACCAGGAAAATAAAAGAGATATTATTGCAACATTCTTCGCCGTGCCATGGCAAGTAGTATTATTTTTAACTGGGATGATGGTGGTTCTAAAGCAATGGTCAAACGCAATGAACCTTTTTATCATTCTTGCGCTCCTATCTGCAGGCCTTTACTGGTTCTGGTTTCGACATTTATCAAAGGAGGTTAAGGTCTAGATGAAATTTGTTTACTTTTTTTTCCTACTCGCAGTTGCTTTTGGACAAAATATAGATGTTACTTTTCGATACGTTAAGAAATCAACAGATGACTTTTTAAGAGTATTTGTGCCTGGTACCATGCCGAGCGGCACTTCGCAGGATTGGGGTCCAAATTCAAATGGCGTGATTAGTACCAATGCTCAATCAATAATGACATATAACGCTGAAACAGATTGTTATGAAAAAACATACAGCCTAGAGACTGGACAGCAATTTTTATATAAGATGCATTTTCATCACAATAGTAGCGGCACCGATTATTCATGGGTAAGCGATCCTTTGAACATGGATATTACTAGCGACGGCTATGCTAACTCTATATTGAATGTTACAAACCCATTGTTTTTTCAGCCAGCTAGACATTTAAACGACGACGGTATGGTTGATGGATTGAGTATTGGGGTTTCAACAGATGGAAATGTTGGGCAATTCACATACTCTGTCGGACAGGATGAGCCTTCCTCGGGAGGCTACATTTTTGAGAATAATGTATTTTACGTTCCAATTGACCCTCCTAGGTCTTTGTTTGAATCATATGACATTGCTGTATCTATAAATGAACAGTCGTATGATGCATACTCGCAACCAGCACTTGCCGTAGATGAGGAACCCATGCCTGATGGTTTAGAACTTGGACCAAATTGGTTTAATGGGGTTATGTATGTGGCCATTTATGCGCCACATCAGCCAGTGATGCAGATCATTGTCTCAGAGCCTGGTGAGACCGGTCTTGCTTCTGATGCTATAATAATGAAAAAGGACCCTGAAAAAGAAGATACATGGTGGACCGAAATATCTATGCCAAATGGCACATATGATTACGAATATCTGCTTCTCTCCGGTGTAAAATTGCCTGACCCGCTATCAAGAATGATAGTTGATGGTAAAACACGCATTGAAATTGGGCCAGGGGGATTAAGTACAGCTGATGACTATGAGTGGCAGTCAAATGATTATGTTCGCCCTGNAATGGACACTCTGATAATATATGAACTTCACATTGATGATTTTGCTGCAAATGGTTACGCACAGGGCACATTTCTTGATGTTGCAGAAAAACTTGATTACTTAAAGAACCTTGGAATAAATGCTATTGAGCTTATGCCAATAACTGATGTTAACTGGCCTCATAATTGGGGATATGATCCGAACCATCATCTTGCATTAAAAGAACTTTATGGTACACCAGAGGACTTAAAATATCTTGTTGATCAGGCTCATCTAAGGGGCATCGCGGTAATTCTTGATATGGTTTGGAATCACGTTAGGTCAGATGGTCCTTTATGGAAAATACAGCCAGATTATTCACTCAACCCTTATATTAAAGTATGGACTGAATTAAATCCTAATGAGACCCAAGAATCTTGGGGAGCGCAAGACTTGGACCATTTTAATCCTCGTACGGTAGATTATGTTAATCAGGTGAATAAAATTTTCGTTGATGAATACAGAATAGATGGTTTTCGTTTTGACGCTGCGCGGTATATTGGATGGACCACCAGTCAACCTGATCTTGGTTTATTGGGCTGGACTAGCGCGCTACATGCACATGATCCCACCGTCATTCAAACTATAGAGTATCTGCCTATCCATAATTGGCTTTTACAAAATTTGGAGCATACTGCAATGACATCAGCATGGTTTGATAGTTTTCATGACAATATCAAAAATGATGTCCATGGACAATTGTATAGTACCACAACAATAATGAAACAAATAGTTGAGCTTCATGAATATGATAGTGGTAGCACGCCTTATAGCGACCGTAATCAGGTCATCAAATTTATGATAAGTCACGATGAACAATCGGTTATCCAAGAAATGGTAGAGTTTTCTAATTATACCCTTTCTCAAGCAAGAGAGCGAGATAAGTTCTATGCCACAATTTTGTTCACATCATTAGGCGTGCCAATGCTGCTACAGGGGCAGGAATTTGGATTTAAATCAGGGTGGCTTGATGATAACGGAAATGGTAACTGGGACGAGGAAAAGCTTGACTATAGACCTTTAGATTGGGATTTGGTTGATACCGATGCGGGACAAAACCATTTAGGGCATTACAAAAATCTAATTTCTTTGCGGAAATCAAATCCTGCATTCTCAAAAGGGACCTTTTTTGATCTATGGAGATATTCCAATCAACGCGTTGTGGTTTATGGCTACAAAGACGAAAGACAGGAGGCGGAGAATGATCAAGTTGTTGTGATTGCTAACTTTTCTAGCTCCAATCAAACTATAACTAATGTACCCTTTTTATCTGCTGGTCAATGGTATAATGCACTCTCTCCTGGCGATGATTTGTACACTAGCGATGGTAACTATGGAGAGTATATGATACCCGCGAAGAGTGCCGCAGTATATACAAACAATGAGTATCAACTTAATATTGATCAAAAAGCATCATTGATGCCTGAGGACTTTTTGATTTTAAGTAACTATCCAAATCCTTTTAACTCACAAACAACTATTGAAATTCAAGCGCCTAATAATTTAGCTGGTACCTTGAAGATTTTTGATGTTTCTGGAAGGTTAGTAAGGTCGTTTGGTGAAATTGACATAAAAACTGGTCTCAATAGTTATGAATGGGATGGTGCAAATGGCTTTGGAGAGAATGTTCCCACTGGAGTATACATCGTCTCATTAAAAACAGAGCGACGAATCATTGATAAAAAAATAGTCCTACTAAAATAGCAACGGAGTTTTATCAAAATTCTTGCTTGATCAATAAATCATAGAATAGATTATAAATATCTAATTAGGCTAATGTATAACTATTTTAGATGAAATATTTAACAGAACCTTGGAGCAGCGTATGTTAAGAGCACTTTTGTATTTTTTCTCATTTGTATATGCCACAAGCTATACTACAATAATTATAGATGGTACTGAAGATTTTGCAAGTGATGAAGAATTCGCCACTGAAACAGTTGGGTGGACTAACTATTTTACCTGGGACGCATCAAACCTTTATTTTGGAGTAGCAGGTGGCGATATAGATGTGAACGGTAAAGTTGCTTTCATTTATATTGACACAGATCCAAACGCAAATCCATCAGCTGGTACAGGATCCACATCTAGCTTAAGTTGGACTAGAACTCATACCCTTCCGTTCTCAGCTAACTATGCATTTGTTCACAAAACAGATAATTCTGGTAATTATTATAACCTTAGAAAGTATGACAGCGGATGGCAATCGGATCAATCGTTTAGTGGAGGTGTGAACCTCGGCACTGACTATTTGGAGGTTAGCTTAAAATTAAGTGAAATTGGCAACCCATCTAATGTTAACATCGTTATTTTTGTGCAAAATGACGATGGCTCGTGGACCTGGTCGGCATCACCACAA
>FUFK010046537.1_pt1 | contig 79147 bp, 57 predicted proteins | sample 1021851 | NCBI WGS metagenome assembly FUFK01 (sample SAMEA51879418, study PRJEB19060) | metagenome | reverse complement strand
GGTTCGGAGCGAGGCTGGAGTGTACCTCGGCGGAAGGGGAAGGTGCCCGTCGTCATGAGTGACGCTGAACAGAACGGTCATGATTTGACAAAGTGTTACGGCTACGGGAACACCCTCGCAGATTCTTGGTTCATGGCCCTTTGCGGCCATGCGATCGCCGTCAGTCCAGAGGGGTCACTTCGTCGTCATGCAGAGGCCAATGACTGGCAGATCGTTGACTGGAATTCGTAAGTTTATATTGCGTCATATACCATGGAAAGCATGGACGAAGGTTTTGATGGATTAGGTGCATTGTTTGGAGATTGTGTTCGAGAAGGGACAGTTCAGGAACTTCGTCGAGAAGACATGATGGATTCCATGCTGAACATCGCAAAGGCTGCCAAGGTTGCTGCACGATTGGTGAACGATATCGTGGAAGAACACGAAGACAGAATGCAACTTGACGAAGAGGGCCATCTCATCATCGTGGGCCAACTCGCCATCTACCGAGTTGATGTCAATTCATTCATGGGGAAATTCGTGAATCCGTTCAGTTTCAATTCCTTTGACGTGGTGGAAGTGCATCCAAAGAGTGGCTTGGTCAAGGAACCCAAGAGCGCCTGCGTTCAGGTTCGCCACCAAGAGAACATGCCAGCCTACGACCTCTTTGCTGGATATCTCCTCGGTTTGCTCAACGATGAAGTTTCATGGCTCCACGAAAGCTTGAGTCCTCTCCGAAGAACCCTGTTCCAAATTTACGGTCTCGCACGTTCACCCCTTTCCCCCAGCCTGGAGCAGCATTATGCTAACACCATGCGTGGTGAATTTGATTTCAAGAAGGACACCTTCACCTTTGAGGGAACCAATGGCTGGTCTTGGCGAATTCACTTCGGCTTGCCTTTGAACAAAGGCTATCGAATTGAATACCAAAAACCACGACAAAGCTGGTGGAACCTCCTCTTTGAAGACCATGATAAAGAGAGTACAGGCCACTACACGCTCTGCAATTTCTTTGAGATGGTGGAACACCTGAGCGAAGCCCCTGCGGCCTTGAAGGGCGCCAGCGACTGGCAAACCGACCCAATTCTCTTGCGAAAGGTTGCTGCTGACTACCCTTCTCTTGCCAAGTCCCTGGTTGACAAATTGACCTGCAGCACCTACTCTGCAGATGACATTTACACCGACTATGAGGAGCCCATTGAAGGGGAACAAGCAGACGTCATCAAGGACTTGGATGTGCGGGTGCTCCAGACAGCAGGTGTGCCCCTCGCTCATGCTTGAACAACGACATCAAGCCAGGCGAAGTATTCTGAGCGATTCCACCTTGACCAGCGTTNTTCCAAGAAGAGCGCGGTAGCATGGGGCCTATGCAGAAGCAGTTTGAGCGGCCCCACCGCGATTTGAACACGGGTTCGAGGCTCCGCAAGCCTCTGTGATATCCAAGCTACACTATAGGGCCAATTCGCCCGAATGGCCGCCCCCATTTAAGCGCGAGGGTGAGCCTCCTGCCTGCAAAGCAAGGGTTCATTGGCGGCAACCCCCTGCTTCCACCATGGCGGTTGAGATTCAACGAAGTGTTGAGTTCTCGATGATCGATATGGCCAATGTGGCATATTACCCCCGGATCTTTGATTTGGCCCACAAAGTGTTTGAGCAGTCCTGGCAGGAAATGTGCGGCATCTCCTACCCTGTTTTGGTCAACGAGCGCAGGGTTGGTTTTCCTGTTATTTCCCTCTCCTCTACCTTTCACGCCCCCCTGCGATACGGCGACGTCATCACGGCATCGGTGTCTATCGCAACGGTTGGCACCACCTCGCTGGTTTGGCGCTACGCGTTTCGAAACCAAAACGACGACCTCGTCTGGACTTCGGAACAAGCCACGGTTTGCGTTGACATGGACACCATGGAGAAGCAACCCATTCCCGACGACTTGAGGTCGGGTTTGAAGCAACATCTGGAGGATTAAGACATGGAAGGTCCGCTTGAGATGAAGCCCGACCGGAGCGGGCCGAAGAATCTCGCCATCCTGCTTTTCTTTGGCTCACTTCTCGTCTTGTGGATGGGCTATGCTGACCTCCAAGCTCATCGATTCGGGTTGAACGATGACCAGGTGGAGACCTTGCTTGCAACCCCAAACGCTCAGGGCGGAGAGCCCACGACCGTCGAAGATTTCCGGACGTTTGAGGATGAGGCTCGGTCCGAGAACGCCTTCCTCTTTCGGGCCGTTTCCTTGTTGACTTCGGGCGGACTCCTGTTGGTGGGTTGTATTCTCCTTTACCGGTTGCGTCGTTTGGGTGCCTATTTGTGCAGTGCTGGGGCCCTCATCGGCTTGTTTGGCGGGGTTGGTGCAAGCATCATGATTCGCAGTTCTGCCCGTACCCATTTGGAAGAAACACTCCTCCCGACCTACGAAGCGTGGGTGTACATTTGCGGCTCCATGATGGGTCTTTGTTTGGCTGTCGCCGCCTTGCCGTTGTTCAACCTCCGTGCCCGTTTAGCCCTGCAACCCGTGAAACTGGTCGTCAACGACGAGTCGGAATGATCATTCCGTTGGTTTTGGCCATTTTTTGGCCAGCGCCTTTCTCAAATCATCGTCCATGACAGCGTTCCACCAATCGCTGCCCTGCCAAATGGCGTATTTGCCTCGGATGCCACGAAGATCAGCACCTTCAAATTGGCAATTTTTGAAGTTGGACAGGTTGAGGCGGGCCTTTCGCAAATCCGCTCCTCGGAAATCAGAGTTATCAAAGGCGGACTTCATCAAATCCGCTTCCACCATCGACGCTCTTCGAAAGTCGCAGGAGGTGAAGTCCCCTTCGGTCAGGTCCGCACGGTCAAAGATGGTCCGGCGGAAATTGGAGCCGCTGTGTCGGCCTTTTCTGAGGATGACTTCGGTGTGATTCTGAAAGGAATAGTCTACGACGACGGCTTCCTCTGCAGTGGTTTCATCGTCCCGTGGGTCGCCTTGTCCACCGCCCGACATCACCATGCGTTCACCTCAAGCGTTGGAGCGCTTGTCGAGGTGTGCTTGGCCTTCCGGTGTAAGGATTGCGAATCGGTTTTTATCGTCTTTACCTGCTGGAACCATGAGGAAACTTCTCTCCTTCAATCGGTTAAGGTAGAGCGAGAGATTTCCGGGCGGGTCGATGCCGGCGTCGGTGAACAATTCATTGACAATGCGAGGAGGGCTGTCTTCAACCCCTTCGACGTTTCGCAAGTAGTGGATCGCCCCGAGGACTTGGTCGGGCTTTCTTGTCAGTGCACAATTTTCAAGCAACGCTCGGAAGGCCGAGCCTCGTTCGGGAAGGCCGGCTTCCCGAGCAGCGGTCACTGCAGCTTCCATGGCAGATTCTCGGGCTTCACGAATGCGCTCCAGCAAGACCGTCCACGTGTGCTCGGCCCTTATGTGACTCAGTTGTTCGTCAATTTGAATGGCAGCGCCTTCCAGGTCGATTTCAACATCACCTGCTTGAATCGTGAGCCTCACTATCTACGCCCTCGTGGTCAATGCAGTCCTATTCCTTCATAACATTATGTTGGAAAAAAAAATACATTTTTACGCGAATTTCGCCCACCACAAAGGCAAAACCGCCTTAAATGTGTGAAGGCCACCTTGTCATGAGGCCTTCCTGTGATTCGCCGTCAATTCCTTGGTTTGCTCTTCGTTTTCCTGTTCATCGCACCTGCATGGTCGGTGATGTTCGCTCAAGCAGGTGGCGGAAATATCGGCACGTTTTCGACGGGCAATGCAGAAGAAACGGTCGTCATTACCTCCGGCCAGCATGCCTCTATTGGGTTTGACTTGACCCGAAACACGACCATTACCTCGTCTTCCTTTTTCATCAAACCGACCGCCACGGGTTCGTCGGTAGGGGCCATTGACGTGGATGCAAATGGAGACGGCGTTCCTGAATGGTCATTCAATGACACCGGCTACGGTGGTTTTGGCCACCAGACCCTCTTCACCACCGGCAACACCTCGGCCACCCTCCCCATCAATCCCAACCAAGGAACGGTGACCAACCCCGACTCACCTCCTTTCTACTTGCCCACGGGAGCCACCGCATCCAGCTCAAGCCTTGAGATTGGTTTCACTCCTTCACTCATCGGTGGATTCTATTCAACGGGCTACATCCATGCCGTTGACAAAGGCGATTTCAACAACGATAGCAACGTTGACTTTGCCCTGCTCTCCAGAACCGCTAACGTCTCAACGGGCAACACAACCCAACCCGTTCAAAGCACGGCCGCAGCCTTCCGCATCGCCTCTTATGATGCCACCGCAGGGATTACACTCTCATCTTGGACAACGACCTGCGCCAACGCCACCCGCATCATGGCGGCCGACGTCAACGGCGACGGCTATGATGACGTTGTCGGGTATGCGCCCTCAAACGACCTGCTCTGCATCCATTTCACCAACACCACGAGTGGAGGTTTCGAGCCGCAGGTGAACGTGAGCCATGCAACGTCAATTATCGACCTGGCTTTCGGTGATTTCACGGGCAACGGCTTGGACGAGATGGTCTCAATTCAATCAAGCGGGAAGGTCTCCGTTGACCAGTTTAGCAATCGCACGAACGCCTTTTCAAACCGGGATTACACCACGGTGACCCTCACGGGCTCCACCAACCCTGCAACCTTGACCCACATGTTGTTCGCTTATTTTGACGGCCCTCAAAGCCTCCCATCGCTCATTGCTTGTCAGAATAACGGAGATGCAGACATCTTGTTTTGGTCGACCAGCACCAACACCATTGCCATAGGCAGCAGTCTTTCGGGCGTCTCATCCGACGCCGTCGTGGGTGATTTTGACGGCGACCAAGACTTGGATATCGTGGCCTCCACGCCAAACGGCCATCGTTCCATTGAGAATCGAGCCATTGCGGGCTGGGATGGCGATACCCACAATCGCCTCATCACGCTGACCAACGCCACCATCCTCGATTATGACTTGGATTCTGCTGCTCACATGTTGATTCCGAATGTTGGCAACGTTGACGGCAACCCAGCCACCATGACCGGTAACATCACGGCGTACGGTTTCCAGAGCGGCTGGAATTACGAGAACCGAGTTCAAAGCCAATCCACGGAAGTTTTCGAGCCGTGGACATCACCTCGTGCCATTCACTTTGGCGACATGGACGGCGACGGCTCCATTGAACAACTCATCCTCACGGGCGAGGGCAATCAACACGGCGTGTTCATCTCTGCCTACCACCGAATTGGCTACGATATTGACAAGGACGGAATGGTTGACGTCCAAGCAGGCGGTTATGCAGGCAACGGCAGCAACGGGCTGTCTCCTCTCATGCTCCAAGACACCACGGGTAACTTCACCACATCACTGAATGTTCTCTCTCCCGGCTTGCCTTACATCTCCGATGGCTATGGTACCCAAATGGCTCCAGTGAACCTCTCCATGCATTCCATCACCCAAGGGACCTTCACGTTCGACAATTTGGACATTCGCTATGTCGCTAATTTCCTGGTTAACAGCAACCCTTCCCTATCAGGAAATTTGAGCAATGTGCTCAATCAGCAGATGACGGCAGGTACCGGTACCCTTCACATCCCTCTTCACATCAACACAACTTCAGACGGAAGCGTGCTCCTGTTCAGCCCGAATTTGGCCTTCGTTGACGGCGCTCCGAACATTGCGTTGCCGCCCACGCCAGTGCTCTCGCTTGTCGATGTCCAGCCCGACCGCGTCGTCATTGAATGGCAACCCATCACTGCTTTTGGTGATGATCTGCTCGACTTCGTCGTCTACCGCTCGGTCAAGGGCCAGCCGTTGAACATTCAAACCACTCATGCAAACACCCTGTCAAACAACACCATCGACATCGCTGTGCAACCAGGTCAGTCCTGGACCTATTGGGTGCAGAGCGTCCACAGCTTCGGTATCACCAGCAACATGTCGGCGCCGCTCAGCGTAACCGTGCCCTACCCCACACCCAAATCCTTCATCCCCAACTTGACGGCGACGGACGTGCCTGACGATGAGGGTGGCGCCATGAACATCTCATGGAGCCCTGGCGATGAATCCATTGTGGAACATCACGTGTTTGTGCTGCCTTCCACATTCAACGATGTGAGTGGCCAAACCACAAACCTCGTCGCTGATGCCAACGCCACTTCAGTAGAAATCACACAGGACAGCACCGGTGCTGAACTCATTGATGGAACGGCCTACTACGTTGCTGCTATCGGGGTGGACGTGTACGGCAACGCCTCCACCAATGTTACCGCCATCGGACCTGTTTACACTCGAAACGATACGGGCTTAACCACGACCTTNGACNTCTCATACACCGATTTCACTCAAAACGAATTGTCTGAGACGGTCCTCCTGGCCCGAACCGAAGGCCTTGCCGTTTCGGCCCACCTCCATCAAGCGGGCGAGGCCGTTGCCGATGCCTCTCTCACGATGACCATCACCGACGGCGAAGACATCTTCGGTCTCGACATGACCACGAACGAAACGGGACACGCCTCGTTGTCAATTGACGCCCTGTCAAGCCTCGGTCCCATCGAAGCCGTTGGCGCCATGTCGCTTACCGTCAGTTATGCTGGAGACGAAGGCGATGAGCAACAGCAACCCCTCCTCGCTACCAGCAACACTCAGGATGCGTACGGGACCGTTTTGGTCACCATCACGCCCGACGAACCGCTCCCGATACAGTCCGATGGGTCCTTTGAAACGCTCCTGATGGTGGACGCCGCTGATACCACGCAAAACGCCCAACTCGCCAACTTCGTCGTTAATTGGAGCGCTACCGATGCAGAGGGCAACGAGACCGATAGCGGCGTTGCTGAAGTCCGAGGAAACGAACTACCAGTCGCTGGCGCTGGTGCATACGATGGACGATTGACCGTTCGCCTGAGCACCGAACCGCCCACCTTCTACATTCCAACCATGACGGCATCGTTTGCCTTTGCGTCCGCTCCCGACACGGGTGATAACCAGAGTAACACGACCGATGAGACCAACCAGACCACAGGTCCGACCTTCCCCGACACGACGCTTCCTGCAACCGTGGATTGCGGGACGGCCACCTATGAATGGGACAGCAATGCCACGGATGTTGGCATCACCTGCACGGTCACCAACCCGAACCCGTTCGACGTGATGGTTGGCTTCGCATGGAAGGTCATTCCTGGCACGCCACCCCCCGTTGAGCTGGTTTGGAACGAGGCTGCTGGCCCTTCGGTGACAGTGGAAGCCAACGGGAGTGTTGACTTGACCTTCTCATTGGTTCGCAATGCTCCAACCGAGGGCATGTTCCCTGGCCTTCAGGGTGAGGGTTACATCGTCCATCTCACCTGTCTTGACTTCGGCGATAACGCCTGCGATGCCATGACCGAGGACACGGCGAACACCGAGGGAGAACTTCAGTGGACGCTCGGTGAGATGCCCGTTCAGGCCGTGGATGACAACCCGATTGGTGATGAAACAGAGGGTGCGATGACGCCTGTTCTGGTCGGTATTGGTATCGTCATTGCTCTCATCGCTGGCGTGGTCGGTGTGCTCTACATGCGCAGCAACATGGACGACGATTTCTTTGAGGACGATGATGAAGAGGACTACTTCCAAGATGCCATGGACGCTCCTGATACAAAGCCCGGCTCAAAGGCTCTTGATTTGGGCGCTTCCAAATCGCTTGACGAGTTGAAGAGTTCGGGTAAAGACCTCCACAGCGACGCCCCAGAGGGTCTTGCCGCCTCGCCAACGCTTGGCAGCAGTGCCGACGCCTTTGAGTTCGGTGCGACCGCTGAAGACACCATTCCCGAAACGGAAGAGAGCGACGAGGAAGAATGGGCTGAAGAAGAGGCTGAAGCCGATGATGGCATCACTGTTGACGAATACGGCACCGAGTGGTGGGAAGACGAAGACGGTGTCTGGTGGTACCGTGAAGAAGGCTGGGAAGACTGGGCCGTTTGGGAAGAATGATTCGTCCGTGAGCCTTTTCATTAGGCTTTGAGTGGACAGAGACGGAGGCAGAACAATGGATGCCAATTTGCAATCCTATTCGCTTGTTCTCCACCAAGATGCAGATCCGCGCACTGGCGGCGTCGCCGTTTGTGGTTTCACCACTGCTGGCATGGTCGGGGTCATCTCCACGTCCCACATCATCAAAACGCTGGGTCTGCGGCAACTTGGAACGGTCATGCACAAGGATTTCCCTGCAGTTGCCCTCATTCACGACGAGGTACCAAAACACCCTGTCCGCGTCTATCAGGGCGACGGTATCGGCGTGTTCACCTCTGAAATCCAATTCGGCAACGAGACGGACATTCCTTTCGCGACCACGGTGCTCGAATGGTTCACGAAGGGCGGTTTTGATCGACTGATCATCATCGACGGCCTCACTCGGGCTGAAAAAGAATTGAGCACCGGTGATTTGTTCGGCGTGGGGTCTATTCCCGCGGCGCGTGAACGATTGAAGAAACTCGATATTGAACCCATCCAGCAGGGCATCGTTTCCGGTATAACCGGCTTTCTGCTGGGCGAGGGCGACCGACTCGGCATTGACATCACGGCCCTTCTTTCCGAGGCCAGCCCGATGTACCCCGACGCCCGTGCCGCTGCGCTGGCCGTGGAGGCCGTGAGCGATTTGACAGGCCTTGAAATCCCACTCACGGAATTGCTTGAAAACGCCCGTTCCATCGAAGACAGTGTCCGAGACATCATCGAAAATGCCTCGCAGATGTTGCCAGCACCCGATGAGGACAACATCACGGACATTGACCCCTCGTTTGGGTGATTCAATCCGTTCACGAACCAACCAATGCACACGTCGTGGCGATGACNTCGGCGAACGGTGCATCCGTAACAAAGAACGGGTCAATGTCGGGCACTCTAGCGGCTGCAAAACCAGCTTCGTGGAGGGCTGTGAACAGCGTTTCCATCTTCGGGGCCTGCCCAGTACCCGCCATGTTGGGCAGGTCGTCCATGTGATACAGCGTGTGCTCGCGACTCATCAGGTCGGCCGCCTCGGCGATGTACCTCACGCTTCGTCGCAATTCCCGTTGTGCGTATTCTTGGTCGGCGTCGCTCCAGACCAGTCCTGCTGTTCGGTGAGCCTGAAGTTCACTTTTTGAAGGCGAGCAAATTGCCACGGCCCGCTCTTGTGTCATACGTCCAGCGATGTCGCGATTCCACAATGGACCAATCCACAATGGTCCACTGGCGCGCTCCACTTCATCGGGCGAGGGGTGGTGAACGAATCGGTAGGTGCCGTTGGCTTCCCTGACCCTCCAGCCCATAGAATCCAGAACCTGTGAGGCCCCGTCCCGACTTCGTCGAACCTTGACGCTCACGCGGACATGGTGGCCGTCAAACAAAGCGAGCACGGGTTCAATGCAGCGGTCGTGGCGAGCAGCCGTGGTGGCGATAAGACCGAGGAGAACACGCACAGCGTCGTCGTGAGCATAACTGTCAACGATGCCTTTTGCACCGTAGCGCCGGTGTTGAGAAGATGCACTTGAACCCGTCAGGGCCGCAGTATCGGTCGCGGTGACTTCCAGAAAGGCCGTTCGGGACAGCCCTTGAATGGCGGCGTCAAGGAAGTTCACGGGCGAGCCGAACGGGTCCAGGTCAACCCACTGGTAAGCGGCTTCCATCAAGGTGATCCTCGCATCGTTTTGCATCACGAACAGACCGTTGTGCATCTCACCTTGCGGTTCTCGTTCGTATCGGTCGTCTTCGAGTGCGTGACCTACCGAAACCGATGGGGGATGACGATTGTGTGAAGCCTTCAATTGTTCAAGTGCAACCTTGTCCAGGTCGTTGGCCGTGATGCGGAGGCGCTGCTGATGCTCATCGGGGATTTCATTGCGCCACCGTCGAACACGAACGCCGGTCGCACACAACGCATCCAACGCCCGAAGGTCGTGGTCTGCCTTGACCAGCCAATGATGTTCCAAGGCATCAGCCAGAAGCAGGACTGAACGGGTTCGGGCCGGCGCCATTGCGGGGTTGAGAAACCCAGGCCCCGTTCGTTTTGCTGGACCTCGGGGCATGTGCGTGGGCCGTTCTTGGTCGGCACGGAGCTCCACCAAGGTCTTGCCTTCCATCCACAAATGGCCGGGTCCGAGGTCTCCCGAACGGTCTTCGGCCATGCACCTGCGAGCACCCGCTCCCTCATGACCGCACCGCTGGGGCGCGGCATCAGTAGTGAGAGAATTCCACACCCTCAATGGCGTGGGTTACACGGTGGCCTTGGTTGCGAACATGACCGACGATGGCCACGCCGTTCATGCGCTCTTGCAACCACGACAGGATGGTCTCAGCGTGTTCTGCAGCGACAGCGACGACCATGCCCATGCCCATGTTGAAGGTCCTGTACATCTCACGGGTTTCAACACCGCCTGCTGTTTGCAGCCAAGCGAATTCTGGAAGCACCGGTAGAGGGGAGTGAATGTCCCATCCGAGGGAGGGATGGAGCCGGAGCAGGTTGGAAAGCCCACCTCCCGTGATGTGGCAGATGCCGTGAATGTCGCTGATGGAAAACGCCTCACCATCTCGGGCAGCGTTGAGCAGGTCAACCACAGGGTCGCAGTAAATGCGGGTGGGGTTCAGGAGGATTTCGCCAAGTGTTGGTGCACCTTCGGTCCATCGCATCAAGGTGCGTGCGGCGTGTTCGGCGTCAAAGGGGGCCCGGTCGGTGTAGGTCAATCCTGCATGCTCAATGATTTTGCGAACCAGCGAATAGCCGTTGGAATGGATGCCTGAGGCGGGAAGTCCAATGAGCACATCGCCTTCCTTCAGGTGCTCACCCGTGATGGCCTGTCCCTTGGGCAACCATCCCAGTGCCGTTCCCGACAGGTCAAGTTCAGTGACGATGCCGGGTAGTGAGGCCGTTTCGCCACCAGCAAGCGTGACTCGGGCGAGGCGGCAGGCTTCGGCCAACGAGGCGCCGAGGGCAGCATGGATGGCGGGGTCGGGTTTGGGCACCGCCACGTAATCGACAAAGGCGATGGGTTCTGCGCCGACGCACAATAAATCGTTGACATTCATAGCCATGCAATCAATACCAACGCCACCCCATTGCTCCAAGGCCGTGGCGATCTGAAGTTTGCTCCCCACACCGTCGGTGGCAAGAGCGAGCAGGTTGTCACCGAATTCAATCAAGCCACCAAAACCACCGGGCAAGTCGACGGGTGCGCCGGGGGTTCCAGGGGCTCGAACGCTCTTAGAGAGCGCACCGATAAGTGAGGCGACCGCCGAACCCTCGAGGTCGATGTCGACCCCTGCACTGGCGTAGTCCATGGGCTCACTCATGATGCTTCCAACGGTCGGCGTTTCATGAAGCAATCGCTTCGGAATCAAGCGCCCATCACTTGGCGAGTCAAGGGTAACAAGGCCTCAAGACTCTGGTGAAGACGATGGCCGTCGTTTACCACATGAAGCGAGACATGGTCGCGGCCTGCAGATGCTTTTTCGCTGTTTGAGAGGGGGACGACATCGTCCTGTGAGCCGTGAAGAATGGCGGTCGGGTGAGGTAAATCAGGCCAAGCCAATTCCTGAACCGCTTCCATGAACGACCATTCCAAGACGACGGGCTCTTCCCACCCTGGCGGGTGAAACGCGTGGTTGCCTGTTTCCTTCCACGCTGCCATGGCCTCTCCTCCAAGCGTTTGCTCGACCAAATCAGGATAGCCAAAGGCCGGAGCGAGCAAGACCAACCTCAGGGCAAGGTCGGGCCGCTGTGCAGCGGCGTTGGCCGTTGCCAATCCCCCGAAGGATGAACCGATGAGCACGTCAAATGGCCCTTGTTCGTCAATGGCTTCCAAGACCGCTCGGGTTTGGCTGGCTTGGTCCCATCCAAACTTTCGCATGTCGACGGTCACGACCTCCCAACCTTGCGCGCGCATCCACGCTGCTTTGCTGCTGTCCGTGCTCGACCAGAGGCCGTGGGCAAAGGTCACCCTCATGCTGGAAAGGCATGGCCTGCGCTACAAGGATTCTTCGCCTTCCGTATTTCTCCACATGACGCCCCAATTGATGAAAACCATGCGCTTGCAGGGCCGCGTTCTTCCAGTGGAAACGAGGGGGTACGCATCATCGCGAACAATGATTATATCCGCTCGCCAAAGTTGTTCAGTGTCCCGGCGGTGAACACCATGTCTGCGATTCAAGAATTTGACCTCCCCGCCCGCTGGACTTCCTTGCTGCAAGACAAGTANTCCGAAGCCATCCACAACCTCGCCAAAATGTGGCCTGATGAAGGGTCATTGGAAGTTTCCTACCGCGAAGTTGAGGGCTATGACCACGAATTTGCTCAGGACATTCTGGCCAACCCCGACCATCATTTCCGGGCTGCCAATCAAGCGCTGCGTCAGTTTCTCCTCGACGCAGGGGAAGGCAACTTGATGCCCTTTGTCCGCATCATTCATCTTCCAAGCGACCAAGTGAGGACCGTTTCTCAACTCCGTGCTGACGATATTGGCCGTCTCATCGCCATCGATGCGGTGACCACCAAAATCACCGGTGTTCGNCCCCGTCTCTACACAGCGGTGTTCAAGTGCGCCGCTTGCGACCACGAGATGGAGATCAACCAGCCCAACGAGCAAGAACTCATCGAGCCGATTGAATGCATACAAATCGACGGAGGCTGCGGCCGGCCCAAACGTCAGACGCGTTTCTTCCTCATGCAACAAGAATCCCATCTCATCAACTCACAATTCATTGAACTCCAAGAACTCCCTGAGCAGATGAAGGGCGGCATCCAACCCGAACGNATCNTGTGNATNGGTGAGCAAGACCTCGCAGGGCGCCTCAATCCCGGCGACCGCGTCAAAGCGAACGGTGTGTTATTCATCCGCTCGCAGCGAAAGGGTGGCAAGGATACGCCGGTGTTCGACATCTTCCTGCGCATCCATTCCCTGGAGCGCCAGAACATCCCGCTTGAAGAAATCGTCATCTCCGAAGAAGAGGAGACTGAAATCAAGGAGATTGCACGTTCAGAAGATGTTTACGATTTGCTCACACGTAGCATTGCACCCTCCATCTTCGGTATGGAACGCATCAAAGAATCGCTCATGCTGCAGCTCTTTGGTGGTGAAGCACAGGTCAACGAGGACGGCACGCGCAATCGCGGCGACATCCACATCCTTCTGATGGGCGACCCTGGTGTGGCGAAGTCGCAACTTCTTCACTACATGTCGACCATATCGCCTCGTGGCCGATTTGCTTCAGGACAATCCGCCTCGGCGGCCGGTTTGACCGCTGCAGCCGTCCAAGACGCAGCGGCGGATGGGCGATGGACCTTGGAGGCTGGTGCGTTGGTGTTGGCCGATTTAGGCCTTGCTGCCATTGACGAATTTGACAAAATGAACACGGCCGACCGCTCCAGCATGCACGAAGCCATGGAGCAGCAGAGCATCTCCATTTCCAAGGCTGGTATCAACGCCAGCCTGCGCACCCGATGCGCTGTGTTGGCGGCCGCCAACCCAACCAGTGGCCGTTTCCAACCGGTCAGCGATGTGCCGTTTACCTCTCAGATCAATTTGGCTCCACCGCTGATTTCCCGATTCGATATCATTTGGTTGTTAACCGATACACCGAACGAGCAATCGGATGAGAAAATTGCATCGCACATCATCGATAACCGCCTCAAAGGGAGCAGTGAATTGCTGGTCAACGAAGGCAGCATCCCCAACCCGGCGAAAGCGACATCGACGAGCAAAGAAGCGAAGAAAGTGGATGGAAAATACCAGATCCTCCCTCGTGAAATCTTGCGCAAATACGTCGCCTATTCGAAGCGAACCTTCCACCCAAAACTCGACGAGGAAGCGAAAGCGAAAATCGTGGCCTACTATGTCCAAACTCGTAAGCAAGGCGGAGATTCCGAAGACAGCGTAGCCATCACGGCTCGGTCCTTGGAAGCACTGTCCCGTTTAGCAGAAGCGAGCGCCCGTATTCGCCTCCAAGAGGTGGCGACGGTGGAAGATGCTGACCGAGCTATCCGTTTGACCAAAACATGGCGCCACGAACTCATGGGCGAGAATTTTGACATGACCACCATTGAATCTGGCAAGAAAGGCAAGGTCCGCAATCAAGAGAAAGTCATCATCGATATTGTTTCCGTGCTGCAAAATGATTCGGGAACATCTGCGAATTTGCTCGATGTCTTGACCGAAGCGGAACGACGTGATATTCCACGCAGCAAAGCCGAGGACATCATCGACAAGTTGTGCCGTGATGGACGCATGATGCGCCCATCGGGCTACGATACGCTTCAAGTCGTTTGAGTTTGAATCAAGGGTTGTGCTCATGAAGGGTGAGCGCCTCGCATGACCATGGCCGATGAACCGCAAGGCGATATCAATCGTTCCTCGGCCTTGGACCCGGAGCAATTGGGCTTCATGTGTGGCATTGAAGTCCACCAACAATTGGCGACCGGCAAACTTCACTCAAGGCAAAGCGGTGAACTCTACGACATCACCGTTGATACCCTGCCCGAGGACTGGCCACGATTTGAACGGCGCTTGCGCGCCAGCCGCGGCGAAGGCGGGGCCGTCGATGTCGCCGCCCGGTTTGAGTCAAAGCGGAACCGAACTTTTGTCTACGCTCAATCGCCAAACGCCGGCCTCATCGAACTGGACGAACAGCCTCCCCTGGCCTTGGACGAAAACGCCCTCGACATCACGCTGACCGTCGCGGCTCTCCTCAAATCCAAGCCGGTGTCATTGATTCAAACGATGCGAAAGACCGTTGTGGACGGCTCAAACACGAGCGGGTTTCAGCGCACTTCCCTCATCGCTACCGACGGTGTGTTGGAAACCGATGAAGGCACGGTCGGCGTGGACGTCGTCTGCTTGGAGGAGGACAGCGCCCGAAAACTCGATACCGTGAGCACACCTCATGGCCAACAGGNTTTGTACAATCTCGACCGGCTCGGTCTGCCTCTGATTGAAATCGCAACCTCGCCCGACGTCGTTTCTCCAGACCACGCCAAGAGCACCGCCATGGCCTTGGGACGCGTACTCCGCCAAACACGTCGTGTTCGCCGCGGTCTTGGCAGCATTCGCCAGGACCTCAACGTCTCGATTGGTGCAGGTGACCGTGTCGAGATCAAAGGGTGTCAAGACCTCAACTGGATNCCCCAAATCATCCGTCTTGAAATGGCCCGCCAACTCCACTTCTACCGGNTGGCCAACGAACTCAGGTCCNACTTGGGCCTTCCACCACTTCCTCCCCATCGTGACCTTGACGATGCAACGGTCGAAGCTGAGGTGGCCCAAGCCGTCGCTGAACATCTGCCCTTGGCGTTGCACGATGTCTCGTCGGTGTTTGCAGGCACCTCATCGGGTATGATCGCTGATGGTCTCGCCGCAGGCTCGGTCATGATGGCTCTCCCACTCAAAGGCCTGCTTGGCAGCTTGGGGAAGAAATTGCCCGATGAGGACGGCGCCCAACTCCCGCGACTGGGGCGAGAACTGGCAGGTGCTGCCAAACTTGCGGGTGTGAAAGGTATCTTCCACGCTGACGAACTGCCTGCGTATGGCATCACATCGGATGAAGTTGATGCCGTTCGCTCTGAACTGGGTCTTGCCAAGGATGATGGTTTCGTCCTTTGTTGCGCTCCTGATTGGCAGGCCACCTTGGCGCTTGAAGCCGTGCTCGACCGTGCTCGTTTGGCCTGGCACCGAATTCCCCAGGAGGTGCGAAATGTGGTGGTCAAAAAAGGGGCTCCAGAAGACGGGACCACAGCGCCCATGCGCCCCCTGCCGGGCCGGTCTCGAATGTATCCTGAAACGGATGTTCCTCCTCAAGGGTTGACCGCCGATGATTGGCAAACTGTCCTCGACACACTTCCGATGTCGGACCAAGCCCGAAGCGAACGCCTTGCTTCCTACGACATCTCTGGCGACCAGTCCGACCAGCTACTGGCCAGAGAACTTGACGATATTTTCTGTAACCACGCCGATGGCTTGCCCGCCAAAGCATGGGCGGCTTTGCTGTTGAATCATGACGAAGAACACCCCGAAACGCTGGCAGGAATCCTCGCATTACGAGAGAGCGGCCATCTTTCACGAGACCATGTTGACCGTGTTGTGGAGGCCCATCAAGGGTGCCGAGCATCACTTGAGGAACTCCAAACCTTCTGCGAAGAACATGACCTAGCGCCCGCTGACATCGGTGGCTTGGAAGAGGTCATTAACGGCATCATCGCCGAGCGCCTGGACTTTGTCAAAGAGCGTGGCATGGGCGCCATGGGCCCGCTGATGGGTGTGGTTATGCAGGCGGCGGGTGGCGCCGACGGAAAGGAAGTCAGCGCCCTGCTTCGGGCTGCGATTCAAGCCGCGTTGGAGTGAGGCTGAATGAGGCGTTTCGCGCTTCTGTGTTCCTTGCTGCTTGCGGCCCTTCTCATTCCATCGGGGGCAGCCTCGTGGTCAGCGAATTGGTCGGTCGACCTCGGTCCCGGCTACATCACCACCTCACCAGTGGCCGATGAGCAGCGAGTTTACGTTCGTACCTCGGGGTTCTGGACGGGTGCTGAACGCCCAGAAGTCAAGGCGTTCTCACATGACGGCTCGCTGGAGTGGACGTACCGAAGCGACACCACCACGCAACACGATATGGCTCCCCTGATTTTGAAGAACGCCGGCGTCGGCTCGTGCGGTTCATGGCCCGACCTCTTGCTCGTGGGTTGGGCTAACGGTGATTTTTCTGCTCTTCATCCAGCGAACGGAACACTGGCTTGGATGGTCAGCACACCGGTGGATGGATGGGGCATCACGGGAGCACCGTTGCTTGACGACGACCATGTGGTGGTGCCCACCAGAAACGGGATGACTCGCCTCTGTCTAGCCGACGGCCAGATGGATTTTACCGTGAATTTGACCCTTGGTTGGCGTAACGGCATCACCTACGCAGATGGTCATTATTGGACGGGCAGTGAAACGGGCCATCTTTGGCAGGTCGATACCGATGGCAACGTTGTGGCGAGCCACAACCTCACGGGACAACTTCGCCATGCCCCTGTNTTGCTCGACAACCGTTTACTCCTCCATGTGCAACACGCNACATCAAGCACGATTTCCACCTACAACCTGACATCTGGTGTGCTCGATGAGATCCAATCGTCGGGGGCCTCACCAGCGATTCCTTTGCTGATGGACGACACGGTCGCCTTTGGTGATAACGAGGGCCTCACCTCTGTTCGGTGTTCATCAACCTGTTGGGTTGTGGACCGTTTGACGACCAAAGTGAACGGTGAGATGGCGGGCACATCATCGCTTGAATTCTATGCTCCTGTCAATGCGCCCGGCGAGGGGTGGTTGGTTGTCCAACTCAACGCAACCGGCGGATTTTCCAATGTTGAGTCGTTTTCAACGCCCCACGATGGTTACGGCACGTCCGCTCCCGTGAAGACGGCTGGCTGGCTCTTCCTCGGAAACGATGCAGGTGTTTTGATGGCCTACTCGACCACGCCCTCATCAACGGAATCCACGGCGGATGAGGAACTGAATGGATGGGCTCTTTTGGGCATGCTGGGTGTTGCTCTGGCCATCGGGGGGGCATCCTGGCTCGCACGAGAGGGACGTTTTTCTGGCGCTTGGCGTATGTTTTCACTGACGATATTAGCGGTGGCGCTATTGATGCTTCCAGAGGTGTCGAAGACCTGGAATTCCGCCTTGGTTGAGGATGATACAGCAGCCACTTCTGAGTGGGACGACTCCTGGCCAGAAACGTGGCTGGGCACGCAAATTGTCGTGTTTGAACTCCCCGAAGAGACATTCACGGTCGGGGGTATGGTCGGGCACTCGACCGTGTGGGGCCTCACGCAGGAAGCCGCACAGAACGAGAATCTCCCGATTGTGACGGAAGAGACAGGTCTTGGACTCTACCTGCTTTCCATCAACGGAACCGAAGGTTCGGGATGGGAGTATTTCCTCAACGGCGAGCGCGGGTCGTTGGCCGTGGACGACGCCGCAGTAGATTCAACCGTCGTAGTGCGGTGGAGCCTTGCTTGATGGTGGCAATGCTCAAGGCCGTCACCCTTCTCGGATAGGTTATGTTCCAAGCCCTCGGTGTCCACGGTCCTGTGCTGACGCCCTTCGCAAGTGCGTTGTTGGACATCACATTGGTGAGTGTAGCATTTGCGTTCTTTGTCGGTGGTTCACGCACCAATCGCATGACGATGGGCATGTTGGCCACCATGGTTGTCGCCATGGCAGCCTTGCGGGTGTTGATGCAGCCCCTTCCGAACGTGCAACCGCTCACGGTGGCTGCTCTTTTGGTCGGCGCCCATCTTGGCGCCCGACGAGGTGTAGCCTTCGCCATTCTTGCAACGCTCCTTTCCAATCTGCTCATCAGCCACGGCTGGTGGACCCTCTTCCAAGCAGCAGGTTGGGCTATTGTGGCTCTGATCGGGGCCCGTGCAAACCTCGTTCAGAACGGGCAACTCCAACTTCAGCGGTTGGCACTTGCCTCCGTTTTTTCCGCTCTGGTTTTCGGTTTTGTTTCCACGCTCTCGCTGGTGACCTCGGCAATGACGCTGTCTGCGTTCGTGGTCTTGCTGGGCCAAGGCTTGCCCTTTGATGTCGTTCATGCTCTTGGCAACCTTGTCTTCGTGGTTTGGATGGCGCCTTCACTTCACCATTTCCTCAGCGGATTAGCGGCATCGGAGAATGAATCGCTTGCGGTGGGTGAGGTGCATGGCCTCGATGCATGATGNGCCGACCATGGCCCTCATCGTCCGTCAAGACTTGGCGTTAAGCACAGGAAAAATCGCCGCTCAATGTGCACATGCAGCCGTTGAGGTCGTTCGGGCTGCGCGCCGATCCCGTCTCTTNGAGCGATGGCGAGCCGGCGGTTCGCGAAAGATTGTGCTTGCCGCAGACGACCTTGATGCACTGCGAGAACTTCATGCATCCATTCCTTCGGCCTGCCACGCTCATCTCGTAACCGACGCCGGGCGTACCGAAATCCCTGCGGGAACGGTGACCGTTCTCGGCCTTTTGGGCCCCCGTCGTACCATGGACACCTTGGTTCGCCATTTGAACACGCTTTGAGGAGATGGTATCGTGGGGCTGCGCTCTTTTCTTCACCGATTGACGGCACCCAAACCCTCCCATCGCTCCGTTGACGCACCTGTGAAACTCGTGTGTGTGGTCAACCAATCCCTCAAGATGGGCAAGGGGAAAATAGCGGCACAGGTAGGTCACGCATCGGTTCAGGCCTTCCTNAACGCAGGGGTGAGCCATCCCTCCGAAGTCGAGGCTTGGTTGGCATCNGGCCAGAAAAAAATATGCCTCAAAACACCAGAAGCAAAGGATTTCGATGCGCTGCGCAATGAAGCTCGTCGCCTTGACGTTCCCACACACCTTGTTCACGATGCTGGGCACACTCAAATTCCAGCGGGTTCCCAAACGGTACTGGCCCTCGGCCCGTTTGACGAAACGGTGCTCGATGAGTTGACCGGGCATCTCAAGTTGTTGTAATCACCGCATTCATGAAGGAGAGCGTTGAGGCGATTTCATGCGCGAACATCCCTCGTCACGAATCGATTTCCGCTCCGACACGGTCACCCAACCAACGAAGGCTATGCGGGAAGCGATGCTGAACGCTTCAGTGGGCGATGATGTGTTGGGCGACGACCCGACCGTCATCGAACTCCAAAACCGTGTGGCCAAGATGTTCGGCAAAGAAGCCGCCCTGTTCGTCGCATCAGGGACCATGTCCAACGCCATCGCCTTGCGGACACATACCGTTCCGGGCGATGAAATCGTGTGCGATAAAACGGCCCATATCTACCGCTACGAAGGAGGCGGATATGCAGCGCTTTGCGGTGCATCCATCGCCTTGGTCGACGGTGCCGGCGGGCTGATGTCACCCGAACAGGTTCGTCGGGCTGTTCGTAAAGCGGAAGGCTCGGGCAGCCACTACCCGAATGGGTCGCTTGTTTGCGTGGAGAACACCTCCAACCTTGGAGGGGGAGCATGCTACGACCAAGCCACCCTCGATGAAATTGCCAAGGTCGCTAAGGCACTGGACTGTAAAACGCACATAGACGGCGCCCGCATATTCAACGCCTCGCTGGCCACCGGCGTGGACGTTGCTCGCATGTGCGAGCACTATGATTCGGTCTCGATCTGTTTTTCCAAAGGACTCGGTGCCCCTGTTGGTTCGGTTCTCGTCGGTTCAGCAGAGTTCATCGCTCGAGCTCATCGGTGGCGGAAGATGTTCGGCGGAGGATGGCGGCAAGCGGGCTTGCTTGCTGCAGGGTGCCTCCACGCCCTTGACCACCACGTGAAACGCTTGGAAGAAGACCACGGCCGGGCGCTTGTTGTCGCCAACATGCTCAATGAACTCCCGATGTTTACAGTCGACCTCGCCAGCGTTCAGACCAACATGGTCTATGCAGAGACCACCGAATCTGCAGCGGACGTTGTCGCAAAATTTGCCGAACACGGCATTGACATGTTCGACCTTGCAGACAATCGAATTCGAATCGTGATTCACCTCCACATCACCGATGAAGACATTGAGCAATTCCGGGCCGTTTTGGACCGTTATTGGGCTTGAGATGTTCATATATGCTCAGCGAATTTGTTTGATATGAAGAGCGTACGCGAGGTTGACTGCAAGCACAATCCCGAATCCTCGGACACGGAAACAGTTTGTTCGCTTTGTCAATCGATGATCGATTACCAGCCTCGGAGCGGGTTCCAGCCTTACCTTCGGGTCGAAGAGCACGAACGAGCCATGGCCTTATTTGGAGGGCCAGGAGGAACGTCAAAGCGTCGTTGGGCCACGCTTTCGGCCAATGTAGAGCACATGGAACACGTGCAATGGGCGCGTCTTGATGGGGACTTGGACCCCATCATCGGTTTTCCTTCCTCGCCATCCGATTTTGAGGCGTTGGCTGAAGCCGTTGAGCGAGGGGACAATCTTTCACCTGACCAAGAAAGCATGTTGCGAGATGGCATTGAGTTCGTTGATGGCTCCATGCTCCGATACATGGATTCGACCTGGAACTTGAACGGTGTTCCACTCCAAGGACTCAGCCTCGCCATCGTCTTTTCGTTGATGGGGCGCCGTGAAGCACGGAAAGGGTGGAACATCCCCGCTCTTCTGCTTGGCATCGCATCGGTCAACCCTAACTTGGGCGGACAGCATCCGTTGATGCAGCGGCACCACTTTGGTCGTCGCGAACTCCGTTCCTATTTCCGGCCGTTGGCCAGCATGCTGGCGTGGCTTTCGAATCGGTTGAAGGTCGACCGCACCCTTGCGATGGATTCCGCTGAATGCGTACCCATGATGGCGTGGTCGCACGACATTCAAACTCGCATGTTTGACCAACAGCCAGCCAACCTCGAAGGAATGTTTCAAAACGCCCTCTCCAACCATCCCCCCGGATTGTTCCAAGCCTACAACACGCCATGGATGCGAGCATGGCAGGCGCTTGAAGATGCGATGCAACGCGCTGATACCCAAAAATGGGCCATGGACATCAATCAAAAGAACGTCCGCATCAGAGCCCGAACAGCATCAGGCAAACTCCGATTGATTCAGGTGCCGACCGACCCCGTTCTCTGGGCCTTTTTGACCTCCATCACCTTGTCACCCCTCAACAGCGAAGCAGGGCGTCTACTGCTGGGTTTGCAACACAACTGGTCGGTTCCGTATGCCGAACCTAACCAACCAACGGCGCCCCTGATCAAGTCACTGGAATTTTACCATCAAATCATGAACGGCCTCGATACCAAAATCTTCGTTCAACACGCCAGAGCCTTGGTTGTCGGCCGTCTTGGCCACCTGTATGAAATTGCTGTAGAGCCCGGCCAACACGGCGCCCCGTACACCATTCAACACCTTGTTGATATCGAACCAAATGTCAAGATTCCAATTTGCATCCACAGCGGGCGCATCGGTGCAGCCGTTCCGTTGGGAGACACCATTGGAGGGGTCCTCCTCTCCATGGTGAACGATATCGAGGCCTGCCAGGACATCGGTAGTTTGCACGAACTTCTCGATAACCACGCACCCTTTGGATTTTCGAGGCGAAACATTCCCGCTGACTGGTTGGATGCGTTGGGTATCGAAAACATGGCTCCCCAGCACCGCCACATCGTCCGAGACCTTCGGTGGTACAGGGCGCGACGTGATGCCGAACACGAACGACGACCAGGGCGCGGATTGCATGAATTGCTCGTACGAAACCGCCACCACCGTCGCCGAGCAATTCACTCTGAACGATGGAATTCGCGATATCACGGAAGGTTTGACCGAGACGGGACCTTCCCTATTGACGACGTGGTTGCAGCTTGGCGAACCACGGTCCCTCACTACGTGCCCGGCAGTTCTGGAGTTCATCAACAGGGGGAATTCTTCGGTGGTATCCACGAGGGGTATTTCCGCCGTCGCTACCACCACCTGATGCCTCATCGACGGTTTGACGATGTTCACGACGAAGGGGATGTCCGCGACGGCGAACGCCGTTGGTGCGAGGTGTTTGCTAGAGCTTGGGAAGTACTGGTTCACCAGCCATTGGGTTCCTTCGTCCGCATTCCCAACGACGACGGTTTGCCGCTGAGTTTTCAGCACGCTGCGTTGCAAATCACAGTACGCTCGCCACTCGAGCGCAACTTCCTCAGCAGGATCGCACGAACGCTAGGCTATGTCAAGGATGACGAACAGGGTCATGACAGCATCTTTGTGCGTCGAGATCACCCCCGGCCAAACGCTCGCCTTCAATTGACCGACCTCCTTCGAAACACTCAGGAACGGCAACGGGTGCGTGGTGCTCCTCCACGATGGTGGAATTACGTGGACGTGGTCGCTCCACCTGCGGAGGTTCCTCACTTGCGTTGGCAACTTCAAATCGACCACACCGACGACCAGCGCCCCAGAAGGGAAGATTTTGGCCGGTGGCTCAATCGCGGTGAGGACGGTCTTGGTGACCTCTTCGGCTGAACGCTACTGCCAAACAAAGCATGAGCATGGTTGAGAACATCGAAAGGGCTGGGGTATCCTCGGCTTCTTCATCCGTTTCGGTTGGTTGAACGGGTTCTTCAACCACCACGGGTGTGATTTCGTAAACAAGGTGGATTTCCAAGTCATCTCCGTCGTGAGGGGTGGGAAGGTTGAGCGTTGCCGTTCCATTGGTTTGGTTACCGAGGCTGACCATGCTTCTAACGATGTGAGGATAGGTGCCCTGCCCGTTCGACCCTTCTTCATAATCAGCAGCCGATTCCACAACCCAAGCAGCAACGTTGAGCGTCATGTTTTCCAAATGGCGCTCGTCAATATCAAGTGTCCAAGCAAGGGTTCCCGATGTGTTGGTCACCGGCGTCCATGAGAACATGGTGGTTCCAGCGCCCAAGGCGAGGTCGTGCTGGGCAAGGCCGGTGAATTCTTCCACACGGTTGTCGTGTTTATTGTCGTGGACATCCGAATCAGGAACGCTTCCAGCCTTTTTCATCGTACCGTTGAACACCGCCCCAGGCGGTGAATGGGAGTAGTCAGTCAAATGCACGTAGCGGTCTCTGAACCGCTGTTCCAACCCTTCATCTCCGAAGGGGTCACTGAGTGTGGAGTGGATGTGATAGGGCGTGAGCAGACCGTCCTGGTACAACTCTTCAAGGGCGTGCTCAATGTACACGCAATTGTCACACCACGTGGCCGTATAGACTTCAACCACAGCACCCAAATCACTGAGATTATGGGTTGACACGCTTGCATTGGTTGCCTTGGTTGATTGTCCACCAAAGATCATGCCGTTGTTCACTTCAACAGCTGGCAAAGCCGCGGTTGTTGGAGCGGTTGATGCCAAAAGGAAAATCGCCAACAAGGCCGCTGCAGCACATCGTCGCATGGACTGGCCGAGGGCTATCGAGGATATCAAACCGTCTTCAGTTTGGTTCATTCCTCGGATTCTTCCTCAGCGCCTTCCTTGTTTGGGGACTCTTTGGCTTCTTTGACGGACTCTTCAAACAAGTTTTCAGCCTGTGGGAATTGGCCTTGTTCGTACTGCTTTTGCAGAATGGCAAGGCGACTCTTCAGGCCAGCACCGGTGCAGTTGACGGCTTTTGCGATGCTGTTGAGGTTTCCTTGGGCCAAACCCATTCGTTGAAGCACGTTGTACATGACACAAGCGGCGACCATGGAGATGGGCACGTTGGTGGTTGGAGCGTCAACACTTGGCTCCCCGATATCACTCATGGCTTGGAAGAAAGCATCCATAACGACTCGCAAATCAGACTCGTCCAGGCGAGAGGCCAATGCATCTTCGAGATTGTAAACGGCCTTGTCCATTTTGTCCTCTCGACCAGCAGCGGCATGCAGTTGGTCAGGCATTGGGGCCCATCCAATTCGGATACGTGCCAGGTAATGCTGGCGGATGATTTTCTTGGCGTTGACCAATTGCTTTTGGGTGATGCCGTAAGCCTCCATCAACATTTTTTCATTGATGCTGATGGTTCGAAACATCTGGGAAGCAAGGGATGCAATGGCCAGGGCCATGATTTGCAGGTTGTCTTGCTCGGTGGCGCCTCGTAGTTCTGGGTGCTCCTTTCCACCGGCACGGCAGATGGCTGTTTTTGGGCACTTGAGCATGCGCTTTTCGTTGGATGGCAAGGTTCGTCGTCGTGCTTCTTGCCATGGCTTTAACTTCCGTCCGGTTGCGCGAGCGAGCAACTCAACGGCGCGAGCCAAGTTTGTTCCGAACATCTCCTGAATGGTGGCCATCAAGGAGGCATAAATGGGGTCGGTATCTCGCTGGGTAGCGCGGTCCTTTCGAGCCAGGTTGCGGTACTTGCGAATAGTGGCCTTGTCCAATCGGTTACCGTGGGCGTCAAATTGCTCGCCCCAGGCATTCATTCTGGCGCCGTGTTTTGCACCTGCGACTTCAGCGCCATGGTTCACTGCCTCATTGTGGCGGTTCTCACCCAGAGAGCTGCCGCTGTTGGTATCAGCATCGGCCAGCATGTTCTCGTAGACCACGCCACAATCTTGGCACACGGCTTCAGCGCGTGCAGTGTCAATTTCCAGTTTTCCGCCACATTCTTCACAATTTTCTTTCATATTTTTGCCTCCATTATATCTTAGACATGACTCTATTTAAACCCAACGCTCTCCTCGGCCACGTAGACACATCATGTTGTGCCTAAAGTAGCCAAATACTTGCATCAGCATTCTCCTAGTTCATCCAAGACCTATTCATAATATGTATGACTTATTATATAAATGTTGCTACAAAAAGCCCAACCTTGGCAAAAACAAATCCCACGAAGGACCCAACCTCGTCGTTCCCAAGAGGGAGGTTTGGAACATCAGAACCACCCTATTTGAACCCCGCGCCAATTCTCATCAGTTGAACCAGATTCTTTGCACCGCATCTTGAAATAGGCTCGGGTGTGTTCTCTAGGACAGGCTGGTTTTCATGGATTCAACCATCGCAGTTACTTCGGAATACGTTCCATCGGGGGAAGGTCTCCCCCCGTGGCTATTCCAGGCGCTGTGTGAACCGTCTCAACACGCCCCGATGATGGTGCTTCATCCCACTGAACTCCACCGACAACGCACCCTCGAACGCCTCCATCAAGCCGGTGTTTCCGTGGCCCCCCAATACCACTTGACCCTTAACAGCCTCATTCGTCTCCTTCATGTCGACCTTCGTCTGCCTGTGCTCCTTGACGATGAAGCCAGCACCTTCATGGCGTTGCACGGGCGATGCGTTGAGGCCGCCGAGGCGACGGCCTTGCCCTTCCTTTACACTCCGGGCGTGGGGGCGTGGACGCTGACCAAAACACGCCGCCTCCAGCGCTTGCACGGTGAACTCATGCAGTTGCGCAACCCGTTCAAATGGGAAGGCGATCCAGGGGCGGCGGTGTTTCACGACCTCTGTTTGGAGGTTGAGGCAGCGGCCGGCGGAACCCTTCCAACGCTCATCACGTTGCACGTGCTTGAAGCGTTGAGGCAAGCCAACGAACCTCCGTTTCATCTCAGCGACATCGCTGGTATGGTGGTGCTTGACATGGCGCCCGACTTCACCGAAATTGAGCAGGACCTGCTTCAGGCCATCGCCCAATTTTGTCCCGTTCACCAGCTGCTTAACCCGGGCTCGTTCCGATTAGGATTTCACGGTGCATACCTCGTGGATGAACCGCCGTGCACGGCTGAAACGCTGCCAGATTGGATTCCACCTCACGAACCGTGGACGCCAGAAGGAGAGGGATGGCAAACCGATGTTGGCCTTCGAAACAAGACCGAAATCACCCGCTTGACCCTTGACGAACGTTCCCAGGCCATGGACGCGGCTCTCGCCCTCATTCAAGCCTACAAAGCAGAACATGACGGCGAGGTNTTGGTGGTCGACGCATCAGCCCGAGACCGCTCTCTTGAATGGTCCTCCGCCCTTTCCTCAATTGGGTTGACGTGGCACCCTGGCTCCTCGGCCATGAACCAACAACCTCTGCACCACGCTGTTGTGCGCGCCGCTTCCTTGGCCCAAGGCATGAGCTCGTGGTCACTCGCCTCGCTTCGCAGCGTCTTCTTTTCAGCGACGATTCCCCTTCTTGACGATGCCTTTCCCGGACTCAATCACCCCACAGAAGGCGTCTGGCGCCCCCGTCCGGATGCTGTTGTGCTCGAGGAAATCGCAAGGAACTTCCACGTGCTTGGTGGTCCCGGCGCCATCGCTCGCTGGCTGGGGGTGCTTGCATCGGCCGAACCTTCCTTCGCAGAGCGAAGGCCAGAAGAGAAAGCCCGTGCACTCGAAGAAACGCAATGGTGGCTCGCTTGCTTATTGCACACATGGGCGCCGTTGCTTTCTCCTGAAGACCTCCATCTGCTCAAGCACGCCGTCGTGGGTTGCACCTCAGGGGCAACACTCCCCTTACCGGAATCACCATCTTCGGGCATGGGCTGGCTCTCGTGGTTTGTTTCCACCATCGACGTGGATGCTCTGTCCCATCGTCGTGCACCTTTTGATGCTGGTGTGGGTGCTCTCCAGGGACTTATTGAAGCCATGAACGGCATCAAACATCAACTTCAATCCATGGAATTACCCTTTGATGACGGTGGCTCAGCCTTTGTTGACCTGCTCGAACACATCGGTGCCACAGCGAACATCACCCACCAATCCTCCCGAACCAATCGCCTCCAAGTCGTTTCACCCGAAGACGCCCTTGGGTGCACGGCCGACCTGATTCTTTTGGTCGGCATGGACGTTGATGCATGGTCGATGAAGTCGGCCACCGTCCCGTGGCTGGATGCACCGTCTCGCCTTGAACTCGGCTTGTTTCAAACCGACCGTGCCGTGCGCCGAGGTCGTCATCATCTCCGCCATCTTCTGAACGCAGGTCGCCATCTCGTCGTGTTTGACTCCTCACCCGAAGAGGGCGGTGGGCCCAGTGCGCCGCTCGCTGAATGGTTGAGCGACCAGCAACGAAGCAAAGCCTGGGGCGCCATGCGTGCACCGCCAAGTTTTCTTCCATCGGCCATGTACGAAGGGGACGAAGGTCTGCGAAGTTTTGCTTGGGTGCCAAGGGAAGAGGGCCATGGCAGTTGGCTCACACCCGTCATCTATGCATCGGTTGAAACTGAGCGCGGCACCCACCATGTTCGCCAAGGCTTCAGTGGGCGCAACCGTCGTCAACAATTGGGTTTGGACCTTCAGGCAGGTCTCCAAGGCCTTGAAGACCTGAACCATCCGACCGCCGTTCTTCATGCCTTTGAGGGTGCAGTTCAAGCTGACCGTCGTCGTCGTCAACCGCTGGCAAAACGCATCGGGCAGGGTGAGACGTTCCCATGGGAGCGCCGTGAAGACCTCCTCAGCGTGGACGCTGTAACCCTTCGACCAACACCAGCCTCCCTCAAGGTTCAGGGCGTAGCNGCNGGTATTTTNCCTCATCTTGGGCANCGGGGTGAGAAATCCGTATCCCTGAGNGTTGACCCGCGNCCCCTNCCGCTTTATTCCGNCNCCGGGACGGGCTTGGACCATCGTTTTGGCCAACTCGAAACAGCGGTTGAACGGGATGTTTGGTCGCCCAGCCGGCTTGAAGGTTGGCTCAAGTGTCCGCGACAGGCCTGGATGAAGCAAACGCTTGGGGCCGATGATGATGAAGGCGGGGTCAGCGAAGATGTGGATGTGAGGGTGCGAGGGCAGATCGTCCACGACGCCGAGGCTGCACTCTTGCAAGGTCATGGCGTGCCCCTTGGCGAGGAGGTATTGGATGAACCCGCGCCCTTGCATGCGGGTCCGATGGGAAGAGGAAGAGGCGGATGGGACACAATTCTCACCTTTTTGGAAGAAAAGGTNCATTGGTTGGGCCGACAGAACGCCGTTTCCGTTCACCGAACAAAAGACCTCATCGACGCCACATCCGAGGCGTGGCAAGCCCACAAAGAAGGCGAACTTGAACTGCCTCAAGAGGGGCGACTTGCCCGCCTCTTGGAGGCCGACCTTTCGCTGAGGCACGCCGCACCGGTAGCGGTTGAATGGTCGCCGGCCACCGAAACCGAACGTTCGGTGTTGCTGGACCAAGACCCAGCCGACGAGGCATCAGGCTTCCGCCTCTTTGGTTATGCAGACCGAGTCGATGTGTTGGTGCTACCGGCCACGATACGAGAAGCGCTGGCCGATACCGGTGTACTTTCAGATGCAACACACGACACCCCGTTCCCGCTTCATGGGAAACCTCGGCCAGCGCAACGTTTGGTCGTTATTCGCGACCTCAAAACAGTGGCGGGACCAAAGGCAGAAAACGTGGGCATGCGCCACATGCGATGCCTGTTTGAAGACCTTCAACTCGCGCTATATGCCAGGGCGTGGGAGCTGCTTCACCCCAACGACCGCGTCGTGGGCGTGGGTGCCAGCGAGGTGGGCGAATTTACCAAACACCACGTCGAACTTGACGCTGACCTGCTGCCGTACGCAGAACATCTTGAGCTTGGCGACATCAGCGGCGTGTTCGCCAATCACTTCCCGGCAGAGACCCGAACGGGTGAACCGACCACACCCTTCCGCCGATGGATGGCCGAGCGTTTGGCCGTAGCACAGCGAGCCGTTGATACCGCCGCACAGGGTCGAGTGAACCCAACACCGGGTGCTCACTGCCGATACTGTTCAATCGCTCATTCCTGTGCGGTGTCCGATTACTCAGGAGGTGACTTCTGATGATCGAATTCAACAACAGTCAACGCTTGGGTTTGGACCTCGACCGCCACATCGCTTTGGATGCAGGTGCGGGCACCGGCAAAACCACGGTCATGGCCGAACGTTATGTTCAGCANCTCATCGCTTCNGAGCAACGTGCNACNCATGTGACACCTTGCGGTCCNCGNACACCGCTTTCNGGCCATGGNTCGCTGCGAGCACCGAAACGNGAGCGGACNTCAATGGAGGCNTGGCCCGGTCTTCTTCCATCGGAAACCGTGGCCATCACCTTCACACGGAAATCAGCGGCCGAACTCAAAGCTCGCATTCGCCACCGGCTTTCGCTCTCCCGGGCTCTCCCGCCTGACGAGGACGATGTCGACGGTGTGTTTGACCCACGGCTCAGAAACGCAGGCGACGTTGAAATGTTGCTTTCCGGCCTTGATGAAGCGCCTATTTCCACCATTGACGCATTCCTGAGTCAGTTGGTTCAGCCTTATATTGACCTCGTCGCCCTTTACCCCTCCAATCAACAGGTCTCCGAGGAACGAAAACCGTTGATGGTTCAAGATACACTCCACGCTGTGTGGCGTATTCGCTCGGTGGAAGACGCTCGAGAGGCGGGAGTGCTCAATCACCACCAAACCTTCCTCGATGCCCGAAACCGATTGGTGGGTCGCTTGGGCGGGCAGGACCAAGCCGAGGTTGTGCTTGGCGGTCTTCTCGACCGCTCACTCTTCGTTGAACAATCCCATCGGTCGATGATTCAGCGAGCTGAAGCCATGGGAGTGAACTGGAACGGCCGAGGCCCGGCCCCGATTGATGTCTTGCTGAACACCATCGCTGAACCTGTTGAAGGCTTGCTGTCTGAATTCATTGTCCAATTCCATCAGCACCTGAACGCTTGGGTCCAACACTTCCTGATGTACCGAACTCAGTGCGTGGAACCCGCAGAGGCAGAGACGCCCCTCACCCGCTTCAACCACCTTACACGCCTTACCACCGATGCTNTACCGGCCCAACCAGGCGAACAATTGGCATGGTTTTGGAAGGCCTTGCTCGGCATCGCAACTGCTTCAGGCTTGGTCAAACCCACGTGCACGTTCTTCCCGAGGGATTTGCTGCCCAGCGGNGATGGATGGCCNTCCGGATTGCTGTCAAAATCACGTGCCAAAGGCATTGGAAAGGACGAGAAGGCGGCACTCTACGCTGGCGCGCTTGACCACATTTCGGAACTGCGACGTTTGCTGAATTCAGCCGACGGGAAGCTGATTCGCCTGTTGGCCCGTTCAGCCTTCCTGCTCAACCCCGGGGACGGCTTCGATGGCATGCCGCTCGAGAGCGCCCTGCGATTGGACCCACTGGACGACCCGCTGCCCGCTGAGCCGAGTGAACAAGGCATGTACGTCTCGGCCACCCTCCAGACCCAGGTGTTGAGCGACCTTCTGGTGATTCACACGGCCTGCAGTCAAATCCTCGCCCGCCGAAAATCCCTCGATAACATGCACGATTTTGATGACATGCAACGCTTTGCAGCCGACCTTTTGTTGGCTCGCTGCCCGGATATTTGCCGTCATCGATACCCACCCGAGGTCATCGATGCGCTCGATGGGCTGGGCGATGAACCCTGGAGTGACGCCCATATTTCGCGTGCACTGACCTTACTGAACGACCGACCGGCTTTGCAGGAAGACCTCCACCGACGATTCTCCATTCTGGGCGAACTTCGCCGTCAATACCGAGCCTTCATCATCGATGAGTACCAAGACACAAACCCGTCACATTACCGCCTTCTCGCTCGACTTTGGGGGCGCCGTCGCCACCACCCTGATGACCCANCAAGACCNCTCGGTGCATGGGACCCAACCGTGTGCATTGTCGGCGATATGAAACAGAGCATCTACCGATTCCGTCAAGCGGAAGTTTCCGTCATGCGTCGGGCAGTTGAGGCCATTCGCCAATTCAACGTTGACGAAGCCAACGAGCCCCGACTCAACCACCTTCGCGAACCCGGCTGCGGGCGCGACCCCCGACCGGTCGGTGGGGGCGGTGAAACCGGCTCGTTCTCTAACGAACACACCGGTGAAATCTCAGCGCCTCACACCTTTGTTGCGTTCGCGAACGAAGACCGAGATGACCAGCCTGCCATCACCGGCCAACGCCTGCTGCGGCGCACTGAGGGGCACGTTGATTTGACCTCAAATCANCGGACACGGCACAATTTGATGGAGACGATGAACGATATCTTCGATGAGGTGTTTGACCCAAGATACCACGACCTACCCGGCGATTGGCACGCTGAAGCCCAGCGACTTCGACCCGCAAGGAACACCACCGCATCGGGAGGATTGGAATGGCTTCTTCCCGTCCCCGGAGCCATTGGTGAAGTTCCTCGGGACCTTGATGTTGCAGTGAACACCTTCCAAGACCCTTCAGCCTCCGTCGTCCATTTGGAGCATGAACTTCTCGCCGACCGCCTCCACTCCCTCCTGAATCAAACGCCGACGAGGGTTTGGGATAGCCACGCTTTGCAGTGGATTGAGGTGGTGGAGGAGGAGGGCCCACCCGTTCGCCCTCAGGACATCATGATCCTCATCAATTCACGAAAGCACCTTCCCGACCTCGTCGAGCGTTTGCGCGCCCGAAACATTCCGGTCATGGCCGACCGGCAAGGGCTTCTCTTGATGCAACCTGTCGTCCAGCCCTTGATGGCCGTCTTGGCGCTGATGGCCCGCCCTGCCTTGAGGAGAGCNGGCGTTGAACTTGCTCGTTCCCCTGTTGTTGGCATGTCCGAGCAAGAGGTGCACGAAGCGATGGTCTCCTTGGAGGAGGGCGGTGAGGTGTTGGCTCACCTCTNGGAACACGCTCCAACCGAACGCGTGGGCGCGCTTCTGTCACGTCTTCGCCAACTCATTCAGTGGGGCGCCGTGTACGATGCCTTCGACCTTCTGCTGGATGAGTCGGACCTTCTGGTCGCCTATCCCGACGATGCTCAACGGCAGTTCGCTGAGGCTTGGTTGACCATCGTGCACTCGATTGGCAACGATTCTGGCCATGATACGGCGGCCATGTACCGNCGCATGATGGCGGTCAGGGAGTTGGGCAACCAAGGTCCGCAGGCCATCACGCATCCCACGGCTTCCGCCGTTCAAATCATGACCATCCACGGCTCAAAAGGCCTCCAAGCCCCTGTCGTGGTGGTCACGGGCTTGTTCTCTGCCGGTAAAGCCGATGCAAGCATGTCCGTGCAAGACAACATTTTGGTCACGCCTCAAGTGCTCGCGGGACGAATTCAACCGTGGCGAGCCAAGGACCGACCGCACGATGGCTTGTGGGCGTTCACCGCAGAGATGAACAAAGCCCAGGACAAAGCGGAATTGCGTCGTAAATTCTACGTTGCCCTGACTCGGGTGAAGGACCGCCTCATCCTGACGGGTTCACCCGGCAACAAATCGACCTTTGACGAGGCATCAGGGCTGCTTTCCGTCCGCTTCGCACCCGACCCGAGAACCATGGGGCGCATGTTGGTGGAGGGTCTCAGGCGTGCCTCATGGCGAACCGACACCGCAGCACCGTGGCTCTCTCAAGACGAAGCAGACCAAGGTGCGCTGCCCTTGTTCAACCCGCTCAAAACCGAGACTCCGCTGAATCCGGCTCAGATGTTGACGGCCATGCCACTTGGAGAAAACGGCCTCCCAGGTCTTCGTTTGTACCACCATCCCGGTTGCTTCGACACCACCACGACCCATTCCGCTCAAGCACGAGCGAAGGCCATGGCTCTTCATCTGGAGGGGCTTTCATCGGCAGAATCGCCCCCTGCCTCTCCGCTTTTGCTCGAAGAGAACATCAAAGGTGCAGCCCACCACCTTGACGCAACTTTCTCATGCGAGCGAAAGTATTGGCTTGAGCACGTCAAAGGATGGCCAACAGAACCCTTCCGCTTGCCCAACACCGCTTCAGAACCGCCCACGCCGAGTGCATGGCCGGAGCCGACAACCTTCGGTTTGATGATGCATCGTGTCCTTGAGATTGGGCTTAGAAATCCATGCCAATTCGGTGAGAAAACACCTGCTCTCGATTCATCGTGGCGACATGAGAGCGATACCGACCTTGCATCCAAGCAAACCATCGGGCGGGTGATGAACGAGTTTGGCTATGGCCTTGAACAGGAGAACGGCACCCGAGAGGCCGCTTGGCGAGACCGTCTGCTGCTGTTGAGTTCGCTTGTTGACGAGGGTTTGCTCGGACGATGGGTCCAAGGTGAAGCCTTGAACGGTTGGAGGGTTGAAGCCGTTCGAACCGAATTACCGTTCTACCACCGAGAGGTGCTGGAAACGAGCGATTCGGGTGATGGTGGCGTGAGCGCTTATGCGCAACGAAACGGTGCTGCCGTGCACAAGGTGAATATGGATTTCAACGGCCGGGCCGACCTCGTGCTGGCCTTGATGGACGAGCATGGACAGGGGGCGCTTCAGGTGGTTGACCTGAAAACCCGTGGATGCCTTGGGGCCTTCAATCAAGAAGACCATGCGAAAGGTCATCCGCTTCAAACGGTACCTGCCGGTGAAATCAACCCCGTCCCACAAAGCGATGAAGAGGCCGAGATTCTTCACGAGCACCGTTTGCAACTGGCCTTGTATTCGATGGCGCTTGAGGCTATTGAAGCCAGAAAACCGGCCTCTGAACAGCGACGAATTCTCCCACCCGCTCTCCTTCTTGGGGCCAATGGCCGCATGGTGCAGTTATCCCAAGGCGCCTTTGACCAAGCGAAGAGCGACCTTCGCGCACACCTTGATTGGCGAGCATCCGTTCATCTCAATCCCCACATGGAGGAACCACCTCGTCTTGCAAGCGGTGCGGTGACCTGCCAGCAATGCCCGTTCTACCGGGGCGATTTGCGTCGGTGCGGGCCGCAAGGTGAGCCGCTGGGCTTCACGCACTTGATGGACGACGAGCCGTGAGCACGAGCGTTCCACTCCATCCTTCTTTGGCGCCAACCTGGTCGGTTTCAACCTCGACAAATCCAGCGTCGAGGAGCCCTTCGCACCACTGCTCGATGGAGAGCAGGGCCATGTGAACGTTCAGGGAAGGCCCCCAATCATGACTGGAGGGATTCTCGAGGTAGTGGTCAACGCCGATGACGATTTTTCCACCTGGNTTCATCCACGTGTCGTGAATAGTCTTCAGGAACGCCAGCGGTTCTGCGAGGTAGTAGAGGCATTCCATGGTGTGAATCAGGTCCACGGGCTCGCTTGGTGCCCAATCAGGGAGCATGGCTTCGACGTAATCGCCGTTCGGGTCCACGTCCAGAGCTTTGGCGATCATCGAGGGAGCNCCGTCAACACCGGCAGCGTGCGTGCACAGTGGNTGNTTNCTCAAACGACGGACCACCCAACCGTTTCCACAGCCGATATCCAAAGCCGTAAACGCTGTATCCCGGCCTTCAAGGAGCCGCTCAAGCATGATGTTGACACTGGCCGTGTGGCCTTTTTCCATGCCCTCATCTCGTCCATTGTCCGCCCACTCACTGAACAGGTCGGTTGCGCTACGGAGCCCCATGGCCGCTGTGGGTTCACGGCGTTCAATGAAGATGTTCATGGCGAAAGGAACATGCAGGCGCTCGCCTTGGGAAGGTCCATGCTCGATATGACCGCCACCTTGGCTGATGTCCTCTACCCCCCGATCGAACCTCACACGGAAGGCATGCTGCAAGTATCTCCTCTCCACACCATCGCTTGGGAACAAAGCGGAAACCCCGACGGTCTTCCCGTGGTGGTCATTCACGGTGGTCCGGGCGGTGGAGGCCAACCTTCCTACCGGCAATACTTCGACCCAGAGGCCTTCAACATCGTGCAGTTTGACCAGCGAGGTTGTGGAAAGTCAACGCCATATGCTGAACTTGACGACAACAACACGCACGCTTCGGTTTCGGACATCGAGGCCCTTCGTGAACACATGGGCATCGAAACTTGGCATGTGTTTGGCGGTTCGTGGGGCTCAACCCTCGCATTGATTTACGCTCAACACCATCCAGACCGCGTGCGCAGCCTTGTGCTGCGAGGCATTTTCATGTGCCGCAAATCCGAACTCCACTGGTTCTACCAGGACGGTGCAAGCCATATTTTCCCCGACGCCTTCGCACCCTATCGGGACCACATTCCCGAGGCTGAACGCTCGGATTTGATTCGGGCCTATTATGCACGTCTAACAAGCGAAGATGTGGACGTTCGTCGGGCTGCTGCGAAGGAATGGACGCGTTGGGAGATGGCAACCAGCCGTTTATTCCCTGACCCAGAATACTTGGACAAGGCCGAAGACCTTGATTTCGCCGTGGCTTTTGCTCGCATTGAATGCCATTATTTCATCAACGCCATCTTTGTCGAGGAAGCCTACATTCTGAAGCACNTTGACCTCATTCAACACCTCCCTACGGTNATCGTTCAGGGCCGATACGATGTGGTCTGTCCACCTCGCAGTGCATGGGAATTGCATCAAGCCATGCCCAGTAGCCGTTTGNTCATGGTGCCCGATGCAGGCCATTCCATGGGTGAAGTCAGCATCGCCCGNGAATTGGTCGCCGCCACCGACGCGCTTCGCTGAAATCAAAACTGCGTCAAGCCAAGCCCCAAATCGGTGCTCTTTCAAGCGTCGGCTTGATAGGGAGGAATGGACTCGCCGTGGATGGAGGCTTGACCTCCGGGTGAAGACATGACGGAAGGAACCATCACGCCTGAGGTCCAAATCAAAGAGTTGCAAGAGGCGCTCGCCACCGAAACTGACCGTTTGCAGAAGCTGTTTGCAGCCTACGAAACGCAAGAGAAAGAACTCGTTGATACCAAGGCGGAAATTGAAGTTCTGGAAAAGGAGATCATCGACCGAGAAATCGAGAAGGAATCCTTGGAATCCATCATCGCCGAAAAGGACGTTCGTGTTCGAGAACTGGAGATGAAAGCCACGAAGAACTCCAAGCGAGTTGAACATCTTGAACCCGAATTGGAAAAGATGGAAGAGAAGTACTCCCGTGAAAAGGACCGACTCGGCAAGGTTTTCGGCATCGCAGAAGAATTGGACAACGATTTGCGATTGGCCGTCACCGAGATGAAGGCACGAGACGACTGGTATGTCGACCACATGCAAATCTTCGAGGACTTGAACAAGGCCATCAAGGAGCGCTACGAGATGATCGAGCGAGCCGTTGAATCCGAACGCAAGTCGCAACACATGTCTCGTGTATTCACCGAGCGCATGGAGGAAATGGTCCAGGCTCGCAGCGAAGAGATGGCTGCAGAAGAGGCTGAGAACGCTCAGGCTGAAGAAGCCACAGCGGCGGTCGAAGTGGTTGAAGAAGCCCCAGCCGAAGAAGCCCCAGCCGAAGAGGAAGTTGAGGCTGAGGAAGAAGCACCTTCCGAAGAAGCGTCCGAAGAGAGCGCTCCCGCAGAATGGGGAGACGCGCAAGACCCCTGGGCTACGGAGTAGGTTGAATGGCCGGATTGGCCCCCGGCGGCCACGGCCCCGTCCTCACGATGACGATGATGGGCGTGAGTGCCCTCATCATCGGCTCTCTCATCGACCCGTTGGCTGGACTTGTGCCATTGTTCGGCATGGGTTGCTTGATGACAGCCGTGTTCTTTGGCTATTTTTGGAGAGACCCCGACCGCCCCATTCCCCGAACAGAAGGCGTCTTGGTTTCGCCCGCTGACGGCCATGCCATGTTTTTGCGAAGGGAACGCGCAACCGGTCGCCGCCCGTCCAAAACCCACATCTCGGAAGGGCGNGTGGAAACCGACCCGTTGACCGGCGACTGGTTTCCTGAACCGCTTGACGACCCGTTGAGTTTTGAAACTGAGCAGCGGTACGAGGCCGTCCACCCCGGTCAGGAACAGCCAACCGATGTTTGGCGCTTGGCCATTTTCATGTCGCCCCTTGACGTTCACGTGAACCGTGCTCCATCCGCAGGCACCGTCGAGCGAATCGAACATCGAACGGGCAAAGGCCGTCGCCGCGGTCCGTTTCTTCCGGCCTACAAGAAGGAGAGCGAACACAACGAGCGCGTCCGCTCGGTGCATCTTCTTGAGAGCGGCCATCGCATTGAACTGACGCAGATTTCCGGAGCGCTTGCACGAACGGTTGTGCCCTTTGCCTATGACGGCGATNCGGTTCGGCGCGGTCAACGCATCGGCATGATTCGTTTGGGCTCAAGAGTGGACCTTCGCGTTCCTGCGGAGGCATACATTTCTTCAATCATCACTGCGGAGGACGGGCATAAGGACCACCCCAAGGGCATGCATTTGATGGCAGGAACCAGCGTGGTGTTTGAGTCAAAATCGGAGGAAGAAGAATGAGTGGATGGCGAAGAACGGTGCCAGCGGTGTTGATTTTGCTGGTCGCCAGCATGCCCTTCGTTTACTTTCAGGTCGGCAACCTCGTCTACACCCAAGCAGCAGCTAGCAGCCCGGATTGCTCGGGTCATTCAGCCCGTAACACGCCGGGTGAGTTTAGCGTAGAACTGTGGCACGAAGACGTCACTACGGTCACTCACCAGAAGAACGAGACGCTCGCAGCTGAACTTGAACCGCTGTGGTTTGACCAATGGGACAATGTCACCATCGATGTGCCCGATGAACCCATCACGTTGGCGGCGTGGGTGATGGAGCACGACGCATCTCAACCTTGGGTCATCATCGTCCACGGTATCCGTTCTTGCAAGGCCAATCATGAGGTGCTGATTCCTGCTGCTTGGCTTCACGATGCTGGCTTCAATGTCATTCTGTTTGACATGAGGGACCATGGCGACAGCACGACCGAGGACGGTTTGGTTTCAGCAGGACAACGAGAGTACCGCGATATGCTCGCCGTTTGGCAGTGGATTCAGGACGAAAAGGGGACGTCGCCAGAGAACATCGGCGCCGTTGGCATTTCAATGGGGGCAGGAGCGGTCACCATTGCCTTTGAGCAAGAACCTCAACTGCAATCGATTTTCCTTGAATCACCCTTCTCATCGATGGGCACCATCATTCACGAAGAATTGGAGTTTGCCGGCTTCCCGCCGTTCCTCAAGAACGCCGCCATCTTCGCTGGCAAAGTCTCCTCCGGGGATGATTTGGTCAAGTACGAACCCATCAACGCCATGGCTGAGGTGGGCAATCGTTCGGTGTTCATCACGCAATCCTTGGAGGATATTCGCATCAACATCCATCACGGGGAGTCCATGTGTGAAGCTGCTCAAGCGGGCGTGAACGAGGACGGTTTCGTTGACTGCTGGTTTGAATCCTCAGGCGTCGCTCACAACGACCGCGACAGGGAGGGCATTCTTTCCCACATCACGCTGATGATTACCCAACCGGACGAATATCGGGACCGAATGGTGAGTTTCTTTGAAAACAGCATCGGCAAACCGGATGCGGTGGTTTGAAGCGAGGGACGCTGACGGCGACCTGCGGTGAAGCCCATGACCGATACACCCGTTCTTCCGTTGCTCGGNCAAGGGAAGAAGGGCTTGCGAATTCACGATTTGGTCAAAGCCCCCGCCAACACGCCGTGGGCCAAGGCCAAGCAACAATCGTGGGACGCAAGCGAGCCAGCCACGGTCTACACCACGCCAGAAGTGCTGGCGGACGGCACGCCCTGCAGTGCGGTCACCGTCATCTTGCGAACCAAAGGATGCCACTGGTGGTGGTCGTCTGGTTGCACCTTCTGCGGTTACTTCAACGATACTCGAGACGATGTGACCAACGACGACTTGCATGCCCAATGGGCCGCCGCCAAGGAGAAATTTGACGATTTCAAAGACCAAGCGATGGTCAAGGTCTACACTTCTGGCAGCCTGCTCGAAGACCGGGAAATTCCCGTTGCGTTTCAGGAGACAGTACTGCGAGACTGTGCTGAGATGGGGAAGGAACTCATCGTCGAGAGTCGCTGCGAGCAGTTGACCGAGGAGAAACTCAGTTGGGCGACGTCCATCAACAACACCTTCACCGTCGCCATCGGCCTTGAAGCCTACGACGATGAAGTGCTNCGCTTCCATGTCAACAAGGGGTTCAGCACGTCGTCTTGGGACCGAGCCGTGGAGAACCTGCAGAAGTTCAACCTCCGTATCAAGACCTACTTGATGTTCAAACCCCCCTTCATGAACGAGGCCGATGCCTTGGACCACTGCGTCAAATGGATCGGTGCGGTGGCGGAACAATCCGATGAAATCTCCGTGAACCCGATGAACATCCAACGTGGCACCGTCATCGACCGGCTTCATCGCCACAACGAATACCGGCCACCGTGGCTCTGGTCGCTGGTTGACATGATTCGCCGTGCACATCCGCTCATTCATCCAAAGGGAGGCGTGAACGGAGATGCAGACCAGGTATCCCGTCTCATCGTCCACCCCACGGCTGGAGGAAAGATTCGTGGCTCCCACAACTGCGGCTCCTGCGACGCCGAAGTTGTCGCCGCCATCGAGCGCTATGCCGTTTCAGGTAGCCTGCTCGAGTTTGAAGGCTTGACGTGCGATTGCGAGGCTGTTTGGCAAAATGAGGTGAACCTTGAGCGCCAACTCCCTGTGCCCCTCGGTCTTTCAAAACACCGTCGTGGCTCGGTCGTTAACCGTCTTCGCTCGCCGTGAATGCGGCTTTGCAGGCCGTGCTTTTTCGTTCAAAGAAGTGGTGAATGTTTATCACCGCCCATCAAGTCGCAGGCTTGACCCCTATGGGGTCAATTTGAGGTGAACTGCATGACGAACTCACGAGCCCTGCCCGACACGACGGTCGGAACAGGCGAACCAGCCGCCAGCCGTATTGTCTTGACCTTGTTTTTCGTGGGCCTTTTGGGCCTCTATTCTCTCTTCTCAAACGTGTTCGGTTGGGACAACCTCCCGCTACTCGGTGAATTGGTTCCTCTGGTGCAGAACCTCGGTGGAAGCGGCATCTGGTACTACCTGATTGGCTTCTTGATTGGCATCGGTGCGATTGTGGCGACCTTGGTGGGTGAGGTACTCGCTGAATGATGGAGGTGTTGTGCATGGAAACGATTTTCATTTCTGGCGGCTTCTTGATTGGCCTTCTTTTCCTTCTTTCCCAGTCCCTTTCCAAGGGCGTTGGCACCGTCGGTGGTGCCTTGAAGCAAATCGGCTTGTTCATCCTGCAAAAGAACCCACCCGGCTTGGTCGACATCTTTGACGACAAGGACGGCAGCGGGTCCCGCACCTGGATGAACTTCGGTATGCTCTGGCTCGTGTTCGCTGCTCTCCTTGGCTTCTTGAGCGGTTGGCACAACTACGACCCGACGGCCCTTGATTCCCTTGCCAGCGTCGGCTGGTCCTACGATGACGGCTCGGCGTTGACCGACGCCACCTTCAACTTCCTCACCATCGCTTTGCTTTACGGCATGGTCGGAAGCGGTATGGTCGCCACCGCCCGAAACAGCAACGGTCGCATGGCCAGCGAGGCCAATGCTTCCATGGTGGCTGTGTTGCTTTCCGCTGTTCTCGTAGCCAGTTACCTGCTGCCTTTCATCTTCGGTTTCCTTGACATCGATACCGAAACCGGTGCCGTGGCCACTATGCTCTACAGCCTTGAGACGCTGGCCATCGGTTTGCTCCTCGTTCCCGTCTTCATCAACGTCCTCATTACGGCCGCAAACCGTGGTGAACAGGAACTTCAGACCAGCGTTTGGTTCCTTATCATGGGGATTGCTGCTTACATTCTATCCATGCTCTACATGTTCTTCGGCGAACTCGCCGACGCCACCCAAACGGTGTGGTTGGCTGAACGTGTGGCTCACGGCTGGGTCCCACTTGCCCTGATGTTCTCGGTTGGCTACCATGTTATTCCGATGACGGCCAAGCAACCCATCTGGTCGGGCTCCATGCGAACGGCCAGCATGCTATTGCTCTTCATCACCATCCCGCCGTTCTTCATGACCGATGCTTCAGCCAGCAACTTCGTCACCAACCTCGGTGCTATTTTGCTCACCCTCGGTGTTTTGCCCATCTTCGCCGCTTCCATCAACCTCTTGATGACGGCGAGTTCGGGATTGAGCTCCGTTGTCAAGCAACCAGGTGCAGTTGCCGCAACCATGGCCTTCCTCGCCCTCCCTTTCTTCGCCATCGGTGGCTATTTCACCGCCATGGACACCTTCGTGGGCACCGGCGAACTTGGCTCGATGGGCGAAGTGGTCAACATGAGCATGCTGTTCACCGTTGGTGGTCTGCTGGTCTTGGCCGGTGTGTTCACCAACTATCCCAACGCCATCGGAAAGCCCCTCGCTACACCTTCCACGGCAACCTTGGCCACGTGGATGGTTTTGGTCGGTGGCGTGGCTTCCACGCTCACATACTTGACCGGTGAATTCACCGCCAACGCCGTCGCAACATCGGAAATTGAAGATGTCGTTGCCAACAGCGGGGGCTTCTACCTGACGGGTGCAGCCATGTTCTACCTCGCCTCCATCGGAACCATTCTTTCCACCATGGTGGTCATTCGCACCGGAATTTCGGCGACTGGCCGAACGTTGGCTGCTGAGGAAAGCTCCGACATGGCCACCTACACCTTGACCTCGGGTTCATCCACCACCATTCGCGACCTCATCGGCCGTGGCGTGGGCGTTGACACCGCACTGGTCGTGAGTGAGACCGAAGCCAACGAAGGTGGCTCGACCATCATCGCCGTTGACTCCGCTCTTCACAACGATGAGATCAAAGAATTCCCCACCACCACCGCTTCGGTCATGATCGATTTCGTGCAGTACCTGGCGAACACCAGGCAATCCGTGTTTGAACTCTTTGCCAGCATGGACCTTGACAATTCAGGGAAAATCGACAGCCGAGAATTCCTCGCAGCGCTTGAATCTTCCAAATTTGACGGCTTGTCGTCCATCGATGCCAACGACCTTGTCGAAAGCATGGACTTGGACGGTGATGGAGAATTGAACCTCCCAGAACTTGACATCGCCATCGCACAAATCAAGCGAGACCACGACATCGTTCCCTCCGAAGAAGAGGAGTGAACCAGGAGAGGGCGTGCTCCAGTGCGCATCGGTTTGGTCGGCAAACCCAACGTGGGCAAATCCACGTTCTTTAGCGCAGCCACGCTGGCCCAAGTCGACATTGCCAACTATCCCTTTTGCACCATCGACCCCAATGTTGGGGTCGCTTTTGTTGAAGCCCGCCTCGCCTGTCCTTGCCAAGACCTTCGGAAGAAATTGGAGTCGGAAGGGCGGCTGGAGCCGACGCAGGCAGACGACCCAAGACAGGGAAGTTTGTGCGAACCACGAACGGGCACCTGTATCGGTCATCGACGCTCCGTTCCCATCGCTCTGGTCGACGTCGCCGGACTTGTTCCCGGTGCCAGCGAGGGCCGTGGACGAGGAAACGCGTTTCTGGCCGACCTTGCAAATTGTGATGTGCTGATTCAGGTGGTTGACGCCGCAGGTTCAACCGATTTGGAGGGCCAATTCATGGGTGCAACATCCTCTTCTGAAGACGCCATCGCCGCCGTCAAGGCTGAAATTGAATTCCTTGAACAAGAGCTGGACGCTTGGATTGGCGGCTTGTTAGAAGACGGGTGGAACCGTGGTGTTCGTCGCGTTCAGGCCGAAGGCGAAAAGGGGCTGACGGCCTTTGTTCAGGAACGCCTCAGCGGGTTGGGGGCCACCCCGCCACGTGTCGCACAAGGCATGGCGAACTTCAACGAACTTCACTCCTCAGACGCCCAACCCTGGGACTGGGACAGTGCCTCGCTCCATCTTCTCGGGCGATGCATGCGAGAGCAATTATTCCCCATTGTCTACGCTGCAAACAAAATGGACATCGCTCCTCAGGGTGTGGTTGAAGCGTTTTCAGACCGTTCCATCTACGCGTGCATGGCCGACATGGAACTCGCACTTCGACGCGCTTCTTCGGCGGGACTCATCGATTATCGCAGTGGACAGCCCCGCTTTGAGACCCAGGCTGATGCCACCCTCAACGAGGCCCAGAAAAAGGCCCTCAATCACATGCAAGAGCGCTTGCAAGCCGCTGGGGGGACGGGTCTTGCCAACCTCATGGACGAGGTCTTGTTCGACCGGCTGAACCACATGGTGGTCTATCCGGTGCAGGATGAAACGCATTGGGTGGACGGTGACGGGCGCGTCCTTCCCGATGCTTTGGTCGTCCCTTCGGGCCTTCACGCCAAGGCCCTCGCTGGACGCGTTCACACCGATTTAGAGGCTGGTTTCATCCGAGGCGTTGATGGTCGAACCCGACGGGTTGTTGGTGCAGACCATGAGTTGGCTGACGGCGACGTGCTGAAAATCCACGCCAAGTCCTGAGCCTCAGTGGCCCTCGGGACGGTCGTAAGCGGGCGTTAGCCGAGCCATATCACCGGAATACTGCCCGCCTCGGTAGATGAAGAGGACCGGAGCGGCAAGGGTGAGCAGAATCAGCAGAATGAGGAAAAACAGGCCCCATGGTTCAACCCCAGACAGGGTAGAGCCCCACAACACCCACAGGAAGGGGAGGTAGAGGAAGATGCTGTATCGGCGTGCGATGGTGGAGAACCGAGCGCTTGAGGTGCTCTTCTCAAAGAGGACAGGGACGTCTTCTTTGTTCACCAGTCCCTTGTCCACACCGCATCGAACACAGACCTGTGTATACTGGCCGTTTCCGTGAATGAAGAACTCACGAGGATAGGTGCTTGCACAGAGTCGGCAGGTCGGCATGGCTGTTCCCTGTTCACTCCAGCCGCAAGGGATTCTTCAACCATCCGATTGAATGGCAAGGAATTGAGCAATGACATGCTCCCCGTCTCGAGAACCGATGGATTCTGGATGGAATTGAACACCGTGAAGGGGAAGGGTTGGGTGACGCAGTCCCATGATGAGTCCAGAAGATGCTTCCGTGGCGTTGACCAAGAGTTGATGTTCACCGTCTTCAATGGCGACCAGTGAATTGTATCGCGTGAATTTCAATCCCTGACCTTGTCCAATGAAGACCCCTGTTCCGTCGTGGTCGACTTCAACCGGCACGCCATGAACTGGTCCAAACGGTGAGGACACGACGTTTCGTCCATCGGCAAGCGCCAGTGCCTGATGTCCGAGACAAACACCGAGCACGGGCATGGCCAGTTGACCGTCGAGTGCAAGGTGGGCCAACGCCATTGTCAGCAAGGCGTCCTGAGGGCGGCCTGGGCCCGGGCCGAGGATCAAATGTGTCGGGCGCAATCGGTCCAGTAAATCGTGGAGCGCCACCGGGTCCAACCATTGTTCACTTGAAGGCGAGCGCCCCTCGAGAACGACGATATTTCGTCCCGTCTGCGCGATGGCATCGGCGATATTGAGCGAGAAGGAATCAAGGTTGTCAATGAAGAGAACGCTTGGTTGCGTCTCCCCCTGAAGCGCCTCGTCCAGCGTTTGAATTTCTCCGTTATCCGACGAAGCGTGGCTTCGAAGCGGCGGTTGGAGTGGGTGAATNCCCAAAGAGCCGGTTGGCAAGGAGGTTTGTTCTTCTTTCATCCACCCTGCAGCTACCCTTAGTGCAGCACCTTTCCAGGCTGCTTCTTCAACCTCGTTCTTGGGTTGAGAAGCGATGGTGATGCCTCCTCCTGCGCCGACAGAGGCGTTCCAGCGCCCGGCTTGCCGATGGGCTTCGAGGGTACGAATCAGGATGTTCCAAGCCGATTGGCCAGAGTGAACGTCGATGTAACCAATGGAACCTGTCCAGAAGGAACGAGGCATTTCCTCCAACTGGTCGATGACGGCACACACAATGGTCCGTGGGCAACCCGTGATGGACCCTCCTGGGAAGACAGCCTGCAGCGCACTTGCACCCGATTCGGTTGGACGGAGCTGAGCGGTGATATGACTGACCAAATGCTGGACGTTGGCGTAGGCCTCGACATCAAAACGGTCGACGCTGATGGTTCCTGGAACGGCGACCTGTGTCAAATCGTTGCGCATCAAATCAACCAGCATCCGATGCTCTGCCCGTTCTTTTTCGTCGCCGATCATCAACTCACGGTAGCGGGCGGCCTCGTCAGCGGTGGAACCTTGGGGGCACGTGCCCTTGATGGGCGAAGTTTGCAGCATGTCCCCGTCGCACATCAACAGGGATTCAGGCGATGAACTGGCCAGGGCAAAACCGAGGTCGTGCGCTTCGGTGTAGGCGGAAAAAGGTGCTGGGTTGCTTCTCAAGAGACGTTGGAAAACGGTGTAAGGGTGGTCAATTTCTCCCTGCCAGTGTTTGCCGATGTTCACTTGGTACACCTGGCCGTTGATGATGCCTTGGCGAACGGCTTCCACGTTGCCTTCGTGTGTTTCATCGGTGTGGGTCACCGCTTCTCGATGCGGTTGGGCAGATGGTACATCCACGGCCTTACCGTTCCACGGCACGCAAGCCTCGGCCTCACGGCACCACGCTTCGTCGTGTCCAAAGACGTCCACCTTGTCGTTGTGATGGTCGATGACCACCCCTCCGTTCACTTGCCACAAGACAGCCAATAACGCCCCTTCTGCAGGTGGATGCTGAAGGCGAAGTGGTTGCGTCCACTGGACGAGGTCGTAGGCCAAGGCTCCAGACCAGAACGCCCGTTGGGGAAGCGAGGTCGTGTGAGGATGATCGAACGCTTCATCCGAAGTTTCTCCGCACAACTTTGCAAAGACGTCTTCGAGGCTCTTCGCTCGTAGGGTGACGCTGTGGTACCATGAACCGTGTTTCCATTCTTCCAACTCTGCTTCAAGCAATGAACGCTCCTTTGTGAGGTGGAGTTCGCCACTCAGCGGGTCGTGAGGTTCTGCACCTTCCAGCGTGCTGCGTGGAGGTTGACGAATGACCACACGCTTGGTTGGGGGTGCAGCGATGAGGGAATGCTTGGCAAGGTGCGAGGGTGGCCCTCCAGACACCAAGAGTACACGGTCGGGAGCGCCAAAGCGGAACGCCCCTTCACCCAGGAGTTGGTTGGCCTCAAGTTGCTCAACGAGGGCCATCACGTGTTCAGACATCGTGTGGCCCCACGACAGACCACGTGCTCTCCTCGGTAAAATGTTGGGACATGAGCCGTTGGCATGTGGTTGAGAGCACGTCTGAATCGCCGATGGTTTCACCGTCCAATCCGTTGATTCGGCACACGCCCATGCCGGTGCCCACCACGACCAATTCCGCACAACGTGCCACCGTTCGTTCATTCAGTCGCCCTTTGACCACGGGCAACCCTGCGTTGGGCAAGAGCGATTCAAGAATCGCTGCAGTGATGCCGTCCACNCCTCCATCGGCTGAAGGCGACATCCACACCGTCCCGTCCTCGTCCAGCACCATCGGCGTGCCTCTGTCTGCATCCACAATGGCGTAATCATGAACCAGCAAGGCAGCATCGCAACCTGCCTCGTCCGCTGCCTCAGCCGCGGTCAAGTAGGCCGTCCAATCGCCGTGTTTTGTGCCGTTGGTTCGCTCATTCCATCGCGGTGCAGGAACGGTGATGGCATCGATGGCTTCGTCGCGAAAGGCCAGTGGGCGCTGCTGAACCTGCCACGCAGCATCTTCTGACGAACAGGAAATACGGGCCAGTCTCCAGCCCGGTTGTTCAGATTCGGCGGTGATGCTTGGAGGTTCGACTGGCAATTCAATTCGTAATCGCTTGGCATGTTCCGCCAAACGTTGGTGATGCGCCGTCCAATCGGCAACGGCCCCGTGTTCATTGACAAGGACCGTCGTGAACACTTCTGAACGTGGACCACTGTTCGCCATGGTGCTCCCTCACAACAAGTCGTCAAGGAAGGAGGTATCGATTTCCGGCGCCTTTTGGGCAGGTGCTGGCTCGTCCAGCAGGCCATCGAGCAGCGACGGGTCAACCTGTGGTTTGAGGACCGGTTGTGTTGCTTGGTAGGCAGGGCGACCATAATCCGTGGATTGGATTTGGTTGGCAGCCGCGTAGATGTCGTTGGCTTGTTCGGTGGAGATACCGGGCGGTGGTGCGGGAGCAGCGACGGGTGCTGCAACGCTTGGGGCAGCTGGGGTGGATGAGTCCCAGTTACTGTCCTGAATACCCCAAGTCGCTTCTTGCAATTCCCAGGACTTCGAGCGCTGTTTGGAGTTGTTTCGGCCCCGAACGACCAGCACGAGCAAGAGGATTACGATGAGGAACATACCGGCTGCGATGAGGTTGGGCGTGGTCAGCAACGACTCAAGCGAGAGCGGGCTGTCGCCTTCGCCAACACCATCATCGCCATCGCCGCCACCCAACGCATCGAGTTTCACCGCTTCGACCGTTGATTTAGCCACGGTCTCGTCGTAGGGCACGACGGCAATGTAGTAGGCAGATGAGTTGGTCAAACCGTCAAAGATGTCCGACGTGATGAGGAAGGAATTGGCCGAGACCGTTTCACCCACCTTGGTGGCGTCATCGGTGCTCGTGAACATCTCATCACTGATGTAGATGTGATAGCCTCGAACGTTGGCGTTCACCGAATGCTGCCACTCAACAAAGATGTTGTTCTCTTCAAACCACTCGGCTTCAACCTCCTCAATGTCTGGGAGGTAGACTCCTGGGTCGGTGATGCCCTCGTCGGTGGATTCTGCGGATTCCATTTCCAGCATGTCAACATGAGCGTTTCCAGACGAGTCCATAACGACCACAGCGACCCAGACCTTTTGTCCGGCGATGACGGGTACATCGCCTGCGATCACGTCGATGACCAGCGGTAGGTTCGGAGCCCTGTCGAGCGTTGCGATGGGGTTGAGCGCCGTTTGGGTGCCTTGTTGTCCAACCGTCCCTTCGAAGTCGTAGGTCTCTGCGTAAACGAGGTATTCCCATACATCATCTGCCTCTGAGAGCTCAAAGGAAAGCAGCAAGGCGCTGCCATCGTCGTTGGGACGGTCGGTCAAGGTCAGGTCGGTCAATCGGTCCGGGGCCGTCTTGTCGTTGATGTTGTCAATCGGCGTGACGCTGACCTGCGTCAATTCGGTCAGGTGAACGTTGCCCTTCAGGTCATGAACCGTCACGGCCACATAGAGCTCCACATCGGGACGAATCAAATCTGGCACACCCTCGGAGAGGTCGCTGCCGCTCTCGACGTAGAGCGCCGATGAGATGGTCAATTCAATGGGGTTGGTACGTTCGTCAATCCACTGCTTGTTGAAGGAGAAACAGCCGCACGTGTTGGGGTTGTTGCCGAAGGCCGCGTAGGCAATGGACAAATCTTCCACGGGGGCGTTGGCGACCCAAACGGTGTAGGAAGCGAAATCCTCCACCGTTGAGGGCTCCCAAACCACGTCGATGGCGGTGCCATCGTCGTCGGCGTGGTCAAAGGCCATCAAGGACGTGATCCGTGGCGGGGTGGTGCCTTGGCCGATGATGTTCTGAAGTGGCGTGGCGGTCACCAGCATGACTTCGTCAACGTTGCCGTTGAGCCAAACGTCGTAGGCGACCACGCCAACGGTGTAGATCTGACCGTCGATGAGCGGGACACCGTCCAACGAGGAGATGATGGTTTGATTTTCATCGCACGGGTTGATCACTGCGGCTTGTGAGAAACCATCCACGCTGTTCATGCCGTCCAGCGCATGGTCGCCCTGCTTGACATACACTGTGTAAAAGGCGCAGTCCTCCGCCGTGCTGATGTTCCAGTTCACAGCGATGCGTCCACCTTCATCGTTGGCGACATCCTTGGCTTCAGTCCCCGTAATGGGGTCTGGGGCGTCGTTATCGTTCAGTTCGCCGGTGGGAACCACCGGACCGACAACGGTCACATCGGAGAGGTTCTCTTGACCTGCTTCATCAACGCAGGTGAAGCCAATCCAAACGGGGACGCCGGGGGTCTGTGAAATGACAGATTGGTTGCCTTCGTTTGGTGCATAAGAGATGTAGGGCGTTCGGCCCAAAGCATCGACCATCGGCGTTGTCGAGACGTAAACATTGGTGCTGGCGAGGTCGAGTGCTGTGCATCGAGCCCATTCGAGTTCAATATCACCGTCGTCGCCGTTGCTGCCCATGGCATTGGCGCTGGCCCAGAGCGGGGCGCTCGGTATTTCGTCGCTTGGTGAGGCAGGTCCGAAGGGCAGCGAAACTTTGCCCCAACGACCATCGGTGTACTCTGCAACAACCACTGCGTAGTAATCCGTTCCGTCCTTGAGTGGAACGCCATTGGCCGTTTCGATATCGGCCGCGAGACGGCTGTGAAGGGAAATGGCCTTGTCGGGTGTCTGGCCAAGCAGTTCCAATTCCGTGGGCGCCGTGGGCCACGGGCCTTCGTTGAGGAACACGAGATAGCGAGCGAAGTCCTCATCGTGAACCAACGACCACGAGGCGGTTAACACGCCGCCACCATCGTCGGGGCGGTCTTCCAAACCTTCCATGCTCACCGGCGTATCGGTTCGAACATAATCGTAGGTCAGTCGGGCTTCCAAACTGCCGTTTGAAGGCGAGAACAGGCGGAGTGTGACATGGCGGGTGTTATTGTACAACATGCCGTTATCGACAGCGTCCTGCAGATTCAACGCAAGTCCAGGGTCTTGACTGAGATTGAGGAGTACATCGTATTCCAAAGCGACCGACTTGGCCCACACGGCGGCACCGGTGGTTGGCGACGTTAACACGACGGGCACGTTTTGGAATAAGAGGCCGTGAATGCCGGGTGTGCCCACGGTGCTGTCAAGTGCGTAAGTGCTCGACGGGTCAACAAGGTCAATTGGCATACCAGGATGGGTCATGGTGGTGATGTTGAGGCCACCGCCGACGCCACCGCCGCCGAAGGTTCGCACGGTCAAGGGCAAGGCTCGGCGCATTGAGGTGGAATCCACCGGTGTGAATTGACCGGTTCGCTCCCATGCCTGCAACGCCATTGTGCCCGAATCGCTCTCATCCGTAATGGCCCAAATATGGTTGGCGCCCAAGGTGGCGGTCGTTGCCCCCATGGCCCTGAGGCTGGTCGTGAAGGCGTGGCTGTTGGTTCGTGCTTCCGAGAGCATCAAGTTGTTTTGAGAACCGACCGAGAGTAACTCGTCGCCGTCGCTCATCATGTGAGTGACTGGGTATTGGATTTGGAAGGCAGACGTACCGTCTTCAAAATCACCGCTTGAAGCGTTCCAGTGGGTCAACGGACCCACATCGGTGGCCATGTGGATGCCCCACCAATCCGCTGCGAGCGCCGTCACGGTGTTCGAAGGCAACTGGTCGAAGCGGTGGGTGGAACTGACTTGGAGGGTGCTGGGGTCGACCAAAGAGACACCGGGGCGGTCGGTCGCCCCTCGTCCGTCGTGACCAACGATGAGGGTGGAGACGCCAACGTTGTTGGTGTTCACGGCGAGACCCCACGCAGATTGACCCATCAATCCGTTCGTTTTGGTCAACATGGTGCCGCTTTGCGTGGACGGGTCCCAAACGAAGACACCCAAAGGCGTGGCCATGTAGACGTTTGAGCCGATGACCACAACGTCCTCAACGACATTTGTTGGGAGTCCGTTGGAGGCGGTGATGGAATCCATCCAATCGTTGGTGGTGTAGTTCCAGCGTCCAATGCCACCGTCGGTGGCGATGTAGAGCACGCCCGTACTGTCGGCAAAGCCGTTCACGATGTTGGAAGGCAGGCCAGCGATGAGTCGCCCATTACCGAACTGGTCGGTGTTTGGATTGAACATCTGGATGCCAGGCGGACTTCCCCCTTCACCGGCAAGGCCAATCACAAGTTGACTGTTGTAGGTGTGCATCGTGTCGAACTTCGTGTGGAGTGACCCTCCGATGCTGGAGATGAGCTTGGTCATGGTGTCGAGTTTGAGCATGCCACCGGGGGATGAAGCGATGTACAAATCCGTCCCGTGAAGATGAAGGTCGCTGGCCACCGTATTGCCGGGGAGGGTCCATCCGAATTCCCATTCAACCGTTCCGTTGGGCAGGAAGGTGCCTTGAAGTAAACCGGTTCCGGTCCCACCAAAGTTTCCAGAGGTGGCGGAGGATCCGGTCGTGGCCCACAGATGGGTAGCGTTGGCGACCACGGAGGTGACTTGACCGCTGACGAGTCCAGGCAGGTCCACCACCGTTTGCCGTCCTGAAGACGAGAGGGTAGCAACTTCACTGTAGCCGGAGGACCCACCTGCGCGCCCGATGAGCCACTCAGAAGAACTGGTAAGCCACTGCAGAGAGGTTACCGGAGAACCTGCACCTTGGATTTGCGCCTGCAGAGCGGTGGCGCCGCTGGCCACCAAGGTTGAGTATCCTCCTGCGATGAGGTTTGAACCAGAGTTTCCAACGGCATGGCCGACGATGAGTTGCGTGCCTGAGTGCGAGAGTGCATCGTACCATACGCGGTCGCTGGGAAGGTTGTGGCTGGATGTGGTGAGGCTGGAGAGGAAGGCCGAGGTAGCGTAGCTGTAGCGGCTGATGGGTTGATTGTCGGCGTAGTAGCCGATGTAGAGGGTGTCTTGGTTATCGCAGGTGACCGAGGCGGGGGCGGTTCCGTCGAGTTGACTTCTGTCGAAGCCTGAATTGACCGTGGCGTTTTGCAAGTCAATGCGAGCAATACCGCCGTTGTTGTTGTACATGGCGATGTTGAGCATGCCACCGCACATTTCCATGGAAATTGGGTAGCCGTCGGGAATGTTGTTGTTTGAATCGGCGGGGTAAGCCGTCCAAGCGCCGGCACCATTACGATGTGAGATGATGCCTTCGTTAAACTGGCCGAATCTGTTGAAATCGGCTCCACCGACCACCAAATGTGTGCCGTCGGTCCACAGCTCGTAGAAGATGTCGCCAGCGTTACTGGGCAGCCCGTTACCGGCTTCCCACGTGGTGTTCCAGGTGTTGGTGTTCTCGTTGTACCGTTCAACACCGTCTTCTGTAGCAAAGAGCGTCTCACCGTTGTGTTCCACGATGCCACGAATAGGGAATCCAAAGTTGGTCCATGAATTCACGAGGTTTTGGCTGCTGTCGTAAAGTTCCAGTTTCAACTCGCCCCACGAGACCCACGTGTTACCGTTGGAGGATTCATACGCAGTGACACGGTCAATGGAACCGGTTGGCAAGATGTTGGCTTCCCATGAAGATGTGGTGGTGTTCCATCGTGCGATGCCACCTGAACCGTCGGTGTTCCACCACTGCCCAGACACGACGCTGACCATGAGCGTATCACCCGACATTTCCATGTTGACGATATCACCACCGTTCTCACCGACTTGGGCGCCGATGTCAAGATTGCTGAGGGCGGTCAAATTGGCGACGTCAAGTCGGCTGACTTCATCGCTTGTGGTGCGGGCGTGATAGTAGAGGATGTTGTTGTGAATCAGCATGTCGTGAGGTGCGCTGTTGGCGTTGTACAGGCTGCTTGAACGCTCGATATCGTAGGCCTCGCCACCGGTCGTGACGTTGATGAGTTGGAACCCGTCATCACCACCCACCCACAGAAGGTTGGGCCGAATATCTGCGACCAGTCCCGTGACATCGTCGTTGCCTCCGTCGAGCACACCGTTGTCTTCGGTGAACGGCGTGAGCCACTGGTTGTTGGTGATGTCGTAGCGCAATACGCCGAGGCCCTCGGTGCCGATGTAGGCGGTGTTGCCCATGATTTCAACCACGGCGTTGCCCGTTTGGGTTCCCTGCCCCCAATTGTAATCGTGCTGGAAATTGGATTTCGTGATGAGGCCCACGCCTGAAGTGGTGCCGCCGTAGACATAGCTGCTATCGTAGCCCACGCTGTAGGTGGCCCAGTTGGGCATCCCGTCGTAGACATTCTGACAGTCGTCAATACCCATGGTGGCGATGCTGTACTTGCAAACGCCGATATTGGTACCAGCGTAGAGGCTGCCGCCGCTGCTACTCGATTCCACAGCGAAGTCAAAGAATTGCTGAGGGCGCGTTTGCCAAGATGAACCCTGGCCGAAACTTGTCATCTGGTTGCCGTCCCACTTGCGAGCACCTTGTTGCGTTCCGATGTAGAGGTTGGTCCCGTCGGTGTCCAGGGCGTAAATTTGGTCGGAGGGGAGCAGACCACCACGGTTGCTTGCGGTCAAGGGTGAGAGAATTTCACCGGTGCTGAGGTCCTTTCGCACCACGCCGTAGCCCTGCAAGCCGAGGTGGAGGATATCGCCGACCATGGCGACCGGCGCATTGTTGACGCCGTTGATGCCGGTGGAGCCCCACGGTTCGAGCCAGGTGTCGTTCGTGATGTCGTATCGGAGCAGGCCTTTGTCTTCGGTGGCCATGTAGGCAGTGTCGCCAAATAACGCAACATCACCGACGAAGGAGGTTGGCAGGCCGTTGGTGGTGTCATAGGAGGTGCAGGCTCCGCTCGTACGGTCAAAATGGACGAAGACGCCACTTTCGAGGGAGAAGACGACGCTGTCGGCGTCCACGGCGAGGTCGAGGAGGTTGGCCGTTGAGGGATAACATCCAGATGTTCCATCGTATGTTTGGAGGCTGTTTCCGTTGCCGTCCATTTCCTCAACAACGGGGGAGCCTTCCATTGCAATGAATAACGAGTTTGTGCCTTGTTGTGCACCTGGTCCGACCACCATGTCGACCGCGTTGTCGTTGATGCTCCAGGGCGTGAGCCACGCCGATGCACCGATGTCATAACGCAACACTTCCATCGAGTTGTCTCCGGTGCCGACGTAGAGGATGTTGTCCATCTCGGCAAGCGCCGTCATGTCGTCGGTTGATGGTGCACTGGCGAGTCGGATGTTTCCTTCAATAAACGGGGATTGATTGGGTGAGAGATGAATCAAATTGCCGCTTCCGTCGTCAACCAAAAGGGCGTCAACCGCAGGGGAAGCACCACCGGTTGCTGACCAGTGCAGAAGCGAGGCACCGTCGTTGGCGAGTCCGAGGGTTGCGAGGTCATAGGTCGTGGCGAAGACGCCGTTGGTCGTGTTGTAGGTGTGGAGGGAATCGCCGCTGAGGATGAAGAGGCTTGGACCCACGCGAGCCAGGCCAGCAACGACATCACTGGCGAGCCAATTTCCGGAGTTCCATGTGGACAACCAGAAACCAGCAGCAACGTCAAATCGAGCCAGTCCGTTATCGGGAGAGCCGAGGAGAAGTTGATTGCCCGACGTGGTCATGTGGGTGATTCGGTCGGAGTGGAGATTGTTGGCTGAACTCCAAGCGGAGAGTGCTGTTCCGGTGCTCGTATCGTATCTCAGTACACCTGCGTCTTCAACGGCCGCATAGACGATGCCGCCGACTTCGAGCATGGACAGAGCCTGTGTGCCGCCATCGGTGGTTGCGACGGAGGCAACGGTGTTCCAAGCAGCGCCGTCCCACTTCACGAGACCCAAGCCACTGGCAGCGAACACCTCGCCCGCCCCGGTCATGAGGAAGCGTTGAACATCACCATCGCCGAGCGGCGTGACGAAACTGCTGTCGGTGGTCAAGAGGGCGCGGAAGGTGCCGTCCGCCAGCAGAAGGTGAAGGACACCGGTGCTGCTATCCATCACCATGTCAAGCACACCGCCTTCGGTCGAGTAGTCGTAAACATCGATGATGTTCGGGTTGTTGCTGGCGTGGAGGACGTAGAGTTGGTCGTTGACAGCGAGGTAGAGCAGACCGGTATCGGGGTTGACGACGTGGTCGTGAATATCAACATCGAACGGCGTCAAGGAAACCAAGGGGTCAGCTGGAGCCAGTGCTTCGATGACCATCTTGGTGATCTCAGCGTCGGATGGCAAGTCCCATCCGGCACCCGAATTGCTGTTTGGGTTGAGTCGACCGGCGTAGGTGGTGCCGGTGGTGAACGCGCCGGCTTCGCCCAGTACACCAAGGCCTCGCCAGTCAAAAAGCGAGGTCCCCATTCCGTCAACCACCAGTTGTGGTTCTTCGATGGTCATGCCGTCTTCGCCGCTGGCACGGATTTCGAGGGTGATGTTGGACAATTCGGCACCGGGTGCGAAGGCCAAGTCCCAGTCAGCACTTGCTCGTTGGCCCGTTTCGGGAACCGCTCCCACAGCGTCCAAGGTGACCCAGCCGGTGTCGTTACTTCCTTGCAGTGGCCATGTTACGCCGCTTGGTTCAGCGTGTGCTGAAACGACCGGGGTTGTGAGGAGTGGACCCATTGACATGAGCACCATCAGGATGACCATGGAAAGGGCTCGTTGGCGACCAGCGCCTAGACGGTCACCGTGATGGCCGAGTATCATGCGTTATGGTGAATTTTTCACTTATTTGAAAGGAAGCCTTCGCTGTCTGTACAATGCTCGGTAGAATCGTATGTTTTTTCCAGTGATTATTGCTTTCTCTTTCACCCCGCTACCAAGCTGTTCGGATTGGAGTGAAGAAGTGGAAAATGTGCAAGGCAGCATGGTGAGTTCGCACAACAATCAAACCCCGCCTCCTCGCCCTTTTTTTGGGGAAGCCCATGTCCATGAGCAAAAAAGACCGGATGCTGCGCAAGGAAGCGCTTGAGTATCACGAGGCTGAACCGCAAGGAAAAATCAAGGTCGTACCGACCAAACCCCATTCCACCGCTCACGAGTTGAGCCTGGCGTATTCTCCCGGGGTGGCCTATCCTTGTTTGGAAATTGAGAAGCGATCAGAAGACGCTTACCGCTACACTTCCAAAGGAAACTTGGTCGCTGTAATTTCCAACGGCACGGCCGTGCTCGGCTTGGGCAATATCGGCGCTCTGGCCAGCAAACCCGTCATGGAAGGAAAGGGGTTGCTGCTCAAGACCTTCGCCGGTATTGACGTGTTTGACATCGAAGTGGACACCGAAGACCCCGAGGAATTCATCAACACCGTCGTCAACATCTCGAAGACCTTCGGCGGCATCAACCTCGAGGACATCAAAGCCCCCGAGTGTTTTGAAATTGAACGCCGCATCGCTGAAGCGACGGATATTCCCGTCATGCACGACGACCAGCACGGCACGGCCATCATCTCCGCAGCGGCCTTGCTCAACGCCGCCGAGCTCCAAGGCAAGGACCTCGCCGATCTCTCGGTGGTCGTCATCGGCGCCGGTGCATCCGCCATCGCCTGTGCGAACCACTACGTCGCTGTTGGCGTGAGCATGGACAACATCACGCTGGTGGACAGTCAAGGTATCATCACCAAGGCTCGTTTGGATGCGGGTGAATTGAATGAGTACAAGGCGCCTTTTGCACAAGATCGTCCCGCCGGTGACTTGGCGGACGCTCTGAAGGGTGCCGACGTCATGTTGGGCCTGTCTCGCGGCGGCTTGGTCACCAAGGACATGGTCGCCAGCATGGCGGACAAACCCATCATCTTCGCGCTGGCCAATCCGACCCCCGAAATCCTCCCCGAACAGGTGCTTCAAGTGCGCAAGGACGCCATCATTGCCACGGGTCGCTCTGACTATCCCAACCAGGTGAATAACGTGCTCGGCTTCCCCTACATTTTCCGCGGCGCTCTTGATGTTCGAGCACGAGACATCACGCAGAACATGAAAATGGCCGCCACGAAGGCGCTTGCAGCCCTTGCAAAGGAACCCGTGCCCGATTACATTTCGGCCGCCTACGATGGCGTGGTCATGCAATACGGCCCCGAGTACATCATCCCCAAACCCTTCGACCGACGTGTACTCCTTTGGGAGGCCGCTGCAGTGGCGCAGGCCGCCATCGACGAAGGCATAACCGGCGTTTCGGCTGAGGAATTCAACATCGACCGATACAAGGAGGAACTCGAGGCCCGTTTGGGCGAATCCTATTCCGTGATGCGTCAAATGATCAACCAGGTCAAGGGCAAAGGTAAGCGCATCGTCTTCCCCGAAGGCGACAAAGAACCCGTGCTGCGAGCGGCCGCTCAATTGGTGGAGCAAAACATCTGCCACCCCATCCTCCTCGGCCCGGTGGACCGCATCGACCGGATGGTGGAGGAATTGGGCTTGAACTTCGAATACGAAGCCTGTGACCCTCGCTACGACGAGCGACGAAAAACGGACTATGCCAACGCCTTTTTCAAGCGCCGTCAGCGAAAAGGTACGACGTGGCCTGATGCGGCTCGCTTGCTCAAGAGCCGCCCCTATTTTGCCGCTCAAATGGTCCATGCAGGCGATGCAGACGGTTTTGTTGGGGGCGTCAGTAGAAATTACGCCGATGTGCTCAGGCCAACGCTGGAACTCATTGGGAAAGCCGACGATGCCCACTGCGTCATCGGATGCTACATGATGAACATCAAAGGCCGGACGATTTTCCTCGCCGACGCCACCGTGAACGTCTACCCGGACAGCAGAACACTGGCGGAGATTGCCGTTCAAACGGCCAAAGTTGCTCGTCGTTTCGGCGTTGCTCCACGCGTCGCCATGCTTTCGTTCTCCAACTTCGGTTCCACCCGGGCGCAGCGCACAGAACGCATCGAGGAAGCCGTCGTCATGGCCCGAACGCTCGACCCGACGTTGATGATCGACGGCCCCATGCAGAGCGACACCGCCCTCAACCCCACCATTCAGGAAGAATACCCGTTCATGAAACTCGTCGGACCCGCCAACGTGTTGATTCTGCCAAATTTGGCTTCAGCCAACATCGCCTACAAACTCCTTGAGGAACTCGGTGATGCCGAAATGACGGGCCCCATCCTCGAAGGCATGGCTCACCCCGTGCAACTGGTCGCTCGTCAAGACGGTGTGCGACACATCGTCAACATGGCCACGATCTGCACGGCCGACGCCATCCGAAAGGACACTTATTGGGCGACGCTCATCGAGGACGACTCCACTTCGTCGTAGTGCAACACCGGTCGTCGTGGACGCCAGATTGCGCCGGTGAAGAAGCCGGCGCACAGTCCTCCGAACAAGAGGTTGACCCAACCTTCGGTGGCGTAGTCGCCCATGCCTCTGAGCACAGGAATAAGGAAGGAAGGTACGATACCCAACAGGGTCGTCCACATGAGTTCGGAACGCACGTTCTTCCAGCGATCCGTGTTCTCTGGGACCCGCTTTGGCTGCTCGGCGCGAACAGGGGTCAGCGCCAGCCTCGCCACGACCTTGGGTAGTGGCCGGTCCAGCGGCACGCTGGTCATGGCGGTGATGCTCTCGTTTCGGGGGTGGACAGCGATGGCAGCGCTTTGCGCCGCCGCCGGGCCCAGCAGTTCGTTGGGGCGTGGTCGTCCGTCCATCATCGCCCCTCGGTTGTTGGAGGCCGGGGCGTCGGCCAAACGTTCGGTCAGTCCATTTTGGAGCAGAAGCACGTTCTGGTCACGAGCGGCTCGCCATTCGGCTTGGGTTAGGGCACGAAGTTCCCACTGGCCACCGAGTTGGTTCACCGTCTCATCAAATTCTGGCGAATTCATCAGGTGGTCGGCCAGTTCTCGAAGTTCGAGGGTGGTCAGCGCTTCCGTGGACCGCTGCAGTTCATCCTTCTCACCATCCACGCCCATGGCGATAGCGACTTCGCCGTCTGTGAGTGGCGAGGGCATGACGTAGAAGGCCGGCGTTTTTGCTTCATAGCACGGTCGCTGGCCTGCATAGACCCAGCCGCCCTTGGTCGTTCCCATGACGGTCGTAGCCGCATTCACTTGAACGAATTTAAGACCGCTGAGGCTGATGCTCACGACGAACCCTCAATTCAACGATGCTTCCATGCGCTTGTACCACGCCATGCCGTTGGCGTGGTCGGTCAGTTGTTCGAATTGTGGATAGGGGGACACCGAACGCATGTAGCCGAACGCAGAGAAGTCAACCAAGTCAGGTGAATCGCCTCCAAAGAACGACTTTCCATCGTGAGCATCGGTGAATTCCGTCAACAGGTCGTGCCAGAGCTGTTTGGGTTTTCGACCGTCTTTCTTGACCCGTTTTCGGGCGATGATACCCCACATGATAGGGAAACCAGCCCAGGCATAGAGTCGCTTGGAAATGAAACCAAAGTTTTCGATTTTTGAGATACGAGTGGTGGTCTTCAGCGCCGAACCCAGGCTGCCGTAAAGAATGGGTACGGTGGCCTTTGACAGGTGCGTGTCAACCCATTCCATCCATGTCTCTTGTCGGGCTTTATCGCCTTGAGCGGCCATTTTTCCACCGTTGTACTTCTCGTCGATGACGCGAAGAATCGGTGTGGAATCCACGTGGTGTTGGCCCTGTTCATCGGTGAACACCGGCACCTTTCCCCAGTCGCCTGTGAACGCCACGTCCTTCTTGATGCGCATTCCGTTGACGGGGACGTAGGTTGTGTCCACGTTGAGGTGCTCGAGCAAGCCGCGTACTTTCCAGCAAAACGGGCAGGAATAGAGGAGGTGCAAGGTGGGGGTTTGACCCATGGAGTGGTCTGCAGGCATGACCTTCTTCAAGCCTCGTTCTCTTCATCTAGGCCCGGTTTCCATCCTGCTTTCCAAAAACTGAGGTCGTCCAACCAACCCAGCCATTCGTTGTCGGTACAGTTCAGCAAACGGAATGCACGCCCTTCCAATCCTTCTCTTAGCGAAGGCGACATATCGCCCTTGTCCATGGCCTCTTTCCATTCCACCTGCATGTGTCGAATACGACGGCGGGCTTCCTCAGGTTGGTCAAAGTTCATCTCGCAAGTGTCGCGCAACTCCGCCAACCATGTGCGGGTGTCTTTCAAAATCGGGTCGTTGCTGTTGGAGGTTTTCTTGGCCTTTTTTCCAAACGGCCACCAGCCCATGAACATCGGTTGTTGTCCTTGGTTCATGGTCTTGTCCGTGCGCCAACGAATTCAAGAGGCGGCTTTGTGAGAGTGGCTCATGGCCCGTTTGACCGTCCACACGCACGGCGTTCCCAAAGAAAAGGCGATGAAACACCTCATCGAGATGTACGGTGAGCGTCTCAAAGGCCGAGGCGTGAGCGTTGAGCATCACGCTTCAAAGATGGACGCTACCGCCTATGCTGAACGTTTGCTCTCCAAGCGGGGGCGATTGATTCTCCTCGACGAAGCAGGCGTGCAAGAAGCCTCACTGGCCTTTGCAGCCCGATACGAAGCGTGGCAGTTGGGCAGTGACCCCGTTCATCTCGCTTTGGGTCCTGCTGAGGGCTGGCCTGCCCTTGCAGGACTGGAAGGTTTGGACCGACTTTCCCTCTCCTCCATGACCTTCCCTCATGAATTGGCTGCGGTCATGTTGGTTGAACAACTCTACAGAGCCAGCGAGGTCCAGCGCGGTTCGGGGTATCACAAAGCATGATATCGGTCGGCTGGTAGGGGGGGCCAATGGATGCGATGTTTCTGGACGAGACTTCGGGGAAATGGCTTGCTCTGGCCGTCCTTGCTGTCGTTTCCGCATCACTCATCGCAGGCAGTCGTCACCAACCTTTCCCTGAAATCTCTGGCCGTTTTGGCTGGATTCTAGCGAGCATCACGGGGCTTCTCGCTTTGGGTGAATCCGCTCCCCGCCCGATGTCCTTGACGGCCCTGCTCATTGTCGTGTTGGTTCTGGGCAGCTACGGGGCGCTCGTCGGGGTGCACCACATGGTTCGTACACGCCGGGACGTGTTCATCGCTCCCATGTCCGGTTTTGTGTTTTGCACCGGCGCCGGCGGCTTGATGGTCATGACATGGCCGGACTTGAACACGCTTGAACAGTGGGCCGGTTTTCTCTTGCTGGTGCTGCTGGGCGGTGGCCAAACTTGGATGGTGTTTCGAGGCTTGCTCATTGGCCGGCTTCCCCTTGCATGGAGCCAAGCCGGCATGGTCGCTCTCCAACGTCGTCAACTCCACGGCCCACACGGGGCCATCTCCTGCTTTGAGCGAGGCTGGGACGCTGATGAAGAACACCTCAACCCGATGGCTTATGTCGCCTTGCATCGCATTCACATTTATCTTGACCAGCCGAAGGAGGCACGTCGGTGGTTGGAAGCCTTCGAAGACGCCGGTGGCGAGGCAGCGGTTGCACCCGAATGGATCGGGGCCATCCATGAAGCATTGACCGAAATGGGTGCGGATTTCACCTCCTTATCTCCAGTTTTGGGCACGGAAGAGGGCTGAGGTTGCACTTTTCCGGGGAAAACTGATACAAATTAAACGAGGCCTTATATCCCTCAAGGTCGATGTAACACCATGAAACATCTGCGGGAAGCACCCGATGACTGGCCCATGGGTAACATCCTTTGGTTCGCCGTGCTCGTTTGGTTTTCTTCGAGTTTGCTCTCACAATCGGCTTACATGGCCATTCACGGCCTGCCATACGATGCTGTTTCCATGCTGGAGTCCCTCGGGCCCTTCTACTACCTGGTGGTCGTCCTTGAACTCGCCATGTGGGGTGGGCTTCTGGTCATGGGCTGGCTCAAACTCAGTCGCTCCCGTAAAACAACACCGGCCATGCCGGTTACCCCAACTTGACCAAATGCATTCGGAAGTTGATTTTTCGTCTAAAAACGAAGATTCTTCATGCGCANCTTCCGATGAGTAAAAGAAGCGTCAAGTGAAGGAGTAGCCGTGACTAAACCTTCCGACGAACCTCTCTATTCGGGTCTACCGATGGAGTTGGACGAACTTTCCCCAGAGGCGGCGTTGCCCTACCCGCTGCCGGAGGGTGCGCTTGTGGTCACCATCGAGCAGGCGCGAGCATCGCTGCCGGAAGCAAGTAACGTCCTGATGGTCCTTCAGGCCATGAGCGATGAAGCGCACGATTTGACCAACGAGTTGGAACTGCTTCTCGACCGCTACGCCATGACGCATCCGCACGTGATGGAAGTGGCAGAACACCTCGGGCAACTGGTCACCCAGTGGCAAGCGAGCGTAGCCCGCCTCGAGGACATCGGCGCCCGCATCGTCTCCATGGACCCTGGGCGTTTGGAATGGTACGGGGTGGTCGACCACCGCATGGCCTTGTTTTCATGGGCGGTTGGCGAGGCCGACATCGAGTGGTATTATCGCATGGAGGAGGGCTTTCCTTCCCGCAAACCCCTCATAGAGGCATGATGTCGCAGGGCTGAGGTCGGTCCATGGTCAAGATCAATCGCGTGTACACAGGCGGCGGTGACGGCGGCGAATCCTCGCTCGTTGACGGTTCCCGTCGCAGAAAATCAGATCCTCGGTTCAGTGTGGTCGGGGCATGCGACGAGGCCAACAGTTGGCTCGGCATGGTGTTGGCTGAAATCAATCGTGTTCCCGACCACGAAGACGGTGGTGAGCGAACCAATGTTCAACGGGTCCAAACGGTCCTCAACGAAGCGCTCGTTCGCGTCCAAAATGAACTGTTTGACCTCGGTGCTGAATTGGCCTGCCCACCCGAAACCTTGCCGGAGTACATGGTGCTCCTCTCGCAAGGCCAAACGGACGTGTTGATGGCTGAAATGGATGCCTGGTTGACCTCTCTTCCCGAATTGACGAGTTTTATTCTTCCCGCAGGCTCACCACCAGTAGCGTGTTTGCAGGTCGCTCGCACGGTCGTGCGCCGACTTGAACGGGACATCGTCCAACTTCAGGAGCAAGAAGGGGAAGGGGCCGTTCGCCCGCTTGTCAACGTGTACGTCAACCGCCTTTCCGATTGGTTGTTCGTTATGGGCCGCTGGGTCAGCACGATGCTGAATGAAGAAGAAGCGTTGTGGGTTCCTTTGGGGAAGCGACCTGCAGAGAAAGGGGTTGCTCATCGGGTTGAACAAATGAAAGCCAGCGATGATGACTTTTCATCGCTTTGACCCTACTATTGCGTCCCGTGCAACTGCACAAATTGCTGGGCCAAACGAACCACGGTTCGCGTTTCATCGTGGGTGATGGTGTCGAGGGCTTGTTCCCAATCCAACCAGAGGTAGCCTCGGTGTTCATGCGAGAGTTGTACCTCCATCTCATCGGTTTCAGCGATGTACCAGTAGACTTCCTTGGATTGACGTTTTCCTTTGTGTCGGAAGGAGTATTCGGTGCGCTCCTCAAAACCTTCCAAAATCACCACGTCATGAATGCCGGTTTCCTCAGCAAGTTCACGTCGCATCGTGGCCTGTCGGTTCGGGTCGTCCGGCTCAACGTGCCCTTTTGGAAGGTCCCAGTGCCCTTGCGGGTATTGCAGCAGCAGCACCGTGCCGTAATTGACCAGCACCACCCCGCACGAGGTTTCCATGGAAAGGTCCTCGTCGCTTCTCATTCATGGTCATAACGGGTGAGCAGCACCCAACCTTGATGGACATGAGCGAAAGGCGGTGAAGCATGGGCATCATTCCGTTGAGCGTTGACGAGGTGCCCCAATACAATCGCATCGTGGCCGATTCGGACATGGACGGTCTGTTCGGCGCAGCCGTGCTCAAGGCATTTCGCCCCGATGCGAGCGTGACCTTCACGCACGCCGCCGCCCTGCGTGCCGGACTGGTCAACGAGGTCATCGGGCGGGACACGGTGCTCGTCGATTTGCCCTTTCATCCAGCCTGCGGTTGGTTTGTTGACCACCACCTGACCAACCGACCAAACGATGACGAAGCCCAGATGTTTGAAGCCGAGGGAGGCACCCAACACTGGGAAGCCACCCCTTCAGCCGCTCGGCTGGCCTACGAACTGCTCGCCGACATCACCGAGATGGACCATTTGGCGCCGATGATGCCGGTGGTGGACGCCTTGGATTCCGGCGGCATCAGCAAAGAGGAATTTTTGGCCGACGGGCCGTTATTGCAACTCGCACGAACCTGCACATCACGCGACCCAGAGTACATGCTGCACCTGGTGAATTTGCTGGCTAACGGCGCCTCCTTTGAGGTCCTGCTCGGCGACCCTATCGTTCATGCTCGATGTCAAGAAGCCGCCGCTGAACGGGCTGCAGCTCAACGCCACGTGGAAGAGAACACCACGGTTCACGATCGTCTGGCCGTGTGTCGGATGGATGAAACTCCCCTGCGAAGCAACGGCTACTTGGTCACCGCATGGGTCGGCGAGGCGGCCGATGCGTGCTGCATCGTCCATGGCTATGCTGATGGCAACCTGGAGACTCCCGACCGCCCACCGCTCGGTGCCAGTTTCTACGCCAACTCCTTCCTGCCGGACGGGCAAGGACGCTACGACCTGTCCAGAATGGCCACGTCGTTGGATTCTACGGGAGGCGGCCATGCCAACGCCTGTGGCTGCAGGATTCAACCACCCGGCCTTGAAGCCAACATGGAGCACTGGCTCTCGATGTGGGCTGACCGGGACGTTGTGCTGAAGCTCTGAATCAGAACTTACGGGTCACCGTGATGTTTGAGGAGTTCTCGATGTCCATGTCCTCATCGCTTTCCTCAACCGGTTCTTGGGCCTTGACAGAGGCTGCCTTCAACCGCTTGACCGTCGCCTTGAGCACCTCGAATTCAATTTCAAGGTCTTCCAAAGCATCTCGCGTTTCATCGATGTGCTTCTCAACACGAGCCAACACCTTGTTGACTTTTTTCAGGGTACGGTCCTGTCGTGCCATGCCCTTCCGTCTTCCCGCCTTGATTTGAAGGTTCTCCACCAGAAAAGGGGGTCACTCTTGCTCGTTTTCGGCTGTTGAAGCGGCGATGACGCTGGTTTTCGGGGCCAAAGCAGGTGCTGGTTGAGAAGCACGCATGAAGGCCGGCGCCCACCAATTCCATTTGCCCATGAGACGCATGGTTGACGGCACGACCAGGGCGCGTACGAGGGTTGCATCGATGAAGATGGCCAGCGCAAGACCGAGACCGATTTGTTTCAGAATGATGACCGATGACAACCCGAAGGCGCTGAACACCACGACCATGATGGCGGCCGCTCCGGTGATCAGGCCCCCCGTCTTTTGCAGACCGTTGGCCACGGCGAGTGTGTTGTCGCCGGTTCGTTCCCATTCTTCGTGAATTCTTGAGAGCATCAGCACCTCGTAATCCATTGACAACCCGAACACGATGCAGAACATGATGACGGGATTGCCCGAATCAATGGGTTGGGCGGTGAAGTTGAGCAGGGATTCACCATAGCCCCATTGGAAGACCCACACCAGCATGCCGAAGGAGGCAGAAATGGAGAGGATGTTCATGGCGATGGCTTTGATGGGGATGATGACCGAGCGAACTTGAAGGAAAATCAGCACCATGGTGGCGATGAGAATGAAAGCGAGCGCCCGGGGCAGGTTATCGGCGATGGCATCAAGATTGTCGGCATTGTAGGCGGCGAACCCTGCGACCAATAACCGGTCGTTCTCGCCGCTGAAGTCGTCGAGGAAGGATGCTCTGTCATCTCGAATATCTTCCACAACTTTGCGAGAGTCAACATTGGTTTGAGCACCGACGAGCTGGACCGACATCATGGTCGCGTCCTGGCCGACGAAGGCCGCTCGCAGGCTTTCGCGCACGGCGACTTGTTCGGGTGGTAACGCTTCGTCGGGCGCTGACCAGAATTGCACCACTTCCTCAGCGCTCATACCCGGTGAGGGTAAGCCAACGCCGATACCTCCCGATACCCGTGAATCGTTCAGCAGATTAGACAGGTAGGCGTGTTGGGTACGGAGATTTTCGGCCGAGAGCGGGTCAGCACCGTCGGTGTCGATGACGAGGAAAATGGAGTTCGCCGCTTGGTCGGGCCACTGTTCATCGATCAGTTCCATGCCTTGGCGAGATTCGTCATCGGGGGGAAGTGCCTTCCACGAAGAGAGCGAGAACTCAGCGTAAGCGAACGGCAAACCGGCACCGATGAGCAACACCAGCGTTGGAATGAGCACGGCCCAAGGTCGGTCCATCACGCGCTTTGCGATGCGCGCCCACACGCCGTCTTCTTTGGCGCTCATGTCCAGAGCGAATGGGATCTTTCCTTTGTTGACACGCGGGCCCAACCACGCCATCACGGCGGGTAAGACGATGGTGGAATAGACCATCGCGATGGTCACCGCAATGGTGCCGCCAATCCCCAAGGAGGGCAGGGATGTGTTGGTGAAAAAGAGCATGCCCATGAGACCGATTGCGACCGTGATGCCCGAGTAAAACACGGCCTTTCCAGCCGTCGCACAACTCATCGCGGTCGCCGTACGGACATCGTGGCCCCGGGCCAACTCCTCACGGAATCTGTTCACGAGGAAAAGCGAGTAGTCGATGGAGACGCCGATGCCGATGAGCGAGATGATGTTCGTGGCGTAGACGGTCACATCGGTTACATTGGAAAGCCAAATCGTCATGCCGATGGCGGCCAGCACGGTTCCAACACCGACGCCGACCGGGAGCAGGGCGGCGACGATGGAGCCAAACACGATACCGAGGATGAGGATGGAAAGGGGGCCTGAGATCAATTCCGCCTTGATGAGGTCGTTCTTGATGCGGTCGTCAAAGGTCCAGTCAACGGCGATGCCGTCGGTCATCCATGCATCAAAATCGCCGTCGATGGCGAGGGTATCGTGAAGTTCATTGAGCAGCGATTTTGCCTCTTTTCGGTCGGTAGCAAAGGTGACCTTGTTGATGGCGTAGGTGCCGTCATCATCCACCGCCACCACGTCGTCTCGGTCAACCTCTTCTGCGTCCCAGGAATATTCGATGGTGACTTTGCTGTGCGATGCAAAGGAAGCCAACGCTTCCTCAACGGCGTCCCTCCACTGCTCGCTGCTATCGTTGAGGGTTGGGTGGAAGACTAGGTAGCGGAAGGATTGACCGCCTTCATCACCGTCGCTGGCAAAGCGTTCGGAAATCAACCGACCGGCGTTCACCGATTCAACGTCGTCCTCGCCAAAGCCTTCCGCCCAATCGGCCCCCATGGACATGAGTCCCGTCATCAGAATACAGGAGACCAAACCGAAAGCCATCATCACTTTCCGGTGGTCGTGAATAAACAATCCGAGTTTGAAAAACGCCCGATTTTTCAAGACTTCAGGGTCGGTGGCGCCTTCCATGAGTCACACCGAAAAAAACGGTGTATTTGAATCGGCGTCTTGGGACTCAACACCAGGTGTTAGCCAAATCACCGCAGCAGAGGGTGAGTCACGGTCAAGAACCGACCGGTATTTTCCACGCTCATGAACCTCAAGGACCACATTCGGTGTGCTGCGTACTTGACGGCTTTGCTCCGGTCCCACCGGGTCGGAGGCTGGCTCACATCAACACGTCAAATGTGTAGATGAAGCCAAGGAAGGCGTGGATGAACACGAGGTAGATGATGAGGTCAGCGGCCCGTCCGTGCTTGAGCTTGGCCACAGCGAAGGATTCTCCTACTTCTCGCTGTGTTCGAGCCTGCTTGCCCAGGCGCGTCATGAACACCATCAAGCCAAAGCCGACCGGACCCATGAAGCCGTGAAGGGATTGTGGGACCAGCGAGGAAAGGACGCCTTCGCCGGCGTACCAACCGGTGAAACCCCGCGCGAGAAAAGCAACGAGAATGACCACGCCGGTCGCCCAAAGAAGGCGTTCCCCGTTCGTTTCGTGGCGAGCCAAGTGGAGCGCCCGCTCCTCGCCTTTCAGTTCGTAGGACTTCTTTCGCCAAGCGTATTGCCACCACATCCAGACCACCAAAGCGCTTGCGAGAAGCGGGTGGAGGAGCAAAGCGACGGTGGGCACAAGTTCCATCTTGACTCAACGAGGACGAAAGGCCTCGGGTTCATGGAGGTATGCCTCTTTCCTCCAAATTGGGCAAACGAGCCCATCGGTGGGTTGAAAGGGCTCTCGTCGTGGGGGAAAATGAGGGGATGAAGGGTTGGACGAACAGTACATGGAAACCTGTCTCAAGGCAGCGTTTTCAAAACCCAGGTCGGGTTCTGTTCGAGTTTCGGTTATGAACCGTGAATCCGCATGGAGAATGTTGGATAAACCACTCCGTGCTCATTTGGTCATCGCTGCTCACGAACAGGAACCGCCTGCTTCCGACGACGATGAAGACACGTCTCCTCGACGACCAACGATGAATCGACCTCGAGGTCGTATGCGCCGGTCCGGTCGCCAAACCGGTCCCCCTCACATGACATGGCTTCACAAACCAAAGGAAATCATTGACGATTCACCGTTGACGACGGCCTACCAGTTGGCGACGTTACTCGTTCACAAACAACTCGATGAAGACAACTGGGACGAGGCATGGAACGCCCACGAAAATTTACTTCGAGAGACGTGCATGGTCGAGGGTGTTCATCCGGTATGGCACACCATCGGTGAAAAGACGCCACTTCTTGGCCAATTCCTCGCCTTTCCGAAAGCCAAATCGACCAAGGTCAAGGAAACCACCGAGATGGGCACAGATTTCTTTTGGATTGATCCACGGGATAAAGACGCCATCGTCACCGTGTTGAAATTGGCCAGCGCTGGCGTGAGCGACCCGGATATCAAGGTCGCCATGCAGAAGGCCACCAGCCAGATTTCAGGTGGTCGCTCGCTTGATTTCAACGCCCCCTTGAACGCCCTTGAGGGTTCCATGGCCTTCATCACCGTGTTGTTGGCGCTTCACGCAGGCTACGACGTTCCATCGGCAGCCAGAAAGGCCTGCAAGAAAGCCGACAGCGACCTGTTGGATGCGCTTGAGGATTTTGAACAACTCGCTGCTGGCACCGTCAATGACTGGCCCTCACTTCTCTCATTGAGCCGAGACGACTCGCTCTCAGTCGCTCGACGCACCTTGGGTTGGCAACACGCCCCAACCGAGGCCGAGGCATGCAGTTCAAGCGACCTCGAAGCAGGCTTGACCTTGCTCGAGCAAGCCGGCGTTCACGAAGGGCGGGACCGTTTGACGTGGTGGCGCCTAAACGCCCTGCTCAACGAAGGGAAGCAAGACGAAGCGGTGAGCGTTCTCGAAGAGCGACGTCTTGATGCTTCCTCGGATGTTTCTGAATTGCTCCCCCTGGTCGTTTCGCTGAACAGTGAACAAGCCAATGAATGGTTGATGCGTTTCATGGATGACGTGGATGACCAAGCGCTCTACCATATCGTTTACGAAACTGCCTTGAACGCATCACTTAGACGCAAGGCGGCGCAACGTCTGTGCGATGAACAGGGTGTAATGTGGGAAGAGAGTCGCTCGATGGCTCTGACGTTGTTGGTTGAGGAACTCGATGTCAATCGTTTGGCTCGCGTCTTCGCTGGCGACAACATGCTCTCCCTTTCTCACCCCTACATCTCGTTGCTCGTGAGCCACTTGGCTCCTGCGAACATCGATGCTTCCCTCCGACCCCACATCTACGCATGCCGTAGCCAAGCCATGCAGGCCATTCACGGGGCAGAGGTGCCCGAGGTGCTGAGTCCTCTCGCCTTGCATTTACTTCTCTTGATGGAAGGGATTTACAAGGAAACGCCCGAAGTGGCTGAAGTACTCCCGACCAAAGCCCTCCAAGCTTTCTCACCCATCAGCCGAGCGTTGACCAGCGATGGCGTGGTCAGCGCNACCCATGTTCGCAACATGGGGGCCAGTTTGGATGAACTTGACCTCTCCACCATTGAGCGACGCTTGTTTGATGTCATGCTGCTCACCTTGACGATGAACCGCCATCTACAGGCGTTCAACATCGGCATGGCCAAGTCGGACGACATCAATGAATTGGACCTCCTCTTGGTCAACACCACCCTCCCACTTCGCCTGATCCAATCCTTCTCCATCCTCATGGTGGAACATGATTTGGGCCTACCAAATTTGGTTGCTTGGTACCAAAAGAACGACCCGCTTTCGCCGTGGGCACCGCTTGCTCGAGCGGCTCACTTTGCTGCCGACGGGGATGAGTTGAACTCCGCCCGCGAATACTCACGAGCGGCTGAATTGTTCAACAAGCAACGGAAAACCGGTGGTGATTCAACCGAATGGACCTCCAGTAGTGAGGACAACGACTTCGTCCTCTCGTTGCCGTTGATGCTGTATCGGAAATCCCTCATCCACTATGCGCACGCCACTTCATGGGCCGAAGCCGTTGAATTATTGGAGCGCGTACCTTCGCTAAAGACGGCTATCACGGAGCGCTTCAAACTCTACTTACGCGTCTGCCACATGGCCGGAAAAGACACAAACGCCGCGGCTCGTTTGGTCCGAAAGCACGTCCAGCAGCGTAAGACCATCATCGAAGAAGACGTTGAAGGCAACATGGTGGAGAAGAACCGAACCACCTACAACGAAGAGGAACTTGACCTGCTGCGCAACTATCCGTTTGAACAAGCCCACCTTCTTCCGCCCGAACCCTTCCTCGGCCGTGTCACGGCTGCATCAACCCACATCAGTCGTGACCTCCGCCGTTCTCGAACCCAATACGAGCACCAGTTCAGGCAAGCCATGCAAGGAAGTTCACCTTCCATGGAGGAGATTTANGAGATCGCCAAGAATGCAGCGGAAGAAGGCGCCTTTGAGGGCTTGATGTACCTTGAACGGGCTCAGAACTCCAATAAATTCTCCATCACGGCGCGCAATCGCCTTGCTGGTGTTGAGCAGGCCCTGTTCTCGCAGTACAAAGACGACATTCCAACCTCAAAGCGGCGCTTCTTGCACAACCTCTCCTTGACGCCCTTGGTCCTCGTTGACACCAACGTGCTCGTCGATGCACTGGTGGAGCGCATGTACCAACGCATGGATTTGGTGCTTGAAACCAACGTGAACATCATCGGCGCCAATCAGTTTCACCGCATTCTCCTTCATCACGCCCAAGCAAAGCGCCTGGTGATGATGATTCCCGAGGATGTCCGAGGCGAACTCAAGCAGTTTGCAAAGGACCAGCGCCTTCTGTCTCGTTTCAAGGGCGCCATGGTCGATGCCTCCACGCTCGAAGAAACCCTCAGTGAGAAGGTGATGCTTGAACTCGTGAATGAGGTTCTCACCGAATACAGCACGTGGAGCCCGAGTGCCGACATGTTGGCCGACGTGCCCAAAGATTCAGACGACCTCAACGCTTTCTTGCTCCGACACAGCGATGTGTTTGAGGAACTCAGTGAACTCAAGGGCTATCGGGGCATCACCTACCGAACCACATTGGAAGGACGGGAAATTTACCCCGAATCAACCGACCTTGACATCTACCGTTTGGCCACGCATCTCGCCTCACTCCCGCTTCCCTCCATTGGAGCGGTTTTGGTCGCCACCATGGACGGTGATTTCACTCTGGTTGACCGAGCCATTGAGGAACGCTTCGGTTTCAGCGTCGCCAAGAACAACCGTTCGCTCAAGCCTTGGCTGAAGCGGCAGTCCAACTGACCGATTCCTCTCGGAGCTAATCGCTGGTGATCCAGTTCAAGATTTGGTTGTATTTCGAATCGCTCTGGTAGGGTGGGTGGTGGCCCGCTGTGGGGCTGTGCACTTCGCTGCAATCCGAGAATTTCTGCGCCAATGCTGGCGCCATGTCCTTGAAGCCGTCGTCGTTTTCTCCCGAGAAGACCATGGCGGGCGTGGAAAACGGAGCGGCTTCGTCGATGGTCTCGATCAACCCTTCGTGTGTCGTGGGCAGGTATCCGTTGTACATCAGTACCTTCTCGAAGGTGTTCTCGGTGTTGGCGAGGTAGACCGGGATCATCGCTGCGCCCTGAGAGTANCCCAAAATGGCATGAAACGGCCCTTGCTGTTCAACGACTTGATCGAGGTAGGCGATGGACGTGTCCGCCCAATCTCGGTCCGTCGTGGGCTGGCCTTTTCCGCCCGGGGGGTCGCGAATCCAGACGTTGTTACTCTCAGGCGTGCTGGCGAAAACGAATTCATAGTCGCTCAGGCTTGCCATCAGGTCCTGCATGCCCTGCATGCTGCGCAGGCCGTTTGCGGTTTGGCCGCCGCCGTGGAGGGCGAGGATCTTCAACGGCCCTTGCGGTCCGATTTGGCTCTGCGAGCACCCTGCTTCGTTCACGGCTTCGCCGGCAGGGGTGTTGGGGCAGGCGTCAACGTCGTTACTCACCCCGTCGTTGTCGTCATCTTTCTGCGATGCCGAGCAACCGAAGGCGTCAACCTCCTCACCGGCGGGGGNGTCCGGGCAGGCATCAACGTCGTCGGTCAGACCGTCGCCATCGGTATCCTTCTGCGCGTCCGCGCAACCGTTGGCGTCAACGCTTGCTTCGGAGGCGGTGTTGGGGCAGCGGTCGTTGCTGTTGACGACACCGTCGCCGTCGTCATCGGTCTCAGAATCCGAGCATCCCGTCGAGTAGACCGGTTCATCCGCCGGTGTTTCGGGGCAGGCATCGACGTCGTTGAGCACGCCGTCTTGATCCTCATCCCCAACGGGTTCCGGCGGGAGGGGGAGGTCAACAGCGATGCTGTCCTCTGATTCCTCGAACAGACCGCACTTGGCTTCCAGGACACCTTTGTTGCTGTAGTCCTCGGTGTTCAAAGAGAGCACGTAGGTTCCGTCGGTTTCCGACAGGTTTCCGGTGAGGAACACGGCTGAATTCTGGTCGCTTGGCCGATAGATGACCGAACAGGTTTCGGGGAACGCATGCAGAACAGCTCCCTCAATGACGCCGATCGTCTCGTTCTCCACCGGTGGTTTCCATCCAAAGGTGAGGCGAACATCGTTCTCCTCCGGAGGGGTGATGACCAGCATGGAGGGGTTGCCCTCACTTTCCAGCCCTTCTGCATCGTAGGCCGTGATGGCCAAAACGAACGAACCCGGTCCTGTGATGCTGGTATCGGCACTCCATTTTCCTGAGGGGAGGATGCTCAGGTTCATCGCCTCGAGCAGCACGATGTTTTCATCCAGCACGGAAACCGTCACCCACGATGATGCCAGGTCTTCGTCGTACACGTAACCGGCAACAGTAACGCCCGTACCGTCCCACGTTTGCACGATCTCTTGGTCGATCATGAGTTTTGGAGGATAATTCTCCGTTTTGACTTCCTCTTGCGTGTCCGGTTTTTCTTCCGGTTCAGCGGTGGTGTTGAGCGTGTAAACCACCGCACCCGAACTGCCCATGATGATGGCCACCAAAAGGCTCAGCGCCACGGTCTTTGTATCCATGATTTTCACTCGTACGAACCGGATATAAACATGTGTGACGTTGTGACACCTCGTGCGAGGACCGCGCCTCTGCCATTGGATGAACCGGATTCCGGACCAAAGGAAGCGGCTCACATGTGTTGGATCATGGTGGCCCCAAAGGCGCTGCAGGAGAGCAGCGTGGCATCGTCCATGAGTCGCTCGAAGTCGTAGGTCACCGTCTTGTTGGAGATGGCGCCTTCCATGCCTTTGACGATGAGATCGGCGGCTTCCTTCCAGCCCATATGGCGGAGCATCATCTCGGCGGAGAGGATGAGCGAGCCAGGGTTGACCTTGTCTTGGCCTGCGTACTTGGGTGCCGTTCCGTGGGTGGCTTCGAAGATGGAGATGCCCGTGTCGTAGTTGATGTTGGCCCCGGGGGCGATGCCGATACCGCCGACTTGAGCGGCCAAGGCGTCGGAGATGTAGTCGCCGTTGAGGTTCATGGTGGTCAACACGCTGTATTCGGCAGGCCGGGTGATGATCTGCTGGAGCATGGCGTCAGCGATGACGTCCTTGATGAGGATCGTGTTCCCGGTGTGGGGGTTGGTCAACGTGCACCAGGGGCCACCATCGAGTTCTTGTGCACCGAACTCTTCCTGAGCGAGGGTGTAGCCCCAATCTCGGAAACCGCCTTCGGTGAATTTCATGATGTTGCCTTTGTGAACCAAGGTGACGCTTGGTTGGTCGTTGTCGATGGCGTATTGGATGGCTGCTCGCACGATTCGAGCCGTGCCTTCCTTGGAGACGGGTTTGATGCCGATACCGGAGGTGTCGGGGAATCGGATTTTGTCAACCCCCATCTCGTTTTGCAGGAAATCGATGACGCGCTTCACTTCGTCGCTCTCAGCTTCCCATTCAATACCCGCATAGACGTCTTCGCTGTTCTCTCGGAAGATGATCATGTCAACGTCTTGGGGCGCCTTAACAGGTGAAGGTGTGCCATCATACCAGCGCACGGGGCGAACACAGGCGTAGAGGTCGAGCTTCTGTCGCAGGGCGACGTTGAGGGAGCGGATACCGCCACCTACGGGGGTGGTAAGAGGACCTTTGATGGAGACCAATCCAGACTTCATGGCGTCAAGGGTGGCTTGTGGAAGCCATTCGCCGGTGGCGTTGAAGGCTTTCTCACCTGCGAGCACCTCGGACCAGACGATGCCCTTCTCGCCGTCGTAGGCTTTCTCCACGGCTGCGTTGACCACACGAATCATGACGGGCGTGATGTCAACACCGATGCCGTCGCCCTCGATGTAGTGAATCACGGGGTCGTTGGGGACCTTGAGTTGGCCGTCTTCCATGGTTACCGGTGTACCTGTCATGTCTCTCATCATCGCCCACCAACCTCTCCTTCAAGAATGAACCGCCCCTCCCCTGTGCATGCAAGGGCGCGTGGAGTGGACGGGCGGGACCTCGATGGACGGCATTAACGCAGCAGGTCAACGAATCGCGATGGATTGGGAATCGGGCCCTTCGCCCATGCAATTGACCCTTCAGATGGTCGGCGCTTGTTCGCTGGTCGATGTGGTCCTCGGGCTCAAAGAGCGCCCGTTCACCGAGGCTTGGGTGGATTTGGATTCAACCCGAGCGGAAACGAAACCTCGTCGTTTCACGTCCATCACCATGGTGTACCACGTGGTGGGCGATGTCCCGCAGAAGTTGGTTGAGCGCGTGGTGGCCAAGAGTCACGAGAAATACTGCAGCGTGTCAGCAACGTTGGACCCCGACATGGCCATTGACTGGCGTGTTGAGATTCATTCAGCCTCAGAGGCTTGAAGGCCGTCCCTGTTGGGACAGGGCATCGGCCAAGGCCTTGCACAAGGAATCGTAGATTGGTTTCCATCGGGCGTGCAATCCACGAGGGGCGGCCATTGGCTTCCAAGCATCTTCAACAGCTAAGACCGTGGCGAAGGGCTTGATTTGCTCACCACCCATATCGATGATGAGCGAGAGGTGGTAGGCGTCTCGGTCGCGCTGAACTTTGAGACTGGTCATGTCCACGCGGCCCCCCGAGAGGGATGCTGAAAGGCGTTCGTGGTCCAGCAAGTCCCGAGCAAGGGTGGCGAGGAGGGCTTCAATCGTCTCGCTTGATACGACGGGTGAATATGCAAACATGTCCGGCACCGTTTCTTCTTCCTCTTCGTCATCATCGTCCATGAAGGCGGCGAGTGGGTCGTAGGTTTGGGTGGTTGCCTGGTCGGTGTCGGTAGAAACTGGCGTGTTGAGGCCCAATGCATCGTAAATGTCGATGTCTTCTTCTTCCGTTTCAGGGAGCGTAAATGCATCAATCATGGAACAGCATGGCAACCTCTTCATACTTAATGCATGGTTTCTGCTGAACCTTCATGCATCATGATTTCAAACAAAAAGCAAGCCTCATACCGACCCGCATACTGGAAGCATCATGTTCGGCCGACGCACACTGATTGTGGCGGTCCTGTTTCTCGGATTGTTGTCGAATCATGCAGTTGTCGCTTCCCCTAACGGCCTGGGGGCAGAAGCCAACGAGGGTTGCCTTTGCCACACGCCTGAAGCCGCAATGCAGGTCCAACTTTCGGGATTGCCTGAAGCCTACGAAGCCAACGTCTCCTACACATTGACGCTTGAGGTCATCAGCGCGATCGAAGCAGTGGACGACCGGTCTCAAGGGGGCTTCAGAATGCTGGTTTCTGAGGGCACCATCATGTACGATAACGAGTCAATCCAAAGCCTTGACAACGGGTGGACGCACACTTACAACGGCTCATACCAGCGAACATGGACATTCACATGGACTTCGCCGGCCGACAACGATAGCACGACCACGTTCACCGTCCACGGAAACGCCGTCAACGGCAACAACGCGCAGACAGGCGATGCATGGTCGACGCTGGAAACGGTTGTCCCCGGTGTACTTTACGAGGGCGACCTTTCGCCCGAGGAGGGGATTGATGGCGTGAGTCAAACGGACCGTATCGTCCTCGCTGCAGGCCTCTTGCTCATCCTCGGGCTGCTCTGGTCGGTAGCTCGACCTTGATCAGTTGACGAACTCGATTTGTCGGTTTCGAAGCGCCCTGAGTTGCCGGTTCTCGGTGGAGCCGTGAATTTGGTCGCTCTTCACGCCGGTCAGCACCAACATGACACGGAGTTCATCGCCGAGTTCTTCTCGCACAGCAGCACCCCAGATGATTTTGGCATTTGGTGAGATTTGTTCTTTGATAAGTTGCGAACAGCGCTCGGCTTCACCCAAGGTCAAACTGCTCCCACCCACCACGTTGATGAGAGCACCACGGGCATCGCTCATGTCCAAATCAAGGAGCGGCGAGTGCAAGGCTTCCATCGTAGCAGCGTCAGCACGGCCTGGCCCTTTCGCACTGCCAAGTCCAATCATGGCCACACCAGCGCCTGAATTGACGATGGACTTCAAGTCCTCAAAGTCGAGGTTGACCATGCCGTCGGTTGTCAGCAATTCGGTGACGCCGGTGATGGACCGCACCAATAATTCATCACCCACTCGGAACGCACTGGCGATGGGGAGGTCCTTGACACCCTCAATTTCAAGCAGGCGTTCGTTGGGGATGACCAAGATGGTATCGCAGTGTTCACGAAGACGTTCCAGACCCCACTCTGCGTTTTGCTTACGAAGAGAGCCTTCGGATTTGAACGGGTAGGTGACCACGGCGATGGTCATGGCGCCTTGTGCCTTTGCGAGTCGGGCAATGTGTCCTGCGGCGCCCGTTCCCGAGCCTCCACCCATACCGGCCGTGATGATGGCGAGTTGGGTGTCGTTGGTGATGCGTCGCAACACGCGTTCGGATTCCAAAGCCGCGGCTTCACCTTTGGTTGGGTCGCCACCTGCACCTCGTCCTCGTGCAGTGCGGCCGATCAGGACCTTTTCTTGAATGGGTGATTGAAGCAGAGCTTGTGCATCCGTATTGATGGCGTATCCGGTCACGTAGGAGGATTCGAAGAGTTTCTCATCGAATAAGCGGTTGATGGCGTTGCAGCCTGCGCCGCCCACGCCGTAGACCCGGATTCGTGGTTGAAGTGATTCGAGGAGTGCCTTCAGTTCCTCTTCGGAACCTTGGCCTGGGGCCTCGTCGTGTTGGACCACGCGTTGCTCCTCATCGGAGAGTTCCAGTACCCGTTCAATCAAATGGCGCATGGCCACAATTTCGGTTGTGGACATTTTCAATGTGCCGCCCTCACAGGGGCACAGGAGCCGGGTTTCGGAGGTCGCGAATCGAAGCCGAATCAGTCGCGTAGCCCTTCTTCGCACACTTGGTACACGCACTCGCCGTCTGGGAGGTTTGGTGAGTCAACCAGACGAGCGATTCGTCGTCCGCCCTTGGCTTTGCGCAGGTAGAGACGGAAGGTGCTGGCGTGGGCGAGGATGTGGCCGCCGATGGGCTTGGTCGGGTCGCCCCACATGGCGTCGGGCTTGGAGTGCACCTGGTTGGTCACCAGCACGAGCGCATTGTTGACGTCGGCGAGCTTCTTCAGGTCCTTTAGGTGGCTGTTGAGCTTTTGTTGACGTCGTGCGAGCATTCCTCGTCCAATGAACTCAGCACGGAAGTGGCTGGTCAATGAGTCGACGATGATCATCTTGACATTCAATCCCTTGCTCATTCGCTTGATTTCATCGGCCAAGAGCATCTGGTGAGCGGAGTTGTATGCGCGGGCAACGTGAATGCGGGAGAGGACATATTCAGGGTCCAATCCATGTCCGCGGGCCATCTGGGTGATGCGCTCGGGGCGGAAGGTGTCTTCCGTGTCGATGTAGAAGACATCGCCATCGAGGCCACCTTGGTCGACCGGGAGGGTGCAGTTCACGGCAAGTTGATGTCCAATCTGGGTCTTTCCACTACCGAATTCGCCGTAGACTTCGACCAGAGCTTGCGTTTCAAATCCACCGCCGAGGAGGTCGTCAATGGATTGGACCTTTGAGCAGAGTTTCTGAACTTCACGACGTCGCTCAAGGAGCGCATCACCGGAAACGAAGCCACCGATGTTGGCCATCTTCTTGGCTGCTGCGATGATTTTGGCGGAGACCGCTTCACCGAGTTCGGCTTCTTCAGCAAGGTCGGCAGGCGACATGACGGCGAGGCCCAAAAGTTCCTCAAAGCCGGCTTCACGCAATTTTTCTGCCGTCGCAGGACCAACGCCTGGGAGGTCTTCAATGGTCACCTTGACCTCTTCTTCTTCGGTCATTGGCATGACCTCTTCTTCTTCCGGTGCTTCATTCTTTTCAACTTCAATGCTGACTTTTTTCTTCGATTTTGTTGGCATGTTCCATCCCTTCACCCCGATGGTGGTGTGCTTCCCTATATGAAGAAACGAAGGAGGGCGCGGCGGTACGACACGCTCTCTACCCTTATGATCAGATTGCAGATGGCTGAGCAGTACAACGAATCGTTCACTTTTCGTTTTGATTTCGTCAAACTGAAAGTGAATCAGATTCCTGTTCGGTCGCTTCTGTCGCCAGGGGGTTGGGTGGGGATTCAATAGCCTCGTAGGCGATGGTTACAATGTGGTGGATATCGATGGAACCGTTTCCGGCGTCAATGGTGACATTGAGGTTCCAATCGCCCCCCTCCACATTGTATTGGCTGTGCGTCCAGGATGCCTCTTGACCATCGCCAATCTGTTCGGTGTGGAAGGCTTGCTCCTCACCTTCAGGGTCGTTGAGGTGCCACGTGACCGTAATTTGTGGTCCTGTGATGATATCGTTTCGGTTTGTGATGGTGGACTGTACTGCCAAATGCTCGGGCGTCGGGCACTTGCAATCGGGTGAGGTGGCCAACACCATGGCATCGGGGTCGTCGGTGTTGGATTGGGTCCAGTTAATCTCCTTGTCAATACGCAAGATGAGTTCCATCGAAGCCTCGTTATCGCTTTCGTCCGTGGCCGATAAGACAGCCGTGAACATGCCATGGGTTTGGTAGGTGTAGGCGATTTCAGCCTGTTCGTTGGCGTTGACGGTTACGGCGTTGACACCCTCTTCGTCATCGCCGGGGTCAAAGGTGAACGTCTTCATCCCACCTGCCTTTGAGGTGACCCGAGCGAAATCAAAGGACAATTCCACGCCCGTGGTGAACAACACATCGCCGCTTTCGACGCGCTCGGTGATGGTGCCGGCTGTCGCATCGTAGTGGACATTCATGGAGATGGGGTTGTCGTCGTCCTCGTTTCCCTCGCCTCCCAGGCAACCTGCCAGCGAGGCCGCGAGAAGGACGGCGAGCACGGCCATCGTCTTGGTGGACTCGGCTCGCATGAGCATGGTAGGTCGCACCACCTCATGAAACCACCCATTTTCATGATGGGCTGGAGACGGTGGTTTGAAAACGGTGAACCGTGGCGGGCAAAGTAGCGAGGTGGGGTAGTCTGGATATCCCGTCGGGCTCATAACCCGGAGATCGATGGTTCAAA
>FUFK010048335.1_pt1 | contig 79155 bp, 94 predicted proteins | sample 1021851 | NCBI WGS metagenome assembly FUFK01 (sample SAMEA51879418, study PRJEB19060) | metagenome | reverse complement strand
TAAAGCTGATGGTGGCAGAATAGGTTTAAGAGAAGGAACAGGTGGTAAAAAGAAATATGGCATGGGTATCGAGTCAGCTGTTAAACAAATAGATCCTTTGCAGTCAGGTTTTGATGAATTAAAAATAGGAGGCGGTGGCTTACCTATAGGTTTTACAAGATTAGAAAAATCCTTCTTATTTAAAAACTTAGCTAAATTAGGTGGGGCTGACAGATCTTTTACAATGCCTCAGCTCTATAAAATATTAAGCAATCCAAGTAAGTTTCCTAAAGATGTTGCAGCATTAAAAGCTTTCTTAAAAATTAAAGGGTTTCAAAAAGGTGGAGATGTAGGATCTGTAAATGAGATACCGGTTAGAAAAAATAAAGCAGGTGTTCAAGAACTTGACATGAGATCTTCAGGAGGCTTTGTGCCTATAGGAGTAAAAGAAAAAGCAGATGACGTCCCTGCGATGTTATCCAAAAATGAGTTTGTATTAACAGCTGATGCTGTCAGAGGCATAGGCGGAGGCAGTGTTGAAAAAGGCTCAGAAAAGTTATACAACTTAATGAAAACAGCAGAACAAGTAGGTAAAGCATAATGGCAACAACATACGAAACACTTAGTAGACGAGCACCCTTTTTAGAAGCGGCTCAAGAACAATATATAGATCTATTAACTCAACAGGTAGGCAGAGCTCCAGGCACGGCCGGTGTTCCTACATTAGCTGAATTAGGTCCACAAGTTGCCTCACAAAACGTTTTAACTCAACAAGCACAACAGGCAGCAGCCACACAAGCAGGTCTAGGTCAATTATCATTTGGTCCTGAAGGACAATTAGTGGGAGCCGGTGCGGGCACAGGCGTTGCAGGTTATCAACCGTTCTTAGATCAAGCAGCAGCTTATTCGGGTCCACAAGCTTTTCAAGCTTTTATGTCTCCGTATCAACAACAAGTTATTGATGCAACATTAGCAGAGTTTGATATCCAAGCACAAAAAGGTATACCCGCGATTCAAGCACAAGCCATTGGTGCAGGAGCATTTGGTGGTGGTAGAGAAGGTGTTGCATTGGCAGAGTTTCAAGCAGGCTCAGATAGAAACAGAGCTGCTTTACAAGCACAATTATTACAGCAAGGTTTTAGTCAAGCTAATCAATTAGCAGCGCAAGCACAGGCTCAACAAAGAGGTTTAGCATCTTTACAGCCATCTTTAGTTGCAGCTAATGTTCAACAATTAGGTGCAGCAGGTACAAGTGGTTTAGCCTTCAATCAAGCTTTATTAGATGCAGCACAACAAAGAGCACAGTTAGCTTATCAAGAACCTATTAGTAGATTAAATGTTTTAGGCACAGGATTAGCATCACAAGCTGGTGGTATTCCTATTTCAACACAAACTGTTCAACCAGGCGGTGGCGGTTCAGCTGGACCTTTATCACAAGCTCTTCAAACAGGCTTACAAGCTTATGGTTTAGGAACAATATTTGGAGGTAAATAATGATATTAAAAAGACCTTCTTTTAGACGTGGTGGTAATTCAGGTATAGCGATGCTAAGACAAAGATATCAAAGAGGAAGTGATCAAAGCTTTTTAAATCCTGGAGCACCAAAAACTATACAAGATTTTTACAAAGATAGAGCTGAAAAAAGGCAAGAGACTAGTAAAGGTATTGAAGAGTTTCTTAAAGTTAAACCAAGACAGCCAGGTACTTACAGAGGATATGAAGTTCCTAAACAACCCTCTCCTGTTGTAAATGAAAATGTAGATGTAAATGTTGATATGAGAGGAGATCCTGCGCAGTTTACAGGAGGTGTAGATTTAGTTACAGACTTTGAAGCGTTGGAAAGAGAAGCACCTAAACCTAAAGTAGAAACTGTTGAAAGTTCAATTACTTTAGATCCTAAAGCAGAGATAGAAAAAGAAGCAGAGTTTATTAAAGACTTAATAAAAAATGAAAATCTTACAAGAGGAGAGAATGCTTTAATATTGGCAAAAGCCATAGGCACACCAGGGTCAATATCTGAAAAAATAAGTAAAGCTGCAGATCTAGCTTTACCTGTTATTAAAAAAAGAGATAAACAAGACAAGGCAGTTACTTTAAAAGCTTATGAACTATTTAAGAAAAAAGAAGCTGAAGCAATAAAAGCAGGTAAACCTACTCCTGAAATGAGAAATATAGAATCTATTGCTAAAGCTAGAAAAGCCCAAGGAGATACTAGAACTCTAGAAGAAATTAAAAATGAGATTATAATAGAACAATCAGGTCCAGATAAAGATAGTATCAAAATACTAACATCAGCATCAGCAGAAATTATTGGTTTACAAAGTGATATCGATAAACAAAGAGGAAAGCTAGCTGAAGAAAATGCTAAGACAAAACCAAATCAAAAAAATCTTGATAAGATAAATAAAAAAATAGCACAACTTCAAAGAGAGTTAAATAAATTTGCAACAATGGGAGGTTTTGAAAGACTATTCCCAGGTGTTAAAAAAGCTTATTTAGCTGAAGGTGGTAGAATAGGTTACGCAGAAGGCACAACAGAGGAAGAAATAAAAATGACAGAAACAGTTGTTGACACCCCAGGTGCTCCTACACCAGAAAGACAGGTTCTTAAGTTATCTTACTCTGAACTAAGAAATAAATTACCAAAAGAAATATCGGATGACATTGTTGAGTTATTAGCAAACAGCACAGAAGCGCTACAAGACTTTGCTTACATCACAACACAAGATGATGTAAGTAATTTTAATGTTAAATATGGAGTCAACTTAGTCATTCCTCAGAACGCATAGGAGAAATATGGCTTTTGAATCATTTAAGGGCTTTAGCGAAAATCAAATAGAACAGCCAAGAGGCACAGACGTTGGCTTCACAGATTATCTTTTAGATGTTCCTGTTGGTGCTGTTAAAGGTTTAAGTCAAGCTGTTCAAGGTTTGTTGTCTTTAGGTGCAATGCCTATTGACTATCTTGCTAACACAGATCTTCTTAATGGCATAAATGAAATCTTTGATAAGATAACACCCGATACCAAAACTGCTGTAGGTGATATTACATCTGTCGTTGCACAGTTTGGTATTCCGTTTGGTGCAGCCGTAAAAATAGCAGGTGGTATTACAAAATTAAAAGGTATAAGCACTATGACTCAATTAGGTTCTTTACCTACTAAGGCAGCCAAAGGAACAGAACTTGTAAAAAGAGCAGGATACTACGGAACTCTTGGTGGTCTTACAGATTTTGCCGTATCAACACCAGGTAAACTTGGAACAATTTCAGATTTAACAGGTCTTACAGAACAAACAGATTTTGAAGGATTAACAGGTAAAGATAGAGCCGTTGAAGAATTAAAAGGTAAATTAAAGTTTGGTGCTGAAGGCGCAATAATTGGAGGTGCAGTTCCGCTATTACCAACAGCAGCAAGTTTAGGATTTAGATATGGTATTGTGCCTGGTGCAAAAGTTGTAGGCACAGTGGGTGGTAGAGCTTTGGAGTACGTGGTTGATAAACCCTTAACATTTGCAATTAATAGAATTGTAGGTTCAAAAGAAAAAAGTATCTTACAACAATCTTTAATTAAATCAGGATCTCTTATTCAAAAAGGAGCAGAAAAAGCTGGACTCGCTGGTGATTGGAGACATAGACCTATAGAAGGCGGAGCAGTATCTTATATAAAAAGACAACTTACAAGATTAGCAGATCAATTTAAATCAGCTAAAGGTTTAACAGGTGAATTAAAATCTGTGCAAGACGCTGTAGTAACTAAAGTAGCGGGACAAGAAAAAACATTAAAAGCTATTGGTGGTCGAATTGAAGATGCTCAAAGAGATTTAATTAAAAATTTTAAAATTAAATTTGACAATGGTGAGTCTATTTTAAAATTACAAATAGAAAATAATAAAGTTAAAGATTATATTTTAGCATCAGGACAAACAGCAGATGATATTTTAGCAACCATACCAAAAGATCTTCACAAAGACGTAAAAGCATTCAAAGATATTATTGTTAAAACAAATGATAAATATAAAATATTTGGCGCTGATCTTAAAAAGATGGCTATGCTAGATTACGATAGTTATACTAAACAAAGATTCGGTGCTTTTAATAATAAAAAATTCAGATTTAATCCTTTACTAGAAAACAAAGCTTTTGATTTTTTTAAAGAACAAATTAAAAAAAATCCTGAGATGATGACTGCTATAACTAACGCAGCAGCGAAATCTAAAACTAGTGTGGATGTAATATTAAATCAACAAACAAAAGATAAATTATTAAACTTTAAAAACACAGTAATTCAAGATAATGCAAACCCTGAATCTTTATTTAAACAAGTAGCTAAAGCTTCAGACATTGATCCTAAAGACGTATTAACAGGACAAAAGGAAGTGCCCGATGTAATTAAAAAATTATTATCTGTTGAAGAAGGCAGAACTGTAGGTGAACTAGCTGCAAAAGGAGTAAAAGTAGATAAAGATGTAGCAACATTTAATGCTTTAAATGCAGGTCTTGATGTGGTGTTAGGTCAAGGTAAACAGATGTATGGTAAACTAGCTTTTGATGATTACATTCGAACAGGTTTGAACACAATTGATAACCCTACAGGATTAATACACACACCAGAATCGATGGCTAGATTAAGAATACAATCTGGTCCAAATGCAATGGTTAATCTTAAAAACATAGCTGCTAGAGAAAGATTACCTGATATCGTTACAACGAGTGAATTATTTAATGGCAGATACTTTGCGGCTCCTGAAATAGCAAACGCATTGGTTGGCGCAAAAGAAATTACGTCAGGATTATACAGTATTCCTTTTTATAAATCATTTATGGCTTTAAAAGCAGGGGCACAGGTTTCTAAAACTATTTTATCTCCAATGACACAAATAAGAAACTTTACAACAGCTTCCATGTTTCCACTTGCAAACGGTTTGATCGGAGGTCGAATAGGATTCAAAGATGCATGGGGATTAACAATAGGTGATATTTTTCAAGGAGCTAAAACAACTCCTGAAAAAATTGCTAAGATAGAAAGACTTATTGAGCGTGGAGTTATTGATCAAAACATAAACGTTCAAGAGATGAGAAGAGTTTTAGAAGCAACTAAAGATGGCAAAATAAGTTTTAGTAAAATGATGAACACTCCTATCATGAGAAAGCTTACAGACATCTATCAAGGTGCTGATAACTTTTGGAAAATATATACAGATAATTTTTATCAAGGTAGTTTAAAATCAGCCTATGGTGATCCATCAGCTATAATTACAGGAGCAAAAGCGGGCACGCAAGCAGCTAAAAATGCTGATACATTTTTTAGAAACTACGAGGATTGGTTTAGAACCGTTGCAGGTAGACAATTAGATAGAATAAACCCTTTAACAGGTTTACCTAAAACACCTTTAGAAGTAGCTGAAGAAGCGTCGGCCTATCTTGTAACAAACACTGTGCCAACTTACAGTAAAGTGCCTATGATAATTGAAAATATCAGAAACTTACCACTAGGTAACTTTGTGGCGTTCCCTGCTGAAATATTAAGAACCACATCAAATATCATATCAATCGGTGCAAGAGAATTAACAAGCACAAACCCATTTATAAGACAAATGGGTGCAAGAAGACTTGTTGGTGTTTCTACGGTATTAGGTGGCATTGGATACACAACTAAAAAAGGTGCACAATATTTAACAGGTGTTGACGATGAAACTATGGAGTCTTTCCAAAGATCTTTTGCTCCACCGTATCAAAGAAACTCTACGTTAATTCCTATGTCTGCTCCAGATGAAAATGGTAAATTTAAATATTATAACTTTTCATACTCTAATCCGTATGACACTTTGGTTGCGCCTGCAAACGCTGTGTTAGCAGCTTTTAGTGAAGGAAGATTAAGACAAGATAACGTAACTTCAATTGTTATGAATGCTCTGTTTGGTGGTGCTATAGATCCAAACAAAAGAAAAGGTGCTATTACAGAATTTTTACAACCTTTTATTACAGAGTCTATTGGTACAGAAAGAGCGTTTGACGTAACTGTAAGAGGTGGTCGAGACTCTAGAGGTAAAGTAATTTACTATCCTCAAGACGGCGCTGATGTAATTATAGCAAAATCATTAAATCATATTTTAGGTGGTTTATCTCCAGGTGCTGTAACATCTTCAACAAGAATATGGGATGGTGCAACAGGTAGATTTAGTGATTACGGAACTCAAAAAGATATGAGTGATGAGGTGGTGGCTTTATTATCAGGAGTTAGAGTTGAAGAAGCAAAACCTTTATCAAGTGTTCCTTTTATTCTTACATCATATGGAAAAGATAAAAGTAATATTAGAAGTAAATTTTCAAGAAGAGCTTACTCAGCACGAACTACACCTGAAGAAAAATTAGGAGCATTTGCACAATATGTTGTAGAAAGCTACGACTCACAAAATAAAATGTATCAAATAATTGAAGACGCAACAAATTTAGGTATTGATGAGAGAACTTTAAAAAAATTATTTGAAAAAAGATTAACTAAAACAGAAACACGAGCTTTGTTTAGAGGTGAGTTTAAACCACCCGCTTATAGTAAAGATGCTTTTAAAGCCACTGTAGAAAGACTTGAAGCTGAAAATCCACTTGAGGCCGAAAAGATAGAAGAACAAAATGACGTAGTTATGGAGATCTACAATGATGTTCAAAGAGATTTAAGAAAATTTGAATTGGGTCAGTCATTAACTGATTTGCAACGTGAACTAGATGAATCTTTAAGTCCAGGTGTAGAAGAGACAAGAGATCTTAGAACCAATCTAGTAGCACCTACAACCGGTATTGAACAAGTTGCTGAGTTACCTCAAGCTCCTCAAATAGGAACGCCGGTAAATCAACAAGTAGCTGCAGCAGGTAATACTGTAGGCAACCAATTTAATTTATTTGCAACTAACCCTAACACAAGGATATTATTCCCATTTGGATAAATTATGATTAAACCAATACAAGGACTACAAGATATATATCAAAGTGATTTTTTTAATCCTGTGAGAACAGGTGTAAATTTTCTTGCAGGAAATTTAACAGGTCTGCCTTTGGTTGGAACAATAGCAACAGGCATAGGGTCTTTAGTTGGTCCCATGTCACCAAGAGATAAACTCATGCAATCTAAATTTTCTGTAGGGGCTAATCCACAACTAACTTCTTTTACAGGATCTGAAGCAAGTTTAGGTAATCAAGATCCTTATGGAATTAATACAGTTTCTATGTTTGGAAACTATCCAGTTTATGCAGCTGAGAAAGTTGCACAGTTAGCAGCTAAAGGAAACTTAACACCATTTCAACAACAAAAATTAAATTTTTATGAAGATGTTGTTGCTGAAGAGTCAGCAAGAATAGACAGAGATTATCCAGGCGGAACAACATTTGATTTCGCTGACTATGAACAAGATACCGGTTACGGTTCAGATACAGGAGGGACGTTTGGTTCATCAACAAATGATGCGTCAACGTTTAGTGATTACTCATAATGCCAAACGGAAAACCACCAAAAACAACCGGCGAACATTTAGTATCTCTTTATGGATATGTAACGGGATTCAAAAAACAAATAGATCATTTACATCAAGATATAAGTAAACTAGAGAGAAAAACAGATACTGTTATTTATTGGATCGTAGGTGGTGCATTTACAACCATACTTACACTAGTAGGTTTATTTAATTTATTTATAAACTAAATCCAATCTTTTAGTTCTTCACCCATAATTTGAGAAGCAATATTAATTTTTTTACGTAAAGCTTTTACTATTTTTTCATCAACCGTCTTTTCGCAGATAATATCCACGTATGTCATTTTTCTCTTTTGACCTATACGATTTATTCTAGCTTCTGATTGTGTTCTTTTCTCAAGATCATAACCATTAGAATAATATACCATCGTATCAGCTTCTGTAAGTGTAATACCATAACCACCCGTTTGTGGAGTACCAATAATAAATCTAACATCACTGTTAGGATCCTGTATTTTTTGTATAGCTTTCTGTCTATCTTCTGTAGAAGTATCTCCATAATATGTAACGTATGACTTATCCCCAAACGTTTTTTTAACATGTTTAACTATTGTTTCTATATCGTTCCTCCAATGTGCCCATATTACAACTTTACCCTGAGCTTCGTTTAGCACATCAATCAAAGCGTTAACTCTGTCATTTTTAATCTCTGTAACTTCACCCGTGTCAGATTTAAAATGTCCACAAGTAATTTGTTGTAGTCTCATCAGCTGCACTAATGCTGTGGCTGTGCTCATCGTTTCACCATCTTTAATAGCTAGAGCCATTCTTTTCATTTGATCGTAGAGTCTTTGTTGATCCGGTGTAAGCTGTATAATTCTTTTTTGATAAGTATAAGCAGGTAGATCTAAACATTCTTCTTTTAGTATACGGAAAGAAAAAGGTTTTAGTTTTTCTGATAATTCTTCTAAATTTTTATACCCAACTACAATCTGTACAGATCTACCACCAAAGTTAGCCGTAGCCATTTTCGCGTATCGAGTTCTAAAAGTGTAATAAGATGAATGGCCTAATAACCAAGGATCAAGGAACTCACATTGTTTATATAAATCAAGCGGTGATTTAGTTACCGGAGATCCTGTAAGTATTCTTCTATATTTAGATTGTTCACCAAGCTTAACAATATTTTTAGTTCTTTTAGCATCAGGATTTTTAATAGTAGTTGATTCGTCTATGGCCATCAGAGTGTTATGTGATCTTAAAAATTTAGCTGCAAAGTCAACTCCTTTTTGAGTTGAAAGAGCTTCTACGTTCATAACTAAAATATGAAGTTCTTCTCCTGTTTTAAATAGATTGCCTAACTTTCTTGATTGACTTTTAGTAATATTAGCCTGCCACAACACAACTTCCTTATCTATATGATCAGGCAGGTGAGTTGGTATTTCTTGATCAAACCAATTTTTATACACACCTTTTGGTGCAACTAATAGAGCTCCATTAATTTTACCCTTGTCATAAAGCATAGCGATATTATCAAGAAGTACTTTAGATTTACCCGTACCCATTTCCATAAAGTACGCAAATACTTCTTTATTCCAAGACATTTCTAATGCCTCAAGCTGATGCCCATAGGGCTTTGTTTTAAATTTATAGTTCATTTTTCTTTCTTGCAATCTTCTACAATAATTATTATAAATAGTCAAGAAAGGTTATGAAATGTTAGGATCTATAAACACACTTGTAAATAAAGGTGTATCTTCAGTAGTCTACGTAATACAAGAATTACCAGGGACCAGAATGGGCGCTCCAAAATTTAATATTATGGGAGCTAGTAGGTATGGTAAAATAGTAACACTATTACCTGAAAACTCACAAATTATATTATCACCAGGTCCATTAGTTTATAAATTAAGAAAACTATTAAAAAATTACAAACCAAAAGATTATTTATTATTAACAGGAGATCCTGCTATAATAGGTGCAGCTTGTTCAATTGTTTCAGATCTTACCAACGGAAAATTCAATCTTTTAAAATGGGATAGACAAGAAAAAATGTATTATCCCATAGAGATCAATCTATACGAGAAAGGTGAGATTGAAGAATAGCCTTGACATAGGATATTAAATCATTATATATAACCTACGAAAGGAGAAAAACAAATATGATAAATCTCGAGGAAGACAAGTTAGAGTCGTTGGCAAATGTTAATGACGCTAAATCTTTATCTGCACAATGTGTGAAGCTTCAAGCAAAAGAAACGGATCTCAAAGCTGCAGAAGAACAAGTTAAAAAACTCAAGAAAGAGGTAGATCATTTATCAGGCGAGGTCATCCCAACGATGATGCAAGAGATGAATTTATCTACTTTAAAATTAGCAGATGGGTCAGCTGTAGAAGTTAAACCCGTCTACGGTGCTTCTATTCCTGTAGCAAAAAAGGAAGAAGCATTTAACTGGCTTCGTAGTAATGGCCTAGGTGATCTTATTAAAAATGAGGTTACCGTTTCCTTCGGTCGTAACGAAGATAACAAGGCAGCAGAATATGCTAACCTTGCACAAGGTCAAGGGTATCAACCTGTCCAGAAATTAAAGGTTGAACCTATGACGCTTAAAGCATTGGTTAGGGAGCGTATCGAGTCTGGACAAGATATGCCCTCTGACCTATTTAACGTGTTCGCAGGAAACAGAACTAAAATAACAAGGAAATAAGAAAAATGAGCAAAGAACAGCTAATGAAAAAGACTAACGCAGGTGCGTTAGCCGTATCTAACCTAGAGGCAGATGCGAATATGGGGATGGGTAACATAACTCAAGAAGATCTTGCGTTACCATTTCTAAAAATCCTTGGACAGCTTTCACCGGAAGTTAACAAACGAGACGGTAAGTATGTCGAAGGTGCATCACCTGGTATGATCTATAATACAGTTACAGGTGATTTGTTTGATGGTGAGAAAGGTATTCAAGTAATACCTTGTTACTACAAACTAGAATATGTTGAATGGAAAGATAGAGGCAAGGATGGATCGGGTGCTCCGGTAAACATTTATCCTTCTTCAAGTGATATACTTTCAAAAACAACTAGGGGTGCTGACTTCAAAGATAGATTACCGAACGGTAATTATATTGAGAAGACTGCGCAACATTTTGTTATTGTAGGTGGAGACTCTCCAGCAACAGCGTTGATCGCTATGAAATCTACTCAGTTAAAAACTAGTAGAACTTGGAATAGTATGATTCAACAAATTAAGCTGAAGGGTAAAGATGGAAAACTCTTTACTCCGGCTGCGTTTAGTCATCAATATCATTTAAAAACTGTGCCACAATCTAACGACAAAGGTACATGGTTTGGATGGTCCGTAAGTAAAATAGGAGTTGTGCAAGACGGTGCTCTTTATCAGCAAGCCAAAGCGTTTGCAGCTAGCATTTCTAAAGGAGATGTTAAAGTTAAACATGGTGAAGAAACTACTGCGCAATCTGATACGGGAACGCATTACTAGTTTCTCCCTCGAGAGAAACAGGGCCGGTGATGGGAGACTGGATCCGGCCCTGATTGATGACTATGGAAAAAAGATTTGTTGAAATATTTACAGGACTAAAAAGAGATTATGGGTATGCCGACCCACAGTCTGCGTACAAGGACCCTTCTACCGGTAAATTAAAGATAGAACATTTTTGGGCAAAGAAACCTGTTACAGAACAGGACTATGAAAATCATTTAAAAGGAATTAAGCCAATAGGTATACAACCATGTGATGATGAGGGTATGGCTAAGTTTGGTGCTATCGATATAGATTCAAAAGCTTATGATCAGTTTGATACAAGAAAATATTTAGAAATTATAGATAAAAATAAAATACCTGTCATACCTGTAAAATCAAAAAGTGGTGGTTTACATTTGTATGTGTTCACAGATAAACCTGTCAAAGCTACATTTATTAAATCATTCCTAGAAAAATTATTATACACATTTGATCTTAAACCAAGCACAGAAGTCTATCCTAAACAAACAGAATTAGATCAAGGACCAAACGGTACATCAGGTAACTTTATTAACTTACCATACTTCAAGAAACAAGAACGAGTTGGTCTTAACTTAGACGGCACAACATTTACATTCGAACAGTTTATTAAAGTTATAGAAGCAAACACTAAAACAAAAGAAGAGTTAGATGAATTTATTAATGCTCACATTAAAAGTATTTTAACAGGAGGCAACGAAGAGTTTGCAGATGGTCCGCCATGTTTACAAATTATAACAAAAGATCTCTCAGCTAATAATAAGTTAGCAGATTACAGAGACAGGTTCTTATATAACTATATGGTGTTTGCTAAGAAAAAGTATGGAGATATATGGGACAAGAAAGTTTTACAAGCTGCTAGAGATTATATTGTTTATGATAATGAATGGGGTGATGAGAAAGTTAAAAAGAAAATTAAAGCATGGGAAAAAGAAACTGCAGGACATACTTGTGATGAAGAACCAATACACGATCATTGTATGAAATCAGAGTGTGCCAAACGACAATTTGGTTTTTTATCTGACAAGATAAAAAGATTTCCACCACTTACAGCTTTGATTAAAATTAATTATTCTCCGGATCCTGAATTTAGATTTACAATTACATATGTAGATAAGAAAGAAGGAGAGGTCAGTAAACAAGTTATAGCTAAAGATGCAACATACTTTACGAATCAAGATAGACTCAGAACACTAATCGCTGCACATACACCTATTTTTCCACCACGAGTTACAAACAAAGATTATCAAATTATTATGGAGAACTTATACGAAACTCAAAACGTAGAGAGTCCTCCACCTGGAACATCAGATAAAGAATTATTACAAAAACATTTAGAAGAGTATGTAACAGGAGTGCAAGCTGTAAGTGATACGTCATTTAGAAATGGTAGCACATTAGTTGATGATGGGTATGCTTATTTTGTTTTGGAACCCTTCTTCAATCATCTTAAGAATAAAGAATGGAAAATTAAATTAACCAAGACAGGTCGAATGATGGAGGACTTTTTTAAAGCTGAGCTCAGTGTATCAAAAAGATATCCTAAAAAAGACTCAGATACTAAATCAAACAATCCTGTCAGATGTGTAAAGATATCTATGCAATACTTTGATGAAGAAGATAATGAGTTAGAGATCTTAGACATGAAAGACAAGGAAGATATTTTGTGATAACTAAGATCTATGGACCACCAGGTACAGGTAAAACAGAAAAATTAATTAGAAGAGCAATGGCCTACATCAGAATAGGCACACCGTTAAATCAAATAGGTTACTTTGCATTTACAAGAAAAGCAGCTAACACAGCAAAAGATAGAATGTTAGAAAAGAATCCACAATATAAAAAGAAAGATCTACCATACTTTAGAACGTTTCATTCTTTGGCTTTTCAAAAACTGAGTCTAGATGAAAGTAAAGTTATGCAGGACTATCATTATGCAGATCTAGGCAGGATCTTAAGTATTAGAGTTAATGTAAGAAAAGATGTAGATGCATCACCCTATTTAACTTGTGATAACGAATACTTTCAAATTATTTTAAAAGCAAAAGAAAAATGTATTTCAGTGTGGGATGAGTATTGTTCGGGAGAGTATTCATCCTCAGTTCGATGGGGATTGTTGGAACACATTGAGGCTAATTACAATGAATACAAAAAGAAGAATACCCTACTAAATTACTCGGATATGATAAATCAATTTATAAATAAACCACATCTTTGCCCTAAACTTAAAGTTATGTTTGTTGATGAAGCACAAGATCTGTCTCCATTACAATGGAAAATGTATGACTTACTAAAATCAAACTCGGATGATGTTTATCTAGCCGGTGATGATGATCAAGCTATTTATACTTGGGCAGGTGCAGATGTGAATCGATTTATCAAAGAACCTGCAAAAGAAAGAGTTTTATCTAAATCAAGACGTATACCTAAAAAGGTTCAAGAACTTTCTTCTGTAGTGATAAGTCGTATTCGTGGATTGAGAGCGACGAAACATTATAAAGCAAGAGACGAGGAAGGTAAAGTAGAAAAAATAAATAGTTTAGATAATTTAGATTTGTTATCTGACAATTGGTTAATTTTAACTAGGACTTTAAACAGAGCTAATGAGATCTGTAAAATATTAAAAGACAAAGGAATTTATTTTGAAACTAAAAAAGGTAAAAGCTACAATGTCAAACTTTACAAAGCTATTCTAACCCACATGCAATATACTAATGGTGAAGAGATAACAGAGATCTCGATGAAAGATCTGTTGGACTTTGCTGATGAAGAAGATCTACAAGATAAAAGTTTAAAGTGGTATGAAGTATTTAGTAAAGGTAATATTTTGGAGCGGAATTATATACGATTAATGCTCTCAAATAAAGAAAAACTTAATCAAGAACCGAGGATCAAAGTTTCTACAATACACGCAGCTAAAGGTGGAGAAGCAGATAATGTTATTCTAGTTTTAGATAATGCAAATAAAATAAGACAAGCTGTTATGAGAAGCATAACAAAAAGTGACGAAGAGCACAGAGTATGGTATGTAGGAACAACAAGAGCAAAAAAGAATATTTATTTATTGCAAGCAAAAATAGAAAGGAAAGGATATCAATTATGACAGATCCCGATGGTTTAGAAAAAGCATTTCCACAGTCAAGGCAGGTCGGTGGGAATCATTACAAGGATTATCACATTCAGCCGTACGAGTTTATTTCAAAAAATAATCTCTCGTTCTTTCAAGGTTGTGTTGTGAAATATGTTTGTAGGTATTTGAAAAAGGATAAAATCAAAGATCTAGAAAAAATAATTCATTACTGTGAATTAGAAATATTAAAACTAAAAGATAAAAAATGAAGATAATGCCGTATACGTTACGACAATCTAATGAGTATGTTAAAAAACATCATAGACATAGTAAACGTGTTACAGGATGTAGATTTACCATAGCGGCCATTGATGACGAAGGAAACATAATAGGGGTGGCCATAGTGGGTAGACCTGTATCAAGAAAGATAGATCAAACTCATACAGCTGAAGTTGTTAGAACATGCACAGAAGGAGTTAAGAATGTTAACAGCTTTCTTTATGGAGCATGTGCAAGAATATGGAAAGAGATGGGTGGTAGAAATATAATCACGTATACGTTAGAAATAGAATCAGGTGCTAGTTTAAAAGCTGCAGGTTTTACACTAATTGGAACAACAAAACCTTTTCCGAAAGGTAAAGGGTGGACAACTAGAGATAAAAGAGAGTGGCAACCAAAAGTCCATTCTTTAACAAAGTATAAGTGGGAAAGAAAGTTATGAAAGTATTAGATCTATTTAGTGGTATAGGTGGATTTAGTCATGGTCTAGATAAAGTAGGATTTAAAACTGTAGCGTTTTGCGAGATGGATAAGTATTGCAAATTAGTGCTGCAAAAACATTGGAAAGGAGTTAAGATATATAATGACGTTAAAGAACTCAAAGGGGAAGAAATTATCAAGGAACACGGAACAATTGATATTGTCGTCGGTGGCTTTCCCTGTCAGCCGTTCAGTGTCGCAGGGGCAAGAAAAGGAACAGATGACAACAGACATCTCTGGCCGGAAATGTTTCGAATCATCAAAGAGCTTAAGCCGAGGTGGGTTATTGGAGAAAATGTGCGAGGTATTGTTAGTATCCAAAACGGCATGGTCTTCGAGAATGTGTGCACTGACTTGGAAGGAGAAGGTTACGAAGTCAGGGCGTTCAATATTCCAGCTGCAGGCGTTGGCGCACCACACAAAAGAGAAAGAGTTTGGATTGTGGCGAACTCCCGACGCACATTGCGACAGGGGAGCGAGCTCGAAGGAGAGAATGCAAATGAAGGTGGACAAGAAAATGCCTATCAGCATCAACGATCAAGTGGCACACCCGAATATAATGTGGCCGACACCAACACAGGACTCAGCGAACAATCGAACCAAGAAGTACAAGCAAGGGGGAACACCCTTAACAGTAGCAGTGGAGATGTGGCCGACACCAACAGTCAACGACAGCAAGAACAATGCGGGACCGAGTCAGTTCAAGAGGAAGGGAACGAATCTCAACGTAGCAGTAGCCAAGCGAGGCACACAGGGTGGGAGTCTGAACCCAACGTGGGTAGAGTGGCTCATGGGTTATCCGGCAGGGTACACAGACTTAAAGCATTGGGGAACTCTATCGTCCCCAAGATCGCGGAAGAAATAGGTCGTGCGATTGCAATAGCAGAGAAAAAAGTGTAAAAGAAAATTATGAAAGTACCGCTCTTTGAAGCACAGACAGAATGGAACGAACCGGAAGAGTATCCCGATCTAAGACAATACGATGAAGTTGCAATTGACTTAGAAACTAGAGATCCAAACTTAAAAACTTTAGGATCAGGATCTGTAATTGGTAACGGTGAAGTCGTAGGCATAGCAGTAGCTGTGCCAGGTCGAAAATTTTATTTTCCAATCGCTCATGGCTCAGGACCCAATATGGACAGGAAGCGTACTCTAGAATGGTTCCAAGATATACTGAACACAAAAGCTATTAAAATATTTCACAATGCAATGTACGACGTATGTTGGATTAGACAGATGGGTTTAAAAATTGAAGGACTCATTGTTGATACAATGATAGCAGCGTCACTAGTTGATGAGAATAGATTTAGATATGATTTAAATAGTTTATCATGGGATTACTTAGGACACGGTAAATCAGAAGCAGCTTTGATTGAAGCAGCTAAGTCAAGAGGACTAGATCCTAAACAAGATCTATGGCAGTTACCCGCGATGGAGGTCGGATCCTATGCAGAGAAAGATGCAGAGTTAACTTTAGAACTTTGGCAAATATTTAAAAAAGAAATTATACATCAAGATATTGAATCTGTTTTTAATCTCGAGACAGATCTCTTTCCTTGTCTTGTTGATATGAGGTTTCTCGGTGTGAGGGTAGACTCAGATAAAGCTTCTCGCCTAAAGCAAGAACTAGAAACAGAAGAGAAGAAAATATTATCATTAATAAGTAAAGAAACCACATTAGAACCTCAGATATGGGCTGCACGAAGTATTGCAAAAGTATTTGATAAGCTTTCTTTACCATATGAACGTACTGCTAAAACCGGTGCTCCTTCCTTTACTAAAAATTTTTTACAAGAACACAAACATCCTGTTGTGCAAATGATAGCTAAGGCTCGTGAAATTAACAAAGCCCACACTACATTTATAGATACCATATTAAGATATGAACATAAAGGTAGAATACATGCAGATATAAACCAAATAAGATCTGACCAAGGAGGTACAGTTACAGGTAGATTCAGTTATTCTAATCCTAATTTACAACAGATCCCTGCTCGTAATAAAGATTTAGGACCATTAATCAGATCTTTGTTTTTACCTGACGAAGGTAAGAAGTGGGGTTGTTTTGATTATTCACAACAAGAGCCAAGACTAGTTGTGCATTACGCATCTCTACATAAATTTCCATCAGTATACGACGTCGTTGATTCCTATGAAAGTGATTCGGGGACAGACTTCCACCAAGTTGTAGCTGACATGGCACAGATTCCTAGGACACAAGCTAAGACGATCAATTTGGGTCTTTTCTACGGCATGGGTAAAGCTAAGTTACAAGCTGAACTCGGTGTATCGAAAGAGAAAGCTGCTGAGTTGTTCGATCAATATCATGCGAAGGTTCCGTTTGTAAAACAGTTGATGAACTCTGCAATGAACAGAGCTCAAGAACGTGGACAGATAAGAACTTTACTTGGTCGTTTGTGCAGGTTTCATTTATGGGAGCCCAATAGTTTCGGTATGCATAAGGCATTGCCTCATGAAGAAGCATTACAGGAACACGGACCTGGGATCAAAAGAGCATACACCTACAAATCACTTAACAAACTCATACAAGGATCTGCAGCTGATATGACAAAAAAGTCTATGTTAGATTTATACAAAGAAGGTATAATCGCACACATACAAATTCATGATGAACTTTGTGTGTCAGTTGAATCCGATGAACAAGCTAAAAAAATTGTTGAAGTGATGGAGAATGCTGTTAAGTTAGAAGTCCCCAATAAGGTCGACTACGAGTATGGAAAAAATTGGGGGACAATAAATGATTAATTATGGCTTACTTAAATGCAAACATACCTGTAGAATATGCTCAAATAAGAAGGGAGTATTTATATGATCTTAAGAAACATCATGGTGAAGTCGAAGACTGTATTATTTTTGGTCTATCATCTATTACGGGGAAGTCTATTCTTTTTCACGCAATTATGGAGAATGGGGCGATCTTCTATCGTTTACCAATTACGGCTTTTATTCAACGTGGCTATGAACCGAAAGCTGTTCCAATTCGCAGACTTGACGAGCTTCAGTTATGGAATTGTTTTAGTTATTATCCTTCTGTTCATTCTTGGGATATCCTAGAAGGACAGGCAGGAAAATACATAGGAAAAGACAAAAAATGGCACCCAGGCAAGTACTTATTTACGGTTGACTTTGCCCATCCTGAAAGTAATATCCTTGATACGGATCACTCAGAGATACCGCACGAGCATAAATGCGCTCACATCATAGCCCTAGACGATGGGAACTATGCAGCACAACCTAACAATAGATGTATTTGGGATATCCCTTCGTTTACTGTTAAAGACAATGTGCCGGATTGGAAAGTGCAAACCTCTGAATGGAACGTAGAAAACACAAGTAAATGGAAGACCGAAGATACGGATAACTTCTTTTACGAAATTGAGGAGAAGAAACATGATTAACAAATGTAAAGCAATTTGTTGCAAAGTTTGGGACAAAATTAAAGCTGCATGGGAATGGATCGTGTCTAGATTCAACAGGTAGTTTATGGCCCTAAAAATTTCTGAATCCGCATCCGTACAAATGCCAATGAAGACGGTTGCTAGTTTGATCGCGATGGTCGCCATCGGGACCTGGGCTTTTTTTGGAGTGCAGGAAACACTTAATCAACACTCAACTCAAATAGAGTTGATGCAAAAAGATTTAGATGCTAACTCAGAGTTTAGAATTAAATATCCAAGAGGTGAGTTAGGTCAATCAGCTGGAGAGGCAGAGCTTTTTATGATTGTAGAACACGTTAGTGGTCTACTAGAAGATGTAGAAGAAGAGATTAAAGGCATGAGAAACAATGCAGTTAACATAGAATTTTTAAAGAAAAGAACAGAGAAATTAACTGAAGATGTAGAAAAGTTAATTAGAAACGGAGGCGGTAAACATCAATGATAGAAACTGTATTCGCACTTATATTAACTTTAAACGGAAATATGATAGAGCATGTATATAAAAACAATCTCAGCGATTGTTTGAAATCCAAGCGTATCGCGCAGAACGAGGTCAATCCTGAGAGAGTTGTATTTAGTTGTCAGAAAGTAAAGGCTCAAACAGAAATATACATGGACCGAAAAAAGATTGTTAAAATATTAAAATAATGGAACNAATTTGTTATATATTTTTAATGTTATGGATAATGGGAGTATCTGAATAATGGAGCCATTTATACCCATAAATACTATCATAGCTTTTATATTGCTTTGTGTCGTAATATATGTAGGGTTAAACGATAATAATAAATTATGAAACTTACAGCTAACATAACTCTAGATGAGTTAACGAAGTCTCAAGTTGCGGAAAGAAAAGGAATCAATAACAATCCTAGTCCTGAGCAAATTGAGAATCTTAAAGCATTGGCAGTAAACGTATTACAGCCAATCAGATCACACTTTGATAAACCCTTAATCATATCATCAGGATTCCGTTGTGCTCAGCTTTGCGTAGAGATTGGTAGCAGTGTAAACAGCCAACATACAGCACATGACGAATCAGCTGCAGCAGACTTTGAGATACCTGGTGTTGATAACAAAGAACTTGCAAAATGGATTAGAAATAATCTAGAAGTGGACCAAGGTATTTTAGAATTTTACAAAGACGGCGAACCTTCTTCGGGCTGGATACACTGTAGTTACTCACGTAATAAAAATAGACAACAATGGTTACGAGCACAAAGAGTAGAAGGTAAAGTTAATTACACACCTTGGTTAGATGAATAGCAAATTTTTTACGACAGAGTTAGTTTCCGGAGATTGTCCACACTGTCATATTAAAGTTATGCTTGTAAAGATCTATGATAATCTTTATAGATGTGTAAACTGTGGTGAGGACACCGAGCAGAAAGTAAATGGTGTCATCAAGTACATGAAAGTAAACAAAGATACATCAATGGCGATAAGAGAATTTATCGATGGGTAAAAAGAAACCATTATTTGGTGTATCAAATTATATAAAAAGGACTCCTAAAAAGAGGCCAGGTCGACACGCAAAAAGTTATAGTAAGCGCGTGCCACCACGTAAGGCTAGATATAGGGGCCAAGGGCGTTAATGTTTGAGAAAGTTACAATAATTACGTTGTTATATTTAACAACACTAGGAGATATTAAACAACAATCATTTGAAGTTGTGTCAGGTGATAGCTGCGAGTCTTGGTATAATTCAAATGTAAAGGTGCATGAACGTAAGCAACGTAAGATGTTTAGTAATCTTTACTATCACGAATACAAAGGTAAACAAGTTATAGGTTATGTTTGTAGTGATGAGCCTCCACAATAGAATAATTCTAAACTGGACTACCGGTCATTACACATTTAAACTGAACAGTTATTTGAGATCTGTTAACTTCAGGTTCTCCTAGCTCTCTCATCAACCCCATAGCGTTAAGGTAACCTGCAGTTGCACAGTCAAAATGGGTCTTATACTCTCCCGCAGGCATTTCATTCATGCATGCTAGATGTACCGCCGAGCACACCTGCATTATTAGTAAAAATTTCATTTGACACTCTGTTGTTAATTTAATAGGATATCCTATATATCAATTAAAGAAAGGATATACTAATATGACTGACTTTACAAAGTATAAAAACATATCAGTAAAAAAAGACACATATTCTAAAATTGATGCAATAAGAAAAGTTATCGTGGATGATGATCCCGAGGTTAGCTATTCACAAGTTGTAACAATCTTAGTTAACAAAGAGTACAAGAGGTTAAATGGCAAGATCCAAAAACGGTAAACTCTTTTCTCGAACTGAATTCGTAGATCATAAACCATCTCCGGAAACATTAATGTGGAAATCAGTGATAGCTTTAGCTGCAGCAGATGCAACGAAGTCTATTAAAAACAGACCAACGTATACAAGTTGGACTGACAATGACATAGACAGAGCTAGAAATTGGTTTACAGCACCGAGTCAAGACTTTGCTTTGGTCTGCCATTTAGCAGGCTACAACCATCTTTACATCAAGCGTAAGATGGAAAGAGTAATAAGAAAACTAAAAGAAGATGAGCGAAAATAAAAACATATGTCCCGATTGCATGGGTAATGGTTACAGGAGGATCTTCAAAGATACTTCAGAAAGAGAGAAAGTAACCATACAATGTGCACGATGTGAATCAACAGGTGAACTACCGGATGATGTTGTAAGGTACGAGGAACACGAAGAAGCTGAGTACCAAGCACATCTTAAAAAATTCTTTAAAGGAAGGATACAATGAAAATACTAGCAATAATAATCGTAGCATTAGCTATGACTTCATGCACAAAATACAAATTACATTTTGGTAAAGCATGTACACCAGATAACAGAGAATGGTCTTATGTGTGGTGGATAGAAAAAGATGGAACAGTTAACGTAAGTAAGGAGAACTGTACAGTATGACCATCATGACTCACAAAGACTGTGAAGAATGGGCAGCTATGATTGCTCAAATGCAGGATGATCCAAGCTATCACCCAAAGTATAATAAGAAAGGAGTGAAACAAGTGGATAACAAACCTGGACCAAACGATTTAGAAGAACAGATCCGTGTGTTAAAGTTTAGAAACGAAACCTTACACAAACATACAGAAAAACTATCTCAAGAAATTAATNAATTAAGAATAGAAAACAAACGTCTTGAAAAAGAAGTTGCGTTCTATGCTAAAGATCAATTTAGAAATAGAGGAGAACTATGATTAAAGGTGACTCAACAGAGTACGATCTACTTGAGAAGTGGAGTAGTTTAAACTGTGATGGTTTTAAAACTGTAGAGATTGGAGTGCGAGAAGGACTCGGATCTAAAATTATNATGGACAATGCTGAGAATTATATGATGCATATCGGTATAGATCCTTACGGTAATTTAAAATATCAACACTACGACAATCATGAACCCCTTACGTATGATTATACAGACGACATGCGTGATAGAATGATTAAAGACTTTGAGATTTACAGAGGTAAGTTTAAGTTTTGTAATATGACAGATAAAAAGTTTATGATCGAGAACGCAGACTTTTCTACACAGTATGCGTTGGTGCACTTTGATGGACCTCACACGACTCGAGATGTATTGACTGAAGCTGTCTTCTTTGCTGAACGATGTGCACCTTTTGCTAGATTCATCTTTGATGATTACCCGAAATTTAACATGCAGTTAATTAGTGATTGTCTAAAGCCTTATGGGTTTAGCGTCATGGAACAAGGACAAAATAAAATATGCCTAGAAAAACAGAACACATAATCGATATACCGACGTTTAGAAAATTTTGGATATACGATAAACCATACGGTCATGACATTGTAATTTACGCTGATACAGGTAAGACAACGATACAATGTAAATGGCCGGATAGAAAACGAGGAAATAGTGGGAGGGTAAGTGCCTTACAAAGATCCAAAACATCCGAATAGGGCTATCTCTGATTGGAAATATAGAAACACTGAAAGAGGTTTTGTGATGAAAGTTATTACTTCTAAGTTTAGACCGAGCTCTAAAAAATGGAGACCGGCGATTGATAAGAAGGAAATGTGGAGATCTTATATGAATCACATTGCCGATATGAAAAAGAAATTTCCCGAGTCGAATGGTAGACTTTGTAGATATTGTGAGAAACCTTTTACTTGGAAATCTAAGATGGGTACCCGTGGTACGGGCTATCAAGGACGTGGATCTCAGATTAAAACTAATCTGTCTCTCGATAGATGGGATCCTCGAATAACTTACGAGACGCCTAATATCATATGGTGCTGCGTTGGTTGTAATGATAGAAAGAGAGATAGTACTCCCGATGATTGGGATAATTTTAAACGAATAGGAGAAGAAGATGTCAGCTAAATGGACCTGGAACAAATGCTTTCCATATCCTAAGAGTAAACGAGAAGTGCTCGAGGGCCTACGTCATTACGACGTGGTGGATGGATTATTGCCTAGTGTTACGACGATCTTGTCGGATACTAAATCTGAAGAGAAACAAAGAAAGCTAGCCGAGTGGCGTGAACGAGTAGGACAGGATGAAGCCACGAGGATCACGGACCAAAGTGGACAGCGTGGTACGATCATGCATAACTATCTAGAGGGCTACCTAAAAGGTCAAAATAGACTAGATCTAAGCCCCGTAGGCGTCGTTGCAGGGGGTATGGCCACAAAAGTCATGGAAGATGGTGTATTTGATAAGCTGACTGAAATATGGGGCTCTGAGGTCGTTGTATTCTACCCAGGACTATATGCAGGTCAAACAGACGTAGTAGGTATCTATGAAGGTGAGCAGTCCATCGTTGACTTCAAACAGTCTAACAAGCCAAAGAAAAGAGAATGGATTGATGAATACTTCATGCAATCAGCTGCCTATGCCATGGCACACAATCAAATTTATGGCACAAACATTAACAAAGGAGTAATATTGATGTGTACTCCTGACCTATATTTTCAAAGATTTATTGTTGAGGGTGCTGAGTTTCAAGACTATGCAAAGCAGTGGCTAGCAAAAGTGGCAACATTTTATGCAAAAAGGCAGAAAAAAGGCTTACAGAATAAAAGGACTATAGATCTTTTACAGGGTAAATAGAAAAAATTTTTTATGTGCACCCAAAATATCTGCTACAATGCTACAATCTTAAAAAAGCATTGTATATCAACATAAATAACACTGTTTTTTGTAACAAACAGGTGCTACAATGGTGCTACAGATGCTACAAACCCCGCCGCGCGTATGGGAAAAGGAGAATTGAAAAAAGTCGCCTAGTGAAAAAAGTCTATGGATGGTATATGAGGTCATGAGAAGAAATAAGAAATCAAAATATAAATATGCAACTATTAATAAGAAGCGTTATTATTTTTATACTATTNGNTGGGTCGACATNTGCGGAGACGCNGGNCANGCCACNAAAGAAGAGTTCGANAAATTTGAACCTGCTTATATGGTTAGTCANGCCTATGTGTATAANCGAACAAATAAATATCTGTACACCTTTTCGAGNTATGANGANAAAGAAGAAGTCTTCTCAGACAGNAACATCTTCCCNATCGGATGCATTGTTAAATTAGANAANATNTTACTCTGATTCNTCAGCTTCAATAACTTCAGCGTCNAATATCTTGCCGTATCTTTTGAGTGATTTGATTACCTTTTTATCTAGTTCTTCCTCACTTAAATCAGAAACATTTTTGTGTAGGTGCATACTTCTATCAATGTATAAACCACCTGCTTTTCCACGTGCAACTTCAGCATTGGTAGCTGCAGTCCAGGCCTTGTTTTGTCTTGCCTCATCTCGTAATTGACCTAGTTCTTTCATATGAGATTCGTGTGTTATCTCATATTTCTTTTGCATCTCAGCTCTGAGCTTACCTATTTCTTGGGCAACCAAGGGGAATCTCTCTTCATTTAATAACCTACTAGCTGTTGCCATAGCAGCTTCAGGATCTTTGGTATACCCAGCTTCAATGGCGCATTCTGTTGCTGTCATTCTACCCTCATTTAAAACGTAGAGTCTAGCAAATTTCATTTGTTTTTCAGTTAATCTTTTTGGTGCTCCTGCCATAGGTTGCATTATAATTCTTATTGGGTATATTGCAATACATGTTAAGTGGAAAGCTGTTAAGACAGGTACTAGACAAAATGCTAAAAAACTCTACCGTAGCTCAAGAGGCTAGGGTGCAAATCGTAGACCCAAAGGGTAAATTCTATGACGTTACACAGATCCGTCTAGCTGAAAATAAGCTGATTGGAGTCAGAGAATCACACAGAATTATACTAACAATAGCCGAAGAGAAGGGCTGGAGGATGGGTAAAGTTGTTAAGTTGAAAGACTAAATACTACTCACGACTTAACACGAATAGATGCGCAAGAACGAGACTAAATTTTGGCATGAAGTTAAGAATGCGGGATGGGATATTTCCTTTACTAGGATTGAAAATTCTGCAGCTCATGGCACTCCAGATGTGTTGTGTCAGAANAAAAATCATGTCTTTTTTACCCTCGAATTNAAGTTAAGTTATGTTAAGAAAATAAGATTCTCNCCACACCAAATTAGCTTTCATGTTAGGCATCCCAAGAATACTTTTGTGCTGCTAAAGACCCTCGGTCCTTTAGCCATAAAACTTTATGAGGGGAAGGATATCCTTGAGCTTGTGGCCAAGGGCCATGGACAAGTCAAGCCTGTTGCCTGTGGCCTTGAGGCCTGTGGCCTGTTGCTTGAGGCTCTCGGCTCTTGAGCCTAGCGCTTGTGGGCGGGTCCCCCCCAAAACTGGGAAAAAGTTTTTACACATCCTGGACAAATCCAGACTCATCGCGGATCGCTCTACCTTTAGCATAGAGGCCCGCGATGGTATTCCTAGGGTCGATAAATCGGAGGTCGGAATTATCGGCGTTGGTTACTCTGTAACCATGGAATCTTTTTGGTAACTTCTTAGATCTAAACACGGCTGAAATATTTCCGCCGCGCTTGAGGACGTAAAGCGCCTTGCGCTTGTTGTCCTCATTCAAGCTGTAAGTGATATGATAATTTTTTGGAAGCTTACCCGCTGCCCATTGCAATGCGCGTTTATAAATTTTCGTATAGTCATAAAATTGAACTTCAGGAAATTTCTCCATTATACCGAACCGCTCCCAGTTGACGTCACTAGTCCCGTTTAATCTAACCGCGGGCCTGTAGCCTTGACGCTTGCACCTCTCAGCAAATAAAAAGATTTCCTTCTCCAGCTGCTCCAGGAATGCTGCGCGGTCCTTCATGAAATAAATAGTCTTATTGATCCGGCCAGCTTGCACGCTGCGCATTTGGCCGCGACCCGCGGTGTTCAGGCATGCTGCCTTGCATCCTGCCGACGCCATCGGGCACATATTAAAACCTGAGCTGGTAGCGGGGGCCAGGTATAGTATAGCTGTCTTCCATCCGTAGCGCTGCCCCTTCACCGTCTTAGGGTTATTATCAAAATTCAAAAGTCTTTTTGCTCTATAAACTTTCATGANGCATATATAGGAATTTATAGGACCATTGTCAATAATTATTTTTTNACAGCANAGAGCTTGTGGGCGGGTCCCACCCGAAAAAATAAAAAAATACTTGCTTGACAATTAACCTATAATGTCCTATAACAAATCAAAAAGGAGGAAAGCATGAAAGCAATGACTAAATACCAGCTGGATCACTTTAAAGAAAAGGTGAGAAGAAACTTTGACCCTTTAATTGAAGAACAAGAGCTGTTAGTTAAACAATACAGAGCTGAAGCCACTCAAAAGATTGTAAGTAAATTAGCAGCCAAAATGGGCGCTGATAAAATCTTAAACGAGTTCAAGAAGGCGGAGGCAGCTCTAGCAGTAGCACGAGACAAAGCTCGTACCTTCTTCAAGAAGAAGGCGGAACAAAGCGAAGACAAGAAAAGTAATTTTAAATCTTATCGTTTTGAAATAGACGAGAAGCTGTCTCTTGAAGATTGTGAAGAACAATTAAAAGATTGGGCGCGAGACTTGGTTGATCGTGAGATCAGACGTAGACCCGAGGGCTTGAAGCTCAAGCAGCTTGAGGACTTGAAGACTAAAGCGATTGATACAGTCATGGAAAGCGGAACACCCGAGCAGCTGTTAGCAGCGCTTGACGCTACCACAAAAAAGATTGGTATAGCGTGGGTAGTTGATACTTCCAAAATAAAACAAATATCAAAATAAATAAAAAGGGGCGCAGTGATCTAATGATGTTGCGCCCCTCTTTTTTCTATTCCCAAGGCAAAGCCAAAAGAATTAGTAAATGAAAAACTATTATTGCACAGATCCAAAAAGTCATGTGTAAAAATACAATATGATTACAGCACCGCCGAAACCAATTAACATTTCATAAAGTTCCATTATTCACTTTGAAATATGTTAGCTGATACTTGAACAATATCAGAATTAGCTGTTGTGTATCTGTCTTTATCACGATCCCAAAAAGTCATATATAATTTTCCTGTCTTTTTGTTCCTGTCAATTTTTGATTTATCGTCCCATGTCCCACGCCTCGTTATGCTTTGACCTTGCATATTTTCTTGTCCGTCTATTGTTTCAGGCGTCCAAGTTGCGATAAACAAATCACCCTTTTTTAGTTCCATATTTCTGTACTCCTTTCACTTGACATAATAGGATATTCTGTTAAATTGTCAAGTATGAAAGGAGTACTTAATATGGATATAGCAAAGGTACAATTCGTTGTTCTGAAAATAGAAGAACATAAATTGTCGGATCAACCTTATAAAGTAAAGGTAGAAGTTTCGGCTAATTTTGACAATATGTCAGACGCGAATAAATACAAGGAAGCAAAGGACACTTTGTTAAGAGTCGTTCCAACTGAATACGATTGGATCACTACACAATACAAAGTTCAACAGATTTTTTTCAAGTCCTTTGTCCAAGCTGATAAATCAGCTTAACTTGTAAAAAAGCTCTTGGTGTTGCAGCAATGCAACACCGAGGGAAGAGCATGTGGGCGGGACCCACCCTAAAAAAAAGAAAAAATTTTTAAGCTGTAATAATTATTGACATCTATATAGGTTATTGTAGGATATTTAAATCAAAGCAAATATAAACAAAGGAGGCAAATATGGGTTTTGATATATCAAGCACAGGAAACCACAAAACACCTAAAGGTGAATACTTTAGAAATAATGTTTGGTGGTGGAGACCGTTAGCCCAATACATTATAGATTACACAAATTGCGTTTCAGAAAAAGACGCAGAAAAGTGGGGTTATAATGATGGGCACGAAGTTAGCGAAGAAGAAGCAAAAGCAATCGCTAAACAATTAAGACATCTCATAAAAACAGGTCATGCAAAAAAACATGAAAATGAATATGAGAAAGAAAGAAAAAAAGCCGAAGCATTTAATAACAAGATAGAAAAACAATTAAATGCACTTCAAGAAAAAATCGGAACGGACATAGCACCTAATGATTATTCCAAAGAAGATAAAAAGAAATGGGACGATCTTTACGAGAAAAAAATATGGGGTGCTAACTATCCGTTTTCCGTGAACAATGTTGCAGAGTTCGCAGAATTTTGCGAGGACAGTAGGGGCTTTAAAATATGGTAAAAAATAAAATCATAATGTTTTATCATTGTAAAAAATGTTTAAAGGAACGAGGCGAGGGTATATCGCCTCGTGAGTATGCGTCGTTTGAATTTGGTGCAACTAAAAAAGGTTTTCAATTATGGTGCACACGGCACGAGGAAAATGTTTTAGCACTTGATTTGCTAGGACAGAAAGTTGCTTACGACGGCTAGGATATTATAGGACATAAATCAAGGGACTAGGCGACCAAAATGGGTCGCCTAGATAAGAGCATGTGGGCGGGACCCACCCATAGTTATATATAGAGGTCCCAATAGGAATTATTACTGTCGTTATAGCTTTACAAAAAAATCGAATGGGGTGTCGTGTAGTAGGGGTCCCAAGACATACCTATATAGTTTGATTTGAATAGTTTTAGATGTTAAATACTTCATACCCATATTGAAACATATGCTAACACTAAAAAAAATTAATAAAATTAAAGATCCTATCAAACGTAGAAAGTTGAAAGAAGATNTAGTTAATGCAGACGAGGCAGCTGATAGAAGAGAGGCTCAAAATGATTTCTTATCTTTTGTAAAACAAATGTGGCCTCAGTTTATTGAAGGTGAACATCACAAAAGGATCTCTGATAAATTTAATAAATTAGCTACAGGTGAAATAACAAGACTAATTATTAATATGCCACCACGGCATACTAAATCAGAATTTTCATCTTACTATTTACCTGCATGGATGATTGGTAAGAATCCTGCTTTAAAAATAATTCAAGCAACTCACACAGCAGAACTTGCAATAAGCTTTGGTCGTAAAACAAAAAATTTAATTGACTCAGGGGAATATCAAAAAATTTTCAATACAAGATTACAAGAAGACTCTAAAGCTGCAGGGCGTTGGAATACATCTGAACAAGGTGAGTATTTTGCTGTTGGTGTCAAAGGTGCTGTAACCGGAAGAGGTGCAGATCTGTTAATTATTGACGATCCACATTCAGAGCAAGACGGAGCAAGTAACAAGACCACAGCTTTTGATACAGCTTACGAATGGTATACTTCAGGACCACGACAACGTTTGCAACCTGGTGGTCGTATTGTTGTTGTCATGACACGTTGGTCAACTAAAGATCTAACTGCAAGATTAGTAAATGCACAAGCAGATGAAAATGCAGATCAATGGGACATTATAGAGTTTCCTGCAATTTTACCAAACGGAAAACCTGTGTGGCCTGAGTATTGGAAACTAGAACATTTAGAAGCAGCGAAAGCTTCTGCCGGTGTAAATAAATTTAATGCACAGTATCAACAAAACCCAACATCAGAGGAAGGTGCAATTATAAAACGTGAGTGGTGGCAAGATTGGGATAAGGATGAATTACCTCAAGTTTATCATTGCATACAATCTTACGACACTGCATTCTTAAAAAAAGAAACTGCTGACTTTTCTGCAATTACAACATGGGGCGTATTTAGGGAAAACGAAGACTCACAAGAATGTTTGATACTCCTTGATTCGTGGAAAGGTCGAGTGGAGTTTCCTGAACTAAGACGCGTGGCCAAAGAACAATATGATTATTGGAAACCTGAAACAGTTATCATTGAAGGTAAAGCATCAGGTTTACCCCTGACACATGAATTAAGGAACATGGACATACCCGTGGTTAATTTTGTTCCAAGTAAAGGACAAGATAAACATGCAAGAATAAATGCTGTAGCACCCTTATTTGAGTCTGGTAAGATCTATGCACCTCTAGACCGAGAGTATGCTGAAGAAATGATAGAAGAGGTAGCTGCTTTTCCATATGGAGAAAACGATGACTTAGTGGATTCTATGACTCAAGCTTTATTGAGATATAGGCAAGGGGGACTAATAACTCACCCCGAAGATGTTATAGAACCCTCTTTACCTCGTGGTAAAAAGAGTTATTATTGGTAGATTATTATGTCGATTAAACAGAGAATAAAATTCAAGAACCCTACTCTTGTAAAAAACATGAAGTATGTAAAATTTGATCAGATACCACCTTTGAGTGGCCCTGATCCACGAGGCTTGATTAAGGAGACAAAACAAGGTAAACAAGAAAGATTGGAGAACATAAATGGCAGATATCGACAAATCACTTCCAAACGAAGTTAAAAAAACTATTGAGATCGAGGGACCTGAAAAAGAGGTCGAGATCACAGAAGAAATTCAAGAATCCATTCCAAGTCAAGGCGACACGGAAATTACACCTACAGATGACGGAGGTGTAGAAGTTAACTTTGAACCAGGAGCCTTTAGTCAACCACAGGGAGAAGGTCATTTTGATAATCTCGCTGAGTTACTACCGGAGGAAATTTTAGGTCCTCTTGGTTCAACGTTAAGTCAAAACTATCAAGATTATAAAACATCACGAAAAGAATGGGAGCACTCTTACATACAGGGTCTAGATCTTTTAGGATTTAAATACGAACAACGGACAGAACCGTTTCAAGGAGCTGCTGGTGCAACGCACCCAGTTCTNGCAGAAGCAGTCACGCAATTCCAAGCGTTGGCTTACAAAGAATTGTTACCGGCCGACGGACCTGTAAGAACACAGATCATTGGCGCACCGACTCCACAAAAAGAACAACAGTCTAAAAGAGTAAAAGAATTTATGAACTATCAGCTTATGGATCAAATGAAAGAATATGAACCTGAGTTTGATCAGATGTTATTTTATTTACCACTATCGGGATCTGCGTTTAAAAAAGTTTATTACGATGATTTATTACAAAGAGCCGTTTCTAAATTTGTACCGGCAGAAGATCTCGTGGTCCCTTATTCTGCAACCTCTCTTGAAGATGCAGAAGCAATTATTCACGTGATTAAAAAATCAGAAAACGATTTAAGAAAACAACAAGTATCAGGTTTCTACAGAGACGTAGATGTTGGTCGACCACAAGACAACGAAACTGCGTTAGAGAAAAAAGAAAGAGAACTCGAGGGGGTTAAGAAAACTGTTAACGAAGATATTTTTACTTTGTTAGAGTGTCATGTAAATCTTGACCTTGAAGGATTTGAAGATAGAACAGCTGACGGTGAGCCGACAGGTATCAAGCTTCCATACATTGTAACATTGGAAGAAGGAACACGGACAATCTTATCGATCAGAAGAAACTATGCAATTGATGATCCTAAAAAAGAAAAGATAACTTACTTTGTACATTTTAGATTTTTACCAGGACTTGGCTTTTATGGTTTTGGTTTAATACACATGATCGGCGGTTTATCTAGAACTGCAACATCTGCCCTAAGATCATTGTTAGATGCCGGTACACTCTCCAATCTACCGGCAGGATTTAAAATGCGTGGCATTAGAATGAGAGACGATGCCCAAGCGATTCAACCAGGCGAATTTAGAGATGTGGATGCACCAGGTGGTAACATCAAAGATGCTTTTATGGCTTTGCCATTTAAAGAACCATCGCAAACACTTCTACAACTAATGGGGGTCGTAGTATCAGCAGGTCAAAGATTTGCATCGATCGCTGATATGCAAGTAGGTGATGGGAACCAACAAGCGGCAGTGGGTACGACCGTAGCGCTGTTGGAAAGAGGAAGCAGAACAATGTCTGCAATACACAAAAGAATCTATGTAAGTTTAAAACAAGAGTTTAAACTTCTAGCTCGTGTGTTTAAATTATATTTACCAAACGAATATCCGTATGATGTCGTTGGTGGTCAGAGAATGATTAAGCAACAAGATTTCGATGACAAGGTAGATATACTTCCAATCGCTGATCCAAATATATTTTCTCAAACTCAAAGAATATCTATGGCTCAAGCTGAGTTACAACTAGCACAATCAAACCCACAATTGCATAATTTATACAATGCATACCGTGCAATGTATGAAGCATTAGGTGTTAAAAACATAGATCTTATTTTAAAACCACAACCAAGACCTCAACCTATGGATCCTAGTGTTGAGGCGATTATGTCTTTGTCAGGTAAACCTTTTCAAGCGTTCAAAGGTCAAGATCACAAGGCCCATATTACAGCGCATTTAAATTTTATGACAACTTCTATGGCAAGAGGTAATCCTTTGGTCACAGCTTCTATGCAAAAAAACATTTTTGAACATATTTCTTTGATGGCATTAGAGCAAGTTGAGATAGAATTCCAAGATCAGATTAAACAACTACAAATGATGTCACAAAATCCTGCTGCAATGCAAAATCCTGAGATGCAACAGCAAGCGATGAACCTAAATATGCAAATTGAAGCTAGAAAAGCCATCTTAATTGCAGAAATGTTTGAAGATTTTGCTAAAGAAGAGAAAATGTTACTTGGTGATTTTGCAAATGACCCTGTTGCGAAGCTAAAATCTAGAGAATTAGACATTAGAGCTCGTGATGACTTCACAAAAGCACAACAAGCACAAGAAAAAATCAACCTTGATAAGATGAAAGCGATGATGAACCAAATGAACAAGGATGAAAAGCTAGAACAAAACCAAGAATTAGCAGAATTACGTGCAGCTACATCTTTAACAAAGCAAGAAATGGCTAACAGAAGCAAAATTCACGATTTTGGTAGAAATTTTAGAAAAAAATAAGTAGTATTAACTAAGGAGGACATATGCAAAGACTCGATAAAATAAAAAACTTGGCATCTGAGGAAATGAAGACAAAAAAAGATCCTAGATCCGAGATTATCACTAACCAAGATGCGCCTGAAAACAAAATTGGTGTTGGTGAAGAGGTGCAAGTAAGAGGCACGAAGCGAATGTTGAGAGATAAAAGCAAAACTGCAACTTGGTACTAATATGGCTTGGTTTAGTTTAGTAAAAATTGCTTTACAAGCTGGTGGTAAGATATATGCCAACCGTCAAAAGACAAAAATGGCTATGTCAGACGCACAGCTTATGCATGCAGAGAAAATGGCCCGAGGTGAGGAAGCTTACCAAGGCAAACTTCTTGAAGCGAGGCAAAACGACTACAAGGATGAATTTGTTCTTGTAATTATTTCGGCGCCCATAATTGTGTTGATGTGGGCGGTGATGTCGGATGATCCGGCGGCGATGGAAAAGGTAAAACTTTTCTTCGAATACTTTTCAACACTACCGTCATGGTTTACAAACCTGTGGATCCTTGTCGTGGCGAGTATTTTTGGTATCAAGGGAACACAGATATTTAGGAATGGAGGAAAAAAATAATGGCAAACCCTAGATTTAACAAACAAGTCGCTAACTCTCGTAAACCTATGAGAGGTGGTGGAATGTCTACAGCAAGAAAAGACATGAGATCGGGTTACTACAAAGATGACATGGGCATGAGAGGTGGCGCTATGTACAAAAAAGGTGGTAAAGTCGGTAAGAAAAAACAAGGCTACAAAGCTAGAAAAGATGAATCTATCGCTATGAGAATCAAAAAGAAAAGAACTAAGAAGCAATTAAAAGCTTCTAGAGATGAGTCATACGGTAAGTTCGGTAGCAAAATGAAGAAAAAAGGAAAAATAAATAGATAATATGAAACCAATAAGCAAAAGTAAAAACAAAGGCTTGCACAAGTTAGCTCAAAAGAAACCTGAGTTAGCGAAAAAATTTGGTTACGATCCAAAAAGAATCGTTGCTAAAAAAGGTGGCAAGGTAAAAAAGAGGAAAAAATAAATGGCAAAGTTATGTCCTAGAGGAAAAGCAGCAGCGAAGCGTAAATTCAAAGTTTACCCTTCCGCGTACGCAAACATGTACGCCTCTGCAGTTTGTTCTGGTAAAATTACACCTGGCGGAAAGAAAGGTCGTAAGAAAGCTGCTAATGGCGGTTTAATCGATATGACTAAAATGAGCTTAGTGTAATGGCTAAAAAAGGATTGCGAGCATGGGTAAAAGAGAATTGGGTCGATATTGCAAACAGGCGATCGGATGGCTCATACCCGAAGTGTGGGCGCAGTGGTGGAGAAAAAAGAAAAAATTATCCAAAATGCGTGCCCATTGCNAAAGCAAGAGCGATGAGCAAAGGGCAACGTGCGGGTGCCGTAAGAAGAAAACAAGCGGTAGCGAACACGGGTCCTAAACCATCAAGAGCAGCAACCTTTGCAAAAAGAAAAAGTGCATACGTTGGAGGATTGATATGAAGATGCAACCATACATTGGAAGTTACATCAAAGGTGACTTAGGTGGTGTTAAAGTATCTAATCCAAGTTTGAGATCTTACTACGGGGATAAAATTATGCCTCGAGAAGGTTTCTCCAAAGGGACAATGCCAGCAAGAAATAAGAAAAACTTTAGACCTACAAAGTCTGGAGCGGGTATGACAAGAGCCGGTGTCAAAGCCTACAGAAGATTAAACCCTGGCTCAAAACTAAAAACAGCCGTGACCGGTAAAGTGAAACCTGGATCAAAAGCTGCTAAACGCAGAAAATCATACTGCGCAAGATCTCTTGGACAATTGAAGAGAGCATCAGCTAAAACAAGAAACGATCCAAACTCACGAATAAGACAGGCACGGAGAAGATGGAAGTGCTAAATGAAAGATCCAAAAGTAGGAACAGGTAAAAAACCTAAAGGTTCAGGTAGGAGACTTTATACAGATGAGAATCCTAAAGATACTGTTAGAATTAAATTTGCGACTCCAACGGACGCTCGTAAAACTGTGGCGAAAGTTAAACGAATCAGTAAGCCATACGCAAGGAAAATACAAATCCTTACGGTTGGTGAACAAAGAGCCAAAGTTATGGGTAAGGCAAAGGTGGCTAGCATATTTAAAAAAGGTAAAGAAGCAATTAGGAAAGGAAGGAAAACGTGAGTAGAAAAGGAATGGTAACTGCATTACGTGCAAGGTTTGAAGCAGACATTGCAGAAGCAGATGCAACAATAAATATTTATCTAAATAGTTCTGTAGGTATTGGAGAACACCCTCAACACTTAGATGAAATAAACAAGCTGTTGGCTAAGATAGCTGAAGCAAAAGATAAACTAGAAGCATTGGAGGATTTTGATGGCTGATTTTGATGAAGGCACAATAATAATACAATTACAAAAAAAATTAAAAGACCAATATCAACAGATAGGCGACGCTATGATTGGTGGCGGGGTTGACAACATGGAGAAGTATAAATATATGTTAGGTCAGGCACATGCCTATCAGTACATTACAGGGGAGATATCCAACCTGCTAAACAAAGGAGCAAAAGATGAGCAAAGAAAAAGTACAGTCCTCAGTTTCGGGACAAGAAACAAAAATAATAACACCTAAACTAGGATTAGTTGGTGTTAAGAAAGAAAAAGTTCCAATAGAAAAAAAGGAACATTCTAAATTACCACAACCAACAGGTTGGAGATTATTAGTTTTACCATTTAAAATGAATGAAAAAACTAAAGGTGGAATCATACACACAGAAACTACTTTGGAACGACAGCAAGTAGCATCGACTTGCGGTTTAGTTCTAGCAATGGGATCACAATGTTATGACAAGGAAAAATTTCCTGATGGTCCTTGGTGCAAAAAAGGAGACTGGGTAATCTTCGCAAGATATGCGGGATCCAGAATACAAATCGATGGCGGGGAGGTTAGACTTTTAAACGATGATGAAGTTTTAGCCACAATAGAAAACCCCGAAGAAATATATCATCAATACTAACATAGGAGAGGTCTATGCAACAAGAAGCAGAAAAAACAGTCGATATTGATACTAGCGGACCTGGTGCCGATATCGAAATTAAAGAAGAACAGAAAGAGGAACAAAATGTCGAAAGCACTGAAAACAGTGTTGAGTCCGTTGACTCATCTGAGAAACCTGTTGAGCAGCCTGCTGTTCAAGAGAGCGAACCAAAACAAGAAACGCAAGAAACAAGTGAAGAGAAAAAAGAAGAAGCGAAGCAAGAGCAGAAGAAAGATTTAGATGATTACTCCGAAGGAGTAAAAAGAAGAATCGGAAAACTTACTAGAAAATTACGAGAAGCTGAGAGACAAAGAGATGAAGCTACATCGTATGCTCAAACAGTTTTAGCCGATCAAGAAAAACTTAAATCTAGATTAACCAGGTTAGACACAGGTTATGTTTCTGAAATGGAAAATAGAATTAAGTCAGGTATGGAAGCTGCAGTAGCAAAATTAGCTAAAGCTAGGGAAGATGGCGATATGAAAGCTGAAGTTGTTGCACAAGCTGAAATCTCAAAACTAGGTTATGAGGAGGCAAGATTAACTGAAATGAAGAATAGAGCAGTTAAGAAGCCACAACCTGTACAACAACCAACTAATCAAGAAACACAACCTACTCAATCTAGAGATCCTAGAGCAGAAGAGTGGGCTTCTAAGAATACATGGTTTAACAAAGACCCTGTAATGACTGAAGGAGCTCGTGTAATACACAGGATATTGACAGAAGAAGAGGGTTACGACCCTGTTGGAAACCCTGAAGAGTACTATTCAGAGATCGACAGAAGAATAGCACTTGAATTCCCACATAAATTTGGTAATACTACTGTCAAAGAAACGATCAGTAAACCTACACAGACCGTTGCTTCGGCAACGCGTAGTCCAAAGACAGGTCGCAAAATCCAAAGACTCACGCCGTCAGAGGTAGCAATAGCTAAAAAATTAGGTGTGCCACTTGATGAATATGCAAAATCAAAACGAAAAATCACGAAGGAGGTATAGGCATATGAAAACAGAAAATGATAATAAACAAGCTTCCCGTGCGAGTCAGACAAGGTCTAAAACAGAAAGACCTAAAGTTTGGTCTCCACCATCTTTATTAGATGCACCCCCTGCACCAGAAGGGTACCAACATAGATGGCTTAGAGAGTCTTCATTAGGATTTGATGACACTAAGAACATTCATAAAAGACTAAGGTCGGGATATGAATTAGTAAGAGCTGATGATCCAATCTACAAAGACATCGATCTATCTACGTACGCCCAATATGAAACTGGTAAATACAAGGGAGTGATCGGTCAAGGTGGCCTAGTTTTGGCTAGGATACCGAACGAGTTCGCAAAGCAGTACATGGAGTACTATGAGAAACAAGGGCGAGATAATATGGAAGCCGTTGATAACGATCTCTTAAAGGACCAAGATAAAAGAATGCCTATCAATATTGACAGGCAGTCTCGTGTTCTCGGTGGTACGAAGAAATAATTTATTAGTTATTTCTAACTAACCAACGAATAAACAACTGATCTAGAAATAGGTCTTAACTAGGAGAAAAACATGGCAAACAAAGACAGCGCGTTTGGTTTAAAACCAATCGGAAAAGTTGGTCAGAATGATGACAATCAAGGTTTGTCCGAGTACAAGACAGATAACACGAACAATAGTGCTATCTTCTTTCAAGATCCTGTTAAAGCTTTAGCCGCTGGAACAATCGGCGTGGCAGCAGCAGGGGATGTACTACTTGGTTCATTCAATGGTTGTTTCTTTACTGATTCAAGCACATCAAAGCCCACATTTGCTAACCATCTGAAAGCTAACAACGCAGCTACAGATATAGTTGGTTTTGTGGCAGATGATCCGTACGAAAGGTTTGAGATCCAATCAGACAACACACTTGCATCAGAGCAAACTGATGTCTTCAGATTGTACAATATCTTGTACACAGCAGGAGACTCAGCTAACAATGTCTCTAAAGTGGAGTTGGATGATTCAACATCAAGCACCGTAACGAATCAATTAAAAGTAATGGGAGTGAGCAAAAATCCAGATGGCAATGATTTAACGACTTCAAACGTTAACTTCGTTGTTACGATCAATGAGCACTTCTACAAAGCAGCAGTAGCTGGCGTATAATAACTGAATAGGAGATAAAAAATGGCAATATCACGAGGACAACTAGTCAAAGAACTAGAGCCAGGTTTGAACGCCCTGTTCGGCTTGGAATACAAACGTTACGAAAATCAGCATGCTGAAATCTATGCGACTGAAACTTCAGACAGAGCGTTTGAAGAAGAAGTTATGTTATCAGGTTTCGCGAATGCTCAAGTAAAACCGGAAGGTTCAGCTGTAACTTTTGACTCAGCTCAAGAGACTTACACTGCAAGATACACAATGGAAACAGTGGCTCTTGCTTTCGCACTTACTGAAGAAGCAATCGAGGACAACTTGTATGACAGACTATCGTCTAGATATACAAAAGCATTAGCAAGATCGATGGCAAACACGAAGCAAGTTAAAGCTGTGAACCCGTTAATTAATGGTTTCACTACTTTCACATCAGGTGATGGAAACGCTTTAATGAGCACGTCTCACCCAACGATCGCTGGTACTGTATCAAACAGACTTGCAACAAATGCAGACTTAAACGAAACTTCATTGGAGTCTTCTCTTATAGAGATCGCTGCGATGACAGACGAAAGAGGTCTAAAAATTGCAGCTAAAGGAGTAAAAATGATTATTCCTTCTCAGCTTCAATTTACTGCCGAAAGATTGATGAAATCTGAAGGTAGAGTTGCTACAGCTGACAATGATATCAACGCAATCAGATCTATGGGAATGATTCCTCAAGGTTACAGAGTGAACAATTTCTTAACTGATCCAGATGCGTTCTTCATTATCACTGACGTACCTAATGGAATGAAAATGTTCGTAAGAACACCGATTTCTACAGCTATGGAAGGTGACTTTGATACTGGAAACGTAAGATACAAAGCTAGAGAAAGATACGTATTTGGCGCATCTGACTTTAGAGGTATTTTCGGGACACCAGGCGTTTAATAAATTAACTTTAAAAGGGGGCTGTAAAGCCCCCTTTTTTATGATAGAAAGAAATAGCAACCATGAAAAATTTCCGTGTACAAATTAGAGCATATGGCTATTACGCCGACTTCAATATCTCGTGTGAGGATAATGATAAGGCTTTTGAAAATGCACTACTTGACAAACTAGGAAAAAACACTATAACATGGGATAAAGATGGATTTATAAGTAAATCCAAACTATGGATAACCTACGAGGAGATCATAGATGCAAATGCACATAAGGGACCTTTACAAAGCGAAGAGGGGTCTCGAGACAGAGTGGGCGGTGCAACAGCGTAACCACCAAAGATATACTTTGGACATGGTTAGGATTGACAACAAGATAAGAGAAGTTGTTAATCAGATTAAGCAGGAAGAAGCTAAGTTGGCTAATCTTGCTAATAAAATAGAAGATGCTGCTCCGCAAGTTTCAGTAGCTACTTAACAAAAGCTACATCGCTGAAATCGTACTTTCTATACAGGCTCTCTTGCACTTCTTAAAAATCTAATATATATCTAAGCTACTATACAATTAATTAGAACATAGACGCGGTATAGTCGACGGCCTAGAGACTATGTTCGATAACTAGGAGGATATAATTATGGCAAATACAACGTTTAATGGTCCGGTACGTTCGGAGAACGGATTCGAATCAATAACAAAAGATGCATCAACAGGCGTAGCAACTAAGCATGCTGATCTTCACCAAAGCACAGGTGGAAATTCAGTAACTGCAGACGCTGCTAAAAAAGCCGGTGCATTATTAATTAACAGTATCGCAACAACAGGCTTTGTAATGAAAACTTACCAAGCGACTGTGACTGTAGCGAACGGAGCAACAACAGGTGATGAGGCAGCGATTGGCTTCCCATCAAATTTCATACCTATGTACTGTTGTATTAGAAACAACCAAGCAACAACAACTGGTGGAAACATTACAGATGTTGGAACAGCGGGTGACCCTAATGCATACGTAGATGGTGCTGTGTTAGCAACTTCAGCTGCAGGCACTGCTCAAATTTTTGCTTGCAATGGCGTAGCAGGAATTGGTTCGGGCGGTTCAGGTACAACAGCTGGAATTCCATTAACACCTGATGAAATCAGAGTAACAATGGCAGATCCAGGTCTATCAGCAGCTTCAGTAACAGTGACATTCATTGGAATGGCCTTTACAGAAACTCTAGACTTAGCGTAATATAATATCGTGGGTGGGAAACTTTGAGACTTTTTGATCTCAATACCCACCCACACTAATAAGGAGAAAATATGTACCAAGTTGATATAGCGAACACAAACGTAACTACTGAAAATAAAACTGTTGTTGCAGGAAGAGCGAGAGCTTATGGTGTTGTATTAAATACAACAGGAGCTTCAGGAGACTTTCATTTAAAAGATGGCGGTGCTTCAGGAACTGTAAAATTTAAATACAAAACTACAGGCACAGCGTCAGGCGCAACACCTTTAGTAATTAATTTTCCACAGCCAATTCTATTTACTACAGATTTGACAGTGGCGTTTGTAACTGAACATGTAACTGTTTGCTCTATATTTCATAGTGGCGGAAATAACACGTAGGAGGCTAAACTATGCCAAATACGACTTCAGGCACTAATGTTTTTGAGAAAACATTTTATATAGATGAGATAATCGAAGAGTCTTATAATCGAATAGGACAATTCGATATGAGTGGTTATAATTTAAAAACTGCTCGAAGATCTCTTAATATTTTATTTTCTGAATGGGGAAATAGAGGCCTTCACTATTGGGAAGTAGCAAACACAAATATCACTTTGGTAAATGGAACTAGCGAATACGTTTTGTTTAGATCCACGGGCGATGGTAATTCAAACGGAGTTACTACTACATTATCCGCAGCCATAACTACAGACTCACAAACTACAGGAATTACACTAACTTCAAAATCGAGAATGCCAACTTCAGGCACGATCAATGTTGGATCTGAGAACATTAGCTACACAGGTTTTAATAATTTAGAACTTACAGGCGTTGCAAGAGGAGTAAACGGAACCACAGCGGCCACTCACAGTAATGGAGCTGCTGTAACTAATTTTGTAAACGGAGCTGCAGAGATCTTAGAAATGTCTTACAGAAATTCATCTAATGTTGATGCACCCTTAGAAAAAATATCTAGATCTCAGTATCAAGCTTTGTCTAATAAAACTTCTACAGGTCAGCCATCACAATATTATGTGCAAAGATTAATCGATAGAATTATTATAAGATTATACTTAACACCAGGCTCTACTGAAAATGGAAACGTAATTAATTTTTGGTATGAACAAAGAATACAAGATTCAGGCGCTTACACAAATGCAACAAACGTTCCTTATAGATTTGTTCCATGTATGTGTGCAGGATTAGCTTATTATTTAAGTTTAAAATATGCACCTGAAAAAACACAAAATTTAAAACTATTATATGAGGATGAGTTGAGTAGAGCTTTAGAAGAAGATGGTTCGTCTACGAGCACATATATTTCTCCTAAGACTTACTACCCAACAACTTAATTATGAGTAATTTATCAAAAGGAAAATATGCATTATTTATTTCTGATCGATCAGGATTAGCTTTTCCTTATCGAGAAATGGTAAGAGAATGGAATGGTGCTAGAGTTCATACTTCTGAGTTTGAACCTAAACAACCACAATTAGATCCTAAACCTTACACAGCGGATCCTCAAGGTTTACCTCATCCAAGACCTGCAAGAGTAGAACCTGCAACTGTAGATTTTTTAGATAACAATCCTTTTACAACAATTGGATCTTCAACTTTAGTTACTGTTGTTCAAACAAATAGCACTATGTTGACAGATGATGCCGTAAGATTTCAAGATGTTAAAAGCCCTGTTGGAGGAGTTACAACAAACACTTTACAATTAGGAACAACATTAAACGGAGATATAACATCAACCGCTAACACAATTACTTTAACTGACGCATCAATCTTCCCAACTTCAGGTTTTGTTGTTATTGAAAAAGTTCATGCTCAAGATGGAACAATCGATGCAGGAAAAATTGAAGATGAAACTATTCAATACACAGGGGTTTCAGGAAATGATTTAACCGGATGCACTAGAGGAACAGCTGCACCTTTTAGAGGAGTCGTGCCTCCAAACACCACAGCAGGATCTCACTCTAGTGGAGCTAAAGTTTTTGGAAGCTATAAAATTACAATGATAGAGACGTCTGTGCCTTACACCGGTCAGCCGGCTACATTAACTCAAACAAACAGCTTTAAATTTAATTTAAAATCTAACGCAACGTCAACAGATACGGGAGGCGGTCTTGAAGTTTTAGTAGGACCTGTTAATGTAAGAGCATGACATACGATGAATTAAAAACAAAGATAAGAGATTACACAGAGGTTAGCTCCACAGTATTTACTGATACTATCTTGAATGGTTTTATTGAAGACGCAGAATTTAGACTACTTAGAGATGTAGATTCAGATAACAATAGATTTTATGCGACAGCATTATTGACTGTTAATCAGAGATATGTACAGAACCCTTCTGATCTTTTGATAGTTAGATCTGCTCAAATTGTAGACTCTAGCGGTGTAGGAGCAGGCACTGAAAGAGATTTTCTTGATTATAGAGACACTAATTTCATGGCAGAATATAACAAATCAGATGCAACAGGTGTTCCTAAATACTATAGCTATTGGGATGAAAGCCATTTGGTCTTTGCTCCTGTTCCTAACGCTACATACACAATTCAGTTAAATTATATCTTGAAACCTCAAGGATTATCGTCTACAAATGCTACTACATACCTAAGCGAAAAATTTCCCAATGGCTTATTGTATGCTTGCCTAGTAGAGGCATATGGATTCTTGAAAGGTCCACTTGACATGCTCCAACATTATGATAAAAAATACGTTGAGGCAGTCAAAGGATTCTCAATCGAGCAAATGGGAAGACGAAGACGAGACGAATATCAAAGTGGTGTTCCTCGAATTGGAAAACAATAAGGAGTTTTTATGGCAATAACGCAAGCAGTATGTAACAGTTTTAAAAAAGAACTTTTAGATGGAGACCACAGTTTCAAACAAACAGGTGGTGACACTTTTAAATTAGCGCTTTATACATCCACAGCTACTTTAAATGCATCAACGGCAACCTACCCAGGCGATAGCACAGGTGGTCAAGTTTCTAACACAGGAACTTACACTCAAGGTGGTAAAGCGTTGGTCAACACAGGAACGTCAGTAGCCTCAGCAGTAGCAATCACTGACTTTGCTGATTTATCTTTTACAGGTGTAACTCTTACAGCAAGAGGTGCATTAATCTACAACACAACAATGGGATCAGGTTCAAATACAACTGATGCCGTAGTAGTTTTAGATTTTGGATCAGATAAAACTGCAACATCAGGAACGTTCACGATTCAGTTTCCAGCATTTACAACTTCAGCAGCGATATTAAGAATATCCGGATAATAGGAGGAACCTCCTATGGCGGATAAAACTTATACAGTAACGGTTGCAACGGGACAGCTGTATGAAGGCGGAGGTGCCACAGGTAATGTTTATTATTTGGACGGTGTCCGTGATATGGACATCACGTGGATCTCAGGTTCCACTTTAAGATTTAATCAAGACGATGCATCAAACGATGGTCATCCATTATTATTCACAACTGATAAATCAAATCCTAATTCTGGAAGAATAGAAACAGGAGTTACTTATAATTTAGATGGAGCAACAGTTCCTTATTCTTCTTACGCTAGCGGATCTTTTAATTCAGCCACAACTCGATATGTAGAAATTACTCCTGCTAATAACAATGATTTTTATTATTATTGTTTTTATCATGGCATGGGTATGGGAGGAGAGATTGATATTCTCACTGATGCATGGGGAGCATTAAGTTGGAGCACAGGAAATTGGGGCAGTCAAGACGATTCTAATCATCAAGTAACAGGACTTCCGTTAACTTTAACTTTAAATAATGCTACGTCTGACGCAACTGTAGAACAAGGTTGGGGTAGAAGATTTTGGGGCGCTGATCAATGGGGCGTATATATAAACACGGATGCCAATCCTACAGGCATAGGTATGTCAGCCACATTAGGAAGTGTAAGCATCGGATCAGAAATAAATACAGGATGGGGTAGAGCTGGTTGGAACGAAGCAGCATGGGGAGTTTTTGGTGAATTAGTAACCGGAATTGGAATGACTGCAAGTCTTGGATCTGTCACTACCACTGAAGAAGTTAATGCTGGTTGGGGTAGATCAACATGGGGCACACTCGGATGGGGTATTGCAGGAAGTTTACAAGCTCAAGGTCAAGCTCTATCAGCAAGTTTAGGATCTGTAACTACCGACGCTGAAGTTAATGTCGGTTGGGGAAGAGGTAATTGGAATGAACAAACTTGGGGATCTCCAAATGAAGCTGGTCCAGCAGTTGGTTTTGGTATGTCAGCCTCACTTGGTTCAGTTTCTGTTACAGCAATAGTTAATGAAGGTTGGGGAAGAACTGAATGGGGTAGACTAGGATGGGGTATTGCAGGAACTCTACAAGCCCAAGGTTTTGATTTAACTGCTAGTCTTGGTTCTGTAACTGCCGACGCTGAAGTTAATATTGGTTGGGGCAGAAGAGAATGGGGTCAAGGTTTATGGAATAATGACGGAAACGACAAAGCTGATTTAGTAGGATTTGGATTAACTTCAACTCTTGCTGATGTAGGAATTTCTAGTGAGATTAATGTAGGTTGGGGTAGATCTACATGGGGTGCTTTAGATTGGGGCGGAGTAACTGATTCGATACAAGTAGCGCCTTCAGGAATAGGCATGTCTATAACCCTTGCAAGCGCTGTAGGAGCACCAAATACAATAGCTTCACCAACGGGAATAAACTTGACAAGTTCACTTGGTAGTGTAAGTTTAGAAGGAACGGGGACAGTAAGTTTAACAGGAAATAGCTTGACAACGTCCGAAGGATCGCTTAATGCTTTAATCTGGGAAACCGTTGATACCGGCACAACCGCTACGTGGAGAGAGGTTGACACCGCAGCTTAAATTTAATAAAAATAACAAATCGGAGTAAAAAATTATGGCGAATTCAACATCAAGTTTTTTGAAACTTACAGTCCAAGCAACCGGTGAAAACTCGGGAACGTGGGGACAAATTACAAACACTAACTTATTAATCGTAGAACAAGCGATTGCTGGTTTTGAAGCAGTTGCACTTAATGCTACGACTGGAGCAACATTAACTTTCTCAAATGGTGCGGTTTCCAATGGTAAAAATGCAGTATTAAAATTAACTGGAACTATTACAAGTGCAGTAAACGTAGTTGTTCCGGTAGTAGAAAAAGTTTACATAGTAGATAACGCCACTTCAGGTGCTTACGCAGTAACAGTTAAAACAACTTCAGGAACTGGAGTAACATGGGCTGCAGCTGACAAAGGCACGAAGATGGTCTACGGTGATGGTACGAATATTGTGGACACAGCTTTCACAGAATTATCTTCAGACTTCTCACCACAACTTTCAGCTGACTTAGATACTAACGGTCAAAATATTATCATTGATAATACAAAAGCTATCTTAGACGAAAACTCTAATGAGCAAATTAAATTTGCTACAACGGGTTCAGCAGTTAACGAAATATCAGTCACTAACGCGGCTACAAGTAACAGTCCAAGCGTATCTGCAACAGGTGGTGACTCAAACATAGACTTAACTTTAAGTCCAAAAGGAATCGGAAGAGTAACTTTAGGAGCTGGTAAAATTCAGCAACTCGCAGAAAAAGTAACTATTGCTGCAACAGGCACAACTGGAACAGTAAACTATGATGTAATTACACAAGCTGTTCTTTTCCACACGTCCAACTCAGCAGGTAACTACACAGTTAACTTTAGAGGCGATGGTTCAAACACTTTAAATGCAATTATGGATACAGGTGAATCGATCACAGTTGCTCACATTCATAACAACTAACGGTTCAACACCTTATTACAATAATGCAGTTACAATCGATGGAAGTTCCGTAACTCCAGAGTGGTCAGGTGGATCTGCGCCAACAGCGGGTAACGCTAGCTCCAACGATGTTTATACATACACAATTATAAAAACTGGTGACGCTGCTTTTACAGCGCTTGCAGCATTAACACAGTTTGCGTAATAAATTAGGAGGAGAAAGAGCATGCCAATATTAGGATCATTCGCAGCAGGAGCAGCCAAAGGTTTCGGTTTGACTATGGCCGGAAAGAAAATTGAAGGTGTTTCATTTTTAGTTTTAGCTGGTGGATCCGGTGGGGGAACCCATCAGGGAGGCGGCGGAGGAGCTGGCGGCTATCGTTTAGCTGACCCAGGAAACTCAGGTCAATACTCAGGTGGACCTGCTAACACTTCTTCTCAAGATCCTGGAGGAACTTTAGATTTATTTTTAGGAAAAGATTACTCTTTAGTTGTAGGAGCAGGAGGAACAGGTGGATCAGTGACTTCACCTTACTTTTATTCTACTAACGGGAGTCCATCAGTATTCGCAACTGTAACATCATTAGGTGGTGGCGGAGGAGCTACACACCCACCTTCAGTCAGAGACGCTGCAGGAATTCCATCAGATATTCCTGAAGGAAGAGGATGGCCAGGTGGAGCAGGCGGAGGAAATAGTGTGGGATCAAATACTAACGGTGATGATCAAAACCCACCATCTTCAAAAACAGCAGACCCAACTAAAAGAGGACCAGGTACTCCAACACAAGGATACCCAGGTGGTTTAGGTGGATACACAGATAAAAACCCATTTCCAGGTGGCGGAGGCGGTGGAGTCGGAGGACTCGGAACAGACGCAACTCCAGGACCACCTCCAGGTGCATCACCACAACCAGGTAACGGTGGACCAGGCGGAAATGGATTAACATCATCAATCACAGGATCACCTGTAACGCGAGGTGGCGGCGGGGGCGGTGGCTCTCGAGAAGACCAAGGTCCAGGTGGATCTGGCGGCCCAGGCGGGGGAGGATCGTGGAGAAATGGTAACCCAGGAACTGCGGGCGGAACAAACCAAGGAGCAGGTGGAGGAGCACCATCAAATGGTGGAAACGCAGGAAATGGTGGATCAGGTGTTGTAGTTATTAAAATACCTGCTAGCTTTAATGCAACTTTTAGTCCAGGTGTAACTCAAACAAACACTACATCTCCAACACATAAAATTTACACAGTAACAGCAACGTCTGATAGTTCTCAGACTGTAGCGTTTAGCGAGGCATAATAGATATGGCACACTTTGCAGAATTAGATGAAAACAATATTGTAGTAAGAGTTAATCATGCTCCTGATAATATTACTGAAGAAGAAATCAGAGCTAGAGGATTGAATGTAAGAAAATGCAGCTACAATACAAGAGGTGGTGTGCATCATGATCCGATAACAGGATTAGAATCAGAAGATCAAAGTAAAGCTTTTAGAATGAATTATCCAGGTCCAGGTTGGAAATATGACGAATCAATCGATGGTTTTATACTACCTCAACCGTATCCTTCATGGACATTAGATTCTACTACAGGTAATTGGAATCCCCCTGTAGCACAAACGGATGAGAATACAAAGTGGGATGAAGCCTCACAATCTTGGGTAGACATAGCTTCTTAAGCTATTGATTTCTATTCAGATTAATGTAAGAAAGAGACAGAATGAGCATAAAGGTAATAGACAAATTTTTTAAAGGTAATGAAAATAATAAAATTTTAAAAGAAATCAAAACTTTAAAATTTAAAAAAGGCGAATCTGATAGACCCGAAACTCCACCAACAGGTAAAGTTACTAAGCTTAAAAAAACATCTTTTATTTACAAAACATTTTTAAAAACTTTTAAAAAACAAAAAATATTACCTTTAGGTAAAAAACTATTTAGGGCTTACATCAATAGTTTTGAACCAAACGAAAATCCTTATTATCACTCTGATGGTAAAAACGTTACTACATTCTTATATTACGCTGTTGATTTTGATGAACATGACGTAGATCTTGGAGGAGAAACATTGTTTATTAACGATCCTTTAATACAAGGTATTGTTCCTAAAAAACATAGGTTGGTTATTTTTGATGATGATGTATGGCATAAAGCTCAACCTTTTAGAGACAAAATAAGATATACAATTGTTTTTAAATACAAATGATAGAGATAAGACCCTTTTTTGCATCATTGATTGCATTCGCCATAAATAAAAACCATGATTCTTTAGAAAAAAAGTTAACAAAGAAATGTTTGCAGCTTAAGAAGAAAATAAAAAAAGGCGGTGATAATTGGGTTTCACAAAACACTTACAATACATTATCTACTTATAGTCTTGTAGATCAGAAAGATTTTTTACCTATTCAAAATTTTATAACAGATTCTGTTATAAGTTTTTGTAATAAAGCACACATAGATATTACACATTTAAATCCTCGTCCACATGAAGGATGGTTTAACATTTATAATAAATATGATTATCAAGAATATCATATTCATGGAGGATCTACATTAAGCACTATTTATTTTTTAAACGCTGATAGAGGACATGCCAAAGTTGCTTTTAAAAGTCCTGTTAATGAAATGTCTAGAATTAAATTTAAAGAATATGGAGATCTTACTTATAAACAAATGTTTGTAGATCCTGTTCCAGGTATGTGTATTATATTTGATTCTTCTTTAGAACACGCAGTAGAACAACATTTATTAGATACACCAAGAATAACTTTGGCATATAATTATAAGGACATGGTATAATGGGTGGTTGGGCTTTAAAAACAGATCAAGTAGAACATTGGGCTTGGCAATCAAAAGTCTTTAGTCCAGAACAATGTAAATGGATTATTAATTTTTGTAAGAAAAAAGGTTTAATGACTGCGGGTGTTGATGTTCAAAGACCGAAGAAAAATAAAAAAATTAGAGATAGTAGAGTTTGTTGGTTAACTCACAATGAGTGTCCAGATATATATGCAAAACTTACTGATGTTATTAATGAATTAAATAGTAAATTTTTTCATTTTGATCTTTTTGGTTTTATGGAGGATATTCAATTTACAGAATATAGAGCTCCAGGTGGTCACTACGGTAAACACATTGACAGAGCAAGTAAAAGTTCTGCTAGAAAATTATCAGTAACTTTACAACTTTCTGATCCTAGCACTTATGAAGGCGGTGATTTAGAGATTTATATTGGTGACAAACCCGATAAGGCAAAGAGAGAGCAAGGCTGTTGTAACGTTTTTCCTAGTTATGTTTTGCATCAAGTCACCCCTGTTACAAAAGGAACTAGATATTCTCTAGTTGCTTGGATAGGTGGCCCCGACTTTAAATGAAGACCCCTTGGTATATTCAAGAAAATTTTTTCTCTAAGAAAGAAATAAAAGAGATAAACAAAATAGTAAATAATAAATCAGATGATTCGCTCGGTGATAATCCTGCAGACACTGTTAAAACTTGTGACGTGAAAATATTACACGCTAAATATTTAAAACCTTTTATAAATAAAATAGATGATAGGGTTAACGAAATAAATACTTTTAATTTTGGTTTTGTATTACATCCGTCGGTAGATAGAGATTGGGTATATCATAATACTTATAAAGCAAAAAATAATGGTGAATATAATTGGCATGTAGATTTACAACCTTTAGATAGTTATGATTTAAAATTCACAGCTTTAATAAACGTATCAGAAAAAGAATATTCAGGCGGTGATTTTTATTTGCATCTACATCAAATATTAAAGTTTGATGGTTTTAATCAACCAGGATCTTTATTAGTGTTTCCATCTTTTATCTTACATAAAGTAGAACCTATCATAAGAGGAGAAAGAAAAACTTTAGTGCATTGGAGAAAGGGGCCAACATGGCAGTAGATTATAAATTTTACGACATAAAACTTGTAAAACAAAATCAAAAGAAATTAATTAAAGACGCTATCAAAGCACACGACAGATTTCAGTTTGCGTATGGTAAGTTTTTAAAAGAAATTAATTCAACTAGTTTTTTTAGATATTATAGCTTTGTTTCTTTATCTGCAGGGTCGTCTGCATATTATTTATTATTCAAAGAAATACAAAAAAACATAAGAAGTTTTTATAAAAAGAAGGGACCTCTATGGTTTCAATGCTGGCTAAATCTACATAAACAAGATGAAGTATTAGAATGGCACAATCATCAAGATTGTGCTTTTCATGGGTACATATCCATTGATCCAAAAAATACAGAAACTGAGTTTAAAAATTTTACTGTTAAAAATGAGGTTGGCAAAATGTATTTAGGTCCGGCTTATGAGTATCACAAAGTAAATGTATTATCTCCTTTTAAAGGACAAAGAATTACTATTGCATTTGATGTGGTGAACACTGACAGCTTTAAGGCTATGGAGATTAAATACGGACCACAAGATATAAACACAGGATACATACCCATATGGTAAATAATTTTATACCTCAAAAAGATTTTAAAAAATTAAAAGACCACATGGAATCAGCAGATTTTCCATGGTATTTTAATCCCACTGTAGTTACAGCGCCGCCCAAAATTGATACTTATTTTCAGTTTACACATTTTTTTTATAGAAAGGGTATGTGGTGTTCAGACCATAGTTGGGTTTTAAAACCTATCTTAGAAAAAATAAAACCTTTATCTATTTTACGTATTAAAGCTAATTTAAATCCAAGAGAAACAAAACATATTGAACATGGTTTTCATAATGATTTTGCCTTTACTGACAATGCAAAAATAACTACAGCTATTTTTTATGTAAACACTAATAACGGATATACTTTATTTGAAAATGGTGATAAGGTTAAAAGTGTAGCAAATACTTGGTGTGAGTTTTCTGCAACAAGAAAACACACGGGCTCTACTTGCACTGATGAAAAGAAAAGGATAGTAATAAATTTCAATTTTATAAAATGAAAAAAGAATTTAAAAAGAAAAAATATTGTGTAGTTAAAAAAATTGTAGATCCAAAAGTCTGTAGTTTTGTTTATAGCTATCTTATAATGCAGGCATCTGTCGTAAAAGATTTATTACAGAAAAAACTAACTTATCCTCAAAATCATTTTATAGGGACATTTGCTGACTCACAAGTTCGAGGTGTTTATTCTAAACACGGCGATTGGGCTATGGAGACGTTGTTAGCTATGACGATTAAACCCATAAAAAAATATACAGGTTTAGATTTAATACCAACCTATTCATATACAAGATTATATGAAACAGGATCAAAGTTAGCTAGACACAAAGACAGAGCTAGTTGTGAAATATCTGGCACATTAAATTTAGGTGGTGACCCTTGGACAATATATATAGATCCAACAGGAGAAGACAATATAGTTGATACACATTTTGATCACGTTGGAGAGCAAACTAAAATAAAAAACACAGCACACAAAGGTGTAGCGGTAGATTTAGAACCAGGTGATATTTTATTATACTCCGGTTGTGATTTAGAGCATTGGAGAGAACCCTTCAAAGGTAAACTTTGTGGACAAGTTTTTCTTCACTACAATAATAGAAAGGGACCTTTTGGTACAAAGAATATTTACGATGGACGGCCTATGTTAGGTTATCCAAAACTATGATTTTTCAAGATATATTTAAGACAGGAGTTTTAATAGTTAAATTAAAACAAGACTTACCGTCAATAAGAAAGTTTTGTTTAGACTATCAAAAGAAAAATAAATCAAGACAAAGAAGCAATCCTACGGGTTACCAAAGTGAGGATGTAAGAAATAGATTACAAATAAAAAGCTTAGTAAAAGATATTAATAAATACTGTAAAATATATTTAACAGAAGTTTTATCCTCTAAAGATAAACCAAATTTAAATCATATGTGGTTTAATATAAATTATTACAAAGATTATAACGATACACACTGTCATCCCTTTAATAAAATTGCAGGTGTTTTTTATGTCTCTTGCCCTAAAAATTGTGGAGACATAGTATTTAAAAATCCAACACTAATGGATTCTTTTTATAAAGCAAATGAACAAAGTAAATTTACAGAATACAATTCTTCTAGTTGGTACATGCCTGCCGAAGAAAACGCTTTGTATTTATTTCCTGCTTGGCTTTACCATAAAGTAAGGCCTAATTTATCAAAACAACCTAGGATAAGTTTTTCTTTTAATGTTGACTAACATAGTAAATAGATTNGCTAATAATCTTACAGATATAGAATATCCTAAAAACAACGAGGGTTGGAATATTAAAGGGATAATCAAAGGTCATTCAAATCAACCATTTAAATTTGATGTAAGAGATATGCGTAAGAGAGTGGATGATTTATTTCAAAAAAGAATACACACAGGATCAAGAGCAGATAAAGTTGTGTTTGAAACTAAAACAAAATGGGTTATACTAGACTCAGAAACTTTGAATAAACATGTAACTGAAAGCGAAAAGAGAGAGTTTCATATAGAAGATTTAATGAAACATTTAGATTGGAATATTTATGTCGATAAAAGTATATGATGATGTTTTTGATATTCATTGGATAAATCAATTATCTTTTGATTTAATTCATTCTAATTGGGATATNGATAATATAGCTGGTAGAAAAGGNTGGCCNTATAAAACACAGGGCAGACACAGGTTAATGGGGCAAACGTTTTTTAATAAAAANGGNATGGGTNCAAACGTNAACATTGCTAATAATTTATTAAGAGCTTTTCATGAACATATAAAACATTATGTGCAAAGACCAAGTTTAGATTTAGATCACATAACAGGTAACTGTCAGTTTAAATATATGGATGGTGCATTTCATAATGATGGATCTGATACAGATCAGAGTTTTGTATTAATGCTTTATTATCCTGAGTGTAAAGTTACCGGTGGAGAATTTATTTATAAACCCACAAATAAAAAAATTTCTTTTAAACAGGGTAGACTTATTCATTTTACTGCATCTCATCCACATAGAGCAAATGCTTTTAATGAAAAAGATATACCTAGATTCTCAATAAAATGGTTAGCACATGGATAAAAAAATAAATTATAGTTTCCCCTTCTTTGGACCTTTTATTATGAAAGTAAAACTTAGTGATGAAGAGGTAAAAAAGTTAAAAAAACTTTGTTCGAAAAATAAGAAAAAAGATGTTAGAAATACTTTAGCAGGACATTTAGATGATGAATACTCAATAGATAAACATGAATATCAAAAAATTGTTGCACCTTACCTTGATGCTTTTCGAGAAGGTCATGCAAGATTTTATACTTTGCAAATTAAGCCTTTAGCAACCACAAGTGTTTGGGTTAATTACATGAAAGCAGGAGATTATAATCCTACACATATTCATACAGGATGTGAATTTTCTAGTGTGTTATATACTAGCATCCCTAAAAGTTTAAAAAGGGAAGCAAAAAATCATATAGCTAATAGTTCGGTGCCAGGTTCAATATCATTCACCGCATTTATTAATCACTCTCCAAGTCATTTCGGTTCAGTAAAATATTTTCCAGAAGAGGGAGATTTTTTTATTTTTCCTTTTGATGTGAATCACGAAGTTTTTCCTTTTAAATCTAAAGGAACAAGAATTTCCATAGCAGCTAACTTTGTTCAAAGGAGATAGAATGAGAGACGATGATTATCCACCGAAACACAAAAAAATATTAGTACCAAAAATAATACATTTATTAGTACCTGATGATAGAAAAAAATGGCATCCCGTTTGGAAGCCTTGTGAAAAATCTGTTTTAACGCATCATCCAGGACAGTGGGTGGTGACTTATTGGAGAGATACTTATTTAGATAACTACATAACAAACTATTGGTCTGATTGGTGGGATGTATGGCACAATTTTCCTATCGACATAGTTAAATTAGATATAGCACGATATATAATTATGTATGAATTTGGTGGCATCTATGCTGACATGGATACTTATTTTTATAAGAATTTTCATAAGGATTTAAATCCCGATACTATTTATTTAGCACCAGGAACTAACAATACAGAAATTGTTCAAAACTCATTACTTGCTTCTACGGGACGAAATATGTTTTGGCGAGAAGTTATTCATGAGTGTTTCAAAAGAATAAAAAATTTTACTAATTTTGAAATAGCAGAAAACAGAGATCCGGACCCAAATTCTCCTTTTCAAATCTTTGTAAGAAGATCTGCAGGTTGTGAAATGCTATCTGAGATGTATGATAAATTACACACTGAATATAAAATAGAAATATTAGATAGATCTAAATATCAAGTTCAACCTAATCACTATGATCCTAATGTAGTTACTCGACATATGCTTACCGGTAGATGGGGTAATCAAGCATTTGAAGACGTTGTCAACAGCTTCAGGAAAAAATACCCTGATATGTCGGTTCAAGATATATTTAAAAAAGACTATAAAGAGTTCAGAAACATAGATATAGACACCTTAGATTGGAACTAGTATAGTGCTCCCATGGCATTAAAAAAAGTAAGATTTCAACCAGGCTTTGATAAACAAGGAACTCCCGCAGCTTCCCCAGGTAAATGGATTGATGGAGACTTTGTTAGATTTAGATATGGTATTCCTGAAAAGATCGGTGGTTGGCAACAACTGACTAACGATCAACATACACTTCCAGGCGTAGCAAGAGCACAACATGCATTTACTTCATTAGCTGGAGAAAAGTATGTGGCTATTGGAACATCTCAAGGTTTGTTTTTATATTATGGTGGTGCCTTTTATGACATCTCTCCTCTAGATTCTACAATATCCGGTACAGGAACTTTTACCACTTCAGCGGCAGCAGGTGCTACCGTAACAATTAATTTTACAAGTCATGGATTGGAGCCAGGTCGATACATTGTTTTAAGTTCTGTATCCATGGGCGCTAATACAACTTTAGGAGCGGACGATTTTACTGCTCATCCTTTTGAAGTTTTAACCACTACGACTAACACTTTCACCATAAGTTTAACTAACCCTGCAGCCGGTGTTACAACAACAGAGAATAACGTAACAGGAATGAGCAATGGTGGATCTTTACAAATTACCCCTTACGCTGAAGTTGGTCCAACAACACAAACTCTTGGCTATGGTTGGGGCACATACTTGTGGAGTGACTCTACGTGGGGAACTGCAAGAACAACATCTAANGTNANTCTAGAACCAGGTAATTGGTCTNTNGANAATTTTGGAGAAACTTTANNAGCNACNATNGCTAACGGTAAATCTTTTACGTGGGANGCAGGAGCNNNTAATCCANGAACCAACAGAGCAACCNTNATGACAGGAGCACCNACANCTTCNAGATTAACCATTGTGTCTGAAACTGATAGACATTTATTTCATCTTGGAACTGAGACGACTATAGGCAATGCTGGCACGCAAGATCCAATGTTTATTAGATTCTCAGATCAAGAATCAACATCAGTGTANACACCTACGTCTACTAATACCGCTGGAACTTTTCAATTAGATAAGGGAAACAAAATCGTAGCTGCCGTTCAAGGTAAAGATTATATTTTAATATTAACCGATCAAGCTGCTTACATCGCACAGTTTGTTNGTCCACCTTTTACATTTAGTATTAGACAAGTGGGAACCAACTGTGGTTGTCTTGGACAACATGCTCTTGCTTTTGCACAGGGGGCTGTTTATTGGATGGGCACATCAGGTAGTTTCTTTCAATATGATGGTACGGTTAAACAATTACCATGTTTGGTTGAAGACTTTGTATTTACTACAGGAGATGGAAATTTAGGTTTAAACTTTAATTCAAGTGAGATTGTCTACGCAGGACATAATAGTTTATACACAGAAGTAAATTGGTTTTATCCAAAATCAGGGTCTAATCAAATCGATAGAGTTGTTACTTATAATTATGGTGAAGCAAGTTGGTACACAGGATCTTTAGATAGAACGACGTATCAAGACTCTGATGTATTCACTGAGCCTTACGCAACTAATTATGTAGCTAAAGATGAAAGCGGAACAAATGATCCATCTGATACTCCGTTGTTTCCAATATCAGGAATTACCAATAAATATGGAGCTACTGTTTATTACGAACATGAAAGAGGCACAGATCAAATTAATAGCACCGGCACAAGTGCCATAGCTGCGTTTATTAGATCCTCTGATTTTGATATTGACGATGGAGAGTTTTTAATGTCGATGAGAAGATTTATACCTGACTATAAACAAATCGTAGGTAACTCTTTAATCTCATTATTTATTAGTGACTTCCCGTCACAACAGCAGTCAGTGTCTCCGCTAGGACCATTTACTGTTACAAGCACAACAACCAAAATAGACACGAGAGCAAGAGGCAGACTGCTTAGTGTAAAAATAGAAAACGAATCAGTTGGTGAGACATGGCGATACGGATCTCTAAGACTTGATGCACAACCCGATGGAAGGAGATAACTATGCCACTAACACCTAAAGGTAAAAAAATTATGAAGTCTATGAAAAAACAATATGGTAAGAAAAAAGGAGAACAAGTTTTTTACGCTTCAAAAAATAAAGGTAAAATTAAAAGAGTAGATAAGAAGAAAGCATAATGGCTAAAATAACTATTTATATACCTGAACCTGCAGAGGATTATAATCCTCAGAATCTAAGACAGATTGTAGAGTCCTTGACAACACTGAAACAACAACTTAATTTTTCTTTTCAACAAGATTTAAAAAACGAACAAGACGCTTTTAATTACTTTTTATCATGACAATTAGATATAAAAATCAAGGTTTTAAACAAACAGACACAAGCAAAACTACGGTGCTTACTTGTCCTGCTGATGGAACAATAATAGTTAAAAGTATTTATTGTGCAAATAATGATGCATCAACAGGTATTGTGGTAAATATGAATTTTGTTGACTCATCAGACTCCAGCACCGAATACGAATTTTTTCGAGATGAAGTAGGCGCTAAGTCACAAGTAAATGCTTCGCCTCAAGGCTTGAACTTGGAGGCAGGTGATGCTATAACTGTGCAAGCAGCTACAGGCAGTAGTAAAATACAAGGCCTGATAAGTTATGCTTTAATAAATAGAGAGAATGAAAACGGATAATATAACCACAGTNAAATGCGAAACTGTTTATACTTGGCGCAACAAGAAAACAGGAGAAGTTTTTAAAGAAAAGAAAGAAGGACCTGACATTGTACAAGACTGTACAGTAAAGGTAGATCCAAAAGGATTAGAAATAATACAGAAAGTAATGCAACAACAGAATGATAAATCAAAAGCCTAAAGGCGGAACCGAACTACAATTAGAATACTTATCTAAATATGTTGATAAAGAGTTATTAGACAAAGTGCAGATTACTACATCTGTGCCTGAAAAGATTCCATTACATCCAACTAAACCGAATGTCTTATGGCAAAAGAATTCTTGGGATCAACCAAATATTTTCCCCTGGTTCAATGATCCCAAGAATACCACTAAGTATGATATGTACGTATTTAATTCACATTGGAACTTAGAACAGTTTCGTAAAAAATTTAAGATGCCTTTGGATAGGTGTACGGTAATTAAAAACGGTATTGATAACATACCTGTAAGAAAACAATATCAACAAGGTGAGCCTATAAGACTTATACATCATTGCACACCATGGCGAGGATTATCAGTGTTGCTTGGTGCTATGCAACTTGTAAAGAGCAATGTAACCTTAGATGTGTATTCAAGCTGTGAAGTATATGGAAAAGAATTTGCTGAGAAGAATGATCCACAATATCAGGGTTTATACGATCAAGCTAAAAAATTAAAAAACGTAAACTACATAGGATATAAACCTAACAGTTATATCAAAGAACATTTACAAGATTATCATATATTTGTTTATCCAAGTATATGGGAGGAGACTTCATGTATCTCGGCTATTGAATCAATGGCTGCGGGTCTTTACTGCCTACTCACGGACCTCGGAGCTCTCTATGAAACTTGTGCTGAATATGCTTTATATGTTCCGTACGATAATGACTATCGAGCTTTGTCTCAAAAATTTGCTTACGCTATTGATGCGGTCGTGCCTACACTATCAGACCCTTCCTTACACGAACATTTAATGTTACAATCAGAATACGCAAGAAAGTATTATGGTTGGTCTAAGCAAGCTCTCAACTGGAAACGAACATTGGAAGGATTAATAAATGCAAAATAATGAACCGATATGGTTTGGTGAAGGTGTTGAAACAATAGACCTAACTAGCAAGCCAACGATGGTAAACCCTAAATATAAAATTATGGTGTGTACACCAATGCACAGTGGAGCAAGTATTCACTATGTTCAATCTATGCTTAAATTTCAACAAGCCTGCATTATGAAAAATATTGTTGTTAGTTTTACTTTACTTAAATCATCACTTGTTCAACAAGGTAGAAACTTATGTGTGGCTGATTTTATAAGTCACAAAGATAATTATACTCACCTTTTATTTATAGATTCAGACGTAGACTTTCAACACAAAACTATCTTTACGATGTTAGAAAAAGATAAGGATATTATAGCTTGTCCTTATCCTATGAAATTTTTAGATTGGGATAAGATGTTTAGAAAGCTTCAAAAACATGGGGCTAAAAATGCTGACCATCTGTCTAAGTTAGGTTTTACTTTTCCCATAAAAATGAAAGACCCTAAACAATTTAATGTGGAAGAGGGATTAGTGGAAGTTACTCATGCCCCTACAGGATGTATGTTGATTAAAAGGAGTGTTATTGAAAAGATGATAAAAGCTCATCCAGAATTAGAGATCTATCAACCTACCTTTATTAATGGTAAAGAAACTAAAAAGCCTAATATGTATAACTTATTTGAGTGTTTGCATGACCCTAAAACTAAAAGATACTTTGGTGAAGACTTTGGTTTCTGTCAAAGATGGCTAGAAATGGGTGGTAAGACTTATCTATATGTCTTAGACTATATTACCCACGTGGGAGACCATCAGTATTGTGGTCGTTTTTGGGATGAACTGACCGATCTTAAAACAGTTGACCCTGTCAAAAAAATCAAATAAAGTCATATATTACAGGATTCTGCGCCTGCCTAACAATAAATTTAACGGAAATTATGGCTATATCAAGATCACAAATGAGAAGACAATTATCAAATCGAGGAGGAATAACTAACCTTTCTCCAAGACAAAACTTTGGTTTAGGCAGTAAACTTAAAAGAGCTGTTAGAAAAATCATACCTAATGAAGTTTCAAAAGTAGCCTCAATAGCAGCCCCCTTTGTTGCACCGTTTAATCCTGCTCTAGCCGCAGGAATGGCAGGCATAGGATCTTTTGATCAAACCGGTAGTATCAGNGATGCATTCAAAAGAGGTGCGTTAACTTATGGTGGTGGTCAAGCTGCAAGATATTTAGGTGGTGCAGGCTTTCAAGGTAATCCTTTTCAAGGAGATGTGTTAGGTAACTTTACATCATTCTCAAGTCCTATCGGTACAGAGACAGGTTTAGGTAAATTCTTCGAACAAAGAAGAGTAGCTAACATAGGAAAAGATCTTAAAGAAATTGGTGAAGTTCAAAGTTTAGGCGTGCCCGAAGCTAGTGAAGTTGCTTTAACAGGAGGCAGTCCTATTGTTGAAGCAAGTGAAGTTGCACTAACAGGTAATACAAAAGATACAGTTAAGAGTAATGTCTTTAAACAAATGTTAGAAAATCCAAGCATAGAGAATATTGGTAACGCAGCTGTAGAGGGTGCTAAAAAATTAGGTAAAGCTATCTTCTATGACAAAGATGGTAACTTAGATAAAAATGTTTTATTAGGCACTATCGCTTTTACAGCTTCTTACGCAGAGGCAAAGCAATTAGCAAATGATGTTGGTGTAGATTTAACAGAAGCAGAATATGATGAAGCAACTAAAGCGGAGAAAAAAGAACAATACGCAGCAGATTTACAAAACTTCTTTAGCGGTAGAAAAGAAGGCGGAAGAATAGGTTTTGCTGAAGGAAGCGATGATATGAAAATTGATCCTGAAAATTATTTTGATCCAAGAAATTTAAACACAGAGGATTTAATTTTACTTGTTAGAAACAATAAAGGAACTCCTGAAATATTTAGAGAATTAATGTTGCGAGATGTTAAAGGAATTGACACTTTATTTTTAGATGAGATCGGTGGTAAAAAATTAGACAAACCACAAGAGGTCTTTCAAGTTAATGAAGAAGAATTAAAAAACTATCGTATTAATCGAAGAAGTCCTATAGAGAGTTTTTTATATGATTTAAGAGAAAACAATCCTGACATTTATGGAGAGTACAAAGAGCCTCGTCAATTTATGCCTCTGGCTGGTCCGCCTGAAAGCAGGGCTAATGGTGGTAGAATAGGTTTTGAAAATGGTGGTATCGATATGATTGCTTTAAAAAAAGAGGTTCGTGAAAACCCTGAAATGGTAAATGAAATTACAGATATAGAGTTTGGTGTAGGTAAACCTGGTGAGCCAACAGATCAAGGTTCTTTCATAAGATTCGATAAAGAAAAAGAAGAAGCTGAAATGTTAAAAGAAATATTAAGAGAACTAGAAGCTGACGGTGGTAGAATAGGTTATAAAAGCGGATCAATACCAAATCCATACGCACCCGTTGGAATGACTAATTATGGTTTTATAGAAGATAGTATTTTAGATTTTTATTACGGCGGTGATTTAGATTCTTTCTATGAAGCATATGGTATTACAACTAAAGCTGATGGTGGCAGAATAGGTTTAAGAGAAGGAACAGGTGGTAAAAAGAAATATGGCATGGGTATCGAGTCAGCTGTTAAACAAATAGATCCTTTGCAGTCAGGTTTTGATGAATTAAAAATAGGAGGCGGTGGCTTACCTATAGGTTTTACAAGATTAGAAAAATCCTTCTTATTTAAAAACTTAGCTAAATTAGGTGGGGCTGACAGATCTTTTACAATGCCTCAGCTCTATAAAATATTAAGCAATCCAAGTAAGTTTCCTAAAGATGTTGCAGCATTAAAAGCTTTCTTAAAAATTAAAGGGTTTCAAAAAGGTGGAGATGTAGGATCTGTAAATGAGATACCGGTTAGAAAAAATAAAGCAGGTGTTCAAGAACTTGACATGAGATCTTCAGGAGGCTTTGTGCCTATAGGAGTAAAAGAAAAAGCAGATGACGTCCCTGCGATGTTATCCAAAAATGAGTTTGTATTAACAGCTGATGCTGTCAGAGGCATAGGCGGAGGCAGTGTTGAAAAAGGCTCAGAAAAGTTATACAACTTAATGAAAACAGCAGAACAAGTAGGTAAAGCATAATGGCAACAACATACGAAACACTTAGTAGACGAGCACCCTTTTTAGAAGCGGCTCAAGAACAATATATAGATCTATTAACTCAACAGGTAGGCAGAGCTCCAGGCACGGCCGGTGTTCCTACATTAGCTGAATTAGGTCCACAAGTTGCCTCACAAAACGTTTTAACTCAACAAGCACAACAGGCAGCAGCCACACAAGCAGGTCTAGGTCAATTATCATTTGGTCCTGAAGGACAATTAGTGGGAGCCGGTGCGGGCACAGGCGTTGCAGGTTATCAACCGTTCTTAGATCAAGCAGCAGCTTATTCGGGTCCACAAGCTTTTCAAGCTTTTATGTCTCCGTATCAACAACAAGTTATTGATGCAACATTAGCAGAGTTTGATATCCAAGCACAAAAAGGTATACCCGCGATTCAAGCACAAGCCATTGGTGCAGGAGCATTTGGTGGTGGTAGAGAAGGTGTTGCATTGGCAGAGTTTCAAGCAGGCTCAGATAGAAACAGAGCTGCTTTACAAGCACAATTATTACAGCAAGGTTTTAGTCAAGCTAATCAATTAGCAGCGCAAGCACAGGCTCAACAAAGAGGTTTAGCATCTTTACAGCCATCTTTAGTTGCAGCTAATGTTCAACAATTAGGTGCAGCAGGTACAAGTGGTTTAGCCTTCAATCAAGCTTTATTAGATGCAGCACAACAAAGAGCACAGTTAGCTTATCAAGAACCTATTAGTAGATTAAATGTTTTAGGCACAGGATTAGCATCACAAGCTGGTGGTATTCCTATTTCAACACAAACTGTTCAACCAGGCGGTGGCGGTTCAGCTGGACCTTTATCACAAGCTCTTCAAACAGGCTTACAAGCTTATGGTTTAGGAACAATATTTGGAGGTAAATAATGATATTAAAAAGACCTTCTTTTAGACGTGGTGGTAATTCAGGTATAGCGATGCTAAGACAAAGATATCAAAGAGGAAGTGATCAAAGCTTTTTAAATCCTGGAGCACCAAAAACTATACAAGATTTTTACAAAGATAGAGCTGAAAAAAGGCAAGAGACTAGTAAAGGTATTGAAGAGTTTCTTAAAGTTAAACCAAGACAGCCAGGTACTTACAGAGGATATGAAGTTCCTAAACAACCCTCTCCTGTTGTAAATGAAAATGTAGATGTAAATGTTGATATGAGAGGAGATCCTGCGCAGTTTACAGGAGGTGTAGATTTAGTTACAGACTTTGAAGCGTTGGAAAGAGAAGCACCTAAACCTAAAGTAGAAACTGTTGAAAGTTCAATTACTTTAGATCCTAAAGCAGAGATAGAAAAAGAAGCAGAGTTTATTAAAGACTTAATAAAAAATGAAAATCTTACAAGAGGAGAGAATGCTTTAATATTGGCAAAAGCCATAGGCACACCAGGGTCAATATCTGAAAAAATAAGTAAAGCTGCAGATCTAGCTTTACCTGTTATTAAAAAAAGAGATAAACAAGACAAGGCAGTTACTTTAAAAGCTTATGAACTATTTAAGAAAAAAGAAGCTGAAGCAATAAAAGCAGGTAAACCTACTCCTGAAATGAGAAATATAGAATCTATTGCTAAAGCTAGAAAAGCCCAAGGAGATACTAGAACTCTAGAAGAAATTAAAAATGAGATTATAATAGAACAATCAGGTCCAGATAAAGATAGTATCAAAATACTAACATCAGCATCAGCAGAAATTATTGGTTTACAAAGTGATATCGATAAACAAAGAGGAAAGCTAGCTGAAGAAAATGCTAAGACAAAACCAAATCAAAAAAATCTTGATAAGATAAATAAAAAAATAGCACAACTTCAAAGAGAGTTAAATAAATTTGCAACAATGGGAGGTTTTGAAAGACTATTCCCAGGTGTTAAAAAAGCTTATTTAGCTGAAGGTGGTAGAATAGGTTACGCAGAAGGCACAACAGAGGAAGAAATAAAAATGACAGAAACAGTTGTTGACACCCCAGGTGCTCCTACACCAGAAAGACAGGTTCTTAAGTTATCTTACTCTGAACTAAGAAATAAATTACCAAAAGAAATATCGGATGACATTGTTGAGTTATTAGCAAACAGCACAGAAGCGCTACAAGACTTTGCTTACATCACAACACAAGATGATGTAAGTAATTTTAATGTTAAATATGGAGTCAACTTAGTCATTCCTCAGAACGCATAGGAGAAATATGGCTTTTGAATCATTTAAGGGCTTTAGCGAAAATCAAATAGAACAGCCAAGAGGCACAGACGTTGGCTTCACAGATTATCTTTTAGATGTTCCTGTTGGTGCTGTTAAAGGTTTAAGTCAAGCTGTTCAAGGTTTGTTGTCTTTAGGTGCAATGCCTATTGACTATCTTGCTAACACAGATCTTCTTAATGGCATAAATGAAATCTTTGATAAGATAACACCCGATACCAAAACTGCTGTAGGTGATATTACATCTGTCGTTGCACAGTTTGGTATTCCGTTTGGTGCAGCCGTAAAAATAGCAGGTGGTATTACAAAATTAAAAGGTATAAGCACTATGACTCAATTAGGTTCTTTACCTACTAAGGCAGCCAAAGGAACAGAACTTGTAAAAAGAGCAGGATACTACGGAACTCTTGGTGGTCTTACAGATTTTGCCGTATCAACACCAGGTAAACTTGGAACAATTTCAGATTTAACAGGTCTTACAGAACAAACAGATTTTGAAGGATTAACAGGTAAAGATAGAGCCGTTGAAGAATTAAAAGGTAAATTAAAGTTTGGTGCTGAAGGCGCAATAATTGGAGGTGCAGTTCCGCTATTACCAACAGCAGCAAGTTTAGGATTTAGATATGGTATTGTGCCTGGTGCAAAAGTTGTAGGCACAGTGGGTGGTAGAGCTTTGGAGTACGTGGTTGATAAACCCTTAACATTTGCAATTAATAGAATTGTAGGTTCAAAAGAAAAAAGTATCTTACAACAATCTTTAATTAAATCAGGATCTCTTATTCAAAAAGGAGCAGAAAAAGCTGGACTCGCTGGTGATTGGAGACATAGACCTATAGAAGGCGGAGCAGTATCTTATATAAAAAGACAACTTACAAGATTAGCAGATCAATTTAAATCAGCTAAAGGTTTAACAGGTGAATTAAAATCTGTGCAAGACGCTGTAGTAACTAAAGTAGCGGGACAAGAAAAAACATTAAAAGCTATTGGTGGTCGAATTGAAGATGCTCAAAGAGATTTAATTAAAAATTTTAAAATTAAGTTTGACAATGGTGAGTCTATTTTAAAATTACAAATAGAAAATAATAAAGTTAAAGATTATATTTTAGCATCAGGACAAACAGCAGATGATATTTTAGCAACCATACCAAAAGATCTTCACAAAGACGTAAAAGCATTCAAAGATATTATTGTTAAAACAAATGATAAATATAAAATATTTGGCGCTGATCTTAAAAAGATGGCTATGCTAGATTACGATAGTTATACTAAACAAAGATTCGGTGCTTTTAATAATAAAAAATTCAGATTTAATCCTTTACTAGAAAACAAAGCTTTTGATTTTTTTAAAGAACAAATTAAAAAAAATCCTGAGATGATGACTGCTATAACTAACGCAGCAGCGAAATCTAAAACTAGTGTGGATGTAATATTAAATCAACAAACAAAAGATAAATTATTAAACTTTAAAAACACAGTAATTCAAGATAATGCAAACCCTGAATCTTTATTTAAACAAGTAGCTAAAGCTTCAGACATTGATCCTAAAGACGTATTAACAGGACAAAAGGAAGTGCCCGATGTAATTAAAAAATTATTATCTGTTGAAGAAGGCAGAACTGTAGGTGAACTAGCTGCAAAAGGAGTAAAAGTAGATAAAGATGTAGCAACATTTAATGCTTTAAATGCAGGTCTTGATGTGGTGTTAGGTCAAGGTAAACAGATGTATGGTAAACTAGCTTTTGATGATTACATTCGAACAGGTTTGAACACAATTGATAACCCTACAGGATTAATACACACACCAGAATCGATGGCTAGATTAAGAATACAATCTGGTCCAAATGCAATGGTTAATCTTAAAAACATAGCTGCTAGAGAAAGATTACCTGATATCGTTACAACGAGTGAATTATTTAATGGCAGATACTTTGCGGCTCCTGAAATAGCAAACGCATTGGTTGGCGCAAAAGAAATTACGTCAGGATTATACAGTATTCCTTTTTATAAATCATTTATGGCTTTAAAAGCAGGGGCACAGGTTTCTAAAACTATTTTATCTCCAATGACACAAATAAGAAACTTTACAACAGCTTCCATGTTTCCACTTGCAAACGGTTTGATCGGAGGTCGAATAGGATTCAAAGATGCATGGGGATTAACAATAGGTGATATTTTTCAAGGAGCTAAAACAACTCCTGAAAAAATTGCTAAGATAGAAAGACTTATTGAGCGTGGAGTTATTGATCAAAACATAAACGTTCAAGAGATGAGAAGAGTTTTAGAAGCAACTAAAGATGGCAAAATAAGTTTTAGTAAAATGATGAACACTCCTATCATGAGAAAGCTTACAGACATCTATCAAGGTGCTGATAACTTTTGGAAAATATATACAGATAATTTTTATCAAGGTAGTTTAAAATCAGCCTATGGTGATCCATCAGCTATAATTACAGGAGCAAAAGCGGGCACGCAAGCAGCTAAAAATGCTGATACATTTTTTAGAAACTACGAGGATTGGTTTAGAACCGTTGCAGGTAGACAATTAGATAGAATAAACCCTTTAACAGGTTTACCTAAAACACCTTTAGAAGTAGCTGAAGAAGCGTCGGCCTATCTTGTAACAAACACTGTGCCAACTTACAGTAAAGTGCCTATGATAATTGAAAATATCAGAAACTTACCACTAGGTAACTTTGTGGCGTTCCCTGCTGAAATATTAAGAACCACATCAAATATCATATCAATCGGTGCAAGAGAATTAACAAGCACAAACCCATTTATAAGACAAATGGGTGCAAGAAGACTTGTTGGTGTTTCTACGGTATTAGGTGGCATTGGATACACAACTAAAAAAGGTGCACAATATTTAACAGGTGTTGACGATGAAACTATGGAGTCTTTCCAAAGATCTTTTGCTCCACCGTATCAAAGAAACTCTACGTTAATTCCTATGTCTGCTCCAGATGAAAATGGTAAATTTAAATATTATAACTTTTCATACTCTAATCCGTATGACACTTTGGTTGCGCCTGCAAACGCTGTGTTAGCAGCTTTTAGTGAAGGAAGATTAAGACAAGATAACGTAACTTCAATTGTTATGAATGCTCTGTTTGGTGGTGCTATAGATCCAAACAAAAGAAAAGGTGCTATTACAGAATTTTTACAACCTTTTATTACAGAGTCTATTGGTACAGAAAGAGCGTTTGACGTAACTGTAAGAGGTGGTCGAGACTCTAGAGGTAAAGTAATTTACTATCCTCAAGACGGCGCTGATGTAATTATAGCAAAATCATTAAATCATATTTTAGGTGGTTTATCTCCAGGTGCTGTAACATCTTCAACAAGAATATGGGATGGTGCAACAGGTAGATTTAGTGATTACGGAACTCAAAAAGATATGAGTGATGAGGTGGTGGCTTTATTATCAGGAGTTAGAGTTGAAGAAGCAAAACCTTTATCAAGTGTTCCTTTTATTCTTACATCATATGGAAAAGATAAAAGTAATATTAGAAGTAAATTTTCAAGAAGAGCTTACTCAGCACGAACTACACCTGAAGAAAAATTAGGAGCATTTGCACAATATGTTGTAGAAAGCTACGACTCACAAAATAAAATGTATCAAATAATTGAAGACGCAACAAATTTAGGTATTGATGAGAGAACTTTAAAAAAATTATTTGAAAAAAGATTAACTAAAACAGAAACACGAGCTTTGTTTAGAGGTGAGTTTAAACCACCCGCTTATAGTAAAGATGCTTTTAAAGCCACTGTAGAAAGACTTGAAGCTGAAAATCCACTTGAGGCCGAAAAGATAGAAGAACAAAATGACGTAGTTATGGAGATCTACAATGATGTTCAAAGAGATTTAAGAAAATTTGAATTGGGTCAGTCATTAACTGATTTGCAACGTGAACTAGATGAATCTTTAAGTCCAGGTGTAGAAGAGACAAGAGATCTTAGAACCAATCTAGTAGCACCTACAACCGGTATTGAACAAGTTGCTGAGTTACCTCAAGCTCCTCAAATAGGAACGCCGGTAAATCAACAAGTAGCTGCAGCAGGTAATACTGTAGGCAACCAATTTAATTTATTTGCAACTAACCCTAACACAAGGATATTATTCCCATTTGGATAAATTATGATTAAACCAATACAAGGACTACAAGATATATATCAAAGTGATTTTTTTAATCCTGTGAGAACAGGTGTAAATTTTCTTGCAGGAAATTTAACAGGTCTGCCTTTGGTTGGAACAATAGCAACAGGCATAGGGTCTTTAGTTGGTCCCATGTCACCAAGAGATAAACTCATGCAATCTAAATTTTCTGTAGGGGCTAATCCACAACTAACTTCTTTTACAGGATCTGAAGCAAGTTTAGGTAATCAAGATCCTTATGGAATTAATACAGTTTCTATGTTTGGAAACTATCCAGTTTATGCAGCTGAGAAAGTTGCACAGTTAGCAGCTAAAGGAAACTTAACACCATTTCAACAACAAAAATTAAATTTTTATGAAGATGTTGTTGCTGAAGAGTCAGCAAGAATAGACAGAGATTATCCAGGCGGAACAACATTTGATTTCGCTGACTATGAACAAGATACCGGTTACGGTTCAGATACAGGAGGGACGTTTGGTTCATCAACAAATGATGCGTCAACGTTTAGTGATTACTCATAATGCCAAACGGAAAACCACCAAAAACAACCGGCGAACATTTAGTATCTCTTTATGGATATGTAACGGGATTCAAAAAACAAATAGATCATTTACATCAAGATATAAGTAAACTAGAGAGAAAAACAGATACTGTTATTTATTGGATCGTAGGTGGTGCATTTACAACCATACTTACACTAGTAGGTTTATTTAATTTATTTATAAACTAAATCCAATCTTTTAGTTCTTCACCCATAATTTGAGAAGCAATATTAATTTTTTTACGTAAAGCTTTTACTATTTTTTCATCAACCGTCTTTTCGCAGATAATATCCACGTATGTCATTTTTCTCTTTTGACCTATACGATTTATTCTAGCTTCTGATTGTGTTCTTTTCTCAAGATCATAACCATTAGAATAATATACCATCGTATCAGCTTCTGTAAGTGTAATACCATAACCACCCGTTTGTGGAGTACCAATAATAAATCTAACATCACTGTTAGGATCCTGTATTTTTTGTATAGCTTTCTGTCTATCTTCTGTAGAAGTATCTCCATAATATGTAACGTATGACTTATCCCCAAACGTTTTTTTAACATGTTTAACTATTGTTTCTATATCGTTCCTCCAATGTGCCCATATTACAACTTTACCCTGAGCTTCGTTTAGCACATCAATCAAAGCGTTAACTCTGTCATTTTTAATCTCTGTAACTTCACCCGTGTCAGATTTAAAATGTCCACAAGTAATTTGTTGTAGTCTCATCAGCTGCACTAATGCTGTGGCTGTGCTCATCGTTTCACCATCTTTAATAGCTAGAGCCATTCTTTTCATTTGATCGTAGAGTCTTTGTTGATCCGGTGTAAGCTGTATAATTCTTTTTTGATAAGTATAAGCAGGTAGATCTAAACATTCTTCTTTTAGTATACGGAAAGAAAAAGGTTTTAGTTTTTCTGATAATTCTTCTAAATTTTTATACCCAACTACAATCTGTACAGATCTACCACCAAAGTTAGCCGTAGCCATTTTCGCGTATCGAGTTCTAAAAGTGTAATAAGATGAATGGCCTAATAACCAAGGATCAAGGAACTCACATTGTTTATATAAATCAAGCGGTGATTTAGTTACCGGAGATCCTGTAAGTATTCTTCTATATTTAGATTGTTCACCAAGCTTAACAATATTTTTAGTTCTTTTAGCATCAGGATTTTTAATAGTAGTTGATTCGTCTATGGCCATCAGAGTGTTATGTGATCTTAAAAATTTAGCTGCAAAGTCAACTCCTTTTTGAGTTGAAAGAGCTTCTACGTTCATAACTAAAATATGAAGTTCTTCTCCTGTTTTAAATAGATTGCCTAACTTTCTTGATTGACTTTTAGTAATATTAGCCTGCCACAACACAACTTCCTTATCTATATGATCAGGCAGGTGAGTTGGTATTTCTTGATCAAACCAATTTTTATACACACCTTTTGGTGCAACTAATAGAGCTCCATTAATTTTACCCTTGTCATAAAGCATAGCGATATTATCAAGAAGTACTTTAGATTTACCCGTACCCATTTCCATAAAGTACGCAAATACTTCTTTATTCCAAGACATTTCTAATGCCTCAAGCTGATGCCCATAGGGCTTTGTTTTAAATTTATAGTTCATTTTTCTTTCTTGCAATCTTCTACAATAATTATTATAAATAGTCAAGAAAGGTTATGAAATGTTAGGATCTATAAACACACTTGTAAATAAAGGTGTATCTTCAGTAGTCTACGTAATACAAGAATTACCAGGGACCAGAATGGGCGCTCCAAAATTTAATATTATGGGAGCTAGTAGGTATGGTAAAATAGTAACACTATTACCTGAAAACTCACAAATTATATTATCACCAGGTCCATTAGTTTATAAATTAAGAAAACTATTAAAAAATTACAAACCAAAAGATTATTTATTATTAACAGGAGATCCTGCTATAATAGGTGCAGCTTGTTCAATTGTTTCAGATCTTACCAACGGAAAATTCAATCTTTTAAAATGGGATAGACAAGAAAAAATGTATTATCCCATAGAGATCAATCTATACGAGAAAGGTGAGATTGAAGAATAGCCTTGACATAGGATATTAAATCATTATATATAACCTACGAAAGGAGAAAAACAAATATGATAAATCTCGAGGAAGACAAGTTAGAGTCGTTGGCAAATGTTAATGACGCTAAATCTTTATCTGCACAATGTGTGAAGCTTCAAGCAAAAGAAACGGATCTCAAAGCTGCAGAAGAACAAGTTAAAAAACTCAAGAAAGANGTAGATCATTTATCAGGCGAGGTCATCCCAACGATGATGCAAGAGATGAATTTATCTACTTTAAAATTAGCAGATGGGTCAGCTGTAGAAGTTAAACCCGTCTACGGTGCTTCTATTCCTGTAGCAAAAAAGGAAGAAGCATTTAACTGGCTTCGTAGTAATGGCCTAGGTGATCTTATTAAAAATGAGGTTACCGTTTCCTTCGGTCGTAACGAAGATAACAAGGCAGCAGAATATGCTAACCTTGCACAAGGTCAAGGGTATCAACCTGTCCAGAAATTAAAGGTTGAACCTATGACGCTTAAAGCATTGGTTAGGGAGCGTATCGAGTCTGGACAAGATATGCCCTCTGACCTATTTAACGTGTTCGCAGGAAACAGAACTAAAATAACAAGGAAATAAGAAAAATGAGCAAAGAACAGCTAATGAAAAAGACTAACGCAGGTGCGTTAGCCGTATCTAACCTAGAGGCAGATGCGAATATGGGGATGGGTAACATAACTCAAGAAGATCTTGCGTTACCNTTTCTAAAAATNCTTGGACAGCTNTCACCGGAAGTTAACAAACGAGACGGTAAGTATGTCGAAGGTGCATCACCTGGTATGATCTATAATACAGTTACAGGTGATTTGTTTGATGGTGAGAAAGGTATTCAAGTAATACCTTGTTACTACAAACTAGAATATGTTGAATGGAAAGATAGAGGCAAGGATGGATCGGGTGCTCCGGTAAACATTTATCCTTCTTCAAGTGATATACTTTCAAAAACAACTAGGGGTGCTGACTTCAAAGATAGATTACCGAACGGTAATTATATTGAGAAGACTGCGCAACATTTTGTTATTGTAGGTGGAGACTCTCCAGCAACAGCGTTGATCGCTATGAAATCTACTCAGTTAAAAACTAGTAGAACTTGGAATAGTATGATTCAACAAATTAAGCTGAAGGGTAAAGATGGAAAACTCTTTACTCCGGCTGCGTTTAGTCATCAATATCATTTAAAAACTGTGCCACAATCTAACGACAAAGGTACATGGTTTGGATGGTCCGTAAGTAAAATAGGAGTTGTGCAAGACGGTGCTCTTTATCAGCAAGCCAAAGCGTTTGCAGCTAGCATTTCTAAAGGAGATGTTAAAGTTAAACATGGTGAAGAAACTACTGCGCAATCTGATACGGGAACGCATTACTAGTTTCTCCCTCGAGAGAAACAGGGCCGGTGATGGGAGACTGGATCCGGCCCTGANTGATGACTTATGGAAAAAANATTTGTTGANATATTTACAGGACTAAAAAGAGATTATGGGTATGCNGACCCNCAGTCTGCNTACAAGGANCCTTCTACCGGNAAATTAAANATAGAACATTTTTGGGCAAAGAAACCTGTTACAGAACAGGACTATGAAAATCATTTAAAAGGAATTAAGCCAATAGGTATACAACCATGTGATGATGAGGGTATGGCTAAGTTTGGTGCTATCGATATAGATTCAAAAGCTTATGATCAGTTTGATACAAGAAAATATTTAGAAATTATAGATAAAAATAAAATACCTGTCATACCTGTAAAATCAAAAAGTGGTGGTTTACATTTGTATGTGTTCACAGATAAACCTGTCAAAGCTACATTTATTAAATCATTCCTAGAAAAATTATTATACACATTTGATCTTAAACCAAGCACAGAAGTCTATCCTAAACAAACAGAATTAGATCAAGGACCAAACGGTACATCAGGTAACTTTATTAACTTACCATACTTCAAGAAACAAGAACGAGTTGGTCTTAACTTAGACGGCACAACATTTACATTCGAACAGTTTATTAAAGTTATAGAAGCAAACACTAAAACAAAAGAAGAGTTAGATGAATTTATTAATGCTCACATTAAAAGTATTTTAACAGGAGGCAACGAAGAGTTTGCAGATGGTCCGCCATGTTTACAAATTATAACAAAAGATCTCTCAGCTAATAATAAGTTAGCAGATTACAGAGACAGGTTCTTATATAACTATATGGTGTTTGCTAAGAAAAAGTATGGAGATATATGGGACAAGAAAGTTTTACAAGCTGCTAGAGATTATATTGTTTATGATAATGAATGGGGTGATGAGAAAGTTAAAAAGAAAATTAAAGCATGGGAAAAAGAAACTGCAGGACATACTTGTGATGAAGAACCAATACACGATCATTGTATGAAATCAGAGTGTGCCAAACGACAATTTGGTTTTTTATCTGACAAGATAAAAAGATTTCCACCACTTACAGCTTTGATTAAAATTAATTATTCTCCGGATCCTGAATTTAGATTTACAATTACATATGTAGATAAGAAAGAAGGAGAGGTCAGTAAACAAGTTATAGCTAAAGATGCAACATACTTTACGAATCAAGATAGACTCAGAACACTAATCGCTGCACATACACCTATTTTTCCACCACGAGTTACAAACAAAGATTATCAAATTATTATGGAGAACTTATACGAAACTCAAAACGTAGAGAGTCCTCCACCTGGAACATCAGATAAAGAATTATTACAAAAACATTTAGAAGAGTATGTAACAGGAGTGCAAGCTGTAAGTGATACGTCATTTAGAAATGGTAGCACATTAGTTGATGATGGGTATGCTTATTTTGTTTTGGAACCCTTCTTCAATCATCTTAAGAATAAAGAATGGAAAATTAAATTAACCAAGACAGGTCGAATGATGGAGGACTTTTTTAAAGCTGAGCTCAGTGTATCAAAAAGATATCCTAAAAAAGACTCAGATACTAAATCAAACAATCCTGTCAGATGTGTAAAGATATCTATGCAATACTTTGATGAAGAAGATAATGAGTTAGAGATCTTAGACATGAAAGACAAGGAAGATATTTTGTGATAACTAAGATCTATGGACCACCAGGTACAGGTAAAACAGAAAAATTAATTAGAAGAGCAATGGCCTACATCAGAATAGGCACACCGTTAAATCAAATAGGTTACTTTGCATTTACAAGAAAAGCAGCTAACACAGCAAAAGATAGAATGTTAGAAAAGAATCCACAATATAAAAAGAAAGATCTACCATACTTTAGAACGTTTCATTCTTTGGCTTTTCAAAAACTGAGTCTAGATGAAAGTAAAGTTATGCAGGACTATCATTATGCAGATCTAGGCAGGATCTTAAGTATTAGAGTTAATGTAAGAAAAGATGTAGATGCATCACCCTATTTAACTTGTGATAACGAATACTTTCAAATTATTTTAAAAGCAAAAGAAAAATGTATTTCAGTGTGGGATGAGTATTGTTCGGGAGAGTATTCATCCTCAGTTCGATGGGGATTGTTGGAACACATTGAGGCTAATTACAATGAATACAAAAAGAAGAATACCCTACTAAATTACTCGGATATGATAAATCAATTTATAAATAAACCACATCTTTGCCCTAAACTTAAAGTTATGTTTGTTGATGAAGCACAAGATCTGTCTCCATTACAATGGAAAATGTATGACTTACTAAAATCAAACTCGGATGATGTTTATCTAGCCGGTGATGATGATCAAGCTATTTATACTTGGGCAGGTGCAGATGTGAATCGATTTATCAAAGAACCTGCAAAAGAAAGAGTTTTATCTAAATCAAGACGTATACCTAAAAAGGTTCAAGAACTTTCTTCTGTAGTGATAAGTCGTATTCGTGGATTGAGAGCGACGAAACATTATAAAGCAAGAGACGAGGAAGGTAAAGTAGAAAAAATAAATAGTTTAGATAATTTAGATTTGTTATCTGACAATTGGTTAATTTTAACTAGGACTTTAAACAGAGCTAATGAGATCTGTAAAATATTAAAAGACAAAGGAATTTATTTTGAAACTAAAAAAGGTAAAAGCTACAATGTCAAACTTTACAAAGCTATTCTAACCCACATGCAATATACTAATGGTGAAGAGATAACAGAGATCTCGATGAAAGATCTGTTGGACTTTGCTGATGAAGAAGATCTACAAGATAAAAGTTTAAAGTGGTATGAAGTATTTAGTAAAGGTAATATTTTGGAGCGGAATTATATACGATTAATGCTCTCAAATAAAGAAAAACTTAATCAAGAACCGAGGATCAAAGTTTCTACAATACACGCAGCTAAAGGTGGAGAAGCAGATAATGTTATTCTAGTTTTAGATAATGCAAATAAAATAAGACAAGCTGTTATGAGAAGCATAACAAAAAGTGACGAAGAGCACAGAGTATGGTATGTAGGAACAACAAGAGCAAAAAAGAATATTTATTTATTGCAAGCAAAAATAGAAAGGAAAGGATATCAATTATGACAGATCCCGATGGTTTAGAAAAAGCATTTCCACAGTCAAGGCAGGTCGGTGGGAATCATTACAAGGATTATCACATTCAGCCGTACGAGTTTATTTCAAAAAATAATCTCTCGTTCTTTCAAGGTTGTGTTGTGAAATATGTTTGTAGGTATTTGAAAAAGGATAAAATCAAAGATCTAGAAAAAATAATTCATTACTGTGAATTAGAAATATTAAAACTAAAAGATAAAAAATGAAGATAATGCCGTATACGTTACGACAATCTAATGAGTATGTTAAAAAACATCATAGACATAGTAAACGTGTTACAGGATGTAGATTTACCATAGCGGCCATTGATGACGAAGGAAACATAATAGGGGTGGCCATAGTGGGTAGACCTGTATCAAGAAAGATAGATCAAACTCATACAGCTGAAGTTGTTAGAACATGCACAGAAGGAGTTAAGAATGTTAACAGCTTTCTTTATGGAGCATGTGCAAGAATATGGAAAGAGATGGGTGGTAGAAATATAATCACGTATACGTTAGAAATAGAATCAGGTGCTAGTTTAAAAGCTGCAGGTTTTACACTAATTGGAACAACAAAACCTTTTCCGAAAGGTAAAGGGTGGACAACTAGAGATAAAAGAGAGTGGCAACCAAAAGTCCATTCTTTAACAAAGTATAAGTGGGAAAGAAAGTTATGAAAGTATTAGATCTATTTAGTGGTATAGGTGGATTTAGTCATGGTCTAGATAAAGTAGGATTTAAAACTGTAGCGTTTTGCGAGATGGATAAGTATTGCAAATTAGTGCTGCAAAAACATTGGAAAGGAGTTAAGATATATAATGACGTTAAAGAACTCAAAGGGGAAGAAATTATCAAGGAACACGGAACAATTGATATTGTCGTCGGTGGCTTTCCCTGTCAGCCGTTCAGTGTCGCAGGGGCAAGAAAAGGAACAGATGACAACAGACATCTCTGGCCGGAAATGTTTCGAATCATCAAAGAGCTTAAGCCGAGGTGGGTTATTGGAGAAAATGTGCGAGGTATTGTTAGTATCCAAAACGGCATGGTCTTCGAGAATGTGTGCACTGACTTGGAAGGAGAAGGTTACGAAGTCAGGGCGTTCAATATTCCAGCTGCAGGCGTTGGCGCACCACACAAAAGAGAAAGAGTTTGGATTGTGGCGAACTCCCGACGCACATTGCGACAGGGGAGCGAGCTCGAAGGAGAGAATGCAAATGAAGGTGGACAAGAAAATGCCTATCAGCATCAACGATCAAGTGGCACACCCGAATATAATGTGGCCGACACCAACACAGGACTCAGCGAACAATCGAACCAAGAAGTACAAGCAAGGGGGAACACCCTTAACAGTAGCAGTGGAGATGTGGCCGACACCAACAGTCAACGACAGCAAGAACAATGCGGGACCGAGTCAGTTCAAGAGGAAGGGAACGAATCTCAACGTAGCAGTAGCCAAGCGAGGCACACAGGGTGGGAGTCTGAACCCAACGTGGGTAGAGTGGCTCATGGGTTATCCGGCAGGGTACACAGACTTAAAGCATTGGGGAACTCTATCGTCCCCAAGATCGCGGAAGAAATAGGTCGTGCGATTGCAATAGCAGAGAAAAAAGTGTAAAAGAAAATTATGAAAGTACCGCTCTTTGAAGCACAGACAGAATGGAACGAACCGGAAGAGTATCCCGATCTAAGACAATACGATGAAGTTGCAATTGACTTAGAAACTAGAGATCCAAACTTAAAAACTTTAGGATCAGGATCTGTAATTGGTAACGGTGAAGTCGTAGGCATAGCAGTAGCTGTGCCAGGTCGAAAATTTTATTTTCCAATCGCTCATGGCTCAGGACCCAATATGGACAGGAAGCGTACTCTAGAATGGTTCCAAGATATACTGAACACAAAAGCTATTAAAATATTTCACAATGCAATGTACGACGTATGTTGGATTAGACAGATGGGTTTAAAAATTGAAGGACTCATTGTTGATACAATGATAGCAGCGTCACTAGTTGATGAGAATAGATTTAGATATGATTTAAATAGTTTATCATGGGATTACTTAGGACACGGTAAATCAGAAGCAGCTTTGATTGAAGCAGCTAAGTCAAGAGGACTAGATCCTAAACAAGATCTATGGCAGTTACCCGCGATGGAGGTCGGATCCTATGCAGAGAAAGATGCAGAGTTAACTTTAGAACTTTGGCAAATATTTAAAAAAGAAATTATACATCAAGATATTGAATCTGTTTTTAATCTCGAGACAGATCTCTTTCCTTGTCTTGTTGATATGAGGTTTCTCGGTGTGAGGGTAGACTCAGATAAAGCTTCTCGCCTAAAGCAAGAACTAGAAACAGAAGAGAAGAAAATATTATCATTAATAAGTAAAGAAACCACATTAGAACCTCAGATATGGGCTGCACGAAGTATTGCAAAAGTATTTGATAAGCTTTCTTTACCATATGAACGTACTGCTAAAACCGGTGCTCCTTCCTTTACTAAAAATTTTTTACAAGAACACAAACATCCTGTTGTGCAAATGATAGCTAAGGCTCGTGAAATTAACAAAGCCCACACTACATTTATAGATACCATATTAAGATATGAACATAAAGGTAGAATACATGCAGATATAAACCAAATAAGATCTGACCAAGGAGGTACAGTTACAGGTAGATTCAGTTATTCTAATCCTAATTTACAACAGATCCCTGCTCGTAATAAAGATTTAGGACCATTAATCAGATCTTTGTTTTTACCTGACGAAGGTAAGAAGTGGGGTTGTTTTGATTATTCACAACAAGAGCCAAGACTAGTTGTGCATTACGCATCTCTACATAAATTTCCATCAGTATACGACGTCGTTGATTCCTATGAAAGTGATTCGGGGACAGACTTCCACCAAGTTGTAGCTGACATGGCACAGATTCCTAGGACACAAGCTAAGACGATCAATTTGGGTCTTTTCTACGGCATGGGTAAAGCTAAGTTACAAGCTGAACTCGGTGTATCGAAAGAGAAAGCTGCTGAGTTGTTCGATCAATATCATGCGAAGGTTCCGTTTGTAAAACAGTTGATGAACTCTGCAATGAACAGAGCTCAAGAACGTGGACAGATAAGAACTTTACTTGGTCGTTTGTGCAGGTTTCATTTATGGGAGCCCAATAGTTTCGGTATGCATAAGGCATTGCCTCATGAAGAAGCATTACAGGAACACGGACCTGGGATCAAAAGAGCATACACCTACAAATCACTTAACAAACTCATACAAGGATCTGCAGCTGATATGACAAAAAAGTCTATGTTAGATTTATACAAAGAAGGTATAATCGCACACATACAAATTCATGATGAACTTTGTGTGTCAGTTGAATCCGATGAACAAGCTAANAAAATTGTTGAAGTGATGGAGAATGCTGTTAAGTTAGAAGTNCCCAATAAGGTCGACTACGAGTATGGAAAAAATTGGGGNACAATAAATGATTAATTATGGCTTACTTAAATGCAAACATACCTGTAGAATATGCTCAAATAAGAAGGGAGTATTTATATGATCTTAAGAAACATCATGGTGAAGTCGAAGACTGTATTATTTTTGGTCTATCATCTATTACGGGGAAGTCTATTCTTTTTCACGCAATTATGGAGAATGGGGCGATCTTCTATCGTTTACCAATTACGGCTTTTATTCAACGTGGCTATGAACCGAAAGCTGTTCCAATTCGCAGACTTGACGAGCTTCAGTTATGGAATTGTTTTAGTTATTATCCTTCTGTTCATTCTTGGGATATCCTAGAAGGACAGGCAGGAAAATACATAGGAAAAGACAAAAAATGGCACCCAGGCAAGTACTTATTTACGGTTGACTTTGCCCATCCTGAAAGTAATATCCTTGATACGGATCACTCAGAGATACCGCACGAGCATAAATGCGCTCACATCATAGCCCTAGACGANGGGAACTATGCAGCACAACCTAACAATAGATGTATATGGGATATCCCNTCNTTTACTGTTAAAAACAATGTGCCNGATTGGAAAGTGCAAACATCTGANTGGAACGTAGANAACACAAGTCAATGGAGAACAGAAGATACTGATAAGTTCTTCTATGAAATTGAGGAGAAGAAACATGATNAATAAATGTAAAGCAATTTGTTGCAAAGTTTGGGACAAAATTAAAGCTGCATGGGAATGGATCGTGTCAAGATTCAACAGGTAGTTTATGGCCCTAAAAATTTCTGAGTCCGCAGCCGTACAAATGCCGATGAAGACGGTTGCCAGTTTGATCGCGATGGTCGCCATCGGGACCTGGGCNTATTTTGGNCTNCACGAAACACTTAACAGTCACTCAACTCAAATAGAGTTNATGCAAAAAGATTTAGAACAAAACACAGAGTTTAGNATTAAATATCCAAGAGGTGAGTTAGGTCAATCAGCTGGAGAGGCAGAGCTTTTTATGATCGTAGAGCACGTTAGTGGTTTACTAGAGGATGTAGAAGAGGAAATCAAAGGTATGAGAAACAACGCTGTTAATATAGAATTCTTAAAGAAAAGAACTGAAAAGTTAACAGAAGACGTAGAGAAGTTAATTAGAAACGGAACTGGTAAATATTAATGATAGAAACTGTATTCGCACTTATTCTAACTTTAAACGGAAATATGATAGAGCATGTATATAAACCGAGTCTCAGCGATTGTTTGAAATCAAAGCGTATCGCGCAGAACGAGGTAAATCCCGAAAGAGTTGTATTTACTTGTAAAAAAGTAAAGGCTCAAACAGAGATATACATGGATCGAAAGAAAATCGTTAAAATATTACCATAATGGAACCCTTCATACCCATAAATACCATCATAGCTTTTATCTTGCTTTGTGTTGTAATTTATGTAGGATTAAACGATAACAAATGAAACTTACAGCTAACATAACTCTTGATGAGTTGACTA
>FUFK010039850.1_pt1 | contig 79264 bp, 67 predicted proteins | sample 1021851 | NCBI WGS metagenome assembly FUFK01 (sample SAMEA51879418, study PRJEB19060) | metagenome | reverse complement strand
TACTGATCCTTCAGAGAATCCTATTTAAAGGATTCTCTCTTGCGAGACTAAAAAAGCAGTGCTTTTTCTTAACGTCTCTCACCTTAGAAATCGGGTGAGGAGGGGAAAAGTAAAGGTTTGGGAAACCTTTACCCCGACGCAAGAGAAAATCTATGACTTTCTTTTCAGACTGATAAAGACAGTCTTTCAAAAAATCCTATTTAAAGGATTTTTCCTTGCGAAGCTAAAATTCCAGTGGAATTTTTTAACGCTTCTCACCCTTAGAAATCAGGGAACGTTTCAGACCGTTCGCCGTGTGGTCAATAACCGTGGTAGTGAAGTCTTAATCCCTTAGAAATCAGGGAACGTTTCAGACATATGGTAAGCAACAGAAGTGAGAAGAAATTAGGTCTTAATCCCTTAGAAATCAGGGAACGTTTCAGACCAAAGAACATAGTACTGAAGAAAAACAGTTAAGGTCTTAATCCCTTAGAAATCAGGGAACGTTTCAGACCTATTCTTTGGTGGCGTAGCTATCATCAAGAAAGTCTTAATCCCTTAGAAATCAGGGAACGTTTCAGACCACTCAAAGAGTTGAGTAAAAGAGTATCTGTGTGTCTTAATCCCTTAGAAATCAGGGAACGTTTCAGACTGTACTCTGGTTTTATTATTAATAAAATCAACAACTTACAATATATATTTTAACCAACAAAAGTTGGATAAAAATTTGNTGTTTTTTTGACCAATTTTTACGNNCAAATTGATTAAAAAATAACCAGTATNNCGTCTGAAATGTTAAATANCGAACCTTATCTTCGTCAGATAATGTCTGAAACCATCCCTGATGACTCAGGGTGTGAGTGATCACACTCACCGGATTATCTTAATGCATGTCGGTGATAAGTGCAAGATAAGAAATCAGCGCTAGAGAACGGGGTTGGTCATACACAGATACTATCAGCGACAAGCTTGTCATAAAGCCACTTATCCGCTCACACTGCTATGCTACTACTCATAGTTTTGATGACCAGTGGAGATGGCGATGAGGTTCTTTGATAAGCAGATAAAAGCAGGGGATCATCTAGTTACTGAGCGCTTGGGTTATACCCATCATGGGATATATTTGGGTAATAATAAAGTCATTCACTACTCTGGGCTAGCTAACGGCCTGCGTGCAGGCCCAGTTGAGATTACGGATTTGGGCACCTTTTCTCAAGGTAAGCGTACTTATATCAGTCACCATAGCAATCGAGTATTTAGTCACAGGCAAACAGTAAAGCGTGCACGAAGCCGCTTATCTGAAGACAAATACAATCTGCTGTCAAATAACTGCGAGCATTTCGTCAATTGGTGTATCTATGATAAGGCTCGCAGTCCACAAGTTACCAAAGTGGCTGTAGGAGTCGCATCTCAAGTTTTATTGGGCAACCTCTCTAGCGGTGTAGTCGCTTTCAGTATTTTTAATAATATAAAGAACATCTAAGCACTGTCCAAACCTGCCAAAAGAAACATTGAGTTAAAGAAACATTGAGATTATAGCTGAGCTTTAAATAACTGCTTAAAGCGGTCTGTCAAGGAGTCATGTAGTCGTGATTGATCCTTCATGATCTGACGTATTTTGCCTTTACCCGACGCAGTACCATGCACCATAGCGTTTCTGAACTCTTTAAAATCTTTGAATTTATCTTTTGTATCTATCAGATGATCATAAGCGTCTTTACGATCATGGAAGTCATGTACGTCGTCATCATTTAGGGCGGTTTCTCTAGAGATGAGCCCTTCCATTGCATAAACGACTGCTCGCACATAGTCCTTTCGCTTGAGATATTTCTCTGCCAGATCCTGCTCTTGCAGACCCAAAGACGACTTTTTGTACCAAGATAGACGTCTGGCCAATGGCTCATAAAACAAGCTAAACAGTGGAGAGTCTGTGCTATGCAGAGCCTCGAGCTTAGGCATCACTTGCTTGAGCTTGGCACTGGCGCCACTGGCATTTAGCAACCGCTCGAGATAGCTGGCACGCTCCAACTCATCAGCAGACGTCTTATCTAACCCCACATCGACCAGCAAGGGTGCAAACACGGCATAATCCCCGTCCTTGTCAAAGGCCTCAAGGGCGCTGACCCAGTCGAGCATCTCAAGCAAGCCACGCAGCTCTAGTACCTCAGACACTTTGAGCTCGTTAGAATGAAAACCATAATAAATATGCTGGATATGCACATTTTTGGTGACCTGTAGATACCGGGCGGCAACCAAGGCAATCAGTGGCAAATGACGAAAACCATGAGTGACGTCCATCACCACTTGTTCGTTTTCGCTGAGGAGCTCATCGAGCTTTTTTAAGATACTGACTTGTCCAGTAGCGTCTTTGGCGTAGTCTATGAGTTGACAGGTGACGGCGATGCGTAGCTTATCAGTCAAAAATTGTGCAAAAGGCTGTAGCTGCGCTACGGTTACAGAGTCTGTTTGCACAGCATCTGATAGCGTGCCCCAGGCTTCAAGATGATCTTCCAATCCCGCCTCAAAAAACACATCCCACATACTGCCTGAAGTGCCGAGTAGAATGAGCCGATCGGGCTTTACTTCTTCTGCCAGTACCATGCCAAAATAGCGCTTATCCGTATAGACAGTGCCATCAGAGAACTGGTAGTCCGTGGTTCTGTAGCTGCCGCCTTGTTTGCCACCGCCCAAAAAACTGATCAATGTGGTCATGTGATAGATATCCTTTTGATGGGGTAGGTGGTAGCAGTAAGGTTATATAAATAACGCTGCGTGCGATGAGAGTAGGTAATGATAGAGCTTAACAGCATCGATTGTATTTTAAATTTACCACAAAAAACAGGGCAAAGATAAAAACCTTGGCCCTGTTTTTTATAAGTCTTTTTTCATTGTCCTGCGCGAGCATAGCTCTTGCCTTGCGCTTCGGGTAAACGTGCCCCACATGCTTACTGATCCTTCAGAGAATCCTATTTAAAGGATTCTCTCTTGCGAGACTAAAAAAGCAGTGCTTTTTCTTAACGTCTCTCACCTTAGAAATCAGGTGAGGAGGGGAAAAGTAAAGGTTTGGGAAACCTTTACCCCTTTGCTGTAGAAAATCTATGATTTTCTTTTCAGACTGATAAAGACAGTCTTTCAAAAGATCCTATTTAAAGGATTTTTACTTGCGAAGCTAAAATTCCAGTGGAATTTTTTAACGTCTGCGCGAGCATAGCTCTTGCCTTGCGCTGCGGGTAAGCGTGCCCCACACGCTTACTGATCCTTCAGAGAATCCTATTTAAAGGATTCTCTCTTGCGAGACTAAAAAAGCAGTGCTTTTTCTTAACGTCTCTCACCTTAGAAATCAGGGAACGTTTCAGACAAATCAAAGCTATTCGAAGCCTTCCAGGTGGTAGTCTTAATCCCTTAGAAATCAGGGAACGTTTCAGACATCCTCACTTGAGAAGTATGCAGAGGGTGTAGAGTCTTAATCCCTTAGAAGTCAGGGAACGTTTCAGACAACGAACATCAAGCAAACATATCCATGCAGCAGTCTTAATCCCTTAGAAATCAGGGAGCGTTTCAGACAGTCTATAGCCGGGAACTCACTTGGGAAAGTAAAGTCTTAATCCCTTAGAAATCAGGGAACGTTTCAGACTTCCTAGAGTTCATCAATAGTCTTTCTGAAAAGAGTCTTAATCCCTTAGAAATCAGGGAACGTTTCAGACCCTATAATGGATGCTAATAACTTAGAAGTCTATAAGTCTTAATCCCTTAGAAATCAGGGAACGTTTCAGACTTCAGACGGCAACCGCGTTGTTGTACTAGATAATAACGGAGTCTTAATCCCTTAGAAATCAGGGAACGTTTCAGACTTATAACCGTAATATACCTAATCGTAAGTTTTTGTCTTAATCCCTTAGAAATCAGGGAACGTTTCAGACAGACAAAGCTTATGCATGTAATCGTACATGGGAGTCTTAATCCCTTAGAAATCAGGGAGTGTTTCAGACCGATGAGTATAAGGTAAAGACGTACATCTCTAGTCTTAATCCCTTAGAAATCAGGGAGTGTTTCAGACAACACGCCACATGGAGAAGGCAACAGAGGTAGGTCTTAATCCCTTAGAAATCAGGGAGTGTTTCAGACGGCAGCAAATGCCAGCAGTAGTCGAGCGCAAGTGTCTTAATCCCTTANAAATCAGGGAGTGTTTCAGACGGTCGCATCGCATCTAATAATTTCAAACGTAGGTCTTAATCCCTTAGAAATCAGGGAGTGTTTCAGACATTAAAAAGTTGCTCCACACATGTAACGGATCTGTCTTAATCCCTTAGAAATCAGGGAGTGTTTCAGACTGTACAGCTATTTTTAATGTCAACAAAATCAATAACTTAGACTCATGAATTTTACCGACTAATGTTGGCTTAAAAGTTGATGTTTTTTTGACCAATTTTTACGTGCAAATTGATTAAAAAATAACCAGTATTACGTCTGAAATGTTAAATAGCGAACCTTATCTTCGTCAGATAATGTCTGAAACCATCCCTGATGACTCAGGGTGTGAGTTTTGACACTCACTCAAGTATAGTAATAGATAGATAAGGTAAGTGCAAGAGCGTAGCGCCGTTTGGTTTAAACTGAGAGTTTGCATTATATTATCATTTGTCCTATGTCGCTAAACAACATAATATCCTCATCGCGTTTACCTAGCACAAAGGCATTTTCTAACGGTTCAACTTCATAGATACGTAGATCGTCATCGCTAGGGTGAATGACCTTTTGTATCGAAGTGATAAAAGTGTCCATATGTGTACGTGTCATGGTGCCATAGTAGACAGAGTACTGTAGTTGTAAGAACTGAGTGCTGATTAAGCGCTGCAGACGTTGCAGCCTATTTTTCTCTTTGATGTCATAAGCAATAATAAAGCAGACTTTTCTCATAACCCATCTCTTTTATTGATAAACTCATAGTAAGATATGAATGACACAGCGTCCCACCAGTACCTTATGATTTAAAGTGGTGGCATTGAGGCTTCAGGATGATGACTGACAAAAGACAATGTTGGCTGCTCTGATAAGGCCGTATGATTGCCATGATAGCGCTGCAGCCTACGTTGCCATAGCCACGCATGACTGAGCGCAGCTTTACTTAAGCTTGGGCGGATAGCGGCAAAGGCTTTATAAAATTTACTGCGTCCAGACTTAAGTAGCTCGCAAGGGTAGCGGCTGTCATCAGACATACTAAAATCCTCAGGTACCAAAACGCCTTGCGCAAATAATTGCCATACCCAATAGTCGATAGCGCTACGTTGCAACTCTGCAAAGTCACAGGCCAGAGACTCTCTGCCATAGCTTGCACTATGCAGCACACCATGATAGGGATCGAAGCCGACACTATATACCGCCTGCTGGCACAAATGCTGTAGTAAGGTATAAGACAAGGATAGCACCACGTTGACAGGGTCTTGGGGCGGTCTTCTATTTCGAGAGTGAAACCGCCATTCACCTGCAAAAAATTTTGGTAGCATTTGAAATAAGTCGCTGAGCCAACACCTTCAGTACCCAGTAGACTGGATATTTGATAACGAGGGGTATAGCTACTATAGACGTTGAAAGGTTGGTTGGGTGTATCGGTCGATGCGATATCATGTCTGCGGAACTTATCCCGTAGGCTTTTGAGTTTTTGGATAGCATGGGCAACCTCGGTCAGCGCTATCTGTACAGTACTGGTGTTGTCAGTACAATCACTATCTGCGATAGCGTGTTGAATGTTGGTCAAAGTCGCGGCTTGCTGATGCAGTTTGAGGCGTACGAGTATGGACGCCCAGTAGCGCCTTGCCTCATCGTTATGAANCACGTCGTATTGATGTTTACGGCGTTCTGTGCCGGCATGCCAACTGCCTAACAAAAAGCACGCTTTGCCAGAGCGACTACTAGGCAGGACACAGACACTGATGGCGTTTTCAGATAGACGAGTCAGTAAGTTACTGCTCAAGTCCACTTGGGTGGTAATCGTTAGGCTTTGAATTTGTGATAACGGAATACTTAATGGCTTAGCAAAGCCTTGATGTTGAATCAGTAGTATATGGCGCTGGCATGAGAGTTGACTGCCTTTTTTATCGATGATTATATTGTGCATGCTAGTCTCCTAAGTAAACACTTATTCAATACAATGCTTAGCCAATATAAAAATGCTCTGTCGCAGTCTTTTCAGGTTTTGATAGGTCGCCTTTAACCACTTGCGACCAATAGGTCTTGACCGTCTCGATGATAAAAAACGCATCATTTGAGTCGATTTTTGACAGTGCCAATTCAGTTAATTGTTGCTTACTGTCTAATGAGAGCATACATTCATAAGCGGACTTTTGGCCTGTCGCACTATAGCTTTTGATGTTATAGCGTAGCAGTGCTTGGCGCTTTGGGTCGCTGATGTCATAGCCTACGATATAAAGCCGCTGTCTCATGGTGTGATGCCTCGATATTGCCTGACTGTTATTAAGACCGTCTGTGCTTGACAACGGTGGCTTATACTTACTTGACGATGACACACTCTGTGATCAATTTAATAAGTATCAAATATGAATCGTGCGAAAGGTGAGGTTAACTCGGCTGTCTTTGACCTTTTTTTGCTTAGGGACGCTATGCTGCCATTGGTGCTGCAGCGCGCCTGCCATGACCAGCACACTACCGTGCTGTAGTGGTATCTCAAGCTTGATGCTGTGGTCGTCTCTACGACGTAGCAAAAACCGCCGACTGGCGCCAAAGTTTACCGAAGCGATCAGCGGGTTTTGCCCCAGCTCAGGTTCGGCATCAGTATGCCAGCTGATATGATCATCTCCTGAGCGGTACCAGTTGAGTAGTACGCTATTGAACTGCCTTTTGCAGATGGGATACAGTGCTTCACGTAGCTCTAAGAGCAACTCATTCCAAGGCTTTGGCTGTAAGGTGATACCTGAGTAGGTGTAGGGTCTATCATTATCGCCATACCATGCCGACAGTCGTGGTAGTGGATGAGTTTTGCCAAACATACTCACACTATCATGTTGCCAGCGGATGTTTTTAAAGGGTAGCTCATTAATATCCTCTTCTTGGTGCCAATCGTGACTAGCCTGATCGATGCCCTTACAGGCCAATAAGCTATTTATGATCTCATCACTGTATGTGCTATCGAAGTACTGCGGCGCATAGTAGAGTCTGCCGTCAGGTATATCAATGACCATGCCTTTGCCATCATCATGAACATGCGCAGGATAGTCAGAGTCCATGAACTTGCCATTATTCATTAAAGCAGCCAATAATAGGCTAGGATCTTGATCTGCCTGTACATTGTCAAATAAGTCCATACAGTATGCTCCTTATAAATTTTTTATCAGCTCTATATCATCTAATCAGAAAGTTAAGCGGCAATCTGTACTTCGCTATCAGGCAAGGTATTTTCAAAGCACANTCCCATCATCACGCCATAAGANGNGCAGTGAATCCAGTGATTGTGTCTGATTGAGTATATTTCACTCTCAACAGAGAAGTCAGCGACGTCTTGCTTAATACTGATATCGCTTATTGATTCTTTCAGACAGTTTAACCCCTCGTAGTTACTTGAATACTGAGGGCCTACAGCGATAACCATTTGCTTACCTTCAATATTATGNAAATAANTACATAGATTAGGTATCTGNTGCTGCACCTCNGCTATGTCCAATACATTAGAAAACAGATGCATCGAATANTCTGCTGGTGCAAGCGCCTCGCTGTCATGCTCTAGGAAGTCAGCCAGATCCTTATGATATGGATGAATAGTGACNTTGGCTGCGATGCGTGAAGACATCTTGGTCACTAATAGCTCNGCCANNTCNAGCGTGGTTTGNGANGGCTCAATGAGATAAAAATTCAGCGTAAAGTTCTCACAGTTTACATNNTGTTCGAGATAGCTCANTAGNGCNAANCTNGCAATAGCCTGCCCNCAGCCATAATCGACGATATTAATCGTTTTTGTGACGGGCTTTGTGCGTTGGTTATCTCCCAAGACTTGAGTAATAGCGCCATTAAAGCGATCAAAGTGGTTTTTGCCATACAAAGTGGTGTACATCACTGCTTGCTCTATAGAAGATAGTGGCGTCTTTGCACGATTGGTACTATTGGCAAATGCTCTATAGGAAAGGGTTTTATACACCTCAGATACATAAGCACCAACCATCGCATTATAGTAGCGATCAAAGCCATGCAGCTGTAGCTGATCGGCAGCGTGTGCAACTTGCTGTGCAACGCTCTGTACGCTTTTTTGTGCTTGGTGATATGCAAACATAGGTCTCTCCAATAGGCGGTTGATGAGCCCATTATGGAGGAGAGCGCGCTTATGCTATCAATACGACAAGCTTGTGAGATATTAGGAGGCATTAAACAATAAAACCACCTTGATAGGTGGTTTTCTGTTCAGACCTTTGTAGCCAGCTTGATAGAATTTGCGAAAATGCAAACTCTCTTGCACTCGATTGAGGTAGTGTTTCGTTACTTCCTCAGAAAACTTCATTTAAGGAATTTTCTCTTGCGAAGCTAAAATTGGCATGCAATTTTTTAACGCTTCTCACCCTTAAGAATCAGGGAGCGTTTCAGACCATTGTAGATGAAGATACTCATGAAGAAGTAGAGTCTTAATCCCTTAGAAATCAGGGAGCGTTTCAGACCTGTAACACGGAAAACTAATCATACTGATTGGGGGTCTTAATCCCTTAGAAATCAGGGAGCGTTTCAGACTGTACAACCATTTTTATTATCAATAAAATCAATAACTTATATATCGTATTTTAATCGACAAAAGTCGGCTTAAAAGTTGATGTTTTTTTAACCAATTTTTAAAGAAAAATTGCTCAAAGAATAACCAATTATACGTCTGATACGTTAAATAGTGACCATCATTTTCATCAAACAATGTCTGAAACCGTCCCTGATTTCTAAGGGATTGCTAGAAAAGTAAATAGCAACTTTAATATATTAAAATAATAAATGATATTTTGCAATACTGGTAGAGTCTATTGAGGTCTGTTCTTTTGAACAAACTTATAGGCTTTTTCAGCATTGCTGCCTTTTTGAGCATCACTCCAGCTATTGACTACCTCATCAAACTCTTCTAGTACAACTTGTACTACTTTCTGAACATCTTCCTTATTATTCTTATCCAATACTAATTTATCAAAAAATTTGGTTCTGCCACTCTTGCTTAAATTCTCAATAAGCTGGCTTTCATCAAGATACTTAATAACGTGACGAATAGCAGCAAGAGGGTCACTAGTATCGATAGGACGACCCATCTCAAATCTTTTTTCGATGTCATTACTCAAATTATCATCCAGCACAAAATACCCATAGCCTGATGAGCCTTTTGAGCCAAGCCCCACGTTTTTGATGGTTTCTTTGAGCAGCTCTCTTGCAAAATGCACCCACTTTGGATCGCCTTCAATCACAAAATAAAAAGCGCCTTGTATGGCAATTTGCTGATTGGGAACAGGATTTTCCATATCGAGCGCTGCATTAAGCTCACGACTATAGTATTTTGGATGGTGAACCGTCACGATATCGCCAACGAATGGTTTGTATTTATCACCAATCAATAAGCTACCTTGGTCATTGACCATAGGTATCCACCATGCATCATGCCATATCAGATACCCTGCATCTCCCTGACTGTCGTCATCATCGTCACTATCAGTACCAAACAAGACATCCAAAATCTGCCGCTTTTGCTCTTGGATGATGATCTTATTGGTATTGTCGCTTTGTTCAAACTGTAGCATGCCATCTTCATTACGCTCTGCAAATAGATGCTCAGTGTATGATCTGACAGCACCTTTGATAGATGAACCTGCCAGCAGCGGCATACCATAAGTGTGATGAGTGGTCGCGCCAGTCTCAAGTGTACCGCCAAGAGATAGCCCTGTGAACAATCTACCATCTAATCTAGCAGCCACGCTAGCAAAGGTGTTATTACCCTCTTCATGAGTGGCGTCAAGCCAGCGGTTAAAAGCGAGTAAGTATAATTCGCTTGGTGTGACACTAGCGATTTTATTGACAAGATCAGCCTTTATAGACTTCTCGTTCTCCTCCCAGTGTGCTAAACCGCGTTGCATGAGCAAACCAGCATGAGCGTCGCTAACACTAGGGAATATCCGCTTTAATCGATCTCTCATTAATTGCATTATAACGATCCCTTATGATTGCTTTTCTAGTAACGCTTGGGTGTAGCGTTTGAGCCAAGCTGTGGCCTCAAGTGCTTTTCGACTAAGTAGCTGATACTCCGTGACGCTAGAGGAGAGTATTGCTCTATGCAGAGCCTCTGAACTACCGCGTCCGTTATCCACATAGTTGAGTAATTTTGCAATATGTTCAAGAAGAGTTTTATGCTCATCATTGTTTTTTGCCATCAAAAAGCCTACTGCTTGTGCCAAACCTGATTGCATAACCATAGAGGGAAAGGTGAGGGCTAAAGTACGATATTTGGCTTCTACGCCAGTACCTTTTATATTGCTTACTAATGGATAGGCAAGCTCTGCGTATTTATGGGTTCTTATCTTCATCATTACGCCTCTTTAGTGTTATTAGCGTTCAAAAGCAGACGACAAAAGCCGCGACCTACGGTGTGCTTACCGCCAATTTGGATTTTAACTTCATGATTAGGCAATAAGTCAGCTAAGTCTTGAGCACTGCGATTATCCTGCTTTTTGCGAGATGCACTGACCCCTAATACGCCCCAAAACACACTATCTGCTGGCAGGTTTTCCTCTGTCCAGAGCGCGCCTTGCTGTACTGTACGGGTTTTGCGATCAATACGAATACGCGTACGCACTTCGGTTGCTGTATCAGCCAAAAATGAAAAAATATCGTCAGGCAAGATGACAAAACGTTTGGCAACTTGTGTTCGCCATTCTTCATAGTCTTTTGAAGTCTCTGGATACAAAGACTCGGTAATCGCCTCAGCCCATCTTTGCGTTGTGTCATTATCGTAAGCTTGAATGTCTAAGTCCTCTAAAGCGATATTGCCAGTATTACCAACCATTAATTCGCTGTTATCAGTCACTCGAGCACTGACTTTGTCGTCATCAGAACCGCCTAATTGCGGTATCTGTAGGTTTGAGGTTTGTGCTTGGTTGTCGCGCTTATATTGGCGTAAGATAAACGGGCAGGTGGCATAAGCAACCGTACCTGCAAACGAGCGAATAGGAAGCAGTAACAAGTTTGCATCTCCAAAAGCGATGGCGCCGGCATGGGCGTCTTCCATTGAACTATCAGGACCAAACAACGTCTGAACATCACTTTTTTGTAAAAATTCTTGTGATGCCAGCTCGTCGCGCAACACACCTTTAATAGCAGAGCCTGGTACTAACGGTAGATTGGTAGACTTTGAGCGAGCAATTGGCAGATCAACCACGCCGACCCCTTGACCAGTGCCAACATGTAGAGCGGATAAGTTTTGTAGATGAAAAATCTGAGTGTGCATTTTATTTTCCTAGTATTTTATTGAGCATCTTATTTAAGATTGATTGCTATGGATGACTGTAAGTTATCATCAGTAGCTATATATAAGCTTTAGGGCAAACCGTCATCAAACGGGTTGCCAAGGGGCAATGATGGCACTACCAAAGCCATCATTTTTATCTTGGTCGTCATCAGACCAAACGTGATATAAAAGCGACGCTAACTCTGGTAAGGTTAAGTCGTTGTCTATTGCAAACCAGTAGACAGAGCCACTACTAATGGCTTTGCGCATGGCTTTAGGCTTCCAAAGAATAGAGTCCCATCCTGAAACGGGCTGCCATTTATCGATGGCACACGCTTTTAGACTAACCGTAGTATCTGTATTGGGCAATACGCCTTTTTTGGTGGTTTGATCCAGCCACTGTGGTAAATAGCCGTGAGCAAAGATACAAGGTGTCAAAAATGTCAGTCTAAAGCCTTTGTCTTTGTTTATCTTATCTAACATCCCCTGAGGACTGTCATCATAAAAACATTCCAAGGCGTNAATAGAGGAGAATTTAGACAAACGCCGCTCACCGCCAAAGGTCACGGTATCATCGCCCAGCTTTTGCTTGGTTTGTATCACAAAACCTAAGCGATGATCGCACCAAATGGGTTGACCTTGGATGTCAGTACCCTCGATTAACTTATAACCAAAATCAAAACTTGCCGTTTGAAACAGCTTGCCAGACTCGCTCGCTTTTGTATGGTTATCAATAGCGACGTGTGTGCGTACATCGACAGGTAGCTGCGTGATGCCTTCTTTTTGTAGCGTGTCAAAGTCGATAGAGTGACCTGCTTGCCACTTTTTTAAATGCTCAAGGGTCCAATAAGACACGCCAGGCTTGGGCTTGCCCTTCATACTGGTTTGCATTTGTACTGGTAGCAGACCCTCAGGTAAATCGCTACCACAGTCAGGATCTAAGGCTTTGGGCGCAAGTCGAACTAATTGAACGTTTGCTTGAGTCACTGCTGTAGCATCGTTATCGCGACTTTGTTTGTCTGGCTTAGCTTCAAAGTAGAGCGCATCGGCAGGCGTTGGTACGAGTATTTCAATATGACGCAGGGATTCATCAAACCTTGCTAAATATGGACCTGTGGATTCAATAGATAATATCTGCTGATAAGCGTTATTATCAATATCCTTATCAACCACATGCTCATCAAGTTTTGCTTTATTTTGATGAATACTTGTGGCTCTGATAAGTCCTGCTGCTGCTGAGGGCAGTGGAAAAACAACATCTGCTGCGGATGCTTGTGCGCCAAAAGGTTTGCCTGATCGAAATACCAAAGGGGCAAGAGGTTCAATAAGATAGTTAGTTGTTATGCTCATTATTCTTTCCCCAAATCTTGTTGTGTCTTAGCAGCAAACCACCTTGCCACGATAAGCTCATCAGCCAGTTTGTCCAAACCGATATCATCGCCACGTAATTGCAGCTGCTTTATAGTTTCGGTTTCAATTTTATTGCCAGTGGTTGTACGCGCTTGTTTTAGCATGCGCTTTAGTTCAGCTGAGCGAATAGCTTGTCGTAGGTTATCTTGATTTTTTGCAATCAGGTACGTGCTTAGATGAATGTCTCTAATGTCATAAGCCACGCGACTAGGGATGTCTTTATTGACGTACATTCTTATCCACTTTTGAAAGGCTTCTAAACTTGTATTGTCATCCCACTGGTATCTAACGTGAACATCATTGCCTGAACGTACAGAGAGTAGCAGGCTCAATGCATTACGCCGCTTGCTTATGTCATCTTTGATGTGATCACCTTTGGCATATTTTTCAGCTTGATTAGCAAGATCTCGAATCACGCTCATTGGCGTCATGATGTGACACACTGCCAAACCTACAGATAGAGTGGGAGGCTGTTCAACGTCAAGCTCATTGCTAACGTCTAGTAATCGGGCTTTAAAGTCATCACTGAGGCGTTTGCTGCAGTCATAAGCCTGATCAAGAGGTACGAAGCCTAGAACGTCATCGCCTCCGGCATAGATGCAATGACCACGATAATGGCGCATGGTGTCCGCTACGCTTTCTGCAAAATCCGACAACGCTTTGGTGATTTGTTGATGCTCATCTAAGCTGGTTGCTTTGTCTAGTAGCTCGCCCATACGGTCACCATCCGCTAATAGCATAACGCCGTAGCTATAAGGCTCGCCATATTTTTTCCAAATAGGTATAAGTGCCTGTTTAAGTAGTTTTAACTGATCGCCTATAGCGTCATCTATTTTCTTCCATTTCTGTATTTCAGCATCTAATCGATATTGATACAAAAATTGAGCATCGTAGGCAAAGTCTTTGTAAATACCTTTATTGCCTCTGACTCGAGTAGCGACTTTTAGCTCGATTAGCTGTTCGTAGATTTCTTTAATAGTGCTTAAATCTAGTGATTCATCTACTATTTTTCGTATCCAAGCATCAGCGGTAACGCGAGTAAACGGTGTGAATTGTTCTACCTTGTCATCAAAGCCTAGACGCTTAATCACGCCAAGACAGTCTAGTTGCTCAGAGTCTGATAATGAAAGCTTACGGCGGGTTTGTGATTTTAGTTCATGATGCGGTTTATTAATCACAGTCTCATAAGCGCCATCAAGAGATGACTTTGGTAACATACGAGTGGGGTCATAAGGATCTGTTGCTGCTGCACAGAAGTCTCGAGTTGCTTTACGCGCAGCAAGAGCGCTTGCCGCTTTGCCAATAGCAAGCTTATAACCATCATCTTGTGAAGTATTAATCTTTGCCCATGCAGCTTGTATCTCAAGGTAGCTTGCTTTTTGATCCGACCAAACACCCTGTCTGATATCATCTGCGACATGATTTAATTGCCTCAAAGATGCTTCTGCTTCATGTACAAATCGCGCTTGGGTCGCTTGTTTGGCATTATTAATTATTCTAATAACATCATCGGTATTGTCCGCTTCAATGATGACTTGTAATTTATTACCCACCGAAAAGTCACTATTTGCATTTAGTAGTATATTGTCTGTAACGTACGGAAAAATCAGAGTGGCGTCTTGTTCTTTTAAGCTTTTAGCGCATGACTTGGCAAGCTCTGATAATAGCCACGAGCCACTCCATAGGTCTCGACTGCGACGAGCGGCGGCAATCATGCTTTGTACAGGCCCTATGGATAGCATAACTAGGTATTGATTCATTGTATTTCCATATTATGATGGTTATTTAATAGAGGTGGCTATTTGGCAAAATAAGTAAGAAACGCTTGCATGGGGTCTTGACCATCATTTTCACTAATGGGACGAGTATGTTTAGCGGTATCATTATTCCAAACAGGATATTCATTTTTGCCAATGCTTACCTGCATATCTAAGATATGTTGATAGGGTAAAGCCAAAGCTGATGGTCGCCACTGAGCTATGCCTTTTTGATCCTCACCTGCATAGATAGCCCGCAATATGAGTGGGCTAGCTAGACGCTCCCCTTCGGTAGGACTCACTGTATTGTCACCACTAGGTTCATTATGACCGACAAAAGGAAACAAAATAGGCATACCAAATACTGCTCTTGGGAACACATTACCTGCTGGGTGCTCTGGCGCATGATCATTATGATGTGTATTTTGAATGCGTCTTAGTGCATCAGGTTCTGGCCAGCGGCTACGGCCAGGGCGATTTCTTTGTTGACCAGGATTTCGGCCTACGCCAGGTGCTTGTCTGAATTTGCTTAATTTATCAATAGCAGATTGCAACGCTGACATTGCACTAGGAGTAGGGTTTCTTTGTATTAAATGACAATTAGCTTTTGATATTTCATCTGGGCTAGGTAATTTTAAAATCTGTGGATAGTCTGTAGATTCTACAACTCGCACAGAGCCTAGCCCTTTACGGCTACGAAAACCTAAACCGCCAAAGTTTGCCCACCACTGCAGTGTTTCGATGACTTGTTCTTTTCTTGTATGGTCTTTTACCAACAAAGGACTAAACGCGAATGCAATCTTCCAACTGATTTCTGGTTTGAGTAATCTATGAGGTTTTAGTTCAGGATCCGTCTCATTGTAAGCTGGGAACAGTACGTATTTTAATTGTGCTAAACTATTGTCATCATAATCAATCAAGCTTTGACGAATTTTGCTAGATGATGGTACATCAAATACCTTTATAAAAACCTGACTGGCAATACCATCGTCATCTCCTGAACCCATGCCGCCCCATAAGGCAAACTCCTGTTTTTGAATTTCTTTATCGTCACCAAGCTGCCATTTGTTTTTGGCAAGTAGCCGCCACCAAAATCTGAGCTGACCGCGAATACTGCTGGCACGAATCGGCATCTGCTCATCTACTACAGTCGACTTGACACCGCCGCCATACATAGGAGTGACAAGTTCACAGTTTAAGACATGCCATTTCAATACAGGCTCAATGTCTGTCAAACAAGGCAAATCTATGTCCACATCAGGAACTCTAATACTCATCAATGACTCCATTATATTTAAGAAAAGAAGGCGGCAAGCTTTGTAAAGTACTACTGCAACGTTTATGATGCACGCAAGCGTTTACGCTCAAGTCCACGCTCATACCAGTCGCGACCTTTTTGACCGCAGTGATCGCGGATGTATATTTTGTATTCATGAGTCTCATGATTCATATGGCGTAGAGCATATAAAAGATCTGTCTTTGACTCATGCAATATTGTCAGCTGCTGTTTTGCTTGCTCAAACTGCTCACGCATTTGCTGTAACTGTACTTTAATCTGCTCTGTTTGTATACCCATAGCATGGCGAAGCTGTACCTTCAAAGACGCAATATGACGACCAAATTGCTGTTTTTTATCATAAAACATGGCAACCAATTTTTTATGATCACTGTATTGATCATACAATGCTGTGGCCGTTTGTATTGATGCATAGTGCAGATTGACATGCTCGTAGAAGTCTTGGTTTTTGTGACAACGGGCGCGGCGCTCTGCTATTTGTCGCTGGCGTGCAGCGGTCTCTTTAGCCAGCTTGTGACTTGCGGCATTGTAAGACGCGCAGGCACTTTGCTCCTCACTACTTAACCAAGCGACAACACCAACGGCAGCTGCAACACCAAGAATCCAATACATACACTTCTCCTTAGAAAAACTCATATTGATAGACACGCCTGCGATACTGAAGTCATTAACTGACGTCAGTGAAGGTGCGCGGCTGACCATTATCACGTAAGCTGTCTAGTGTCGCTATATGTGTGTTGGTCAACGAGCTTGTATTTTTAGTATACTCACTAAACACAGTGCTTTGATGTTGTGACAATGACGTCAAACTTTGACTGAGCGCCAGTTTTACAGGCTCAGGCGTTTTTGCGTCGCAGATGGCTTTGAGGCACTCATCCATCTGTTTTTGCGTGTGTTTAAGTAGCTCAAAATCTTGGCTGTTTTTAGCTGCGATACCTTGTACGGTTGCACGATGAGTATTAAAAATACCTTCTAAGCGTGTCATATTGCGCTTATGCTCTTGGGTCAGCTGCTGCATGGCCAGATCAGCTTGGCGATGCATCTGCTCACGCTGCACACTCATCTGCTGAGTTTGGTGCTTGTAATCTAAAATAGACTGACACAAGCTTACGCTCTCTTTTAAGGCGGCAACGGCTAATGATGGTGCGACAACGGCGGGCATTGCCATAAATATTCTCCTAAAAGTGAGTAATCAATGAGGTAATAATACGGTATTACCGCCCATAAAACTGATATCGCAAGCTTGTGGCTATATTCAGATTAATCGTTGATCGTGATGGCATCAGGTGCTATACGCAGCTGAAATGGAGAGCCTTTTCCAGCATCTGATGTGATATCAAGTTTGGCAGCAAGCTCAATACCTAAGGCTTCTTTTAACGCGGTTTGCAAGCGTGATTTTGCGCTTTGAAAAAATTTTTTATCGACACTGATGTCTAGATCTGCCTCATTTTTATGATCATAGTAATAAGACTGGTACTCTTCGGTCAGCTGACTAATATGGCTTAACTGCTGACTGTCGATATTTTTTTCAGTTATGTTTTTAGTAGGGGCGATGATGCCGTCTTTGCCGCTTTGGCGTCTGTCAGCAAACCAGTTTAAAAAAGCCCATTCGCGTGGTGGCAGATTATCAATGACAAATTTATCATTAATAATCGCTTTTCGGCTAAAGGCATTGAGCTCTAAGCTTACGTCTTCATAAGACTCGTTGATTTTTTGAACCACTTCGCTAAAGCTGTCCTCTTTTCTTAACTGGTGCTTTGGTAAGATGGCTTCATGCATTCTTACAAACGGAATCTTGGCAAGCCACACTTGCGCTTCTTGAGCGTCTCCGACCACTTCTTTATTGCGATCAGATACCAAATACTCGCTAGGTGTGGGATAAAAGAAATCTACCGCGCGTTCAAACTTTTCCTCAACCAATACATGAGACAAGCTGTCTTGTGCGCGTCCATATAGCGACAGTGCGTACCCTGCATAAAAGCCCATGGTCTTACGTCCGCCTGCGATGGAGACGTGTATACTGGTGTCCTCCATACTGGTAAAGTCTTTGACCATCTGACAGATAATATCAGCTGAGCGCTCATTGTCCTCAGGTGTTTTTAGATCAATCAATGGCTTGTCATTTTGATCTGTAATGACATGCAAATGCTCGTCAATATGAAACGCAGTATGACTAAGAATAGGGTAGTCTTTCTTGAATTGCTCAAACACGCCATCTTCAAACAAGCGTTTACGAATCTGGTTAAGTCCATCTTGGGTGCTTAATACATGCACCTCATCAGGCACCCAATTGTCTTCAGCGTTATCGTCGCAGGCGAGCGCCCAAATGGTTTCGGTGATGATTTGCGGGGTCATACCAGTAACTAAAAATAAAATATTGCGTGACATGAGCGTGTCCTTTTTAACAATGATTTGATGGGTTAAAGTTTAGCAGAGCTTGTGACGATTTCGGCATCATCACAAGCTTGTGAGATTTGTCGCGATTAGGCGATATAGCGACCAAAGTCTAGTAACTGCTTACCCATAATGACTTTGATGCCCGTATCCTTGGCGACAGCAAGCGATTTATCAGAGATATCAAACAGACTGACAAAGTACTTGTGCGTATTCAAACCGCCTACCTGACCGACAGAGTCAAACTTACGCAAATCAGCATTGACCTTGGTAGTCGGGTGGTCTTGTCTATCCCAGTTGACGGTCTTGCACTCAAACAAATGCAAGTAACCAGAATTGATATAGGCAACATCGACTTCGTTACCGTCGCTGGTTTTTTTGAACTGTAAGCCGATTTGTACATCGACTTGTTGCTGACGGGCAATATAGTGCTGAACAATGAGTAATCCAGTCAGCACTTCAAACCATTTGCCACCGACAAACTCGACTGCTTGTTTAGTCTCCCAGGTGATTGTCCCTGCCTCGCTATCGTAACTAAAGTAAGGCTGCGGTGCTTGTGCAAGTAGCTTGAGCCAAGTGATGCACTTTTTGAGTAGGCCGCTGTCTTGTACATTTACGGTTTGTGGAAAGCTGTGTTCAGGGGTTTTCATTAGGCCTGCGGTGAGAGCGTTTAGCAGTAGCACTAAGCTTTGTGCTTTATCAAAATCAGCATTCATATATTGATACATCTGATTGATGTAGTGGTACTGCTGTGCAGGCAGATCTAAAAACGAAGTCTCAGCGCTTACGGTTTGATAGCCGCGCCCTTTAAGTCGTGCTTCGAGGTTTTCAGGCAGTACTAAATCGTAGCATTGCTTACCGGGCGGGCGGTTATACCAGACTATCTGATTGCTACCTCGGCTTTGATACACACAATCATAACGGCTGCTTATCTGTGCAATCTGGTCTTGGGCGATGCTCATCAGTTTGGTGCCACCTGTGATATTAAAGATGATCTGCGAAGCTTTATTGTGCGCAATCCACTGTAGCAGTGCATCTTTGATCGCCTCAACGTTGTTTTCTTCGATACCATCTTTTAAAGGGAGCTCTTCTATGGTGACAGAGGAGTCCTCAGAGCCAACTTGAAGGGCATTTAGGACACTTGTCAGGTTGGCCACATAGCCTTTTTGGCGTGTAAAATCAGTACTGATGATGACGATTTTTTTGATATCCGTCTTGCTTTGTTTAAAAAAATGCCAAATCATGTAATAGTTGGCTTCGGTTTGAGCAGTGGCGGTGACAAATAGTGTTTTCATAAAGATACTCCTAAAGGTTCAAAAAGTAGCGAATAAATATCGGCAAACCGATTTAATTGATAGATGAGTCTGTTATGCGCTAAGACTATACGAGTTTTTATGTGCTTTTTCACTAACAATATGAGACAAGTGTTGTCCTATATCATTTAGGATATGGTCACAAGTTTGCTTAGGCGTATGACAGGCTGTGCTGTATTGATAAAGGTCAATAGGCTTGTCAGTAACAGTTTGTGCTTGATGGCTAGCTAGCCAAGCGTACATCTGCTCATAATTACGCCGTAAAGTACTAATTGCAGCAAGCGTCTCTTCTTGTTTTCCATAGATACGTGTTCGCGTCTTATAGCGCGACATTAGTATGTCATCTGGCGCATCAAGCTGTATGGTGATGTCGGGAAGCGCGATAACAGACTCAAGCACTCGTATCTTTTGATAATGCTGCAGCGCTGATAGCATCTTATTCTCTGAGTGGTGCCAACGAACGGCTAGGCTGGTAAACAAGCTGCGATCACTAATGATCAGATCAGCATTCCAATCTATATTGCTGGCGTGATGATTCGAACGCTTAGCATATAACTCCTGAAGGTAGTTATCATCATCTTGACGCGCAAAAAAATGCGCTTCCAGCGGATGATCTGGTATAGGGGTAGTCGGTGACAGTGTTTGGATATCACAGGCTGCCAGTTGCTCTTGCAGTAACGGCAGCAGTGTCTGCATGAGCGTGCTTTTACCCGTACCTTTGAGTCCTTCGATAGCAATATACATACGTACTCCTGATTTTTTTATGCTGACGGGTCGTATTGGCTGATCATCCATAGCTTTGATGTATAGGGTGCATGACGCTAGGTATGTGCATGTAGTGCTACCACTTCAATCTCCCACGTCTGATTACCCAATATCAGCTCGTCTGATATATCGCCAGCTTGCAAGCCTATGATTGCTTTAGCCAGTGGCGCGTTATAACCGATTTTTCCTATCTCAATGTCTGTCTCATCAAAACCGACGATCTCCCAAGTCTCATGTAACCCATTGTCATCTGTTACATTTAGATTCCAGCGGATGATATCGACCAACGACCCAATCGCCACATGAGTAGTCGGACGCTTGTTTGGGTCAATGCGCACCGGACGAGCAAATTGCAGGCGTTCTGTAAGCGCTTTTACGGTGTGATTAAGGTTGGCTTCAAGCTGCTGCTGACGGTTAAATTCAGGATTGTCATGCCAACCATCACCTGATAGCTCAAATGCGACTTGGCGATGGTCACGCACGTCTGCGTATTCTTGTTTTTTACGAGCTAAAAGTGCTTTTAGGTTATCAAAGCCGGTGTCGGTCATATAAACAGTGTTTGACTGAGTCATAATCTCTCCAATATGCATGATGATAAGTACAAAGGTGTTATGTCGTTGAGGGCTACACTATAGCGCTTGCTGAGCGGTCTGCTGTTTTTGACAAGCTTGTGAGTCGGCAGGGTCATAACGTGCTAATAGTGAAGACAATGTCTGTAAGCACGACTGATAATGAGCGCTATCAACCATAGCATCGGTCTTTTTTAGACGATGACGCAGTGCAATCATTTGGCTAACGTGTGAGGGTTTTTCATATAAGCTTGCAATGCTACGCAGCGTTTGGTGCGGTTGATAATCGCTGAGCGCAAAGCCTTGAGCCAATAGTGCTAGGCTAATATGACGAAATAAGCGATCATAGCTATTAAGGTATATCTGCTTAAGATCGCAGTTCTCTAAATCTACGCTTAAGAGTCTTTGCAAAGCACGCTTTTCTTTTGCCTGTAATGGCTTGTAGTAAGCAACTGACTCAATACATCCTTCATCACGTAGGGTGTTGATGGTATTAACAGGGATTGCGGTTAGGATGTGATCCATAATTTATCCTTTTTTTATTCTATGTTATGACAGTGTTCTAGCGTTCATAGTTATACTTACTATGTGTCATCTCAACCGGCTAAGCGGCAATGGACTTACGATGATTAAGTTCTAAATAGTTGTTTAGAGCATGATATAACTCATTAGCGCTCAGCTTAGATGGATGTAGCTTTGGCATGTCTGTGTTGGGAAACAAGCGATTGGTCAATACCGCAGTCGGCGCAGTGCAGATGATCGTAGCAACCAATTCTTGACCAGGGTGGTTGATACGGTGCAGCTGATCTTGCGTCATTACATAACTTGTGCCAGCGTGCTGGGTGATATCTTGCTGCTTGAGAAGAGCGGTATGTCCAATCAGCTGTTTGGTCGCTTTAACGATATTTTTGTGCTGAGTATGCTCTGCGGTATAGCGATACTCGGTAGCTGTGAGGGTAGGGGTGTCATCGTTTGCCGCATCCGCCCACAGCTCGCTTTTTAGTGCGCCTGTTAGCACGTGGGATGCAAATGCCCAGCGATGGCTATGGATGTTTTCTTCGCAGGCGCTGCCCTTGAACCAAATATGCAAGCGTAGCTTATAGCCACGATCGAGCAGCACCACTTTTAAAAAGCCATTGCCATGATAATAAGAACGCGTGGCGATCTCATCGAGCAGCTTTGGACTGTCAACGACATCGTATAGTAGTGCATGTATGCTATCGGTATGGCAATGTGTGCTTAGGGTATCGGCAAGAGGAGTCAGCGCATCATGTGGTATGGCCGCATGACTCGAGTGCGCATGGGTAAATTGAGGCGCATCAAAGCAATGCTGTAGTTGCTCATGGATATGCTCAAGCTGAATGCTGGCACGTGCTGTTGCATTATGAGATGCGTAACCAATCGTCGATATCATAAACGTCCTAATAGCTGCCCTGTGATGTGGGACTATTAAACCGTATATGAGAGGAAGATATTCAAATCCACAAGCTTGTGGTTAAAGGGTGGTGGTTAAGGCTATGCTTGAGCGTATGGCTTGTGAGCTATTATCTTATATTGTCCAAGCCCAAGGGTGGTGCTTTTGCCAATATGAAGCTGCTCACCCAGTCTCAATGCGGGCAATAAGCGCTCTAGTGCGCCACTACGATCGGGGTCGGACAGATGAATACAGCCAATCATTGCGTGCAGATAGATTTTGCGCTGCTGACGACTGGAGCGCCGAGAGATATTGGCGGGGCGTACATCGGCTGTCATATCAAGCTGTAAGATATCTGCTTTGAACGCATGATAATCCTCATAACCGATATGCCACGGAATATCAGGACTATGATGCCGCTGACACAGGCGGATACGGTTATATAAAGATGCCAAAAATGTCGCAGTATCTAGCACTTGTGCCTGGTTGACGATGCGTCCTTTTTGTTGATGACGAAATGGTGTCAAAAACTGTAAATCAAGCTGATCTACTGATGCTGGCGTGCCAGATGGGTAACAGTCTATCTGTGAGTGCGTCACGGGTAGTGCTTTGATTTTGTCGCTGTTCTTGTCACTGTTGTCAATGTCGCTATGATCAAAGAGTAAGGTGTCACCCAAGCGCACGTATAATAAGCGTGCCCGCTGAAAAGGCGCACGCACACCCAAACCTTGCGCAAGTGCCTGCTGCCACGCTTGAATAATCAGCGTACTATCACCAATGGCGTCGCCCATAATACTCATCTTAAAATGCCAAATATCCCCACTTTGATAGGTGGATGGTGGCGGGGTATGAAGCACATAGGGATTGACTGCTTGCACGCTCGCTGGCATAAGTGCCGGCCTTTCAAAAATACGTGGAAAACGGCAATGCACCTTGAGTGGACAGTCTCTGCAAGCTGGCAGGTCAGTGACACAAGTTAGCCTGCGTAGCGCCGTACCAAATGCTCCGCGCAGCATAGACCCTGAATATTCAGGCATACGTAAGCCATCCACTTGCTGCACATCGAAGTGCAGCGTGACGAGGTTGGCCATGCTAATAAAACTGCGCTCAGACTGAGACATACATACTCCAATATAGCATTTATAACAATGACGTTATCATAACAAGCCCAAAGCAAAATGTACGACTAAAAAAGAGCGTGCATCTTGTTGCTTAAGCGTACGCTATCTATTATGATAAACAAGTAGTGTGCTTTAGGGTGTGCTGCTCCCTGACATCAGGGACGGTTTCAGACATTATCTGATGAAGATGATGGTCACTATTTAACGTATCAGACGTATAATTGGTTGTTTTTTGAGCAATTTGCTCTTAAAAATTGGTTAAAAAAACAACAACTTTTAAGCCAACAATTGTCGGTTGAAATAATAGAAGTAAGTTGTTGATTTTATTGATAATAAAAAATCTTGTGCAGTCTGAAACGTTCCCTGATTTCTAAGGGATTAAGACTTTTCGGTCCAGATGCCGCAGGAAAGCAGCATCGTCTGAAACGTTCCCTGATTTCTAAGGGATTAAGACTGTATATCTGATATCATCGAGGCTCTATTACTGGTCTGAAACGTTCCCTGATTTCTAAGGGATTAAGACTCAACAAAAGCTTTTGGTCTTACTGAAGTAAGGGTCTGAAACGTTCCCTGATTTCTAAGGGATTAAGACTTCTTGGTGACAAACGTAACTTCATCGTCATCAGGTCTGAAACGTTCCCTGATTTCTAAGGTGAGCGAGGATCAGTAAGCATGTGGGGCATGCTTACCCGAAGCGCAAGGCAAGAGCTATGCTCGCGCAGGCGTATAAAAATTCCACTATCAGAAAATTATAAATTTTCTCTTGCGTCAGGACGAAGGTCTCCCAGACCTTCGTTTTATCCTTCCTCATAGCTTCGCAAGGAAAAATCCTTTAAATAGGATTTTTTAAAAGACTGTCTTTATTAGTCTGAAAAGAAAATCATAGATTTTCTCTTGCGTCGGGGCAAAGCAGTGCTTTGCTGTTTCTCTCCTCATCCCTGATTCGTAAGGTGAGAGACGTTAAAAAATTGCATGCCAATTTTAGTCTCGCAAGAGAGTTTACATTTTCGTAAATTCTGTCCAACTGGCTATATTAGTCTAAAAAGAAAATCATAGATCTGCTACAGCAATGCAATGGGGTAGGAGTTTCCAAAACTTTGCTTGAACCAAAGCACCAATTATCGTTTCCTTAAGTGGGAGCGATGGTTGGTGTTTTTTTGCAACTAGGCAGGGCTATTTGATGGCATGCTCAATGAGACGTTGCTCCGTCAGATCGCGGTATATATCGTATATTGAGCCATCGAGTGGCGCATTATCGATGCGATCGAGTAGCTCAACCAAGTCATAATAGTGTCGCCCAGCCGCTTGCTGCTGCTCGGTGATCTCATCAAGCGCTTGCACATCCGCGGCGCGGCGAGCATGAAGCAGCACCAACTGCGCCTTGAGCTGATGTCGCTTTGGGGTAAAGCTCAGCATCAGCTGCCGGTTCAGTGACTGTATCGCCATTAGGTTTTGCTCAATATTTTGTCCCAGAGCTTCTTTGATCGCTTCTTGCTCAGCCCCTAGCTGCTGCACATCATCTATCGCTTGATGCGTCTGCTCGCGCATCTGAGCACTTAACGCCAGCTGCTGGCGGATATAGTTAGCCTGCTGCTGCTCGTATAGCTGTGCTTCACGCTCGCGAGTTTGCGCCTCTAAGCGCTGTTGTTTACGCTCAGCGCGCTCCCGCTCTTCGATCTCGCCACCCTCGATGTATGCCCATGCTGTCACGCCCGCTGCAATACCGCCTAATAACCAAATCATATCTTGCTCCTTAAGTCCGCTTGTATGTGTTACCTACCCAAACCTTATGAATGGTACAGCTGTCCGATTGCTTGCCCACTAGATCGGTATATATCAACACTGTGTTCGCCCATCCCACCGTGCGCGGCAATCAAAGCAGACTGCTGCTGGTGCAAGGTCTGTATCAGCACATTGAGCTGTATAAGCTGATGAGCGCTCATCGATGAGTCAGTCAAGTGCTGCGTCAGCATTGACAGCTGGCGCGTGATACCCAGACATAGTTGCGTGAGCTGCTGCGAGGCACAGCGATTGTGATACAGACTGACCTTAAATACTTCAGCAATACCCTCAAGGTTGCGCATGTACTGCTTATGCTCACAGCGTAGACGCTCAGCCATGATATCGGCTTGTCGGTGCATGCCCTCACACTGCGCTGCGAGCGTTTGCGCTTGCAGCTGATAGTCTCGCGCCTGAGCACTCATGCCCAATGCAGTATAGATAATCTCGCTAAGCGGCCACTGCGCCATAGTGTCCTCACGTCATAGTAGATAAGTCAGCTTATTACGCTGNTAGTAGGGCTATCATAGCGCGTAACCATAAAAATGCGTCAAGTCACAAGCTTGTTATGACATAAAATGTCTAAAGATTAGCGGTTGTAGATGGATAATATATCGATTATGATAGATGAGTTGGCACCGCTTGCGGTTGGCAGCTCCCTGACATTAGGGACGGTTTCAGACGTTATCTAATGAGGATAAGGTTCGCTATTTAAAATTTCAGACGTATTATTGGTTGTTTTCTGAACAATTTGCTCTTAAAAATTGGTTAAAAAAACATCAACTTTTTAGACAACATTTGTTGTCTAAAATATGGACCGTAAGTTATTGATTTTATTGATAATAAAAATGGTTGTACAGTCTGAAACGTTCCCTGATTTCTAGGGGTGAGAAGCGTTGAAAAATTCCACTGGAATTTTAGCTTCGCAAGGAAAAATCCTTTAGATAGGATTTTTTGAAGACTGGCTATATCGATCTGAAAAGAAAATCATAGATTTTCTACAGCAAAGGGGTAAAGGTTTCCCAAACCTTTACTTTTTCCCTCCTCACCCGATTTCTAGGGTGAGCAAGGAATAGCAAGTGTCTGGGTGAGGAGCGTTAAGAAACAGTCTGGGAGACTGTTTTAGTGACGCAAGACGAAGCGAAAGCGAAGTATTACCCGAAGCGCAAGGCAAGAGCTATGCTCGCGCAGGCGTTAAAAAATTACACTATCAGAAAATTCCTTAAAGGGAATTTTCTGAGGAAATAACGAAACACTGACTCAATCGAGCGCAAGAGAATTTGTACTTTTGCAAACTTTATTAACTTGGTTAGAATGGCTTGATGGTTTTTGGAAGACTGATTGTTTCTCAGACGCTCATCATATACTTATTACCAAGCTATAAACCCAAAAGCCACCTGTGATAGGTGGCTTTTTTGATTCATAGTGCATCTTATCTTGTATTATGACAAAGTGGCAGTCGTAGCACAGCGCTATCTAGACACGCTTGACCTCGTATTGCTCAAGCTTCGCATCAAGTTCGGATAGCTGTGCAGCTGATAGCTCCATCCCGCGCAAATGCTCTGGAATGTATAAGCTTAGATGCTGATAAATCACACCTAACTCAGTCAGATCAGCGACGATATTGATCGGCAGTGACCCAACGATGGTATCACCAGCCGACAGCGCCTGATAATCAGTCAGATGTGTTAAGTGCGCATCATACAGATGCCCCATATGATCCATCCAATCGACTGCGCCTTTATGACGACTGACCAAATAAATGCTCATAACCGATCCTTCTCAATCTTGCCTAGCCCATAATCATGAGCGGGATTATACGCATTGCAGTCAAAGAGGCATAGACTCACAAGCTTGTCCTCCCTATAGGTATTGCAGTCATAAGGCTATTCGTTAGTTATGGAGGCTTAAAAATTGATACACAACTTCTGATACATCTGAAAGAGGATTTCCCTTCACATCAAGTTGTTTCAATGCTCTTAGGTTAGTAATGCTATCAGGCAGACTTTGTAGGCCATTTTGATAAAGTACTAGGCTTTTTAATTGATGTAGAGTTCCTATTGAACTTGGCAGGGTTTTGAGATCAGAAGCACGTATCTCGAGTTTTTCAAGGCTTGTTAAATTTCCGATACTATTAGGCAAAAACTTCAATTTTTCGTTAGCATACAGCTCAATACTTGTGAGTTTGCTTAGATTACCAATAGCGTCTGGTAACTGCTGCACCTGCGTTCCTCTCATATCAAAATGGGTGAGCGATGATAGATTACCAAGCTCATCAGGAAACCTCTCTAAGCTTTTTGAAAAGATATTAAGCGCTTTAAGATTTTTTAGTTTACACAACACCTTTGGAAATTCAGTAAAAGAGCAGTTCATATAAACCAGCGTTTCTAAGTTATCTAGTTGAGCAATCTGCTCTGGTAGCTCGTTAAAACCTCTTAATCTCAGGTATTTTAGATTTTTTAAATGGCCGATAGCGCCAGGCAGTGGGTCAGTGGACTCACCTTCGCTTTGTAATATTGGTTTATTATCAATATAGCTATAACTCGTCGATTTTCCATATTCCAAATCCAATCGCTCTAACTGGCGTAATGCTTCAGGATCACGAGGGACGTTGCTGTCAGAGCTGCCTTCTATATTATGGTTATCAATCCAGTCCCATATCTCCGTCATCCAGTCTTCAATGTGCGTATCTTGATTGCGAATGGTATTGTCATCTTGGTTGGTTTTACCGCTATATGCTGTCATAAGGTTACCTTTTAATAATTGTTAAATGAGGTGAGTGCATTCGAATTTTTAGCTGATCTTATCACTGTGCGTCAAACTGCAGAGTAGTTGGGCACAGTAATAAAACCAAGGTAAGCCATATACTTAACATAGCTTGGTATACCAGTGGTTGAGACTGATAACGGTTCATGAAGGTGTTTGGAGGGTTTGCTTAAAAAAGTGCAATAGCAGAAAGCGCTCATAAGGCTCAGTAGCTGAGTATGAGAAGAATGCCTGAGAAGTATAAAATTTGGAATCAATTGACTAGAAGTAGTCATAAAGAAATCTCCTGTTGCTCTGTCTGTGCCAAATTGAAACGACACAGTCACCTTACAGAGCGAAAAGGAGTTGTGCGTTTTACCAGTCTTTGTTTTTCATCGCGCTGGAAGTAGCCGTAAACCCACGATGTTTTTTTATCATAGCAAGCTGTTTATTCTTTGTCAAAGAAGGTTGTCGAACTCTCTTAGGATATTAAGTCTCCGATAATACCGAGGCGGCTTCTTATGAGGTAATGAATTACTTCGGCTTTATTAGTCTTATAATGTAGGCGCAGCAAGCAAGTAAAATTCATACCAGTAGCACGTGGCTATTGATAATGTATCGATTTTATTTAGTTCTGCTTCAATGGCGAGCTTTTTACCCCGCATCTAGTGAAAACCAAGTTTGGTTGGCATGTGGTAAAAGTGCTATATAGAAGCTAAGCGTTCAAGTCAAAGATGGCTCAGAAGGTTTGAGCGGTTATTAATAGATGCTCCACGCAAAAAAGCCAGGCAACCTTAGTTGTCTGGCTTTTGCAACGCTCAACATTCATTTACTAGTCCGCTAAAAAGCATGCTCACATATTACATATGTTTGCGCGCTCATGGTTATAATGATATTAAACTTGATTCATCTAAATAGCTTTAAAACGCTTCTTTAATAGAAAAAGAAATTTGTTGTTTTAATCAATCAAACACAGCGCACACTAAAACGAACATACGGCACAATCAGATAATGGCTATTCTCACTGCCTTGATATCCGGCTCTTTCGTACCAATAGACATCTTGCTGATAAAATAGGGTAGTGGTAAATCCTGTCATATCCAAGTGCTGATTACCTTGGCCTTGAGATGAATACTGCTTAGCAAAAGCTTTTGAAAACTGGGCAATTTGTTGACCTTTAGATGAGTAAAAACCATCGCTTTTTTTATCTTCTTTATAGCAAGCAACGTTAAATAACCCTGTTATATTGTTTCGTGTTTTTGTCCAGCTATTACTGCAAAACGTCTCCTCTACAAACTCTCGTCCCGCGTTATTTACTAGATCACACGGCGTTAGCATAAGCTCATCTAAGCGCATAAAGCGATGAAAGGTTAGCATGGTAGGCGCATTGACTAGAGGTAAGTCGATTTGCGCGCCATGGGTAGATAGAGTTTTGGCAAGGGTAGGATGATGCGCTTTACGATGTAAAAGCAGGCTCAGGGTTTGCTTAGCTCGCGTTAGTGCTACATAAAGGGGTCTATCATGACTATGATCGGTTGCAGTAGACGACTGCTCATCAATCACATAGACGTGATCAAACTCCATACCTTTAGCGCTATGATAAGTGATCAATACAACTTGGGTTTTATCATCATATAAAGTCCCTTCGAGTGCTTGTAGCACCTGCTCATAAGTCACACCTGCCATCTCTTGAGTACGATTGATAATCGCATCCCACGCTTTATCTAATGGATTTAGCTTTTGTTCGCTGCGCCAACGCTCTAAGAATGTCGCTGCATTACCTTCTATCACATCTAACCGTTTAGCACTCAAATGAGTAAACAACGCTTGTCCTATAAAGCTATTGATAGGGGTTACTTGCTCATTTTCATTGTAACGCTGACTACTAATACACAACGCTTCAAGATAATGCTGTATGGCATCAAAATGTGACCATTTAGGGGCTAGCACGGCTATGGTTTGTGGTTGAGTCTGAGTGCTGTCTTGTTCAATAATAGCTAAACGCTGCTCAATATCAAAAGCTATCCAAGCAGCCATATCAACCCCTTGGGTTTGCTTATAATAGCCATAGCGAATGGGGCTGTCTGGATGAGGCTGTGTGGCCTTGATACTATGCTCAGCTTGTTTCAAACGCTCATTAATTGGTAAGCTAGACGCGATAAAAGCATTGGCAAGATCAACGATGTTATTAGCGCTGCGATAGTTGTCTAATAAATAAAACTTCTGCTCAGTATTAACGTGGTAGTTATCGGCAAACTGTTGAATATATTGAATACTAGCGCCACGAAAGGCGTATAAGTTTTGGTCATCATCACCGACCACCATGAGATAACCGCGCTGCTCAAAGCTGTCATCATCGGTATCACTCTCAGCGTCTATAGCAATATAGCTATCCTCTGCGTTATTACTATTGTCGTCTTGTGATTGCAGATCCGCTAGTAGCCCGATCATTTCATACTGATACTCATCGATATCTTGGAACTCATCGACCATGATGTATTGAAAATGCTGTGGCCGCTCCTGCAACTGACTGATAGCTTGCTCAATCATCCACTGATAGCGTGCATTATCACGGCGTTTTTGTTGATTTTTCTCTTGACCTAAATGCTCAATACGCGCGGCAATCTCATCGAGTGCCGCATCGGGAGCGTCTTTTTCACTAAGTCCAGTAATTTGGCGCGCCAGCCCATGAAAGGTCTCGATGGTGACATTGATCGCATGGTAACCGATCAAAGCGAGCAGGCGCGATCTAAGCTCAGCTACTGCCAAACGGTTATATGCCAAGATCAAAATCTTTTCAGGCTTGATCTCCTCTAGCATGAGTAAGTACGCCACTCTGTGTACCACAACCGTGGTTTTACCAGAGCCAGGGCCGGCGAGGACCATAGCGGCGCGGCTGGTTTCTTTGATAATTTGTTTTTGAGTAGCGCTAAAATAATCAGGTAGGATTTCTTTTGCATAATCCTTAATATAAGGTTTATGTACATCAACGCCGTTATCGACATAGGTTTTAATCACTTGAGCGAGTGGCTGAGTAAAGTAGTCCTCAATAAGCGCTTGCTGAACGCTTGCCTCTGCTTGTAGCCAAAAGCTGAGCATATGTATACGGGCACAGCGGTCCTGATAGTGGGTTTGTAAATACTGATAGGCGTTTTCATGATATTTGGTAGTGGGCTTTCGATGTTTCCCGATAAAGAAAATAGCATCTTGGCTGTCGTCCAAACGGCTAAGCTCAATCAGCTCCAAGCGCTGTAATTGTTCAAGCTGGGTCAAGATAGTGTCAGGATCGCGCTGTAGCGCTTTGGCAAGAATGTCTAAGTTAAAGTCTTTACCATCGCCGTCTTTTTTGTCCGGTAGGGCAGGTAGCAATTGCTCTTCAAACAAAGGTGTCAACTCGGCTATCAGCACTTTGGCATAACGAGTCCAGCTCAGCCAATCATCGGTTAGCTCTGCATCGATTTGCCATAATTTAGTGCTATTGGTGGAGGACACAAAAACTTGCGTTGTGCCATGATTGCGCGTTTTTAGGATCCCTAATGCCCGAAACATTGGTAGGATATGACGTTTAGTCGATAGATTGTGACGCTGCTGAACTAGCCAATTATCAAGCGCTTTGGTATTGAGTTGGGCCATGCCTTGCGTCTCTAACGCTTCTATCGCTTCAGTGCCACCGAGTGCCCCATAATTGCTATTAAGACACTCCTCCATAGCAGCAATAATTCGGCCTAACCGATTAAATTCGCCTTTTAGATAGCGATGAGTATACTTTAGTCGCACGCGCGCTATCACCTGCCACTGAGCGTGACCTTGATTAACCAATTCGCGCAGCCCTTTTAACAGCGACTTGACTGAATAACCAAGCGCTAGTGCTAATTCCGGTAAGTGGTAGCGGGTCAGGCTAGTATCGTTATTACCGTCACTATTATTATTGGAACTTTTAGCTTTGCTGTTTGTGTTTTGATTACTATTTGACTGTGCTGCTGTATTTAAAGAGTCATCGGTAAGCTGCTGTAACTGCCTATAGAGCTTAGCCATACTGGTGTGCTCGCTAGCAGGCGCTTGGCTTGAAAGTTTAATGCTAATCCAAGCCGGTTGCTGATCTTTTTCAGTCAGTAAGCCATAACGCTCAAGGGCAAGTAGCGCTACCCTAACTTGAGTGTTCAGCTGTTCGTCCTCACCGTCTGGCGTAAGTATCGGCGCAAGCACACTGCTTGGGAACCATTGGTCTTGCATGGGTTTAGTGAGCGCTGGACGTATAGCGGTCCAGCAGTCTCGCAAGGTGTTGGTATTAGGTATGCGCGACTGTCGCTCCTGAAAGAACAGGGCTTCGATGTCCTTTTGATCCCAAAGCATATAGGCGCTACCGACCTCATAAGACTTACGCGCCGCCCGCCCAATCTCTTGAATATACGATTCTAAATTATTTGGTGGGCCACTATGAATGACGGTATGAATGCCTTCTTTATCGATACCCATACCAAAAGCATTGGTACATACCACCACGTCCAGCTCATCATTTTTGAACTTCTCAAGTACGCTTTTTTTCTGAACATCGCTTAATTTTGAATGATAAGCCGCTGCCGCTAAGCCTTGCTGGGCAAAATCATCAGCGTATTGGTCGCAGGCTTTACGGTTACGCAAATAGACAATAGTCACGCCTTTTTCGGGATGCTCAGGATATTGTTCCTCATACCAAGCTTTGCGCTCATTAATTATTTTATAACTATGCGCTTCGCGCTCATCCTTGCTGACTTCTATAAAATGAGCGTTAATATCATCACGCCAAATCTTTAGGTTTTCAATATCCGTGCCATACTGCACCAAGTCCTTGTTAGCGGTCAAAGTGGTAAGCTTATTTACCAGCTCACTTTCTAAATCATCTTTGACGCGCGCGGAGGCGGTGGCAGTTACCAGGCTAATAGTTGGTGGCACAAATTCTGACAAGTTGCTACTAGGGGTTTTAGACGAATCAGAATTATGATGATTAGACAAATCACTTAACATATCCAGCTGGGGTTTGTCTTTATTGGTACTTTGCTGCTCAAGCTGCTGTGTAAAGCGCTCTTGTAGCTCATCGCTATAACAGGCCATCATATGATCAGCGATGCGCAAAAAGTCGGGGCGAAAATCAGTACCCCATTGGCTAAGCGTATGCGCCTCATCTAATACCCAAAATGCTGGCGGGCGGTTCTTCAAAAGTTGCCGAATACTGTGAGTACGTAGGCGCTCGGGACTCATATAAATGATATCGATATCGCCTTGCCAAATACCATCTAAAATCTCTTTTTGGGTGTCTATTGATTGACCTGAGGTCAAATAAGCAATACGGCTGGCGTAATCTGGCAAATCGTTATGTAGGTTAACCACCTGATCTTCGATTAATGCCTTTAGCGGAGAGATGACTACCGTTAACTGGCGCTTATATTTGCTGAGTATCAGAGCAGGTAACTGAAAGGTTAAGCTTTTACCGCCGCCTGTGGGCAATATGCCAAGGGGGATATCTTTATTCATCAGTACCGCTTTAACGATGGATAGCTGTCCTTCTCGCAAACGCTCAAAGCCGAAAAAATGCTGGCATTGCTGGTTGATCCAGTCGGTACTTGGCGCCTGCAAATACCAAAAAGCCTGCTCAGCTTGAGTAAAACTACGGCCGTGAACCGGATGCTTGGTCAGCCATACGGGGCGGCGTGCTTGCGGCTTATCAAAATAGCGTAGCCAATTTATAAAAGTAGCGATACCCAGATGTTGCCATAGTATTAAGTGCTCCTTACTATCATGAGTCTCATAGCCCTCATTATATGAATGAGTATTGGCAATACAGTCCTCTAATAAGGTAATAAGCTGTTTCTGATTACCAGCGGGCAAGTTAGCAGACGGCTCGTTAAAGATAGTATCTACATCAAAGATATTGTCTTTATCGATAGCAAAGTAGCCTTGGTTAGCATTTTGATCGTGATTTTGACTGCTAAGCTGGTTTAAATGCTGAAGCTGCGGTAATAGCTTATGAAAGAGTATTTGCATATTAGCGGGTACAATCTGCCACGCCTGCGCGCAAAGCTCAAACACACAGCGACTCTCTAAGCAGTCAAGAACAGGGTTGTTATAATCGACATTGGCTTTATAAATTTTGGCTAAAGCATGGCTGGGCTGATGCGGAATAAACAAGCAGCTTAGTATCAAGGTATCCCAAGCTTTGGCTTGCCAGCTTTGTAGTGTTTTATGAGTAATATCAAAGTCAGTAACAGGAGTAGTGAACGAATTAGTTGGATGCCCATACTTATGATCAATAGTCGCTAAAGCGTCCATTAATAGTGCAGACAAATGCGGTACATCAAATTCAATAAGATGATGACCCCCTAAAAATTTAGCTTTTTGTAGTAGATTATAAATAAAATCAGCATACTGCTGGAATTCTTGAGCGTTAAAGTGCCAGTAGAGGTTGTCAACCAAAAAAGCACCATCAATGAGCGCATTGCTTTTAGGATTGATCTCGAGATCCAGCCAAAGAGTTTGAACCTGATCTAATTTTGATAGTAAAAGCGCAGGGTGATCAACGGCTTGCAATTGCTCAATGTTCTTTTTTGCATTGAGACGCAAGTATTCAGGCAAGCTGCTAGGTTTAGATGGTGAAGACAAAGGAGAGGTAGGCTGAATAAAATCTAGTAGGTCTGACATGCTTTTAGCTTCTGAATAATGAATAAAAAACTAGACGATAGTATATAGTTGGCTGTTATTTATAAGGATATTAGCATTAGAAAGTAATCTAAGCTATTGAATTAATCTATAATCTTAAGGCGTTTCTGATTCTCATATGACAATACTATTTTTGTACGCAAAACTTAGTAAGTAGAAGAGTTAGATGAATTTTTTAACCCTAACGATAGAAGGTCAAATACATCTAATGACGGTTCACGGTTGCGGTGTTAGAAATGTAGTGGTCATAAATTCTATTAGGGCGTGTTGAACATTGGGTATAAATTTATGGAGTGGCAACCTAATGAAAAGGATAAACAGTGTGCCTGGGAATTATACGTAGAATTACTGACAAGCATTGCTACGCAACCATTAGAAGATGATTATGGAGACGAATTAGCTGCTTCTGAAAGTCTTTGGTGTCATCAAAGCTGTTCATACTACCAGCCATTTGCTCGGCCAGTTTCTTGATATCAGATTGAGTTGTCATTGCTTATTCTCCTTTACTATGGATTATAAGCAGTTACACAAAGTTTGGAAAACTCCCCAGTAAGCATTTAATCTAAGTGGCAGTTACACAGAATCCGGGATGGTTTCAACGACTTCTTTATCTAATCAAAATAACAAGTGATTGTCTTGTTCTGTCTGTCGTATTCAGCCTTAGATTCATATAGGCTACCATCCATCCAATCTTCAACTTGACGACCTTTGAAGTTAGGCCAAATACTATCTATATCAGCATTTCTTGAAAACTTTAGAACTTCCTGACCACCTTCAGACTCAGGTCTGAATTTATAATGATATTCTGCCAAAGGTTGACCACGGTAGAAAACATTGTCTCTAAACTTAAAATGATACTCAGTATATTCGTAATTTGTGTCTATGTTGACACTGTCAAGAAGACGATCAAAGCCAGGATGCCATTGTGACCTAGGTGTAACATAAAACTCATAGGTGTCACCTGTAACAGCATCCGCGACTGGCAGATCTCGCACCGCTTTAATATTAGCAACCATCTGTTGATTTAGAAGGCCAATTTTCTGATAGTCAGCAGAGCTATCTCCAATACAACCGTCTTCCATCCAACCAAACATGTGATAGGCGTTTGCTAGCTCTTTTCTTTTTTTTGATTTGTTAGATTTAGCGTAATCTTCAAAAGCAGTTTTAAAGCCACCAACAGTTTCAGTAGCAGCATTACTTACAGATTGCGTGACCGCATTAGTTTGAGCGCAACCGACCAAAATAAAAGTTGCACTAAAAAGAGAAGTAACTAGCAGTGAAGAATGGATACTCATAAAAATACCTGTTAAATATGTTGAGATCTGGATTGATGTTGATTAAAGGATACTATAAATTGTTAAACAGTTGTCAGTTTTTTGGATCTTTTAATGAATAATAATTAGGTCAACTTATGAACAGTAGATAACTGTATCTTTACAAAATTTTATTTTTACGGCCATGATCAAACAGGCATTGTCAATTAATAAAAAAGAGTAGGGTGTTTGTGAATATAGATCTTATTCAATGTCGAGTATAATCAATAGTTAGAAATTTATAAATTCATAGTGTCACCCAAACCCTCACNACAACCATCGTCGTCTACCCTTTATTCGCTCTTGAATTTTCAAGCACGCTATCTCTACAATCAAAGGCATCTCTGATCACGTAAATACTCGTGATTGGTTATGCTTTTTTTTATGCCATCCACCTACTGAGACAGCCATGTATGCGCTTGTTGATTGCAATAGCTTCTATGCCAACTGTGAGAAGCTCTTTCGNCCTGATCTAAGAGGTAAGGCAGTGGTCGTACTGTCTAACAATGATGGCTGCGTGGTCGCTCGCTCCAGTGAGGCAAANCAGCTCGGTATCAAGATGGGTGTGCCGTACTTTCAGGTTAAANAGTTCTGCGNGNAGAACGACGTTACCGTNTTTAGTTCAAACTACACTTTATATGCTGATATGTCTCACAGAGTCATGAGCACCCTCGAGAAACTGTGTCCTACCGTTGAAGTCTATTCTATNGATGANGCNTTTTTATANTTAGCCGATTANCCNACNGCNATGACTGATCTTGATAGCTATGGGCGTAAGCTCAAAAGCATCGTTGAGCAGTACACCGGCATTCCAGTATGTGTGGGTATGGGCAGTACTAAGACCATGGCAAAGCTTGCCAATTATGCTGCTAAAAAGCACCCCGCTACTAAAGGCGTCTGCGTGCTAGATAATCTTCGATGGATCAGACGTATCATGCAGATCACCGATGTTGGTGAGGTATGGGGCGTGGGTCGTCGTTATAAGGTCAGACTTAATGAGATGGGTATTCATACGGTTTATCAACTCGCCATCTGTGAGCCTGCGAAAATAAGACAACACTTTGGGGTGGTACTCGAGCGCACCTGCTTAGAGCTTAATGGTCAAAGCTGTCTTGGTATCGAAGCGGTAGAGGCTAAAAAGCAGATCATCTCTTCTCGTTCTTTCTCCACTCGTATTAGCTGCCCTGATGAGCTCAGCCAAGCAGTATGTAGTCATGCGGCAAAAGCGGCAAGCAAACTACGTAAACAAGACAGCGTCTGTCATTACTTAAGCGTCTTTGCTAAGAATAGCCCGTTTAGTCAGACAGAGAGTTATACCTCTATATCCGGACAATGTCAGTTTATAACCCCAACCGCTGATACTAGAGTGATGGTAGCCGCTGCTCGGCAGATACTGACTCAGATCTTTAAAAAAGATGTTCGCTACGCCAAAGCTGGCGTTATGCTCTTTGATATCTGCCCGCATGATGAGGTACAGCATGACTTGTTTGCAGACGATAGTAGCGACAATCAAACCAACCAACAAAGTGCCTCAAAGAGCGCAGAGGTTATTGCCGTTATGGATCAGCTCAATAAAAGGTATGGTCAAAACAGTAATCAGCAGTCTGCTGTGTTTATCGCGAGTGAGGGAATAAAGGATAAGCAGTCATGGCAGATGAGCCGAGATATGCTATCGCCTTGCTATACCACAAACATTAACCAAATACCCAAAGTAGATTAAACCAGAGGTGGACTCAATGACAGTTAAGATACTAGGAAGGCTCACCGATGAAGGTGAGACGGTATTGCTCTCGCTTTATAGCGATAGAGTCAAAGCAGGCTTTCCAAGTCCAGCGACGGACTATGTGCAAAACCGCATTGATCTAAACACACTACTTATTCATAGCCCAACGACAACCTACTTGGTAGAAGTCGAAGGCGATAGCATGATCGATATGGGTATCTATCCTAATGATATCTTGATTGTGGATCGCTCATTAAGCGCTAGGAATAAAGATATCGTGATTGCACTAGTCGATGACGGCTTTACCGCCAAGCAGCTGATACTCGGTGAGCATATTATCTTGCGAGCCCATAATGAGAACTATGCAGATATCGTGGTGAAAGGATCGCTTGAGCTGTTTGGGGTGGTGGTGAGTAGTATTAGGCGGTTTAGGCGGTGAGGGTAATAGGTATAAGAAGGTTTTCATAACCCATCCCAAACAACGCAGTACCCCGAAAATTAGTTGGTAGATAAGCTTGCTTAAACGCATAATCTCGCTAGAATTGTTACCACTAAGTAAATTCCTTCTTGTACGGCTAATTATTTATTCGTTGCATAATTACGTATTAAAATATAGAGACCCTAAAGCATGGCAAAAACAACCAAAAAGAGTGATAAAAAAGGAGTTCGCTTTGAAGAGGCGCTATGGGATGCGGCCAATAAGCTGCGCGGTAGCGTTGAGTCCTCAGAGTATAAGCACATCGTGCTAAGCCTTATCTTCTTAAAGTTTATCAGTGATACCTTTGAGCAGCGTAAGCAAGCGCTGATAGACGCCGGCCAAGAGAAGTATATTGATTTGGTGCAGGCATATACCAAAGAGAACGTGTTTTATTTGCCAGAAGAATCACGTTGGAATTTCATTCAGCAAAACGCCAAGCAAGAAGACATTGCGCTGAAGATTGATACGGCCCTTAGCACCATTGAGAAGACCAACAAATCATTAAAAGGCGCACTGCCTGACAATTACTTTTCACGTCTTGGCTTAACCCCGAGCAAACTAGCGGCTCTGATTGATGTGATTAATAACATCGACACCATCGACAATGAGCACAAAGACGTGGTCGGGCGTGTGTATGAGTATTTCTTAGGTAAGTTTGCTGATAGTGAAGGTAAGGGCGGCGGTGAGTTCTATACACCTAAATCAGTGGTGAACTTGATTACTGAGATGATTGAGCCGTATAAGGGCAAGATATATGACCCTTGCTGCGGGTCGGGCGGTATGTTTGTGCAGTCGATTAAGTTTATTGAGAACCATCAAGGCGACACCAAGGATGTGTCTATCTATGGTCAAGAGTACACCACGACCACTTATAAGCTGGCGAAGATGAACTTAGCCATTCGTGGTATCTCTAGTAACTTAGGGGAAGTGGCAGCCGATACCTTCTTCAAAGACCAACATCCTAGTCTTAAAGCGGACTTTATCATGGCCAACCCGCCATTTAACCAGTCGCAGTGGCGCGCTGATGATGAGCTGGTCGATGACCCACGCTGGGCAGGGTATCCCACACCGCCAACCGGCAATGCCAACTATGCTTGGATATTGCACATGATATCTAAGCTGTCTGAGCACGGNACAGCAGGCTTCGTATTGGCCAATGGCTCGATGTCTACCACGACCAGTGGTGAGGGTGAAATCCGTCAACAAATCTTAGAGAATGATTTGGTGGATTGTATGGTCGCTCTGCCCGGTCAGCTGTTTTATACCACACAGATTCCAGTTTGCTTATGGTTTATCAGTAAAGATAAAAAGGCGGAGTCTGCTGATAGCAAAGAACGCGGTTTACGCAATCGCTCTGGTGAAACGCTGTTTATTGATGCGCGTAATCTAGGTTATATGCTCGACCGTACGCATAAAGGTTTATCTGATGAGGATGTGAAGAAGATTACTGATACTTATCATGCGTGGCGCGGTGAGAAACACGCTGGTGGCTATGAGGCGTATCAAGATGAAGCAGGCTTTTGTAAATCAGCCACACTAGATGAGATGAAAGCCAATGAATATGTACTCACCCCAGGTCGTTATGTGGGCGCTGCTGCTATTGAAGATGATGGCATTCCGTTCGAGACCAAAATGAGTGAGCTTAGCCAAACCTTATATCAACAAATGGCTGAATCTGAGAAGTTGGATGATGCCATTCGTCATAACTTGGAGGTATTGGGCTATGGCGAGTGATTGGTTTAATTGTACTTTAGGTGATGTCCTTACTTTACAAAGAGGGTTCGATCTTCCAAAAAACAAAAGACAGCATGGCGCCATACCTATTGTTGCTTCTACGGGAATAGTAGGGTACCACCATGAATTCAAGGTGAAAGCTCCAGGTGTTGTAATTGGTAGGTCTGGAAGTATAGGTGGAGGACAATACATAACTGAAAACTTTTGGCCTTTAAATACAACCTTGTGGGTCAAAGACTTTAAGAGTAGTAACCCTAGATTCTGTTACTACTTATTATCAAATATTGACTTTGGAGTTTTTAATGTAGGTAGTGGTGTTCCGACTTTAAATAGAAACCATATTCATCCTTTACCATTGTTGATTCCTGGGCCTCTAGAACAAAAAGCTATAGCGCATATCTTGGGCACATTAGACGACAAAATCGAACTTAACCGTCAAATGAATGAAACCGTAGAGGCTATGGCACAAGCTTTGTTTAAAAGCTGGTTTGTTGATTTTGATCCCGTGATTGATAATGCGTTGCTGGCAGGTAAGGCCATCCCTGAACCACTAAAAGAGCGTGCAGAAATGTGTCAGGCTCAATTAGACAGTGGTAAAGCCAACACTAACTCAGAGATTAACGACTTATTCCCCAGTGAGTTTGAGTTTACTGAGGAATTAGGGTGGATTCCTAAGGGGTGGGGAGTTAAGCAAATAAAAGATTTAGGACAAGTAGTAACGGGAAAGACACCTCCGAAACGTATTCAAGATGCTTATTCAGAAGTAGGAACTCCCTTTATCACGCCAACAGATATAGATAATCAAATCTTCAGCATAAAAACAGGTCGATACCTTTCAGATGATGGAGTGTTAGCTGTTAAAAATTCGGTTTTGAAGCCGGGAGCTATCTGCGTGACTTGTATAGGAAGTCAGATGGGAAAAGCTATTATTGCTCCTTACAAGTCAATCAGTAATCAGCAAATTAACTCTATAACGGATATAGATTTGACTTCAAGAAATTTTTTGTTCTTTAATTTAAAACGTAGAAGAGATGAGTTGTTTCAACTAGGTAGTAGTGGCTCTACTATGCCTATATTAAATAAAGGTAATTTTGAAAAATTAAAAGTCATATATCCTACAAAGGAATTATTGAAAAGTATCGATACCTATTTTCAAAGCATGTTAGATAGTATTTTAGAAAATGAAAAACAAAGCGAAACTTTAGCCAAACTCCGTGACACGCTACTCCCCAAGCTCATGTCAGGCGAGCTACGTATTTCTGATGCTGAGAAGCTGGTGGAGGATGCCTAATGAAATTCACCGAAGCCAAACTTGAACAAGCCATAATTGAGTTACTTGCCAGCGAGGGCTATCCACACACGCCAGGTGAGGTAGTCGACACTCAGCTTGGGCGTGAGGTAGATGAGGTATTAATCGAGTCTGACTTGCGTGAATTTCTTGCCAGCCGCTATCAAGATCAGCACATTACTGATTATGAGATTGGTTTAATCATTCATCGTATTAAGACCCTGCCAGCCTCTGACCTTTACGACAGCAACAAAGCCATTATGAAAGATGTTTCTAATGGCTTTTTGCTTAAGCGTGAAGACCACACCCAAAAAGATTTGTTTATTCAACTGATAGATTATGACGACCTAAGTAACAACACATTGCGAGTTGTCACTCAGCTAAACATTCAAGGCTATGAGCTGCGGATTCCTGATGCCATTTTATACATCAATGGCTTGCCGCTGGTGGTGTTTGAATTTAAGAGCGCCATCCGTGAAGACGCACCGCTATATGATGCCTACGTACAGCTCACCACCCGCTATACCCGTGATATCCCAGAACTACTCAAATACAATGCCATCTGCGTGATTAGCGATGGCGCAAATACAAAGATGGGCTCACAGTTTGCCCCTTATGAGTTCTTCTACTCATGGCGCAAAGTCACGGGTGATGAAGCGTTAGAGACGGATGGTATCAGTGCGCTGATGACCATGATAAGCGGACTGTTTAATCAACAGCGTCTGTTTGATGTCCTACGTAACTTCATCTATATCCCTGATACCTCGACCAAAAAAGAGAAAATCATTTGCCGCTATCCGCAGTACTATGCGGCAACCAAGCTATTTCATAACATCAAAAAACACATCAAGCAATTTGACTCAGCTGGCAAGCTTATCGCTGGTGATGGTAAAGGCGGTACCTACTTTGGCGCCACAGGCTGTGGTAAAAGCTTCACCATGCTGTTTTTAACCCGTCTGCTGATGCGTGATGTTGACTTGGGCAGTCCAACGATCATTCTGATTACCGACCGTACTGACCTAGACGATCAGTTATCCGGTCAATTTACCAATGCCAAGACTTATATCGGTGACGACAATATCATCAGTGTGGAGAGCCGAGCAGAGCTCAGAGAGCGTCTGTCAGGCATCAAAAGTGGTGGCGTGTATCTGACAACTATTCATAAGTTTACTGAGGACACAGAGCTACTTACCGAGCGTACCAACGTCATTGTCTTGTCTGATGAAGCACACCGCAGCCAGCTCAACCTTGAGCAAAAGATTACCGTGACCGAAGACGGTGTGAAGAAGACTTACGGCTTTGCTAAATACCTGCATGATTCTCTGCCCAATGCGACCTACGTTGGCTTTACAGGGACACCAGTCGATGCCACGCTCGATGTGTTTGGGCCCATTGTTGACAGCTACACCATGACGGAATCTGTGCATGATGAGATTACCGTACCTATCGTCTATGAAGGGCGTGCCGCTAAGGTATTGCTAGATTCTCGCCAGCTAGAAGAGGTGGAGAAGTACTATAAGCAAGCCGAAGAAACAGGGGCAAACGAATATCAGATAGAAAAAAGTAAACAAGCCATGGCGACCATGTCCACGGTGTTGGGCGACCCGGACCGTATTCGAGCCATTGCTGAAGACTTCGTTGAGCATTACGAGACACGAGTGGCTGAGGGGACAACCCAAAAAGGCAAGGCTATGTTTGTCTGTAGCTCGCGTGAGAACGCCTTTAAGCTATACAAAGACATTATCGACTTGCGACCTCATTGGGCGGAGGTTATGGCCTGCGAAGAGGGTAGCACACTTACTGAGAACGAGAAAAAGACCATTAAACCCATGGAGCGAGTCAAGATGATTATGACTCGTAACAAAGATGACTCTCAAGAGCTTTGGGATAGACTTGGCACTAAAGAGTACCGCAAAGAGCTGGACCGTCAATTTAAAAATGGCAAATCCAACTTTAAGATAGCCATTGTGGTTGATATGTGGCTCACAGGCTTTGATGTGCCGTTCTTAGATACCATCTATATTGATAAGCCACTACAAAAGCACAACCTGATTCAAACCATCTCACGGGTCAACCGTAAGTTTGAGGGTAAAGAGCGCGGGCTAGTAGTGGACTATATCGGCATTAAAAAGCACATGAACCTAGCTCTAGCTCAGTACACAGCAGGCAAAGAACAAAACCTAGAAGAAATCGCTCAGTCCGTGGTTATCGTTAAAGACCAGCTCAGTCTGCTTGATGCCATGTTCCATAACTTTGATAACTCAGGTTATTTCTCGGGTAAGCCTATTGAGCAGCTAGACTGCCTTAATGAGTCGGCAAACTTCGTATTGGCTACTGAAAAGTCCAAGCACTTCTTTACGGATGTGGTTAAGCGTCTCAAGTCTGCCTATGACATCTGTGTTGGTAGTAGTGACTTGACCCAAGCGCACAAGGACAAGATTCATTATTACTTAGCGGTACGAACCATCATATTCAAAATCACCTCAGGCAATGCACCTGATGTTGAGCAAATGAATGAAAAGGTACGTGAACTGGTCAAAGATGCGCTGCAAAGCGATGGCGTAGAAGAGATCTTTAAGATGGGCGCTGAGCATGGGCACGAGATTAGTATCTTTGACGATGACTATCTAGATAAGATTAATAAGATTAAGCAGCCTAATACGAAGATGGAGCTGTTGCAGCAACTGCTTAAAAAAGCCATTGGCGAGTTTAAAAAGACCAACAAGGTTAAGAGTATCGACTTTAGCAAGAAGATGAACGCTATCGTGCAAAAGTACAATGAACGTGATGAAAGTAACACCATGCACTCTACAGTGATGAAAGACTTTACTGACCAAATCATCGATATCATTTATCAGATGCGCGATGAGGTGAACTCATATCAGGATATGGGTATCGACTTTGAGCAAAAAGCCTTTTATGACATCTTGCTCGCACTGGCAAATAAATACGACTTTAGCTACCCAGAAGATAATCTTATTAAACTGTCTAAAGCGGTGAAAGACCTAGTTGATGATAAAACGCAGTATACAGACTGGAATAAGCGTAATGACATCAAAGCTGAGCTAGAGTTTGATCTTATTGTGCTGCTTGATGAGTGGGGTTATCCGCCTATTGACCGTGATGAGGTATATACAGAGATATTCGATCAGGCTGAGCAGTTTAAGAAGGGTAGGGCTTGTGGTTAGTACATGATGGAGTCAGCTGCAATATTGAATATACCACCTGAATCGGCATATGAACGAAGAAGTTGTGATATTTTTATTTGGTTTTACAAGGAAAGAAGAATCTGCAGTTTTGAGAGTATCCCAGATTCTGTGTAACTGCCATTTAGATTAAGGGGCTGTCCTAGATAAGCAAAATTATTTAGGATAGCACTATGAGAAAGAGTAAACTAAGTTGGTATAAACAAAACAGACTCATCGAGTTATTTGTTGCTGGTTCTACCGCGAGAACAGCAGCAAGCTTAGTTAGTGTTAATAAAACTACAGCCAGTTATTACTTTCATAGGCTAAGACTGCTTATTTACGAGAATAGCCAAGACCCTGGTCTATTTGAAGGCGAAATCGAAGTAGACGAGTCATACTTTGGTGGCACTCGTAAAGGCAAGCGAGGGCGAGGTGCTGGTAGCAAAGTGCCCGTGTTTGGTCTACTAAAGCGTAATGGCAAGGTCTACGCTTGTATTATACCCAATGCTAAAGCAGATACTTTGATCCCAATCATAAGAGAAAAAGTGAAGCCTGATAGCATTGTTTATACTGACTCATTTAAAAGCTATAACGCATTAGATGTCAGTGAGTTTACTCATTATCGTATCAACCACTCCAAAACCTTTGTTAATGACAAGAATCACATTAATGGTATAGAGAACTTTTGGAACCAAGCTAAACGGCATCTACGCAAGTTTAACGGAGTTCCAAAAGAGCATTTTTACCTCTATTTAAAGGAATGTGAGTGGCGTTTTAATCACAGTGACCCAAAGTCGCAATTACTACAATTAAAACAATGGGTTAAACAGGGTTTGAACTAGTTATCTAGGACAGCCCCATAATAAATGATGAAACAGCTATAAAGTCTGAGCCATAGCTGCAACTTTAGACCAATATAATATAGCGCTTATCAACGCTTAGTTGGCTTTAGTAAAAGCGTCTTTGATCGTGGTTAGATCCTGCATCCATTGGTGGTAGCCGCCGAAAGCAAGATAGGAGTCTGGGCTCAGATAAACCACTTGATCTTTGCTCCAAGCATTGGTTTGGGCGACCAGCGGATTGTCTAAGACTGCTTTGGCACCCACGCTGTCTTCACCGATAGCGGCGCTACGATCGACGACGAATAGCCAATCAGGGTTGGTCTTTTGTAGATATTCAAAAGAGATCGGCTGACCATGAGGACCGTCTTTGATTTGATCGTCAGCGATCGGCACATTGACGACATTATGAATAAAGCCATAGCGTGAGTCAGCGCCATAGACAGACATTTTATTGCCATTGACCATCACCACCAGACCGGTGCCACTGTCTTTGGTGACCGCTTTGGTCTCTGTGATTAGGCTGTCGATATCGTTTTGTAGTTTGGCCGCTTGCGCGCTTTTACCAAATAGTGCACCTAAATCATGCAGGCGCTGTTTGCTGGACTCATAGATATTAGCCGTATCAATAGTCATATCTAAGGTTGGAGCGATGCTTGAGAGCGCATCGTATTTTTCCGCCATACGCGAACCGACCAAGATAGCTTGTGGCTGCATGGCGTTTAGGGCCTCAAGATCAGGCTCAAATAACGTACCCACCTCTTCAGGATCAGGCTGAGTCTCTGAATGCAAGTTGTCTAAAGGCAGGTCACTTGGCACCCCAGCGACAGCGATATCAAGCGCTGCCAAGTCTTGCAGCAACGTCATGTCATAGACTACAAGCGGCGCGGGATTAATCGGTAGGCTGACATCGCCTCGTACGGTATCTACTTCGATAGTTTTGACTGAGACAGCGTCATTATCTGCGACATTGGAGGCCGCGTCAGCGGTGTGGTTTTCGACTTTGGTATCATCAGTTTCACTAGTGTTAGAGGAGCAGCCTGTCAAACTGATACTGACCAGTAGCGCGGCCGTCACAGTCGCTAGCAGTGGACGTTTAAATATAGAAGTTTGAGCAGTAATATTATTATTAGACATAAAAGACTCGGAATATCGTGATAGTTAAGATGCAGCTTATAGGACTATAAAAGTTATCAGCCAATAGAAAATAAAAAAGAGCCCGCCTGACACCAATAAAAAAGCGCTAAAGCACTGCTCGTTAATCAAGAACCAAATAGAATGCCCTTGATTTAATGGGCTAATGACTGGACGTTTTGCAATTAACTGCTAAGAAGTATGAATAGACGCTCATGATAAAGTAACTCAGAAATTTTATCAATGATAATGATTGTCATTTGTATCATAGTTTGTATCTATGACTATGCAGTGGCAATTTGAGTGAAGTGCTGAACGTCGGTAATTGCAGATAGATAAAGACGGGGCTTTATACAAGGCAGTCGCTCGGATAACAACAGCGAGTTCTTGAATCACATAGAGGAGAGTTGTCTTTGCAGATAACTCGTGGACAAACCGCTCAATCAGTAGCCATTAAAAAAAGTGACTACCGATATAGAGTAATAGGCTCAATAATAAAAATATCACTAGTATAAGAATAAAGAATATGAGAATAATAAGGGTGATCTCCAACCGTACTTATTGATTATTGAGGTTTTGTGCTCTGTCTTTTTTACCACCCATACCCAAAGGGTGTATAAAAAGGACTGTAACCAAAACGGCCTCCATAGCCAAACGGATAAGGCGAGCGCAGATAGTCCAAATCACGCTGACGGATATAGTAATAGCGTCCTTGCGCATAAGCCTCTTCTAGCTTCTCTATTCCTTCAAGCGGACAGACGGGCTGCCAATCATAGCCCTCACGGCCAAGCTTATACGCATTAAGCTCAGTACAGTAGTTTTTTAGGCCTTGCTGGCGACCTTGCTCCCATAGAACTCGATTGGGCGTAGCGCCAATCACGCTCGCACATTGATTGGCATATTGACCAAAGTAAGCGCCTGAGCGTCCACGTAAGCCGTCGGCGTAGCCCACTTCTTGCCAGTTACTGGTTTGGCACTGCTGCGGGGTAAGGCTTTGCGTAGTGGCACAGCCAGATAAGGTTAAAGCCGCCGCAGTGATGAGAGAGACAGCAGCACTAGCTTTGCCAAGTGTCTTCACTGATAACAAAGGCGCCGACGACGAAGCTGAATGGCATTTTGTTAGATAAGGCATCATAAACTTTCTCACTTGAACGGGTCATAATATAGGTTATGATAGCAGCTTTTATTATACTAGCTATCGAGGTTGTGTTAGAGATAGGTGTGTTTTTATGAACTAAGTTTATGATTTTTAAAGCATAATATGATTGAAGTCATCTCAATGAGCTAAGCAATATTAGTAGCCTATAGATAGCTAAGCTTGATTTTTTAACTTTCGTACTTATTATGAGTAGCACTTATTATTGTCAGGCGTCGCAAGTAACGGTCGCCTGTACTATCTTCAACAGTCCCTAATCAAAAAAGGCAGAATTTATGGGAATATGGATTGCTATCCTTATTGTACTTTTTGTATTAGGGAGTATGATGGCGCTCAAGCCTAACGGTATCGATCAGCGTTTGGATAAACTACGCATGACTGCGCGGCGCTTACAGCTCAACCCAAAGCTTGTGACTTGTCCTGAATGGCTTCCCGGCCGCGATGAGGAGTATGGCCGCGGTATGATGGGGCAGTATTGTTTGGTACTAGACAATGTGCAGCTGCCGCATACACGCTATCGAGTGATAGACGGGCAGTGGCGTCCCGATAGTCGTTTCGTTGATGAGAGTGTTGATGCGGTCGCGCTTAATATTCCAAGCGCTATTCGTAATCATGCTGGCAGTCAAAACAACACTATCAAAAAGACGGATTTTGGCTTAGATAAGACGCCCTTAGATCTACCTGTGGGCATTGAACCTTTTGTTAAGGGCCTATGGACTAAGGCCAATAGCATCATTATATATTGGGAAGATGTCTCCTACGTGCGGCCTATGACCAATCCAAGCTACCGCGCCCAAATGATCGAAGAGGACTTACTCGCTCTAAAATCGAAGCTTGAAGAGTGGGCAGAGCAGATAAAAAAGCCAGCATCTCGTACTAATAGTGCGGATCATGATATAAGCATTACGGCTGATAATNATACTCATTAACAGCACACTNATAGCAAACTAACTGTTTTTGATAGTGCAAATGACTGTCCAAAAAACAGTCAGTTTATTAAGCGCTTTATTTAATAAGTTGACATTTTAACGCTTAGCAGTGTAACTTCCTTATAGGCTTGATCTTATTTTATTGATATTTACCAGTTATTTTACATTTTATAACTATTTTTTTATAACCGTTTTGTAGGCAGCGCTTAAGATAATTTCATTTGTAGGTATAAAAAGCTTGGCTGCCAATTCCTATTTTATTTTTACCCTTTATTATGGTGTCGTCAAATATGGCAAAAACCACAACAAAAAAAACAACGAAGTCTGCTACTAGCGAAACCAAACCTAGCAAAGCCGCCGCAAAGACTACCGCTACCAAAACGACGAAAGCGAAGGCTACTAAAGCAGCTAGTGTCAAGGCTACTAAAACGACCACTGCCAGTGCAGGCTCTAAAGGCAAGTCGCTGGTGATTGTCGAGTCACCAGCCAAAGCCAAAACGATTAATAAGTACTTGGGCTCGGACTTTGTGGTGCGCTCGAGTATTGGTCATGTGCGTGACCTTCCTGTAGGCGCTAGCAAAGGCACCAAAAAAGCTGCTGCTAATAAAGATGAGAGCCTATCTAAAGAAGAAAAGGCGCAGCAAGCGCTTGTCCGCCGTATGGGTATCGATCCAGAGCACGATTGGGCAGCGGTCTATGAAGTACTGCCTAATAAAACTAAAGTGATTAAAGAGCTAAAATCTCTAGCCAAAGACGCTGACAAAATCTATCTGGCAACGGATATGGATAGAGAGGGGGAGGCCATCGCTTGGCACCTCAAAGAAGTCATCGGCGGCGCGGATAGTAAATATGAGCGCGTGGTGTTTAACGAGATTACCAAAAACGCCATTCAAAATGCCTTTAAGCAGCCCTCCAAACTCGATATCGATCGCGTCAATGCTCAGCAAGCCAGACGTTTTTTGGATCGCGTCGTCGGCTTTATGGTCTCGCCAATTCTTTGGCAAAAAGTCGCTCGCGGTCTATCCGCAGGACGCGTACAGTCCGTGGCGATGCGCTTAGTCGTGGAGCGTGAGCATGAAATTCGCGCTTTTATCCCCGAAGAGTATTGGCAGATTCATGCCGATACTCACGTTGCTGACGATAAAAAAACCAGCAAAAAAGAGGGCGATGAAAATGGCATACGCTTAGAAGCGACNAAACAAAACGACAAAACGCTAAAGCTTGTCAATAAAGAGCAGACGGATAAAGTTCTACAAGTCCTCAAAGACAACGACTTTATCGTTAAACAGCGTGAAGAAAAACCCACTCAGTCGCGTCCTAGCGCACCCTTTATCACCTCAACTTTGCAGCAAGCAGCCAGTACGCGTCTAGGGTTTTCGGTCAAAAAGACCATGATCTTAGCGCAGCGCTTGTATGAAGCCGGTCATATTACTTATATGCGTACCGATTCGACGTTCTTGTCAGGAGACGCTTTAGCAGGGGCGCGCGGCTTTATCGAAGACAGCTATGGGCAAAAGTACGTACCCGAAAAGCCAAACTTCTACGGTAACAAACAAAACGCGCAAGAGGCGCACGAAGCGATTCGTCCCTCGAATGTCAACATGAAATCGACGCAATTAAAAGGCGTTGAGCGNGATGCTATTCGTCTATATGAGCTGATTTGGCGGCAGTTTGTGGCTTGTCAGATGACGCCTGCTAAGTATCTATCAGTCAATCTTTTGGTAGAGGCGGGTAATGTCGAGCTAAAAGCGCGCGGCCGTACGATGACTTTTGATGGCTATACTCGTGTTATGCCGCCGGCCAAAACTGATGATACGCTGCTCCCTGATGTCAAAAAAGGCGATAAGCTCACCCTAGATAAGCTCGATCCGAGCCAACACTTTACCAAGCCGCCACCGCGCTATACTGAGGCAAGTCTGGTCAAAGAGCTTGAGAAAAAAGGTATCGGTCGTCCCTCGACTTATGCTTCTATCATCTCGACCATTCAAGATCGCGGCTATGTCAAGCTTGAAAACAAGCGTCTATTTGCCGAAAAGATGGGCGATATCGTCACTGATAGATTGACCGACAGCTTCCCTGACTTGATGGATTATACCTTTACCGCGGCGCTCGAGGACAAGCTTGATCATGTTGCTGAAGGTGATAGCGACTGGAAAGATGTACTAGATAACTTCTATGTTGATTTTAAGCATAAAGTCGAGCATGCCAAAGACAAAGACGGTATGCGTCCAAACGATCCCACCGATGTGCCCGATGTGCACTGCCATATATGTGATCGCCCTATGCAATTACGTACCGGCTCTACAGGTGTATTCTTAGGCTGCACGGGTTATAACTTACCGCCAAAAGAGCGCTGTAAAGGCACTAAGAACCTCATGCCAGTTGAAGCGTTTGCTAGTCTTGACGATGGCGACACAGATGATGAGGCCGCTGAAGTCAAAGACTTGATGGAGAAAAAACGCTGCCCGAAATGTGGTACTGCGATGAATGGCTATATCGTCGATGGCGGTCTCAAGTTGCACGTTTGCGGTAATAACCCAGACTGCGATGGCTATATTTTAGAAGAAGGTAAGTTTGAAGTCCCTGGCTCTGATGCGCCAACCATTGATTGCAACAAGTGTGATGGGCAGATGGAGCTTAAGACTGGACGCTTCGGGCCTTACTTTGCTTGTCAAAACTGCGACAACACCCGTAAAGTATTAAAGACTGGCGAGCCTGCGCCGCCGCGTATGGATCCTATTCATCTGCCGGATCTTAAGTCCACTAAGCACGATGATTATTTTATCTTGCGTGAGGGGGCAGCTGGTATGTTCTTAGCTGCGTCTAAGTTCCCAAAAGTGCGCGAGACACGTGCGCCGAAACTCGCTGAGCTGCGTCCTATTCAAGATAAAATGGATGATAAGTTCCAGTATTTATTTGAAGGGCCCGATGAAGATCCAGATGGTAACCCGACTATTTTGCGCTGGTCACGTAAGAAAAAAGAGCAATACATCGGCTCCGAGAAAAACGGCAAGGCCACGCGTTGGGGCGTCTACTGGCGTAAAGGCGAGTGGGTAGAAGAATAGTAATATAGCCAGTTTGAAGTAAAACGGTTATAAACTGGGGCGCTACTGGTATAAATTGTGCTTGCGTGCTGTTATCACAGATGCTGCGCAAAATTCATCCCAGCAGCGCCATGTCATTTTTAAAAGGTATCGATTATATCTTTTGTTCACTCTAATAGTTATTAAACGCCATAAAAAAACCTCTTAGCCNGCTAAGAGGTTTTTGTTATTCATAATATAAAGTCTTATATTAGCAAGTCTTATCTTAGACAGTACCGATGATACCACAAGCTACGCGCGCACCTGAGTCACCTGAAGGCTGACTCGTATAATCATCAACGCCGCCATGAACGATAAAGGCTAAGCGATTGACACTGTATTTACCCGTTTTTGTAGCTGCTATCTTTTTACTGACGTAGTTTATTGTGGCTACGCCATCTTCGTTAGCGGTTAAGTTTGGCAAGTCACCCGCGTGACCATTCATGTCGTCTGGGTTTGAATGCGGGTTGTTGTCAGGATTGAAATGTCCACCTGCCGCTTTACCCATNTTGGCACAACTACCAGTCTCATGAATNTGTAATGATACAGTCTTACCAGGCTGCAAGTTCATCAGCTTACCGTAGACTTGTACGCCGCTCTCTACTGGACGCAAGTAGACTTGACCTATTTCGCGATTGCTTGCATCGGTAGTTTTAATCACCGACTGCAGCGCAGGCTGATCAATAGGATTACCCGTTTGCAATTGGCCTTCGATCGTTTGACAACCGGTTACCGCTAGAGCTGAACCACATAATAGGGCACTACTAAGCATTAACTTATTCATTATTCTCTCCCATTGTAATTATTTTGTTTTTTGAATTTGGTACAACATGCGTTGATGTCAAAAACAGTATAGCGAGAGAGTACCGACAACTATTGGGCAAAAGCGCAACAATCGGTTAATAAATGTAAGTTATTCGCGTAGAGTTTTAATAAGCCAATAGCTTTGTATTTAATCTATTTATCGATAAGGGCGCTGTTTTTCCAAATTAAAGTCTCACCGGTAGCCATTTTTTGGATGAGTAAGTAATAAGGTAAGCTTGAATCATCGACATTGCTATTTGCAAGCTGCGTTAAGGTAAGCTGACTGCGACTTGATTGCTCAAGCGCTCTGATCTTGTCTTCTGCCGCCTCGCGTTTAGGGCCGCAGCCAATCATCGTTTGTGACCCTGAGCCGATNANNANANTATGGTCAGGGGTTAAGGTATAGGGGCCACCAACGCCATTACAGTAGGCGCTAAAATCCACATGATGCTCATCGTTAAACACATAACTAAAACCGGCAACCACTGGAAAACCGGGGCGACTTAGCTCAACGATGGCCTTGTCGTCGCTATTGACTGCGCTGACCAGTCGCCATTGATAACGCCCCAATAACTCGTAAGTAATAGGCAGATCTGCAATAGGTTCAGTGCCTTTTGGCGCTTTTGTGATTGTAGGAGCAGGAGCCTTATTGAGAGTTTGACAGCCAAGCAAAGCTGTTACAGAAAATACTATGATTAAAACTGTAACCTGCAATTTTTTTATGAGATGCGTCATCAACTTTATCCTTAAGTTTTTTTGTTCAGAGGTCTACTTTATTCACGTGACTTTTTTTGTCGTTCTGCCAAATAAGCGTTCCGCTCGTTTTTTTAAAACCATTACGGCTGATCAAACAAACATTTGCCTAAAATATAGCACAGCTTTGAGCTGAATTAATTTATGGGAATACGCATGACATAAAAAAGCCGCTTACTCTAAAGTAAACGGCTCTCGTTAAGTAGAACTTTGATAGTTATCGCTTAGCTATGTAGTGACTTTTTTGAAGTTGTATCTACTACTGCTTTGGCAGGCTTTAGCGGTTTTGGCATACTNACTAATGCTGCTTTGAGCACTTCATCGATAGTCGCTACCGGCTGAATGGTTAGACCCTCTTTAACATTGTCAGGAATATCCGCCAAATCGCGCTCGTTAGTCGCTGGAATCAACACGTGCTTGATACCACCGCGATGCGCCGCTAGTAGCTTCTCTTTAAGACCACCGATACGCAGGATTTTACCGCGTAGGGTAATCTCACCCGTCATCGCAATATCAGGACGGATAGCGATACCGGTGATGGCTGAGACTAGCGCTGTGGTCAATGCACCGCCAGCTGAAGGCCCATCTTTTGGCGTTGCACCCTCTGGCATATGCACGTGAACGTCAGTGGTCTTAAAGGTTTCATAATCGATACCTAAGCTATCACCGCGCGCTCGTACGACGCTCATCGCTGCACGAATCGACTCTTTCATCACGTCACCGAGAGAACCGGTAAAGGCCAGCTCACCTTTACCTTTCATCGCTACCGCTTCGATAGTGAGGAGCTCACCGCCAACTTGTGTCCAAGCAAGGCCAGTCACGCGGCCGATCTCTGCATCTTTTTCAGCAAGACCATAGTCATACTGATGCACGCCAAGGTAGTCATTGATATTGCTATCATCGACAACTACGAGCTCACGTTCATCTTTTTTCGGAGCACGCGCGCCATGATTCTCAACCGAACCGCGAACCACTTTGCGGCAGATCTTATTGACTTCACGCTCAAGGTTACGCACACCCGCCTCTCGCGTATAGCTACGCACGATACTATGCAGCGCCGCTTCGACAATTTCAATCTCACCGTCTTTTAGACCGTTTTGCTTAATCGCTTTTGGCACAAGATACTTCTGGGCGATATTGACCTTTTCTTCTTCGGTATAGCCCGGCAGACGAATGACTTCCATACGGTCTAAGAGCGCAGGCGGGATATCCATACTGTTGGCAGTACAGATAAACATCACTTGTGAGAGATCCAAGTCCATATCTAGGTAATGATCATTGAAGCTATCATTCTGTGAGGGATCGAGCACTTCAAGCAAGGCTGAAGCTGGATCACCACGGAAGTCTTGCGCCATCTTATCGACTTCATCTAATAAGAATAGCGGGTTTTTGACTTCTACTTTCGCCAGTGACTGTACGATTTTACCCGGCATCGCACCGATATAAGTGCGGCGATGACCGCGGATTTCCGCTTCATCACGCACGCCGCCGAGTGCCATACGTACGAACTTACGACCGGTTGCCCGCGCGATAGATTCACCCAATGACGTTTTACCGACACCAGGAGGACCTACCAGACACAGAATCGGACCACGAAGCTTTTTCACTCGCGACTGCACGGCGAGGTACTCTAAGATGCGATCTTTGACATCTTGCAAGCCATAGTGATCTTCATCGAGGACGTTTTTGGCTTTATCTAAATTGATCGATACTTTGCTCGTGGCATTCCACGGCGTGTCTAATATCCACTCAATGTAGTTACGCACCACTGAAGACTCACTAGATGCAGGCGGCATCATTTTTAGCTTCTTCAGCTCTTGCTCCGCTTTTTTGCGCACGTCTTCTGGCAGATCTGCCTCTTCTAAGCGCTGTTCAAGCTCGCCGACATCGTCCTCACCATCGAACGCGCCGTCATTCATCTCTGACAGCTCGTTCTTTATGGCTTTCATCTTCTCGTTTAAGAAGTACTCGCGCTGATTGTCTTCCATTTGCTGACGCACGGCATCTTGAATATCTTGTTCGATATTCTGCTCAGCGCTTTGCTTAACCAGATACTCGGTTAAAGTATTGATATGCGCTTTGAGATCGTCCTTTTCTAAGAACGATTGCTTCACGTCCAAATCCATCGAAACCCGAGTAGAGATAAAATAGATGAGCTCTAATAAGTCATCGATACGCTTGGCCACGCGAGTCAGCTCTCGTGCGTTACGCAGACGTGCTTCGGCATAAGCTTCAAACAAGCCAGTCAGCGCTTTGATAGTGTTTTTTTGTTGGCTATCATCGAGCTTAACCTCAAGATCAGCACGCTCAAAAGTNGCCATCAAGACGTCGTCTTGGCTGTCTGCATGGTTTTCTATAGCATCNACGCGGGCACGATATTGGCCTTCGATCAGCACCTTGATGCAGTTTTCATCGCTATCATGCGGCATCGTGCTGACGATGCGGCAAACCGTACCATACTGATAGAGGTTATCTTGGTCGATATCTTCGGTCAGCGAGTCTTTTTGTGCGACGACGAGTACTTTATCGCCATATTCTGCTTGCGCAAGCTCCACCGCTTTGACCGACGGCGTGCGACCTACAAATAGGGCGATTTGCATGTGCGGATAGACNACNACATCNCGTAGTGCCAAGAGTGGCAAATGATTGTCTGAGCCATTATCGGCAGTGTTTTTATCAACATTTTGTTCATCAGTATCAGGCGTTGCTGCTGACACATCGATGTCGATATTGTCTTTATCAATATTATAGTCAGTCATATATTCATTCCTTATTCACTAGACTTGTTCAGTCAAGTTAGTGTTTCATGATAGATAAATGGTGTTCTTAGATTAAATTACAAGGCTTATCCTTTAATGCACTACAAATAAGGGCAAGGAAGATGATGACGCNACTTTTGGCTTTAAGACGTGCTTTTAACTCTATTCTGAGCTTTGTCTAGGTATCAGGCTATNGGGTTTTGCGCATAGGCTTTATCGTTAGAATCAGGTAAAATAGCGCCCGTCTTATAGATAGGTTGATTTTGAATTTTTTGATGAGACGACAAGTAATATTGAGGCTAAATAGGGGCAAAGAGTATGACCATTAATGCGGTGCTACTAGCGGTAGTGATTATGCTTGGGCTGTCACTGGCGCGAGTCCATGTGGTACTCAGTTTGCTCATCGGTGCTATAGCGGGCGGCTTGCTCGCCGGTTTAGGTATCACCGCAACTTTAGAAGCCTTTCAAGAAGGCATCCAAAACGGGGCAGGTATTGCCCTCTCTTATGCATTATTAGGTGCTTTTGCGGTAGCGATTGCGCATTCAGGATTGCCGCAGTCTTTGGCAGGGGCGGTCATTAAGCGTATTGATGCGGGCGGTACCAGTCTCATGATTAAGTACACGCTATTTGCAGGCCTTGTGATGATGAGCTGTTTTAGCCAAAACCTCATTCCCATTCACATTGCCTTTATACCGCTGCTCGTGCCGCCGCTATTGCTCGCCTTTAATCGTATGCAGATAGATCGCCGACTTATTGCTTGTCTNATTACCTTTGGCCTTGTCACCACTTATATGTTTATCCCGTATGGCTTTGGTGATATTTATCTCAACCAAATTATGCTCAAAAACGTCGGTGAAGCCGGTATCGATATTAGCGATATCTCCGTCACTAAGGCGATGGCGATTCCAGCGCTCGGTATGTTTCTTGGCCTTTTGACTGCGGTGTTTATCAGCTATCGTAAGCCGCGTCAGTATCAGCAATTAACGATAGATAAAGACGCTCGCGATGCTGTNATCGATAAAGAGTCCACTAGCGATAATTTGAGTCAAACTGCCACACGTGCGCCCACGCAAGGCAAACTTAAAACGCTTATCGCGCTAGCGGCTATTGTTACCGCTTTTGTGGTGCAGCTGTATACCGACTCGCTGCTCTTAGGCTCGATGTTTGGTTTTGCGGTATTTATGGCGACGGGTGTGGTCAAATGGCGTGAAGCCGATAGCGTGTTTAACGACGGTATCAAGCTGATGGCGATGATTGGCTTTATTATGATTACCGCGCAAGGTTTTGCNGANGTGATGAAAGCGACAGGGGAGATTGCGCCGCTGATTGATGGTGCGACTAACNTGTTTGCAGGAAATAAAGCGATCGCTGCCTTTGTCATGCTAGGCATTGGTTTAGTAGTCACCATGGGTATTGGCTCGTCGTTCTCGACCATTCCGATTGTGGCGGCNATCTATGTACCGCTATGTATATCACTAGGATTTTCACCACTAGCAACCGTCGCTATTATTGGTACGGCTGGCGCGTTAGGTGATGCTGGCTCGCCCGCGTCCGACTCGACGCTTGGGCCAACGTCTGGTCTAAACGTTGATGGTCAACATGACCATATCAGAGATAGCGTGNTNCCAACCTTTATTCATTACAATATACCGCTACTGGCGTTTGGTTGGATAGCCGCGATGGTGCTTTAATTCATAATCTAAACTTTGGCAATAGATATAAAAAAGGCGAGTGATTTGATCATCATTCGCCTTTTTTGATTTTTTATAAAGGTTTAATTTACATTTTTCAGTCTGCTGTTCGATGTAAGTCATTTTTCACTGTTATTATCACCCTCATCAAAANCCTCATCAANACCCTCTATCTCATCACCCAAACTATTCAAAAACTCATCACTCTGCGCCAATAACTCATTCAAACGCGCCTCATTAATAACGCTTGATAGCTCATCAGAACTAAAGTTTTGTTCTTGACTGTAATAAAGCATTTCCCTAGCGTCATCATTGCCTAGTGTTTGTAAATAAGTATCAACCGTATCGGCGCTAGAGGTTTCTAGTTCATACTCATCAATATGAGTGGGTTTAAACCACCTTAAGCCACTTGGCGTAATCAAACCGTCTAACGGCACATCCCATGGTTGACGCTCAAGCTTATCTACCACTTGAAAGTCGTAGCACCAGCCAATTTTTAATGGTTTCTTGANGCCCTGAGCGATAGCTTTTGCCAAGCGTCGTATCATAAAAACCACCACCCATGCCCATACGATTGCCTTGTTTATCTACCGCTACCAGTGGACAGATGATGACGTCCAGTTCTGTTGCCCATAACAAATGCCGATGTCGGTTTTGCGGCATCCCTAAACGATGAATATAGGTCGGTACGTTGATAAGTTTTGAGTGATAAATAGGCACAAAGCGCAAGCGTTTATCGTCGTCTCCTTTATTGTCACGACCGAGCGAGCCGACCACTGGCAGATATGCCTGGTAGCCTGAGCGCTGACACCAGTCCAGTAGCGGCTGAGTAGGAAGCTCACCAAAGCCATCATAATATAAGCCAATACGAGCACGCGGAGGCAAGCGTTGTTGCAATTTAACCAAGTGCAAACTTGCCATGCGTGCGTATTGTCTGCGCTCACCATCTGTTAGTTGGCGGCGCAGGCGAGTAAACTGACGTCTAGGTGGATTGGTTATCATAATAGTATTTGCAGTATTGGTTAAAAAGATATGTGGCGATCAATCACTTTTACTTAGTATCTATTTGTTCAGTATCTAGTTGTTCAGTGTCTAGTAAGTATAAATACTCGCATCGGCTTGGAGAAATTTATGATAAGCCATGCTATCATAACCTCACTTTACAGCCTATTTTCCTTATGTGCAGCTTTAGTTGCACTTTTTATGATAAACCATTTATTAACTACTAATAAAAGAGGATCGTTATGTCACAAAATCAGGCCACCCGTACCGAAAAAGACACCATGGGCAATGTCGAAGTCCCAGCAGACGCTTATTGGGGCGCGCAAACCCAGCGTAGCCGTGAGAACTTCAAGATTGGCGGTGAGACCTTGCCGCGTCCGATGATTGAAGCGATGGCATTAGTCAAAAAGGCCGCTGCGATTACTAATGCTAGCCTAGAGCGTATCGAAGGCGATAAGCGNGATNTNATCGTGCAAGCNGCTGACGAAGTCATCAACGGCGGTCTTACCGATCAGTTTCCATTAGTCGTTTGGCAGACCGGTTCTGGTACGCAGTCAAACATGAACATGAACGAAGTNCTNGCNAACCGTGCCAATGAAATCGCAGGCTCTGAGCGTGGCACTTACGCACCGATTCATCCTAACGATCACGTCAATCACGCTCAGTCTACTAATGACAGCTTCCCAACGGCGATTCGTGTCGCTGCTGCGCGTCAGATCAATAGCCTACTTATCCCAGCGGTCAAAGCGCTACGTGATACCTTAGATAAAAAGTCCAAAGAGTTCGATAGTATCGTCAAAATCGGTCGTACGCATTTGCAGGACGCTACACCTTTGACCTTAGGCCAAGAGTTCAGCGGTTATGTCAGCCAGCTTGACCATGCATTGACTCGCATCGACAATGCGCTACAAGGTCTATATGAGTTGCCACTCGGCGGTACAGCGGTNGGTACGGGTCTAAACGCCCATCCTGATTACGCAGTAAAAGCAGCGGAGCAATTAGCTGAGCTAACAGGCTTACCCTTTGTCACATCCCCAAATAAATTTGAAGCATTAGCCGCGCGTGATGCCGAAGTCTTTGCGTCTGGCGCGCTAAAAACCCTAGCAGGTAGCCTCAATAAAATCGCTAACGACGTACGCTGGCTTGCCTCAGGTCCTCGTTGTGGTCTTGGCGAGCTGACCATTCCAGAAAACGAGCCAGGCTCTTCTATCATGCCAGGTAAAGTGAACCCAACCCAGTCAGAAGCAATGACTATGGTTGTGGCACAAGTCATGGGTAACGATACGACTATCAGCATGGCTGGCGCATCAGGTAACTTTGAGCTCAACGTTTATAAGCCCGTGATTGCCTTTAACTTACTACAGTCCATCCAATTATTAGGCGATGCGTGCAATAGCTTTAATGACAACTGTGCGGTTGGTATCGAGCCTGTTAAAGAAAAAATCGATGACTTCTTGCATAATTCGCTCATGCTTGTCACGGCATTGAACCGTCATGTCGGTTATGAAAATGCAGCGAAAATCGCTAAGACGGCGTATAAAGAAAACAAAACGCTCAAGCAAGTCGCCGTTGAGCTTGATCTCATGAGTGAAGCGCAGTTCGATGAGTGGGTAACCCCCGCTGATATGGTGCATCCTAAGTAAGTTATCTCATACTTTCTTAGAATAGAAAAAGACCTTGTCATGTGGCAAGGTCTTTTTTTTAAGGTCGTTAGATCTATAAAGTCTCTCAGAAGGAAACGATGTTAATTTAGATTTCTTTCGCGAATGATTTAAAATTTATAGAGTAGGCTGAATGTTTCTAAAAATAGCAATCGGTGTAATCCCAAACGAACTTTTAGGTCGTCCAGCTAAACTTTTGAGTTCATTAACAAAAACCTTAATCATATCTTGAAGTTCAGAGTCATTTTCACCTTCATAAACAACATCATCATTAGGTAAAGCATCTAATATTCCAAGTAGATACCATTCGCCCGCCATAAACTCGCCATGTTTAAAGTTTATATCATGTGTTGGTGTAGATAATTCATCTCTATTCAAAGTCATCCAAACTTCTTCAACACTTTCGTCTGACTCTACTATGAAGCGGCTTTGAATAGCGAAAGGGACGTTCCTTATAAAATCAATTAGATCTTTTTTTATTTTTTCAAGATTTTTAGCTTGCTCTCTTATCTTCTTTTTTATTCGAAGTTCGAAGTTCTCTTGAATGAAAATTTAAAGCGGGTTCTACAATAGCACTCAACATATTCACATCTACAATGCCAAGTTTTCCCTTTAATAAAACCAATCGTCCAAGATTAGATTCACAGAGTACTTTACTGACAAAACCTAGCTCATCTAGCTTATTGATCATTTCTCTTGGCATGGTGTCAATAGCGTTATAAAAACGTTCTCCACCGCTTTGAGCTTGTTCACTAGAGCCTAACCTTCCACCCGTCACTGTAGGTACACCTACGGTTGCCTCCATAGTTTTACCGTCTGTAATACCATGAGTTTCTTTGTAAGATTCAATTGAACCATTGCCGTTTAGCTGAGCGTAAAAAGANCTNATCTTCTTATTATCTAAGTAAAAAAAGTCAAAGAGTGATTCTATGAGTAGTGGTTCTGACTCCACGGTCTAATTCCTTTTTNTTCGAATTTTTATGTTTGTTAAATCTGGATAATGAATTATTAAGCATGTCGAAATAGCTGCTAGTAGCATCTGTTATAACATCTGAGGGCTTAGGTTCCTCTTGCCTATTACGTTCAGTATTATGTTTATTGCTCATGAGACGTTCCTCCCTTAATGGAAGCTCTTAGCTAAATATTACCTACATATGATACATTAAAAAATTTAGATAGACTTTAGTATTTATATTAACATTTTATACAGTTATCTGATTATACAAGATAATAGAAGTCATAATATTGTAAGAACGCTAAAGATATGACGGTCATATTTACCTTTTTAATAATCGATGAAAAGACCTTACCATATTACACAGTAAGGTCTTTTTGCTATCAAATATNCAATCTNAATTAAAACTTATAAAGCAAACCAAGCGTCGTCGTAGCATCAGTACGCGAGTCAACCATAGGGCTATCGTATTGCTCATTAGGCAGGTAGCTTAAGCTTTGATTAAAAAAACCTGCCCAGCGCTCGTTGAAATCGTAGTTAGCGCTAACGTTAATATAAGGGTTTAAGCTTGAGTTTGATTTATAAGCGGCGACGCNTGTCTTTGCGGACTCTTCATCGCTAACGCCGTAATAGTATTCGTTGTAGTCATCATCNTGATACTCAAANCCNATGCTCGGATAGACGGTCAGCTTATTCTTAGTGATACGCGCCAGATAGGTTAAGCGGGCAGTATTACCACCACTACGGTCTAAAACGTCAGTAGCGGCTTGAATACGGAAGCCGCCAACCGGGGTACGGCGTANATANGTNANACCNGCNGCNGCNGANNNNTTACGNTCATCNAGNCCTTGNAGCGCGCCNNNGGCATCATCAGGNTCNAANNNGNTNCCNGNNANNTGNGCGTANGCNGANAGCTGGTTAGTGCCGTCATTGATCAGATAAGCACCAGCTTGAGCGCCGCGCGCATAGACTCTGTTGTTGTCATAAAACACGCCCGGCAGTACCCGTACTTCTTCATCGTCCAAATCATAAGCGCTATTAGAGTACAGTACGTTAACGCCTACGCTAAGTACCGCGTCTTGATCGGTAGGCAGGTTTTTGAAGGGAGCGGCGCTTACGGTGCCAGCTGCCCCTAAGAGCATCGTAGCAGCAAAGGTGGAGAGTACAGCGCGATAAGTCATGCTTGGAGCAGGTAGTTTAAACATAGTTGGGTCTCATGGGCAGGGAGTTAGGAAATAGTTTTAGCGTTATTTGCAACATCAATATTAACTTAATTTGTTATTCAGTAGCAGCTAGTATTTGCAAGATTTGGTTATGAATATCTTGCCACCACCACAAAAAACCAATGACAATAACGAGCATGACTAGCCAAGGCAGTAGTCGCCAGATCAGGCTTACGTCAACAGGCTCTGGCGCAAATTTCTTGGGATCAATATAAGTGGGGTAGTTATTAATGTAGCCCCCACTTTGGTCAAAATCAGCAGTATCCGCGGTGTTGTTTGAGTCTACAGGGGTTTGGCTATTATTATCAGCAAATATATTGGTAAGCGGCGGATTATCGCGCTGATTATCGCGTGAGCTCGTTTGATAGCTTGGCTGATGATTGCTTGCATAGCTCGCTTGGACCGCGTTTTGATAAGCTTGCTGAGCTTGCGCCATAGCTGCTTGCTGTGCCAGCTCTCGCTTACGATAAGCAAGAGCAATAGGCAAGGCGATAAGCAAGCCAGTAATCGCGCCGCCGATATGGCCGGCGTTATCGATACCCGGCACTGCAAAGCCGTAGACTAAGTTGATGCCCATGATGATAATTAAGCTTTTTAGATTGAGCACCATGCCATTGACTGACATCTTAAAAAATGCCGCGACGAGTAAAGCCGCACCGATGCCCATAATTCCGCCAGACGCGCCAGCCGACAGTCCAGGCTGACCGCTACCGTCTATGATCGCTTGCCAAGTCACATAGTTATTGAGGACGTTACCGCCGACCACTGCGAGCAAGAATAGCGCCAAGAATTTAACGGAGCCAAACATCGGCTCAGCAATTTGACCAAAAAAATACATCGCAAAGCTATTAAATAATAAATGCATCAAGCCAATATGCAAAAAGCCGCTAGTGATTAAGCGCCAAGGGTCTTCACCCATGGTATAGGGTAGAGCGTTTGCGCCCCAATTCAATAACTGCTCAGTAGAAGGGTCATTGGCATCGACACCTGTGAGCAGTTGTATGATAAATAGCCCAATAAAACTGATAAGTAATACAGTGGTGATAGGCGCGGTGGCGAATAGCTGCTTAATAGTCATAAATGCCGTTATTTATTAACAGTAGGGCGTGTTGAACATTCGCAAATAGGCACTGCTGATCGCTAAAATTGTTCCAGACAAGGCACAAAGCGACGATAATGCAGATGCCTTAGCGAGATTTGTAACGCAGTATGGGGCAATTTTAGCATCAGCCCTCACGACAACAACAGGGACAGGACTCTTTTTTGCCGCTTCATCGTTAAAAATAAGCGCTTAGAATGACTAAACTTATTATTTTTAACATCGAATCGCCTAAAAAATAGTCGCTGTCAGTGCCATGGTCGAATGTTCAACACGCCCTAATTAAAGAGTAGCAGTATAAAGGTTTGCGTGGCTACAACAAACAATCCGTATGTATCTAGCCATCTTAAATACTCAAGAGTTTAAGCTACGCTTTGTATAGCTTTGAACTTAGTATAGCTTTGAACCTACAAGATAATACTACCAGCGCATCGGCGCAAGATAAGGTAAAGCGGATTTGAGCTGCTCATAAGTACCATTGACTAAGATGTCGTCAGTGACTTTATTGATATCAGTATGACCACAGAACGCCATGCTGACATCGCACTCTTTGTAGATTAGCTCCAATGCGCGGCGCACGCCGTCTTCACCATAAGCGCCCAGTCCATACAGAAACGCACGCCCAATCATCGTACCATTTGCGCCTAATGCTATTGCTTTAAGCACATCTTGCCCTGATCTGATACCACTATCAAGCCAAATCTCAATCTGGCTATTCTCAGCTCTCACCGCTTGCACGATATCGCTTAGCGCGGCGATAGAGGAGGGTGCGCCATCGAGCTGACGACCGCCATGGTTAGAGACGACTAGAGCATCAGCGCCGCTACGCGCGGCTAATATTGCATCTTCAGGCTCCATGATGCCTTTGATAATTAGCTTGCCACCCCATTGATCCTTGATACGCGCCACATCATCCCAGCTCAGGCCAGGATCGAATTGCTCTGCCGTCCAAGCAGAGAGTGATGACAGATCCTCAACATTTTGTGCATGACCGACGATATTACCAAAGGTTCGTCTTTTGGTGCCGAGCATATTTAAGCACCATTCAGGCTTTGTCATCAGATTAAGTATATTAGCTAACGTAGGCTTCGGCGGTGCAGAAAGACCGTTTTTGATATCTTTATGACGCTGGCCGAGCACTTGTAGATCGGCGGTTAATATCAGCGCTGAGCAGTTGGCGTCTTTTGCGCGTCGTATCAAATTGGCCATAAACTCTTGATCACGCATCACATACAGCTGAAACCAAAACGGCGCATTAGTATTCTGTGCGACATCTTCTATTGAGCAAATACTCATAGTCGACAGCGAAAACGGTACGCCAAACTTCTCAGCGGCGCGCGCAGCATGAATCTCACCATCCGCCCACATCATGCCCGTGAAGCCAGTAGGTGCAATGGCGACAGGCATGTTGACTTTTTCACCGATCATTGTGGTTGCCAGCGAGCGATTTTCCATATCGACGAGTACGCGTTGACGCAGCTTAATACGATCAAAATCGGTTTCGTTATTACGATAGGTGGTTTGCGTCCACGAGCCTGAATCGACATAATCATAAAACATACGCGGCACTTTACGCTCAGCAACGCGGCGCAGATCTTCGATTTCGGTGATTTTGGTTAAGTCTTTCATGGCAGTTCCGTTATGCTGGCAAACGTTATGAGATATTGATTAGGGTATTTAGACTAGCAGTTGCTGTAAATCCAGCACTGAAAAAGGATAGTTCAAGCGCTGGGTTGGCGTGAGTACCACCGGAATAGTAGTAGCAAAGTGCATCATTAACGGCTCATTGAAATCGCTGATGTCTATGTAATGATAATTGACAGGCTGTACCGCGGCTAGCTGATTTATTAGACTCTCAGCGACATCGCACAAATGACAGCCTGTGGTGCCGAGCAGCCATGTTTGCTGATGGATATCATCATGGGCAAGCTTAGGTGACGCGGCTATTATGCTTCTTCTGAGCGCTGCGATGGTTTCGTGATTAGCGCCATTATCTGTTTGATGATTTGGTAGGTTGTCATTAGGCATAGTTATACTCATCTTTGATCCATCTTTACAATTATCATATCTTTATGAGCACCGTATACTTTGGGTCTTACTTTAAGCTTGCTTACGCCTTTAACGTTATAAGATAGAGGATAATCATATCATATCATAGAGAAATCNTATCTATAATAACAGTAGCCGTGACAGCGATTGTGAGATTGGGTAAGATAGCTTGCTCGCCGACAGTTTAGATTGCAGCAGCAAACGAATATTTTGAATGATCATTTTGAGCTTTTTAGTTTTGCTACATTTTATAACGCTTCATCCTTACTTATTTGGATATATTGCGCATGACAAGTTTTGCTAGTTTTTTTAAACGCTTATTAGGAGCAATTATACTGATAATCGTTGCTTTTCATATCCTAGTTGCAGCATTGCTACTGGTGTGGAAGAGCCAGCCTATTAACAATAGTATGTTTATGCTGACCCATCGTCTGACCGGCGGCGAGGTCACCCAAGAGTGGGTAGAGTATGATCAAATCGCCAAGTCCGCCAAGCAAGCCGCTATTGCTAGTGAAGACTCGACTTTCAGTCAGCATCATGGCTTCGACATAAAAGGCATAAAAGAGGCGCAAAAGAAAAATGAAGCGTCAGGCAAGACGACAGCTGGCGGCTCAACCATCACTCAGCAATTAGCCAAAAATCTATTTTTGACCTCACACCGCTCTTACGTACGTAAAGCGGAGGAAGCGGTTATCACGGTGATGATTGAGACGATTTGGGATAAGCCGCGCATTCTGACCGCTTATCTAAACGTCGCTGAGTTCGGTAATGGCATCTATGGTATCGAAGCCGCCGCTCGGCACTATTATGGTAAAACTGCCGCCGATCTCAACCGTGATGAGTCAGCACTGCTCATTAGTATGCTGACTAACCCCAAGTATTATCAAGACAATCAAGGCAATAAGCGGCTGCGTAATAAACAGCGTATTATCAAAAAACGGATGAACAATGCGGTGTTGCCACAAGCTGCATAGCCACTATTCAAGTCTTAATAGCTCCAAGCACGAGGCTATAACATAAGGTTGTAGTACAAGGCTAATTTTTGACACTAATGTGAGTGCGCTGTCGTATTTTTAATCATAATAAGGAGTAGTGAGATGGCTGATAATCCCAACAAGGCAAAAATCACCGATAATGGCACTGATAAAAATCAAGGTGCGTCACTCAGCCATGAGCGCTTAAACAGCCATGAGCGCTTAAACAGCCATGAGCGCTTAACAGCCACGAGCNCTCAAACAGCCACGAGCGCTTAACTAATAGTAGCCTTACCCAAATCGACTGGCAGCGTTTTGACGATGGCAGCTACTCATCGAGCAGTTACATTCATCGGGATCTATCTTTATTGCAGTTCAATCTGCGCGTCTTAGCACAAGCAGCCAGCCCTCGTCATCCGCTTCTTGAGCGGCTGTTCTTTTTGATTATATTTTCTTCAAATATGGACGAGTTTTTTGAGATTCGCGTGGCAGGCATCATGCAAAAGCTCAATATAGGCGATGTGCCTAGTAGCCCGCATGGGATGCGCCCAAGTGAAGTGCTTAAAGAGATATCAGCGGTGGCGCACGAGGCTATCGATGAGCAGTATTGTATTTTAAACCAAGATATCTTGCCAGCGCTTGCCAAAGAAGATATTCGCTACTTGCGCCGTGATGAGCTAAATGCCGAGCAGTCGGCGTGGATGAAGCGTTACTTTATCGAGCAAGTCTTGCCAGTGCTGACGCCAATTAGTATTGATCCGGCGCACCCGTTCCCGCGCCTGGTCAATAAGAGCCTGAATTTTATCGCCACTTTAGAGGGCAAGGATGCTTTTGGCCGCGATATCAATTTAGCGATTGTACCGGCGCCGCGTAGCCTGCCGCGGGTGATTCGTCTGCCTAATGAGCTGACGGGCGGCAAAGAGCATCACGTCATGCTCTCAGCGGTAATCCATGAGCATGTGGGTGAGCTCTTCCCCGGCATGAATGTCACTGGCTGCCATCAGTTCCGTCTGACTCGAAACGCTGATTTGGACTTAGCNGATGATGTCGACGATATTGCCAAAGCACTAGAGGGCGAGCTTGAAAACCGCCGTTTTGGTGACAAAGTACGCCTTGAGGTTACCACCGATTGCCCAACGCCTATCAGCGATTATNTGCTTGAAGAGTTTGGGCTGCATGATAACCAGCTATACCGAGTCAACGGCCCAGTCAACTTAACGCGGCTTTTGTTTGACTTTAATATTCCCAAACTGCGTTATCAGTCCTTTACTCATATCGTCCCTAAGCCGTTTCGCCGTGAGTTCGATAANCTCGATCGTTCCACGAGTATGTTTGGCGCGATGCGTAAAGGCGATGTGCTCGTCCATCATCCTTTTCATGCCTTCTCGCCGATTGTCAATCTGCTATGGCAAGCAGCAAGCGATCCAAAAGTGCTGGCGATTAAGCAAACCTTGTACCGCTCAGGCACCAACTCTGAGATTGTCCAAGCGCTAGCGGCCGCCGCGCGTAATGGCAAGGAAGTGACAGCGGTGATTGAGCTGCGCGCGCGTTTCGATGAAGCCTCTAATATCGCAGTTGCAAACTTCTTACAAGAGGCAGGCGCGGTCGTCGTCTACGGTATCGTCGGCTACAAGACCCATGCCAAGCTGATGCTTATCGTGCGCCGCGAAGACGACCGCATTCGCCGTTATGTGCATCTTGGTACGGGTAACTATCATGCTGCCAACGCCAAAGTCTATACCGATTATGGGCTGTTCACCGCTGATGCTGATATCTCAGAAGATGTGCACAAAATCTTCCAAGAGCTAACGGGGATGGGGAAGCCTGCCACCCTCAAAAAGCTGCTACACGCGCCTTTTACCTTGCACGATAAATTGATGAGCTTCATTGACGATGAGATCGCTCATGCCAAAGCCGGTAAGCGCGCGCATATGATTATCAAAGTCAATGCCTTAACCGAGCGGCGACTGATTGCCAAGCTCTACGACGCCTCGCAAGCTGGAGTCAAGATTGAGCTTATTCTGCGCTCAATCTGCTGTCTGCGCCCGCAAGTCAAAGGGCTGTCTGAAAACATCACTGTGCGCTCTGTCGTCGGACGGTTCTTGGAGCATACACGCATCTATTATTTCCATAATGGCGGCGATGAGCGCATGTATTTAGGCAGTGCTGATTGGATGGATCGCAATCTGTTCCANCGTGTTGAAGTGGCTTTCCCTATCGAAGATAAAAAACTATTCGCGCAAATCTATCAAGACGGTCTGCAAAATTACCTAAAAGATAATGTACAAGCTTGGACATTANCAGGGNACGGGCGTTGGCAGCAGTTGAGTCCAGTNAATGANGNCTTGCCACACGTTGCGCAAAANCATTTACTCAGTGTCATTAACCACGTCGATGAATAAACAATAATCATCGNNTNCTACTATTAGAGGTTACAAACTGTCTTGTAACCTCACATTTATTCACATATTGATACGGCAGTGCACTAGCGTATGGTTTATGCTTTTTTCTATACTTNAAAGTACAGTAATCAAAAGTACAACTTATCTATCATCTAATTATAAGAAATAAGAATAGGAATAATACTATGAGTAACGCTAGTGATAATAAATCTGATGTTCAGCAAGCTGCTAATACAGCCAATGCCGACAAAATCGAAAAAAACTTACAACAAGATAATGATTCAAAAAAGCCTGAAGACTTAGCAGAAAACGAAAAGACACCCTTTATAGATGAACAAACCCGTACTGACAAATAGCGNGCNGCTAAAAAAGCTAAAAGATCATCAGAACAATCAATAGAGGGATATATTATGGTTAATAAATCGACAATTACGGACAATAAAACACGAACTCGTGTGGATGATATGAGGCCGAATGATGAAGAGGTCGTGCCAATTGACGATCTGGCAGATGCCAAACGGGAGAATCCAACCAATAGCTATGAAGGCCGCAAGCATGAGCCAAAGATAGATGGCCCTGAACAAGCCTCTCAAGAGACTGACGAGGTCTATGCTGACCCGCGTCGAGAAGAGAATCTTCCGGCAGGTGGTAAGAATGTCGCTGATCTTAATGCACACGATCTAAGTCAAGACAATAACCAAATTTAATTTATACTCGCTTGTCTTGTATAGATAGCTGTATAGAAGGTTTTTACCTTACTTATTTAAACGACGTCCACATCTATAATTACAACAAAGGATGAAACCATGCAAACTNAAGATCCAGCTTTAACTAAGACACCTATTAGTAGCCATGACGCTATAAGTGAAATGGTCGAAAATACAAATGGCAACAAAGATCCTAAATATTCTGAGCGCGAGCAGCGCCACATTGATGAGACAGTGAGTGCTAGTGACAGAGTAGATGGCGTTGCTACTGTTAGAGATGATGCTAATGTGCCTCGTGAAGGTTCCGTAGAAAACCACGAGGATATTGAGCGCAATACCACTGTTAATAAAGGTACAGATACCTTTGAAGACGACATTGTAGACTCAGAGCATGTCAATGACGGTGATAACCCAGCGCGTCAACCGGATCGCCGTGACCAACAAGGCAGTAGCCCCTTTGATGATAATGTCAACGACCGAACTGTAAAAAGCGCAGAGCCTAAGAGCGAAGAGATCAATGATTTAAACCGTTACGCCAGTATCGACAACGCGCAAACGCGTATTTTAAATCCTGATGAAAAAGATTAAATCTCGCATCAGTAAGATTTGAGCATATTCTTAAGTTGAGCAGTTAAGTAATTGAATGGCTCATTTATCTGAATTGAGGATATGCTCTAGCATTAGGGTTTAAAATAAACTGATCGAAAAGGATTATTCATGAAAAATAATAGAGAAGACTATAAGCTAAAAGATGCGGATGACAATGAAGGTATTGTGCCCGATGATGCGCTACAAAAGGTAAATCCAGCTGCTGCTGAGCAAGTCTCAGACGATCATGATCCGCATAATATTGCCAAAGATCACAAGCAGCATGATACTAGTATTACTGAAACCAAAGATTAGTAAGTATAACCAGAAACAGAAGTATAAATAATTACTGAAAAAGCAGCGCCTTACTGTCTCCTAAAAGACAGTAACACGCTGCTTTTTTTATGGGGAATCAATCAGTGGCATTAAGCCATTTACTAGGGCGTGTCCCTAATTCAAGCGTTTATGACTAAATGGGCTAAAAATGGCTAAATCTTTGGCAAACGGTGTCAAATAGCTGGTCAATATCTTGATATTACCTGCGCTATTTTCCTTGTTTGCCTGCGATTTATCTCATTTTTATCATCATTTTTGAAATAGGGACACGCCCTAGAATTATTGTTAGCTAAACCATGAATTAAACAGGTACGCCGCTATGAAAGCGTAGCTCATTATCAGGACTGGTAATAAGCTCAGCTTCTACCGCTCTAAAAAAAGCCACACGTTCATCGATATTCTCAGCCGCTAGCGACTGCGCTAACTGTATATAATCTTCAAAATGACGACTCTCTGATTTTAGTAAATAACGGTAGTATTTAGCCAAGCGCTCATCATCTATTACATTGCTTAGTGCCGCAAAACGCTCACATGAGCGCGCTTCTATAAAAGCGCCAATGATGAGTACATCAACCATAGCTGCAGGCTCAAAAGTGCGCTTGTGTTTTAGCAAGCCTTTGGCATAACGGCCTGCGCCTAAGTGTTGCCACGCTTGACCACGCTCTTTCATAATTCCTAATACTTGCTCGTAGTGCAGCATCTCTTCCCGGACTAANTGAGCAAGCTTGCATTGTAAGTCATGGGAGAATTCATAGCGAAACATCAGATTCATTGCGGTTCCCGCCGCTTTTTTTTCGCAGTTCGCATGGTCTTGGATAATGATGGGTAAGTTATTGACCGCCGCATCTATCCAAGCCCGTGTCGTTCGCCCTGCCAAAAACGTATAAATCGCTGATAGATCGACATTTGAAGGTGAAGTCTGAGCTAAAGTTTGACCGNCAGCAGCCCGTTCATTTGGTTTTTTATTTTCGCTTATTGCTTTGATTTTGATATCAGTCATAGTCTAATCAGGTAAAGTGGCCAATTTGGTAAATTTTATCATTGAGCGCTTTGCTCAGCCGAAATGATTACTTACAGTTTAATCATACTCGTAAGTCATCAGCACCCTAGCGCTTCCTTGTACGAGTTAAACAAGNCGTGGTAAAGGCTATCATATTTATACAAGGCGACTATTTATCTACTAAATAGCGCGTTCTTGTTAATTTCTTGATTTGATAGTAGGATAATCTTTGATTTTAGAATCATTATGTCATAGATTATTTTAGCATGAGCCTATCGTTCATATAAGAACATTGATTATAAGACTTCTAAATGCTTGTTCGCTATAAAGATATAACGATAATCTCAGTTAAGCACCCTTTATCGCTCAAGCACCTCCCTAAACTTATTACAAGGATATCATTATGAGTCAGGATTTAAACGCCAATCGCATCCAAAAAGGCAGCCTTGCTATCGATAAGCAGATGTATGACTTTATCGAAAACGAAGTACTGCCAAAAGTAGGCGTCGATTCAGAGAGCTACTGGTCAGGGTTTGAAAAGGTAGTCAAAGAGTTCACTCCGCGTAATAAAGCCCTGCTTGCGACTCGTGATGAGATGCAAAAGCAGATTGATCAATGGCATCTAGATAACCCTACTAATAGCGGCGAAGTCGACTTTGCAAAGTATAAGCAATTCTTACAAGAGATTGGCTACTTATTGCCAGAAGGCGAGGACTTTCAGGTCTCAACTGAGAATGTCGATGAAGAAATTGCTCATATCGCAGGGCCACAGTTAGTCGTACCGGTGCGTAACGCTCGCTATGCTTTGAACGCGACTAACGCTCGTTGGGGTAGCTTGTACGATGCGCTTTATGGTACAGATGTTATCAGTGATGAGAACGGTCAAGAGGCTAAAGGCGGCTATAATCCTACTCGCGGCGCCGCTGTCGTGGCTTATGCCAAAGCNTTTTTGGACGAGCATTTTGCGCTAGCCTCCGGCTCTTATACCGATGTCACAGGCTTTAAAATCGTCGATGGAAAGCTGGAAGTCAAGCTGGGCGATAATAGCACTGAGCTTAAAGACGCAGAGCAATTTACAGGCTATATGGGAGAGGCAAGCAGTCCAACAGCGGTGCTGCTCAAGAACAATAATCTGCACGCCGAGATTCAGATCGATAAAGACAGCCCAATCGGTAAAGACGATGCAGCAGGTATCAAAGATGTGCTACTCGAATCGGCTATCACTGCCATTCAAGATGGCGAAGACTCTATCGCCGCAGTCGATGCTGAAGAGAAAGTGGAAGTGTACCGTAACTGGTTTGGCCTAATGAATGGCGATCTGCAAGAGACTTTTGAGAAAGGCGGTAAGACTCGCACTCGTCAGCAAAACCCAGACCGCGTTTATACTGCGCCAGATGGTAGCGAGCTAGTCCTGCCAGGCCGCGCTTTGCTACTACTACGTAACGTCGGACACTTAATGCAAAACCCAGCTATCTTAGTTGATTTAGGCGAGGGGCAAGAAGAGATCTTTGAGGGCATCATGGACGCTCTAGTGACGCCATTATTGACACTCAACGACATCAAAGGCAAAAACGAGCTGTCAAACTCACGCAAAGGCTCTATGTATATCGTTAAGCCAAAAATGCACGGCCCTGATGAAGTGAAGATGGCCAATGACTTATTTAATGCTTCTGAGGACTTATTAGGTCTTGAGCGTAATACCTTAAAGATCGGTATCATGGACGAAGAGCGCCGCATGACGGTCAATCTAAAGAACGCTATTCGTCAAGCTAAAGAGCGCGTCATCTTCATTAATACNGGCTTCTTGGATCGTACCGGCGATGAGATGCACACCAGCATGAATGCAGGGCCATTCGTACGTAAAGGTGAGATGAAGTCGCAAGCATGGCAGCCAGCTTACGAGCAGTGGAACGTCGATATCGGCCTAGAAACTGGCCTGCAGGGTGTGGCGCAGATCGGTAAAGGCATGTGGGCTAAGCCTGATGAGATGAAAGAGATGATGGAGACCAAGGCAGCGCATCCGCAGTCAGGCGCTAGCACGGCTTGGGTACCGTCACCAACGGGTGCAACCTTACATGCCATGCATTACCATCAAGTCAACGTAAAAGACGTACAAGACAAGCTAAAATCGCGTAGCCGCGCTGATGTCGATGATATCTTGACCATTCCTTTGACCAGTGAGGCCAATTGGAGCGAAGAAGAGAAGCGCCAAGAGCTTGAGAACAACGCTCAAGGCATCTTGGGCTATGTCGTGCGCTGGGTGAACCAAGGTGTTGGTTGCTCAAAGGTGCCAGATATTAATGACGTTGGCCTAATGGAAGATCGTGCGACTCTACGTATCTCAAGCCAGCACATCACCAACTGGTTACATCATAATGTAGTAAGCGAAGAGCAAGTCATGGAAACCATGAAGCGTATGGCAAAAGTCGTCGATGAGCAAAACGCGGGCGATCCTAGTTACCAAAATATGGCACCTGATTTCGATAACTCTTATGCGTTCCAAGCGGCTTGTGATCTAGTATTTAAAGGTCGCGAGCAGCCTAGTGGTTACACTGAGCCACTACTGCATCAAGCGCGCCGTGATCTAAAAGCNAGCAGCGCTTGCTAAGTAAGCGGCTCAAAGCTGTCATATAAGGTTTTAGTCTATTATCTTATATGACGCGTTATTAGCCCTCCTATTCGCTCTAGAGGATGAGTAGGGGTGTTATACCTTTACAATCGTAAGTCGCTAGTACAAGCACTCCTATTAAGACGATAGGGGTGCTTTTTTATGGCTAACATATCTCTTAATACACAGCTTTGAGCTACCTTCTAATCCTTATGAAAGACTAACTAGAATCACGAAGTTTATTTCCGCGAATAGTGAAATAAAAAGTGAAAGAATTAGGACTAAATGTCAAAAAAATGTTGCAAATTATGTCAAAGTTGTTATGCTTGTACTCGAAGTATAAGTTTGGTAACGGATGTTACGCAACGGAACGATAAAGACCAAAGTTTACATGGCAGTTACGTTGTTTAATCCCAGTCATGTGAGTCATGGTTTTTTATCTTACTGTAATAGAACTTCGCCACACTTGTTTCTGACTAATCTCGGTAGCCAGTTACACATTATATCTTTGAGGATTTGTGACGATACCATTATGGGCGCCAGTTACTTATAGCTTGCTCATTACTACAATTGTAAAGTGGAGATACCCCATGAAAAAACTACTTTTAGCTACAGCAATCGCAGCCCTATCTGTATCTGCCGCACAAGCAGCACCTACCTTATATGGTAAAGCATTCGTTACTACTGACTACGTAAATGCTGAACTTGATCGCGAAACTATGGACGGCGATACTAGCATCAGTACAGACAGCGATTCAGTACAAATCAACTCAAACCTCTCGCGTTTAGGTTTCAAAGGTTCTGAAGCTATGACTGCTAACACTGATGTTATCTATCAGTTAGAGTATGGCATCAATATCGATGATTCTGGCGAAGACAACATCGCTTTCAAAAGCCGTGACACTTATCTTGGTCTAGTCAACAAAGATTTCGGTCAGTTCCGTTTTGGTCGTAACTACTCAGTATCTGATTACATCAACAACGTAACTGTTACTGAAGGCTATTGGTACAACATCGGCTCAAGCTCTCTTGATGAAGGGACATTGAGCGAAGCATTGACCCTTACTGATGGTAGCCGTATCAACAACTCTATCATCTGGTTTGCTCCTAAATACAACGATCTACCATTAGAGCTTGCATTACAGTACAGTGCTGATGAAGATTTTGTATCTGATAGCAATGATCGTGACAATGGTTATGGTGCATCATTGATGTACAACCCAGGTAACGGCTTCACTGCTGGTATCGCATTAGATGACGATATGAGTATCGATGGTGAGATCTTACGTGGTAGTGCGACTATCGATTTGAGCAAGTACAGTGCTTATCCAGTAAAATTGGGTGCACTATATCAGCAAGCTGATTATGATGGTGCAGATGAAGAAGATGGTTTAATCATCAGTGCTAAAATGGGTCTGGCTAACTTTGCTCGTCCAGCAACTGTATACCTTCAGTACAACAAAACTGAAAACTTAAGTGGTCTTAACGGCAATGACTCAGACCAAGTTGTATTGGGTGGCACGTACTCTTTCAAAGACAACATGATTGCTCACGCTTATATCGGTCAAAACTCAGCTGACCTAGACAACGGTCTATTCATCGTAAGAGATGCTGAAACTGATCAAGCCGGTGAAGTGATTGATGCACGTGGCGACGCTGATGTATTCGCTATCGGTGCTGGTCTAGAATACTTATTCTAATATCACACGCAAGTAAATAGCATATAAAAACTCATCCTTCGGGGTGAGTTTTTTTTGTTTTGTAATCAATACTGTGTCTTGAACAACAGCGTGTCTTAAATAACAGAATCCGTAAAATTAATAATAACATTTGTGTAAATTTTGGTTTTTTCACCTTACTGTAATATTTGGTTGGTAAAGTTGTGTCTAAGTAATGCTTCTAGCTCATATATATAAATGTACCCCACTCTCAACTTGAAATAAGCAAATCAAACTGAAGAGGCGGGTTACCAAGTTTTTTGTTGAGTACAAAGCACAGATTGTGTGAAAGAATCTTACGAATCAATCGATGAGACAAATGCCATAAATCTCTTGCTCGTACCTTTTGTATATTAAATCGTTCTGATAACTGACCAATGACTGTTTCAACGATACGGCGGGCTTTCATTAGCCGCCTTACCACAGGTTTGGGTCTATCCTCTTTCATGTTGGCTCTGAGTGGCGTTTGTAAATCCACGCCTTGAGCGTCGTAGTACGATGTCAGACTAGGGCTGATATACCCTTTATCAGCGCCAAGTAGCCCATGAATATGAGTGGTGATTTCTGGGGCAACCGCTCTTTCATCAACATTGGCAGGAGCAAAGGTAAAGCCTTTAATCATGCCCGATAAGTTAACAAGCAAATGTCCTTCAAAGCCATAGTACCTCTCTTGCTTAGCCGCACAGTAGCTAAAAGCCGCTAAGTCTTGATAGTTTTTATGCCGATAAGCGCGTCCATAATGACAGACGGGTATCGGAAAGCCATCCATAAAATGAATGTTGTCACGGCCCTCAAGTTCACTGACTTTATCTTGTATCTGCTGTTTGACTTGCCACAGATTGGCGCAGTGCTTTGCGAAGTTAGGGTATGAGCCGATGGCTGGAAACCAGTCTTGCCAATGCTGGGTAAAGTATTGCCAAATTTGTTTGTCTTGATCAAGGTGTAAAAATTCACCGACCATCTCCATGCAAATAACCTCAGGATCACTTAGCTTTGGCGCGTAACCTGCACTTCGCAAGGGTTTGGTGACGACTATTTTGTAATATTGCTCTACCATTAAATAGATATTGATGATAAATTCGTCTATGGGCATCTCACAACTCCATTGTATTCTTGGTCGAAAACAATAGATTAGTGAGGTGCTCTTCTTTTTTCAATCACTTTCGAAGTTGAGAGTGGGGTAAATGTTCTATAGGGTAGTCACCCTGCCATTATATATATCGGCCAATCTTAGCCAATTTATCAAAAAAATTGTAAAGTGGAGATGTCTTTTGAAAAAACTATTTTTAGCCTCATCAGTCGCAATGCTATTAGGGCGTGTCCCTAATTCAAGCGTTTATGACTAAATGGGTTAAAAATGGCTAAATCTTTGGCAAACGGTGTCAAATAGCTGGCCAATATCTTGATATTACCTACGCTATTTTCCTTGTTTGCCTGCGATTTATCTCATTTTTAGAGACCTTCCTAAATTTTGTGTAAGTATTTAATCTAAACGTCAGTTACACAGAATCTGGGATGGTCTCGGTTTGCTATCTGATCATGTATCGATAACCAACCTAGGTCTTTTGAGAATATGATTTCAAATTAAATCTTTTATATCCACTTCTAGTGCATCACAAACTTCATACGCCTTTTTAAGAGTAACATTCTTTTCACCACGCTCTATATTTCCCATATAGCTTCGATCAATACCTGCCATTTCTGCAAGTTTTTCCTGAGATATTCCTTTACCTTTTCGTACCTCACGGACACGCTTTCCAAAGGCAATCATGCGATCATCTGTTGTCATTTCATTAACCACTGCTAAAGATAGCAATACTCACAGTGGTAAGCTACAATATCCACGGGATATAGTCGGTATTGAGAGGTGAGCGTGGAAACTAAACTAGAGTATCAGTCAGATATAACAGAAACTAATAAGCTGATCTGTGAGAGGTATTGGTTAAGAGAAGGCGATAAACGAAGTGGTTTTATATATACCTGTAAAGAAATAGGTCAAGAGTTTGATGTTAAGCATCAGGATATACCTAGTATCGTTAAAATAAATGCTCATCTTGTCGTACTAGACTGTCAATGTATAGACTGCGGTACAACTAAGATTTGCTATACTCGCTCACAGCTAACTCGATTGGATCTTATTAGATGGCGGTGCGATGATTGCAGGGAGGCGCTTGAAAAAAGAATGGATCAAGAGTACTTAGAGTATCGCCTTAAACAAGACCGTTTAGCAGAAGAAAAGAGACAGACCGCTCTAAATTACATCAATCAATGCCGAAGCATTCAATTAAGCAGTATTCCTTCAGTCACTGAGCTTAACGATGTGGATAAGCTTTTACTTGCAGCGACTGTAGAGAGCCTAGGGGCAGATAATATAAGGAATACAGTCTCTCTACGTGACAATTTATCATTACCTTTATCACCGTTCTCTAAATTAGATGAAGAGATACTACAGCATCTCTTTAACCGAAATCTGATTATACTAGCTCCTGAAAATAGCTACGAATACGTAACCGTCAACGAAGCACAGGAGTTAGAAATAGACTTCTATCAAGCGATTTTTGAGTTTGCTTATAGTACTGAGAATCTTACTAAAATCTTGATAAACGCTAGATCTAAAAAAAATACCAGTGCTCTAGTAGCGGATAGTCAATTTAAGAGCTGGTGTGAAAAGTTACAGCTAGGAGAGTGTTTAAGCTACCTGATTACTAGGTCAAGACTGAACTATCTAGCACCGCCTATTGGCGATAAGCTAATTAGCATTCTCAGATCATGTCTAGCTGAATGCTCTGTATCAACTATGCATTATGTAATTTGGAAGTCTGTTGAAAATGCTGCTGCATACGTGCAAAAACCAGGTATTACTCGAAGACATGCTTCAAATTCTGTTTCTGGTAATATAGAAAGAGTATTCAGTAAAATATACAGTGGTAGTTGGAGTCACAATAAATCTTTTCGCGATGCTAGCCACCCTCAGTCTGCAATGGCCAAAATATTTTTTGATTATGTATTTGGAGTAGATGATGGTGGTTTTCACCATACTCTTAATGAGCTATTCAGCCCATATAGGTCTCAAAAAACTTTAGAGCAAATAAGTTATGCAACTCTAGGAGATGCTAGAAGTACGAATTATTCAGTCACAATAGCTCTTGATATTAAACAATCATGATTTACCGATGTCTAAATCATTAATACAATTAAATCAGCCGAATAAGACATAGCAATGAGAGAAAAGTTATCTAGATAGAAGACTATCTGACTTGCTGAACAATTTTATTATAGTGTATTAAATATAAAAATGTTATAAGATAAAACATCTCAACAGATATACTCAATTATCATGACTTACTCACTAGATTATCGCAAACAAGT